>JAABUJ010005281.1_pt1 | contig 12993 bp, 9 predicted proteins | sample 5559131 | NCBI WGS metagenome assembly JAABUJ01 (sample SAMN10711875, study PRJNA513366) | rock metagenome | isolation source: Antarctica rocks | place: Antarctica: Victoria Land, Mt New Zealand nord | collected 2016-01-07
CGGTCAGGGCTCTGGTCTTGAAGGTTGAGAATACCCTTCCCAGATGCGATTCGCATTCCCTCATCTGGACCTCTCGGGCCAGCGAGCCGGAGATCATGTCCTCGGAGCGCACGGATACTGGTGTGCTGGAATGCTTATGGAACTGTAGGGTCTGAGTGCATGCCCGGATGCTTGTTGATCTAAGGGCGAGCGATGCGACCGATCAGGTCGTTGTCTACAAAGACGAAGGCGAGTGGCTTCGTATATTCCAGTGAGCAGCACTGAGTAGTCGCGAACCGGTTCGCAGTTACATAAGCCGAACAGATCTAATTGTTAGTTGAGTTGATTGTGCACAGCATTGCCGTAGAATCAGATACGTGGAAGTGGTTTCAAATATCGTTTGGGCAATCGCGGCTCTTGGTCTGGTTGTTACCACTTACTGCGGGGTTCGCCGAGGATTCATCCGCCTTTCGATGTCCAAGGCGATGACGCTGGCGGTTCTGCTGTGCTTCCTCCTGTTGCCGGTGATCTCGGTCACTGACGATGTGCTGCAACGACAGCAAAATGGATTCCCCCTCTCCAGCCAAACCTGGCGGTTGGTCTCGGAAAGTGTTTCTGCAGGTTCGGATCTGCTGCTCACGGTGGGTACGATTCTGCTTCTGCTGATGTCCTTCCTGGTCGAGGCACGGTTGTCCAGTGCTGATCAATGGGATATTCGACCACTGGCTGAACGCCTCGCGCGCTCCCAGCGGCTGCGCCCTCCCCCCTGCGCAGCGTAGTAGGCCCTCTCCTTCAAATCACATACTTATAACGTCGTGGCATTGCTACGGCTCGAGAGGATCGAGGTGCGCTTATGGCGCGCGGCATTTTAGCTTTTGTTCTACTTGCGCTGACCCCGGTGATCGTGTCCGCGCAGGCCCAGCCAAACTCTCCCGTGGCTGCTGGTCAGCTTGCGGCGAATTCTGCTGTTAGTTCGCCGTTGACTCTCCTTCAGGTGCTCGACCTTGCGCACCGCACCAACCCCTCGTTGCGTGCAGTCGCTGAACATCTTTCCGCTGTGCGCGCTCAGGAAACGACGGCTGGGTTGAGAGCCAATCCGGGCGGGATTGTCAGCAGCCAGATGGTAACGCTGGCTCCGAACAATCCCAACGGAACAGAGTTCTACGTGGCCGGGGTGCAACGGCTGTTTGAACGCGGGAACAAGAGACAAAGGCGTCTCGATATGGCGCGCGCCACGACGGAGTTGACCAGCTTTCAGCTCGAAGACCAGCAGCGTCAGATGGATCTACTGATTCGGCAGGCGTTTTCGCGCATGCTGTACGCGCAGGCGGCAATCGCGATTTCGCGGCAGAATCTGGCTGACTATCAGAAGACTGTTGCACTGATGAAAGTTCGGCTGGATGCAGGAGACATCGACAACACAGATTTTCAGCGGATTGAGTTGCAGCTTGCGGGTTTCGAATCTGATCTCGACAACGCGACCCTCACACTGCAGCAGGGCAGCATCGCGCTGCAAACGCTGATCGGCTTTCCCGCTGCAAAGGATGATTTCGCTATCGTGGGCACACTGGACCCGCCACCTGTCACGGTCACACTTGACGATCTGCGTACTGCAGCGCTGGCGAATCGTCCAGACCTGAAAGCGGCTAAGACACAGGTACACGTCAATGATGCTGCGCTCAAGCTGGCGATTGCGAACGGGACGGCCGATCCGGTGGTTGAAGCCGAGTACGAACGTGCGGGCGATGCCAACTCCATCGGGGGATCGGTCAACATTCCGCTCCGGACCTTCGACCGGAACCAGGGCGAAAAGAGCCGCGCGCGGTATGAGTTGGAGAGTAGTCGAATTGCGGTCACTGCTACGCAGTATCAGGTACTTTCCGATGTGAACAGCGGATGGGCTGCCTATCTGACGGCACAAAAGCAGTCGGAGCGGTACCGCACGAAGTATGTTGCCGAAGCAGCCCATGTGCGCGACAACCTTGAATTCAGTTACCGCAATGGCAACACCACACTGCTCGATTATCTGAGCGCCTTGTCAGACTACCGGCAGGTCAATCTTGCTGCGTTAAATGCCAAGCTGCAGCTTCTTCTCGCGCTTGAACAACTCAGCTATGCAGCACACACGGAGATCGTTCCATGAAGACGATTCGCGGTTGGAAACGAATGCTCGCGCCGACGAGTCTCGCGCTCGCATGCACTCTCACAATGGCGCTTGCCGGTTGCAAGAAGGAGAGTCGCCAGGCTGATACCGAACAGGGCAAGGCAAATTTGCAGGTGGAAACCGTGCATGCTCAGAACGTCGCGAACACGTTGGAACTGCCCGGACGGGTTGAAGCTGATCCTGCGCATCTGGTGCACATCTATGCCCCGCTGAGCGGAAGACTGATGAACCTGACGCTCAGCCCGGGGCAGGAGGTTAGGAAAGGGCAGACGATTGCGATGCTGCAAAGCGGGGACGTCGCACAGGCCCGTGCCGATTTCGACAAAGCTCGTATCGAAACGCTGCGGGCGGACAACGCGCTTGAGCGCGGCAAGCTGATGATTGCGCATGAAGTGATGTCCCAGGCTGATTTCCAGGAGCTGACCGCGGTCGACGCTGCCTCCCATGCGGAGCAGGAACGCGCACGGCAGCGGGTCCACGAACTTGGATTTACCGAGAAAGGCACGACGGACATGACGGCCATCACCTCGCCTATCTCCGGCACCGTACTAGAGGTCGGCACCGCGAGCGGCGAGATGCAGCGCTCACTCGAAACCACCAATGGCATAGCCACAGTGGCCGATCTCGACACGGTGTGGGTAACGGGTGATTTGTTTGAACGGGATCTCGGCAAAGTTCACCCGGGCCAAAGTGTTGACGTGGTGTTTGCTGCGTATCCCGGTCAGGATTTTCATGGGAAGGTTGCGAACATCGGCGATTCACTCGATCCAGTTACCCATGCGGTGAAGGTGCGCGTTGTTCTCGCGAATCCGGACCATCGTCTGAAGCCGATGATGTTCGCCACGCTGCACATCAGTGAACCCTCACACGCAGCCATCTTTGTCCCGAAATCCGCGGTGTTGTATGACGGGGATGCGACCGAGGTTTATGTTCCAGTCGGAGGAGGCAAATTCTCCTCCAGACCGGTAAAGACCGGGACGACGCAAGGGAACCAAATAGAAATCCTCTCAGGTCTGCGGGACGGAGAGCAGGTTGTTACGGCGGGGGCGGCGTTCCTTCGCGAGCCCGCAGGAGATTGATATGGCTACTCTCCTGAATGCACTCCTTCGCTACCGTACGATTGTGCTGATCCTGCTCGTCGCGCTGCTGGCCGCCGGAACTTTCGGTGCTTTGAAGCTTGACGTAGAAGCCTATCCCGATCCCTCGCCGCCGCTGGTCGAAATCATTACGCAGAATCCGGCCTGGTCGGCAGAAGAGATGGAGCAGCAGGTCACCTCTCCCATTGAACTGACGTTGAATGGAACGCCGCAACTGGAACAGGTTCGCTCGATCAGCATCTTTGGTTTGAGCGACGTCAAACTGTACTTCAAGTTCTCAAGCGATCTGTTCCACGACCGGCAGGAAGTGTTAGCACGGTTGCAGACCTTGCAACTGCCGATGAATCTGCAGCCTCAGCTTTCTCCGTGGTCGCCGATCGGAGAGATTTACCGGTATCAGGTCACGGGGCCATATCCGCTCAACGAGCTGAAGGCAACGCAGGACTGGCTGATACGCCGCGAGTTGAAGCAGGTGCCGGGGGTCGTCGACATCACAACCTTTGGCGGCACAACGAGGCAGTACCAGGTGGAACCCGATCCCGATAAGCTGCTGGCGTATGGCGTTACGCTCCCGCAACTCATCACGGCAATCCAGAACAGCAATGCCAATGCGGGCGGAAACTATCTGTCCATTGGTGATCAGAACGTCAATGTGCGCTCCCTGGGCCTGCTCACCAGCATCGCTGACATCGGCAATGTCGTAGTTGCCGAAAAGAATGGCACGCCGGTGCTGGTGCGAGATGTCGCCACCATTCGCGAGGGTTTCCAACCACGGCTGGGGAAGATCGGGCGCAATGGTCAGAAGGACATTGTCGAAGCGATCGTGCTGTTGCAAAAGGATGAAAAGAGTCTGCCGGCGCTCGATGCATTGAAGAAAAAGATCGCGGAGTTGAATCGCGGCACACTGCTTCCGGCCGGGATGCACATCAGCACGATCTATGACCGCACCAGGTTAATCGACCTAACCACTCATACAGTCAAGCACGTCATCCTGACCGGCCTTTTTCTGGTGACGCTTATTCTGCTGCTGATGCTGGGGGATCTTCGCACCACTCTGATTGCAGCCGCTACCATACCGTTCGCCGTGTTGTTTGCGTTCTCGATGATGGCCCTGACGGGGCACTCCGCCAACCTGATCTCGATCGGTGCGATTGACTTTGGCATTCTGGTCGATGCGTCAATCATTGTGCTCGAGAGTATCTTCCGACGCCTGTCGCGCCGCGAACCCGGGAGCGACGCTGCGCCGGCGATCGTACAGGGAGTGCAGGACGCGGCGCGCCCTGTCCTCTTCTCCACCCTCATCATCCTGATCGCATTTATACCTTTGTTCACTATGGAGGGGGTTCCAGGCAAGATCTTCGCGCCCATGTCAGTCACCTACGGCTTTGCGCTGACAGGTGCGCTGCTGTTTGCTTTGATCTTTGCGCCGGTATTGAGCGACGTAGTTGCTCTTAAGCCGAATTTTCGCGCGGGCAAGGAGCGAGCTGATCAATCGCAGGAAGACGGAACAATTCTGAGCCGCTTTTTTGCGAAACATTATGCCGTCGCCTTCGACCGGACACTGGCTATGCCTAAGCTTGTATGGAGCATTGCTGCGGTCGGGATGCTCGCGGCTGTCCTGCTCTTCGTGTTTGCGATAGGGGGCGAGTTTATGCCTCCGCTGGAGGAAGGGAATCTGTGGATTCGCGTGACCCTGCCGCAGGACATCTCGTTTGAACGGGCTGCGACTCTGGCCGACCAACTGCGTGCCGATCTGTCTACGTTCCCAGAAGTGACGCAGGTGGTTTCCCAGGTGGGTCGCCCGGACGACGGCACAGACGTTACTACATTTAACAATGTTGAGTTCGGGGTTGATCTGAAGCCTTCGAGCGAATGGCCGAGTGACGTTCATGGCAACAAGGACCAGCTGATCGAGCAAATGCAGAAGGTCTTCTCAAAGTATCCGGGCGTGGTGTTTGGCTTCTCGCAAACCATTCAGGACAACGTGGAAGAAGCGATGAGCGGAGTCAAGGGCGAGAACTCGCTCAAGCTGTTTGGCGACGATCTAGGCGAGTTGACGCGCCTGGCGGACCAGATTCAAGGAGTGATGAGCCAGGTCCGAGGCGTGGCCGATGCTGGTGTCTTCAAAGTGAACGGCCAGCCGAGCATGGTCATCAAGGTGAACCGCGCCGAGGCCGCCCGGTATGGAATCGCACCCGCAGATGTGAACGCAGCGATTCAGGCATCCGTGGGAGGTGCACCCATCACTCAGATGATCGAAGGTGACCGTCGCTTCGACATTACCGTTCGCTATCCGAAGGTGGACCGTTCTGATCCCGCAGCGGTGGGGCGCATCTTGTTGCAGGCACCGGATGGAAGTCGCGTTCCGTTGTCGCAAATCGCTGAGGTCGCGATCAAGGAAGGCAGCTTCATGATCTTCCGGGAAGGTGGCCGCCGTTACATCCCGATCAAGTTCAGCGTGCGTGGCCGGGATCTCGCAGCGACGATCCAGGACCTGCAGAACCAGATTCACCAGAAGATCAAACTCCCTCAGGGCTATACCTATAGCTGGGCAGGTGAGTTCGACTCTCTGCGCAAGGAACAGCAGCGTCTTGCGATCATCATCCCCATCAGCCTGGTGGCTATCTTTCTTCTGCTGTATCTGCAGTTTCAACGCTGGGCAGATGCCCTGATTGTGATGGCTGCCCTGCCATTCTGCGCGGTCGGCGGGGTCTTTGCGCTGCTGGTTACGCACACCTCGTTCAGCATCTCGGCGGCGGTGGGCTTCACATCGCTCACGGGTGTCGCTACGCTCGCGTCCGTCGTCTTTCTCTCAGGAATTCGCCGCACGCAGCGGACGCATCCCGGTCCGAGTGGATTGCGTGAGGGTGCGCTGGATGAGCTGCGGCCGGTCCTGATGGCATGCTTCGCGGCGGGACTAGGGCTGATGCCTGCGGCAGTCATGAACGGCATTGGGGCACAGGCTCAGCAGCCACTCGCCCGTGTCGTAGTGGGAGGAATGGTGACGACGATTCTCGCCGTGGTGCATCTCATTCCACTCATGGCGGCTCGGACCAAAGCGCAGGAAAGATTGTGAAAGGATGCAGCGATGTCCAGCTCTGACGTGAAGAAGCTTCTGGCCGCACTTGACGCGAATTGGCAAGCCGAGATGGAAGGTTTTCACACCTATAGCGCTCTGGCAAAGATGGAAAACAATCCACACCGACGCAACGCTCTGCGCGGATTGGCGTCTGCGGAAAAGCATCATGCCGAGCTTTGGGCCGGGCGAATACAGCAGCTTGGAGGTTCAGAACCAAAGTATTCGGGACCATCGTCCGGCCAAGCTGATTCGTTGCCCAGCCGTGTGGGAGGGCCGAACCTGGCGCTGCGTCGTCTGGAGATCGACGAAGGCCGCGACATTGCGAGGTATGGCAAGCAGCTCAAAGCGCTCAGAGACGCACCAAGCATAGTGATTTTGGAAGAGGTGATTGCGGACGAGCGCGAACACTATCGGACGCTTGGAAACCTGATCCGGTCGCGTGGGGAGTTGCCCCCGCTTCCCGCAGAGCAAGCACAGGCGGCACTGGATGACCTTATAGCTGCCCGGAACAAGAGTCATTCCCAATCTGCGGGTTGGGTTGGCGACGCGATCTACGGCATCAACGACGGTCTCGGGTCAATCTTTGGAATCGTCTCCGGCGTCTCTGGGGCAACACTCGGAAATAGCCACTTCGTTCTGATCGCCGGTTTAGCTGGCATGGTCGCCAGCGCGCTTTCCATGGGTTCCGGAGCATACCTGGCTGCGAAGAGTGAACGGGAAATCTACGAGGCCGAGTTTGCCAGAGAGAAAGAAGCCGTCGAGGACAATGAATCCGAAGCACGCGAAGTTCTGTCATTGACTTATCAGGTCCGCGGGTTGCCGGAAGCAGATGCGGAGAGATTCGTCGAACACCTGGCAAAAGATAAAGACCAACTGATTCAGGCATTGGCAAGGGAACGGCTGAACACCACGGAAGAAGGCTTGAGCAAGCCTATCGTTTCGGCCATGTCGGGCGCGCTTTCGACTGCTGTGGGGGCTTTCATCCCGATCATCCCATTCTTCTTCCTGACCGGGATCCCTGCTGTCATCGTAGCTGCAATTGTTTCGCTGATAGCGCATTTCGCTGTTGGCGCTGCCAAGTCGCTGATCACCATTCGCTCGTGGTGGGCAAGCGGATTGGAGATGACCTGGATTGGAGCTTTGGAAGGTATCGTCACCTACTTCATCGGAGTAGGGTTGGGGAGAATCGGCGGTGGGTAAGCAGGGTGAAGGACTAAACGCGCGGGCTCTACTTTGGTGAAGCGACGGGGCTTCGATACAGGCTGAAGGACCAAGTCCTGTCGGACGCAGGGCGGAAGTGGCGGAAGCGCGTGTGAGTCGAACACACCGTTGCCCATGAAGGGCGACCGCCGGTTTTGAAGACCAGGGAGGATCACCGGATACCTAAGCGCTTCCACTCCGTCAGGAGAATGCATCTACCCCTGTGATGCAACATAAGGAGCGATCGAACATGGTGACGGAAAAGATTCAGTCCACGTCGGAGGACCCAGGCGTGGTGCGGCTGACCGCACAGGTCAAAGCCGGAGGCTGCGCGAGCAAGTTGCCGCCCGGCTTTCTGCATTCTGTGCTGGCGCGTTTGCCTCAGCAGGAGAGCGAGAATCTGCTGGTTGGTTTCGCCACCTCGGATGATGCGGGCGTTTATCGGGTTGCACCCGATCTCGCAATGGTTCAGACGGTAGATTTTTTTACGCCGATGGTCGATGACCCGTTTACCTTCGGGCAAATCGCTGCGACGAATGCATTAAGCGATGTGTATGCAATGGGTGGCACGCCAGTGACTGCGCTTTCGCTCGTGTGCTTCCCGCAAGGCGGAGATTCCGACCTGCTGGAGCAGATCATGCTCGGTGGGCTGAGCAAGATGCAGGAGGCGGGGTGCGTTGTTGTTGGCGGTCACAGTGTGCGTGATGCTGAGATCAAATTTGGCTACGCGGTCACAGGGCTGATCCATCCCGATGCGGTCTTGACGAATGCGAACGCGAAGCAAGGCGATGTTCTGGTGCTGACCAAAGCCATTGGAACAGGCGTGATTACAACCGCATTGAAGCAGGGCAAGGCAGCGCCCGAGTGGGTTGCGAGTGCGGTTGCGTCCATGACAACTCTCAACCGGCGAGCGCTGGAGATCGCCAGGGGCTACGAGGTGCATGCTGCAACGGATGTCACCGGCTTCGGATTGATGGGCCATTGCCGGGAGATGGCGCTGGGCAGCAGTGTAAGACTCTTGATTGACGTGACGGCGATTCCTCTTCTCGATGGAGCTTTGGAGTCAGTGCGCCTGGGCGCTGTTCCCGCTGGGCTGCTGGCGAATCGAGAGTTTGTGGAGTGCATGGTCGAAGATGCGCATGGAGTGCAGATTTCGCCGGAACTGCGTGCTCTTCTCTATGACCCACAGACTGCGGGTGGGCTGCTGCTGTCCATCGCTGCGGAGCATGCGGAGCCGCTTGTGGCGGAGTTGCAGGCAGCACGGCTTCCAGCAGCCGCTATCGGAGGGGTTGAGCGGCAGGATTCGGCTAATTCCAGAGGTGCGGGCATTGAGTTGCACTCGAACACGGATGCTCAAACGCTAGCCTCGCGGGAAACGCCGGCACGTGCGAGGTAGCGAGGTGGATGACCCGCAATCCGACCCCGAGGCGCTCTTTCGTTTGCTGCCGTCAGTGGACGAACTTCTGCGTGGGTCTGGGCTGAGCGCGCTCGTTGAGAAGTATCCGCGCGCTGTTCTGGTGCAGGCCGCGCGCAGTATTTTAGGAAGCGTGCGTAAGGACATCGCAGCCGGAGCTCACACTCAGAAATCTGTTCTGGAAATGGTGTATGCGATGGGCGATAGGGTGGCGCTCGAGGCACAACGTTCGTTGAGCCCAACATTGGTGGCGGTCATCAATGCAACCGGGGTGGTGCTGCATACAAACCTGGGTCGTGCTCCTTTGAGTGAGGCGGCAATCCAAACGATTGTTGACGTGGCTAGCGGGTACTCGAACCTTGAGTTCGATCTCCAGAGTGGGACTCGAGGGCCGCGGGATCGGCATGCGGGGCCGATGCTGCTGCGGGCGCTTGGCTCCATTGTGGGTGAGCCTGCGGAACAGATTGGCGAACGCTGGGATGTAGCGATCGTGAACAATTGCGCCGCCGCAACTTTGCTTGGGCTCAATTCGCTGGCTGAAGGTGGAGAGGTACTGGTCTCTCGCGGCGAACTGGTGGAGATCGGCGGGGGCTTCCGAATCCCCGAAATTCTGAAAAAAGCCGGAGTTCACCTGCGCGAGGTGGGAACGACGAACCGCACTCGACTGAGTGATTACGCGGGTGCAATCAATGCCAACACGCGCATGATCCTGCGAGTTCACCAATCGAACTTCCGGATGCAAGGGTTTACGGAAAGGGTCGAGCTGGAGGATTTGGTTGAGCTGGGGAGAAGCTCCGGAATTTTCGTGTTTGAGGATCAGGGCACCGGACTGATGGTTTCTCTGGATGATCTGGGCGTACACGGGGAACCGTCTCTGGCTGAAAGCTTCAGGAAGGCTCCGGACCTGATCACTGCGAGTGGCGACAAGCTGCTGGGCGGGCCGCAGTGTGGGATTCTGCTGGGTAAAAGCGCGGTGGTGGAGCGTGTCCGCGCGAATCCGCTGTTCCGCGCTTTGCGTGTGGATAAGCTGACGTATGCGGCGCTTGAGGCCACGCTGCTCAGTTACATTACTCACAAAGAAGATGAGATTCCAACCGTCCGCATGCTGCGGGTTCCTGCATCAGAGCTGCACAGGCGCTGCCTTGCCGTGCGGGATGCAGTCGCGACGAAGGATCTGGAAGCTATAGTTGTGAGCACACAAAGTGTCATAGGTGGAGGGACGACGGCGGGCTCCACGCTGGACAGCTTTGCGGTGTCTCTGCGGCACGAACTGCACACGGCGTCGGCTCTGCTTGCGGAACTTCGTCGCCAGAGTCCTCCACTCATTGCGCGTGTGCAGAACGACCGCGTCCTGCTGGATTTGAGAGCTGTGCCTCCCGCACAGGACGAAGTGGTGATCGGGATTGTAAGGGCCGTCGCGTCTCGGGAGTGAAAGCGATGAGTACACCTGGCGAGGCGCTCGAGCGCTCGATTGTCGTTGGCACAGCCGGACATATCGACCATGGCAAAACCATGCTCGTCCGCGCACTGACGGGTGTGGATACGGATCGTTTGCCGGAAGAGAAGCGGCGCGGCATCACGGTCGACCTTGGCTTTGCGACGTTCGAGCTTGCAGGGACGTCAGGGGAACATCTGCGGCTCGACCTGATCGATGTGCCCGGCCACAAGCAGTTTGTGCGCAACATGCTGGCTGGAGCGGGCGGGATTGATTTCGTGATGCTGGTGATCGCGGCTAACGAAGGTGTGATGCCGCAGACTGAGGAACATCTTGCCATTTGCGAACTGCTGGGGGTACGGTGTGGGCTGACAGTTCTGACCAAGTCCGACCTGGTGTCAGAGGAAGAGTTGAGTGCGGTGTGCGAGAGTGTGCGGTCTGCGCTCGCAGGGTCGTTTCTTGCGGACGCGGCCATTGTGCCGGTCAGTGCGCAGTCGGGGTTCGGCATGCCTGCGGTACGCGACGAACTGGCGAAGCTGGCGGAGCAGGTGCCGCTTCGGAGCACTTTGGGTCTGCCTAGGCTGCCGCTCGACCGGAGCTTTGTTGTCAAAGGTTTCGGGACGGTGGTCACGGGAACTCTGCAATCGGGCAGGCTGGCAGTTGGTCAGACCCTGATGCTCGAGCCCGGAGGTACCCCGGTGCGCGTGCGTGGGCTGCAAAGGCAGGGACGCGCCCAGACAGAGGCGTTTGCAGGCTCGAGGGTTGCGCTGAACCTTTCCGGGGTGGAGGTTGCGCAGGTTCGCCGGGGCGCGACGCTGGTGCTGCCGAAAACTTTGCAGGCGGTCGAGACAATCGATGCTGAGGTTTCGCTTTTAGCGAGCGCGCCCGCGCTGGTTCATGGTGCTCGGGTGCGTCTCCACAGCTTTACGTCCGAGAGTGTCGCCAGGATTTCGATCTATGGCTACGACGTGGTCGCGCCCGGAGCGAGCCAGATTGTGCGTCTGAAGCTGGCGAATCCGGTGCTGCTGGTGCCGGGCGACCGCTTTGTGCTGCGCCGTCTTTCGCCCGCGCAGACGATCGGCGGAGGGCGTGTGCTCGACGCCCATCTCGCCCCGCGAACTCCCAGGAAGAAGGCGCTGCTGTGGCTCGAAAAGATGAGAGATGCTTCGCCCGCGCAGCAACTCCGTCTGCGGGTCGAGCGATGTGGGCGTACAGGAATCAGCCTGCCCCAGTTGGCGCTGGAGATGGGCTGGACGGCAGACGCAGCCCGCACCGCAGCGGAGGCGGAGCTTGCGAGCGGCACCATGCGGCTGCTCGCGGAGCGGATTCTGGTGAGCAAGAGCGGGATTGAGGAGGCGCAAGGCTTGGTGCTGCAACTGCTTGGCAGCCCCGCTGGGGCCGTGAAACCGGCTGCCGGAGGACTCAGAAAAAGTGAGTTGCGGACCCAGGCACATCTTGGGCCCGAGGTGTTCGAGGTAGTCCTCGGAACGCTTATACAGCAGCAGCGGCTCGTGCTGCGCGGCGATTCCGGTCACGAGATGGTGTATCCAGCCGGCGCCAAGCCTGACGGCGGCAACCAGCCACAGGTCGCAGCGGTCGCGGAGATCTACCGCCGCGCCGCTCTGAACCCTCCGATCTTCGCTGAGATGTTGCGCGAGGTGGGCCTCAACGAGCGGGATGCACGCGCCTGCCTGACCTTGCTGCTGCGGGACAAAACGTTGGTCAAGATTGCGGCAGCAGACGTCTTCATGCACAGCACGGCCGTGGACGCGCTGGAAGCGAGTATCCGCAGACTGAAGGGCCAGACGCTTGACGTCGCGCGGTTGAAGCAAATCACTGGGCTGTCACGGAAGTACGCGATTCCGCTGCTTGAGCACCTCGACCGGCAGCGGATCACGCGCAGGCAGGGGGATACACGAATCGTTCTTTAATGTCGGGTCACGATTTATGCACAGCGCAACCTCCTTTGCGCTCGCGGCGTCCCAAGGTTCAGCGGGGGAACACGATGATCAAAGAGCTCTTGTCGAAGTGGCCTGTCTACCAGCAAATTAAGCACGGATCGAACGGCAACGGGTCGGAGTCCTGGAGCGAACGCACGCGGACCCTGCAACCCAAGACTGCCGGAGCCGAAGTGGCGCGTTCGATCTGCCCATATTGTGCGGTCGGGTGCGGACAGAACATCTACCACAAGGATGGTCAGCTGATTTCGATTGAAGGCGATCCCGAGTCTCCTATTTCGCGCGGCCATCTTTGCCCAAAGGGTGCCGATACGATGGAACTGCACGTGCATCCACTCCGCATGACTAAAGTGAAATATCGCCGGCCCTACGCGACGAAGTGGGAAGAGATTCCGCTCGAGCAGGCGATGGACATGATCGCCGACCGCGTCTGGGATTCCCGCAACGAGAGCTTTGAGGAAACCAAGGAAGGGCAGTCAGTGATGCAGACCAAGAAGGTCGCTCATCTGGGTGGGGCAACGCTGGACAACGAAGAGAATTATCTAGAGCTTGTTTCATAAATAGGTTCGGCCTCAAGCTGTGTACTGTTGGGTGTGGCGGGGTATCTGTTGATCTGCTTGCATGAGCAAGAAGAGGTTTGAGTTGTTGACCGAGGCGCAGTGGGAGT
>JAABUJ010005282.1_pt1 | contig 12992 bp, 5 predicted proteins | sample 5559131 | NCBI WGS metagenome assembly JAABUJ01 (sample SAMN10711875, study PRJNA513366) | rock metagenome | isolation source: Antarctica rocks | place: Antarctica: Victoria Land, Mt New Zealand nord | collected 2016-01-07
GCCCGTGTCTGGCAACGCATCCTCGCACTCACCGCCGCGATCTGGCACAACGACAACATCGGCCGCGCCATCAAGCGGTCACTGACCGCCTACGACCACTGACCCCCTTGGAATCACTCATCTAGGGGTACTCGCGTGCGCAAATTAACTGCCGTTCTCATCTGCTTGCTACTTACCGTCACTGTGTCGCAGACAGCGGATGCGGCCGTGGCCGCGCCGACGGTGACCGCGGTCGCCCCGACGTCGGGGTCAGCGGCGGGCGGCACCGTGGTGACCGTGACGGGTACGAACCTGCTCGGCGCGACGAAGGCGACGTTCGGCGGTACCGCGGGCACCGCGGTGACGGTGGTGTCGGCGACCCAGCTGAAGGTCACCTCCCCGGCCCACGCCACCGGTGTGGTCGATATCCAGGTCACCACCGGCGGCGGCACCTCTGTGGTGGCCACCGCCGACAAGTACACCTACACCACCCCGCCGCCGCCGCCGGTGACCGCGGTCGCCCCGACGTCGGGGTCAGCGGCGGGCGGCACCGTGGTGACCGTGACGGGCACGAACCTGCTCGGCGCGACGAAGGCGACGTTCGGCGGTACCGCGGGCACCGCGGTGACGGTGGTGTCGGCGACCCAGCTGAAGGTCACCTCCCCGGCCCACGCCACCGGTGTGGTCGATATCCAGGTCACCACCGGCGGCGGCACCTCTGTGGTGGCCACCGCCGACAAGTACACGTTGGTGGATGTGACGCCGCCCGCGCCGGTGACGGCCGTTTCCGCGGCGGCCGCGACGACGACGGTGCGGTTGAGCTGGACCAACCCAACTGATCCGGATTTTGCCGGAGTGCTGATCCGTCGCTCGGCCGGGCCGATGCCGCCGACGTCACCGAGTGCGGGGTCGTTGGTCACGGACACGGCCGCTTCGGGGGTGTCATTCACCGACAACGGGCTGAGCCCCTCCACTCAGTACTCTTACGCCCTGTTCGCCCACGACGGGGTGCCGAACTACGCGTCGGCGGCAACCAAGACCGTGACCACCAGCGCGGATGTCACGCCCCCGGCTGTTCCGGCCGGCGTCACCGTTGAGGTCCGTGATTCCGCAGTGAAGCTCAGCTGGAATCCGAACACCGAGACCGATCTCGCAGGGTACGAGGTGTTTTAACGGCACCAGCCGCACAGGTCCATTCACCGACGCCGGCGCCGTGGATGCGTCAACGACATCCGATGTGCTCAGTGCGCTGACGAACGGGGTGACCTACTGGTTCACCGTCTTGGCGTACGACGCCACCGGAAACCGTAGCGCGCAGGCCGCAGCCGTCTCCGGGGTGCCGGCGAAAATCGGCGGAGTCTCGCACTGCGGTGCGCTCACAGGGGATCAGACCTGGGCGGCCGGCACCCCGCACGCGTTGACGTGCACGGTGACCGTCCCCTACGGGGTTACGTTGACCGTCGCCGCCGGCGCGATCGTGAAGGGTTTTTCCGGCAGTCAGCTGGTCATCAACGGGTCCCTGGTGGCGCATGGCACACCCTCCAGTCCGATCACCTTCACCGATGTCCGGGATGACAGCGTGGGCGGGGACTATAACGGCGACGGGACCTCCACGGTGCCAGCGCCCGGCGGTTGGAGCGGCTTGTACGCCGCGGACGGCCAAGGGGATGGTTTGCATCCGCCGTCAGTGTCGCTGACGTCCGACGTCATCAAGTACGCCGGTGTATCCATCAGCAACGACGGCGACGACCGGGACTCGACGAACTATTTGGGACGTTCTTCTACGGTAACGAATTCATCGTTCCTGCACGGCAGTTCGTTGACGGTCGCCGCGGTCGGCCCGGTGATCGTCACCGGCAACACGGTGTCCAACTCCAGCAGTGAACAAGCGTCCGTGGGCGACGGCATACAGGTATATTAGAACGGTTACCTCTCACCCACGACCGTCAGCGGGAACAGCGTGAGCGGCGCCTCGAACTTCGGGGTCGACGTCGTGGTGCAATCACAGTCCACGGTCAGCCCGGTGGTGCAGAACAACACCGTTTCGTCGGTGACCGCCGAGGCGATATCGGTCGGTTCCAACCAACTGGTGGCCGCGAACCTGACCGGCAACACCGGCACCTCCTCGACCCGGCAAGGCATGCTCCTTTCCGGAACGCTCACATCGGACCTAACTCTGCCGTTCGGCACGCTGCCCTTGGTGTTGGGCGGCTCCTTCGGCGGCCTGACCGTCGGAAGCAACACCACGCTGACCATCCATGCCGGTGTGGTGGTGAAGTCCTACGGCGCAAATCTGGCGGTGGCCGGCGGAAGTTTGATCGCGACGGGGACCGCCGCGGCCCCTGTGGTGTTCACCTCGGTCAAGGACGACACGGCCGGCGGGGACTACAACCTGGACGGCACCAACACCGCCCCCGCGGCGGGGGATTGGTCGGGCCTGACCGCCGCAGATTCACCGACGAATCCGGCGTCGGTAAGCCTGGACCACGTGTCGGTTCGTTACGCCCCGGCGTCCATCAGCAGCAGCGGCGACGACCGCGATTCGACGAACTATGTCGCCCGCGTCATGTCGGTCACCAACTCATCGTTTCTGCACGGATCTTCACTGTCGGCCAACCCGGTCGGTCCGGTGACCGTGACCGGCAACACGGTCTCGAACTCGCCGTCCGAGGCGACCCTGGTCGGCACGGGCATCGCGGTGACGCAGGGCGGATATTTGTCGTCGACCGCGGTGTCCGGGAACACGGTGACCGGCACCTCAAGCTACGGCGTGGCCGTAGAGGTCCAGGCCGCCTCCACGGCCAGCCCGGTGGTGCAGAACAACGCCGCGTCCGCGACCACCTATGAGCCGGTCCAGGTCTCATCCAACGTGCTGATTCCGGCGAACCTGACCGGCAACACCGGGACCGCCTCCACTCGGCAGGGCATGATTCTTTCCGGAACGTTGACCGCCAACTTGACGCTCCCTTTCGGTACGTTGCCGCTCGTCCTGGGTTGCCGTTGCGGTCCGTATTACGGCGATTTGACGGTCGGCTCCGGGGTCGCGTTGACGATCAACCCCGGCGTGGTGATCAAGTCCTACGGCGCATCCCTGCAGGTCACCGGCGGTACCCTCACCGCCTCTGGGACGGTCACCGCCCCGGTGATATTCACCTCGATCAACGACGACACCGCCGCTGGCGACTACAACAAGAACGGCAACGTCACTATCCCGGCACCCAATGACTGGTCCGGCATCTCCACCGGCGACTCCGCCGACCATCCCGGATCGGTGTCACTGGATCACGTCTCGGTGCGTTATTCGCAGGTATCGATCACCAACGGCGGTGACGACCGGGATTCGACCAACTACCTGCTGCGCAGCACCTCGGTGACGAACTCTGCGCTCCTGCACGGCGGCTCGCTGACGATCTCCGCAGCCGGCCCAGTCACGGTGACCGGCAACACCGTGACCAACTCGGCAGCAGAAGCCATCAACGTAGGAAACGGCATCGACGTCACCCAGAGCGGGTACCTGTCTACTACCACCGTTTCCACCAATTCGATCACCGGCACCACCGATCACGGGGTCAGCGTGGTGATCCGGCCGGAATCAACGATGAGCCCCGTGGTGCAGAACAACACCGTGTCCGCGACAACTTTCGAGGCGGTGCTGCTCGCGTCCAACCAACTCGTCCCGGCGAACTTCACGGGGAATACCGGCACCGCATCGACCCGGCCGGGCATGCTGCTGGCCGGAACCCTCGTCTCCAACCTCACCCTTCCGTTCGGGGCGCTCGCCCTGGTCCTGGGCTGCAACTGCGGCTACTACTACTACAACGCCTACGCCAACAACCTGACGGTGGGTTCCGGGGTCACGCTGACCCTCAACGCGGGCGTCGTCGTCAAGTCCTACGGTGCCCAGCTGGTCGTCGCCGGGGGGACGCTGATCGCCGCCGGCACCGCCGCATCGCCGGTGATATTCACCTCGATCAAAGATGACACCGCCGGTGGTGATTACAACAAGGACGGCAACGTCACCACTCCGGCACCGTACGACTGGTCGGGCATCTCCACAGGCGACTCCACGACCAACCCTGGATCGGTGTCGTTGGACCATGTGTCGATCCGGTACTCGAGCGTTTCGATCAACAATGCCGGCAACGACGCGGACTCAACGAACTACCTCCCGCGTACCACCTCGGTGACGAACTCTTCGATCCTGCACGGCGGGTCCCTGATGATCGACGCAGCAGGCCCGGTCACCGTCACCGGCAACACCATCTCCAACACTCCAGCCGAAGCCATCTACGCGGCCGACGGCATACAGGTCAACCAGAACGGCACCGTCTCGGCAACCACCGTCTCCGGGAATGCCGTCACTGGCTCCACTCGGTATGGCGTGGACGTGCAGGTGAACCCGCAGTCGACGGTCAGCCCTATGGTGCAGAACAACACCGCCACCGCCACCACCTTGGAGGCGATAGCGGTGGCCTCCAACGAACTGGTGTCGACCAACCTGACCGGTAACTCCGGTGCCGCGTCCAGCCGCCAGGGAATGGTTCTCGCCGGCACTTTGACCGCTGACCTGACATTGCCGTTCGGATCGTTGGCCCTAGTGCTGGGCTGCCAGTGCCCCTCCTATACCAACCTGATCGTCGGGTCCGGGGCCACGATGACGGTGAACGCAGGTGTGATCGTCAAGTCCTACGGCGCCGGCCTCACCGTTTCCGGCGGCACCCTGCACGCTTCCGGCACCGCTGCCGCCGCCGTGGTGTTCACCTCGATCAAGGACGACACCGTCGGCGGCGACTACAACAAGGACGGCAATGTCACCGTCCCCGCGGCCGGCGATTGGTATGGGATTTCCGTGGACAGCGGCGGGTCCCTGTCCATGACGGGCACCCAGATCCACTACGCAGCGTATGCGTTGAGCAACCGCGGCGGCTCCGCCAGCTTCCGGGGCAAACTCACCCACAACTTGAACGGCGCGACCGGTTCCTGCGACCCGAACACCGGAACCGGGTACATCGACGCACGCAACGTCGACTGGGGCACCCCCACCGGGCCACGCCCATACGGCACCGGAGATCTTGTCGACACCTGCGCCATCGTCCAACCCTGGGTCGGGGAGACCAACTTCCGCGCCCGCTACTGGGGCGGACCCGGCGGGTCGACCGGATGGGCCGGATCAGCAGCGGGCAGCTACGGCTACCGACACATATACGGCGGCGACCCCGTCGACGTCTCCACCGGTAATCTCAGCCTCAGCCTGACCGACATCCACATCCCCGAGCCAGGTCCCGACCTGACCTTCGCCCGCGCGTACAACAGCCAATCCGACCTGACCGGCGCACTTGGATCCAGGTGGACAAACTCATGGGAAACAGCCCTTGTTCTGCCGGCCACGTCACCGACGTCGACCTTTGACCTGCACTGGGGCGACGGTCGCATCGACACCTACACCCTGACGGGCGGCAGCTTTGTCCCGGCCGCCGGCAATTTCACCGCCTTGACAACTACCGCCGGAACCTACCTAGCCACCACGAAGGACGGTGTCGGATACACATTCTCGTCAACCGGCGCCCTCCAATCTGTGACCGACCGACACAACAACACCCTCACTGTCACTACCGACACGCAAAACCGCGTCACCCAGATCAAGGACGCGGCCGCGCGAACGTTGATCCTTACCTACACCGCGAGCAACCTGACGAAAGCAACCGGCCCCGACGGCAAATCCGAAACGTTCGCATACTCCGGTGCGGGGGACCTCGCCTCGGTCACCGACGCGACGGGGGCGGCGGTGCACTACACCTACGACCCCAACCATGACCTGCTCACCACAACCGACGCTGACGGCAACCCCACGCTGACCAACATCTACGACCAGAACCAGCGGGTCACCAGCCAAACCGACGCTTCCAACAACACCACCACCTTCACCTACAGCACCGCCGTCGGCACAGACCCGGCCGGGAACCCCACCGGCACCACCGTCAAAACCGACCCCCGCGGCGGAAACATCAGCTACACGTTCCTAACATCCGGTCAAGTCGTCAGTCAAACCGACCAGAACAACGGCACCACTAGCAGCAGCTACAACTCAGCCGGACAACTGGCAAAAATCACCGACCCGCTCGGACGGGTCACCAGCTACACCTACGACGGCCGTGGCAACCGGGTCACCACCACCGACCCCCTCCACAAGACCACCACCGCCGTCTACAACATTCAGAACTTGCCCACCCAGATAACCGACCCCGCCGGCGCGGTCACCACCAACAGCTTCGACAGCCTGGGAAACCTGATCTCCGCCACTGACGCCCGGGGGAGCACCAGCTCATACACCATGACCGCCGCGGGACTGCTCGCCTCGAGCACCGACCCCGCCGGACACACCAGCACCTACCAGTACGACCCGGCCGGGAACCAAACCTCGACCACCGACCCGCTCACCCGCACAACGACCACCACCTACGACACCGACGGCCGCATACGGACCGTCACCGATCCAACCAAAGCAACCGTCACCTACACCTACAACGCCCGCGGCGACCGCACCACCACCACCGACGCCCTCGGCAAAACGACCACCACCGCCATCGACCCCGCCGGCCGGAAAACCTCCATCGCCGACCCCCTCGGTCACCTCACCAAGTGGACCTACACGCCAACCGGCCTCACCGACTCCGTCACCGACCCCGCCGGCGCCATCATCAACAACGTCTACGACTCCAACGGCAACCTAACCTCCACCAGCGACGGAACCGGCGCTATCACCACCTACTCCTACGACCCGGCGAACCGACAAATCGGCGTCACCGACGCCAATGGCGCCACCACGACCACCACCCGCGACCTGGACGGGGAAATCGTCGCCGTCACCGACGCCAATGGCCACACCACCGCTAAAACCTACGACGCCGACGGCCGGTTGAGCAGCGTCACCGATCCCGAGGGACACCCCACGAGCTACGCCTACGACAACGTGGGCCGCCAAACAACCCTCACCGACGCCAACACCCACAAATGGACCGCCACCTACGACGCCAACGGAAATCAGACCAGCACCACCACAGACCCACTGACCCGGACCACCAGCTACACCTACGACACCACCAACCAACTCAGCCAACTCACCGACCCCGACGGCGGCGTCACCAGTTACAGCTACGACGCCGGACACCAACAAACCACTGCCAGCTACCCCGGCGGCACCACCGCCGCCTACACCTACGACGGTGACGGGCGCCTCACCAAGCGAATCGACTCCGCCGGAACGTTCACCGAAACCTACGACGGCAACGGCCGCGTCACCTCCACCACCGATCCGCTCGGGCAAACGATCAGTGTCGCCTACGACGCCTCCGGTGTACTCGCCAGCCGCACCCAACCTGGCGCGCAAACAACCACACTGGGCCACGACGCAGACGGACGCATCACCTCAGCCAACAACACCGCCGGCAACGGCACCTGGACCTACGACGCCTCCGGAACACTCACCGGCGCTGCCCTGCCGAACGGCGTCACACTCGCCGTTGCCACCGACCCCGACCATCGGATCACCGGCCTGAGTTACACACAAGCAACCACCACCCCCTTCTCCGTCACGGTCGGCTACGACCCAGTCGGGCACGTCACGTCCCTCAACGACCCCACCGGAAACCACACCTACGGCTACACCCCCGACGGCCGGCTAAACACCGACACCGCAGGCGGAACCACCACCACCTGGACCTACGACAAAGTCGGCAACCGCGCCAACCAAACCGGTCCGACCAACCTGACCTACACCTACGACGCCGCCGATCAACTCACCACCGCCGGCGCCAACAGTTACACCTACGACAAACGCGGCAACCTCACCACCGTCACCGCACCCGCAGGCACCACCGCCTACACCTACGACGGCACCAACCACCTCACCGGCATCAACACACCCACCGGAACGTGGACCAACACCGTCGACAACACCGGAACACTGCTCAAACAAACCGGCACAACCAACACCACCTATCTCATCGATCCCACGACCGGCCACCAACTCGCACAAAATGCCACCAGCACCCTCCTCGGCGCCCAGCCCTACGCAACCACCAATGGCAGCACCGTCAAGACCATCGCCCTCGACACCCTGGGCACCGGCCGCGCGCTCATCCCCGCCACCGGAACACCCACCGCCGCCAATTACGGCACCTGGGGAACACTGCTCACCCCCACCCCCGCGGCCGGACTCCCCGGCGGGATACACCGGTGGAACCCCGCAACCCGACGGCACCACCACTCTCGGCGCCCGCACACTCGACCCGACAACCGGGCGGTGGACCAGTCCAGACCCCACCGGAACCCGCGAAAACGACCAGCAGTACAGCCCCTACGCCTACGTACAAGACCAACCACTCAACCTGACAGATCCCACCGGAACGCGGAGTGTCCTCGGCGGCATCGGCAGCTTCTTCTCCTCCGGTTACCACGCAGCGACGAGCGCAGTCAGCAACGCGTATGGAGCTGTGTCTTCCGTCTTGAGAAGCGCGTACCACAGCGCCACTGCATTTTTCGGGATGAGTCCAAATCGTGCCACCGGGAGCGCAGCCTCCACATACCAGCAAGATCGGAGTGGGTCGGGCGGACGTTATGGCGGGTCATTAAGCCTGGAGAAGGGGCCCTTCTCATGCGAAATCGGCGGATGCAGTGCCGGTGGCTTGTCGAACAGCGGTCGGACCTTGACCGTCACGCCTTACGGAGTCGATGTCGGTCCCGTATCAGCTGGCTTCGATTTCACGTTAGGATCTAAAAATGATAGGTCGGTTCTCGAAGAAGGATCGACCGTTAACCTTAGCGAGTCCGCTAAAGTGTGTTACAAAAATGGACTTTCTGCTTGTATTGGAGTTTCCCACGACGAGGGAACTATAGATCTAAGTTATGCGGGCCTTGCAAGGGCGGCAGCCCGCAACACCGGACGATCATCTGAAATCAATCAGGGTATTCAGGGCGCGAACCAACTACTCGCGCAATACGGACAGTAAGCGTGTCCTGTTCGAAACCTGTGCGTGGTGTCCCTCAGGTGGTCGACGGGCCCGCCGAGGAGCCGGCCAAGCCGGGCCCCGCCCAGCCCCGGTCCGCTTCATGCTGAGGACCGTGTATGAGGGCGCCGGCAGCCGGCCGACGATGTTCCGCCGGGGCGGGTGAGGACGTCGACCAGGCTTCGGCGGTTGTCAGTTCGTGGTGCAGTTCGCGGCGTCGATGGTTGCGGGCGATTTGCAGGTCTTTGAGGCTGATGCTGGCCGCGGCCAGCTCACTGCAAAGCCCGCCCGCCGGCCGGCCTCGGTCGGGACAAACTGGCTGCCGCCGTCACGGCGCGGTCGCCCCGCGGGAAGCCTTGGTCATTGGTTAGGGCCCGCAAGCAGTGGCTCACGGCGACGGAGATCAAGTGACGACCGGCAGGGCCCTTGCCTGGTCCGAAACTGCAGAGCTAATCGGCAAGTGGATGGTCGCAAGGTTCGATTCCAATGTCTCCACATCACGCCCCCATCGGGCCGACATAAGGCACCCGGCGACGATGTCGCTTGCCAGTGATGGGGGCACCGTGCTGCGCCAATACAGATGGTCCCATCACCGTGGCAGGCGACACTCATCCACAGGACTTGATCTTCCTCGAAACGCAGCACCACTCCTACTGACCGGGACGAGCTTGATTTGAGGATGATGTCTAATCGACTCAGCAGCCTTTCTACCTCACTGGCTTCCGCCGGACCGATCCGTACACCGGCGATCTGTTGGTCAGGGTGGACCGACTCGAACTCAGTTGCACGTGGATTGCACAGGTGCGTCCCGGTCGTGGAAGACTTGCCGTATGCCACTTGATCCTCGGACGCTGAGCATCGATTTCAGACAGCTCGCCCGCGAGACCTGGTTCAAACTTGAACGCGGCGGCGCGGGACCAACATCTTTTGGCGAAAACTCGCTAACCGACCACAATTTGTTCATGCTGGACATGAAGCATCCGGACCTCAATGTCCACCATTTCACTCAGAACGAAGAGTCCAAATTCGGCGCTGATTGGGAGTGGTGGGTTGGTTCTGACCGACAAGGATGGGCTTGTTTACGCATACAGGCGAAGAGAGTGCGAGGGCACAGCTATCCGGAGCTGGCACATGCTGGGGGAGAAGACAAGTTTCAGTACGACGTGCTAATCGACGGGTGTGACCCGTTCAAGTCTGAATTTCCACTCCACGTGTTCTACAACGGGTGGCCCAAAAATGAGTTCCTTCCTGGGAGCTATTGGGCTGACCCGGCGATTTGGTCAGCGTGCCCTAACTTTGTACCACCCGAAAGGTGCCATCATGCGGAACCGCGTGACTACGGCTGTGCAATCGTGTCGAGCCTCGCGGTCAAGGCGACGCATGAATCGCAGACGCCCGCGAACGGAGCATTGAATCGGAGGGTTACGGCACACCTATCTAATGCGTTGCCATGGTCGTACCTCTGGGGCGTACCAAATCCTCGGCCCTCCGCAGCCAGGCCCCGGTCCTCCGGCCGAGGCAACGATTGGCATAAAATTCTAACAAAAGCTCTTCGCAGCATATATTCGCAGGCATTACGGCAAGAGCAAGTACGCCGTAATGAGTCGCGCCCAAACCTCACCGAAGCTGAATTGCTTCTGCTCAATGCACTCGCACCCGACTCTGGTCGGCGCTTGCAACCGCAACTTCCCAGCTGGGCGCAGGCCGTACGCCTGAAAAGTCGTCAACCGGGAAGATTGCTTGACCTGCCTAGGGCGCCGGCGCGGCTCGTCGTCGTCGCTGACTTCACACCTGCTGAAGAGCGATAGTCGCGAACCGGCCGGTCGGTCCGATTTGATCACCGGGTTCCGTCGGGTGTTGGAACAAGGCAGCACCACCGTCCGACATTGCAGAGACGCAGAACGAATCGATTCGCTTTTGTTCGTCAACCCGGCCATCACAGACCGCGGTGACTATGTGACAACCGGAATCCCACCGGCGGCTGCGAGCGCTGCCCGCAATTTGATCTGAGCGTTGACTAGCCATTCGATCATCTCAGGCCAATGCCCCTCGTCTGTGAACTTGCACGGTAAATGGCCTAGTTTTTGCACGCTATTTGGCCGTTTTTGGCGACTTATTTGGCCGTTGCGGCGTGTCGTGCTCTGCGTAGCTCCAGCGGTCGGTGCGATCATTGCCCATCGATGTCGCATGGTGGCTGGTGGTGGTGGGTGGCTGATCTGGAGAAGCGGTTGGCGGTGTTGGGCCCTCACTTGCACGAGGGGGTCCCGCTGACTCGTGCCGCCGCCGATGCCGGGGTACCGGCCCGGACAGCGCGCCGGTGGCTCACCGCGCACGAGGCCGACGGCGCGAACGGGTTGGCCCGGAGTTCCCGGACCGATCGTGGAAGTCATCGACTGCCGGCAGAAATTCGCACGTTGATCGAAGGTTGGCGCTGCGGCGGCCGCCGCCCCAGATGGCGGAAGTGCACCGCGCGGTCGTGAAGATCGCGGGGGAGAAGGGTTGGCCGGCGCCGTCGTACTGGGTGGTGCGCAGGATCATCGGCGGGTTGGACCGCGGGTTGGTGGCCTTCGCCCGGCACGGTGCGAAGGGGTACGGGAACGAATTCGAGTTGGTGTTGCGGCGGGAGTCTGCGCACCCGAACGATCTGTGGCAGGCCGATCACACCGAGCTGGATGTGATGGTGCTGGATGAGAACGGCCGGCCGGCGAGGCCGTGGCTGACGGTGATCTTGGACGATCATTCCCGGGCGGTCGCCGGGTACACCGTGTTCCTGGGTGATCCGTCGGCGATGCAGACGGCGTTGGCGTTACGGCAGGCGGTCTGGCGCAAGGCCGATCCGGGGTGGGCCGTCTGCGGTTGGCCTTCCGCCCTTTACAGCGACAACGGGGCGGATTTCACCAGCGACCACATCGCCCAGGTGTGCGCCCAGGCCAAGGTGCAGCTGATCCACAGCACCCCCGGAAACCCCGCGGTCGCGGGAAGAGGGAACGATTTTTTGGCACTGTTACCACCGAGTTGCTGCCCACGCTGCCGGGGCACATACCGCCGGGCAACCACGGCCTCGGCCCGCGCCCTGATCCGGTAAGCGCACCGGTACACCTTCCAATCCGTCCTGCAACCGACTGGCAGCACCGGCACCCAGACCTGCAAACCCCTATGGCAGATCATTGACCACCACCGTCCCACCGCTGGAACAAGGCGCACCCGCGCGTCCCGTAAACCGATTCGTGGCCGGTCAGCGATCGTCATCTGGACGCTGCTTAGTCGGCAGCGCGGGACACTCGCGACTCGATCAGGGCAACGCTCGGAACGGGTCGGCAGCCTGCTGGATGCGCGCGACATATTCAGTCCATGCAGTGTCGTCACCCACCGAATCGGCGTCGAGACCGCCTTGGCCGTCGATCCGCTCCCGCAGGATGTCTGCTTGGCCGGCATGCTGCGCGGTTTCGGCCACGACCCTGACTATCAAGCTGCCGAAAGACGGGTACCGGGTCCCTTCCTTCCACCAGTGGACGAAGGCTGCCGTGTCCAATGGGAGCGCATCGATCGAGGCGTCGGAGTTCTTCCACACCTGCTCATACAGCCCGACGATGAGGTCCCGGATTCGTCATCGCGCACCCACATGTCGGCGCCCTGCCAGATCGAGCCGTCCTCCTCCCACGGCACGGTGAACGCCGGTGGCCGGCCCACGCACACCCCAAGGTAGGAACGTTCGATACCGACCAAGTGCTTGACCAGCCCGAGAACGTTCGTTCCGCTCGGTGTCAGCGGTCGCCGCGCATCGAATTCGCTCAGCCCGGTAAGCGCCCGCATCACCGAATCGCGACCGTCCTGCAGGTACCGCCGCAACGGGTCAGCCATGAAGTCGGTCACGGGATCAACCTAGATGAGTAATTCCAAGGGCTGATCGGCGCGTTGAACCTCAAGTCGGGGTGGAGAGTGTCCAGGCTGGCGTTGCTAACCCAACGTCGAGCAGGAGCTCAAGTGGACGCTGACCTGGACACTCTC
>JAABUJ010005283.1_pt1 | contig 12988 bp, 11 predicted proteins | sample 5559131 | NCBI WGS metagenome assembly JAABUJ01 (sample SAMN10711875, study PRJNA513366) | rock metagenome | isolation source: Antarctica rocks | place: Antarctica: Victoria Land, Mt New Zealand nord | collected 2016-01-07
TAGCTTGGTCGCTCCCAATCCTGAAGGCCTCGACACCTTCATCCCCGGACCGCCACGCCCAACCCCGTCAGGCCAGGCCGCCCACGCTTAATTCCGAAGAGCCGCTTTGACAGTGATCGGCCTTTACCTACCGCGTGCGTCACCGATTCACCGGATGTCGCCATCGGCCAAACTCGTCGCCCTTGCCGTGCTGGAGGTGGGCATGCTGGCGGGAGTGCGGAGCGTCCCTGTCGCTGCTGCTGCAGCGGTGGGAGTGGCGGCTCTCTATTGGCTTGGAGGAGTGCCTTCGGGGCCGCCCTTTGGCACTTGCGCGGCATCGCTGTCCTTGCACTGCTCATCGCTGCCGTCCAGGTGGTTCCGCTGGGACTGCAGCGCGCTGTGGTTCTCGCGGCTCAGCTAGTGCTCTGCGTGGCCGTGGCCACCCTCGCGACCCTGACGACCCGTGTGGCCGAGTTTCTCGACGCTATGCAGGAGGCCCTTGGGCCGCTGCAGCGGTTCGGCGTCGACCCCGCACGGGTGGCGCTCGTCATGGCCCTGGCCATCCGCACAGTGCCACTGCTGACATCGCTGCTTGAGGAGATCCGCGAGGCGCATGAAGCGCGCGGCGCGCGGCTGTCCCCAACGCGAGTTGCCGTACTCCTCATCGTGCGAACCCTCCTGCACGCCGAACGTCTCGGCGAGGCGATGGTTGCCCGCGGCATCGACGACTGAACGACCTTCGCCGGGCTCCTCTCACGCCTCCCGGGCCCGGCGTAGCAGGTCGGCCGCCGCGCCCGTGGGACGGGAGTTCGGGCGCCACAACGCGCGAAGTCGACGTCGCAGGTCCTGCCGCGAACCTCGATGACCACGAGGCGCGTCGGCTAGCTCGTCGGCTACTGTGAGTTGCTGAGCTCGGCTGGCGCATCACCGGCAAGGGCTGCTGCCTTGACGGCGGCCGCGCTGGCGACCTCGAGGTGGGACTGGCCGAGCTCGAGGCCTCCCGTGGACAGCGCCTGGGCCAGTGTCTGCCGGGTCCCTGACCCCGACTCTCGGAGCACGAGGTCGGTGCTGGCCAGCTCGGACGGCTCGATGGACTGTGGGCGCCTGGCCAGCCACCTCGGGGCCAGGTACTCGGCCACGGTCAGGCTGGACGCAACAGACAGGTGGGCCTGGCGATGTGAGGTGAGCGAGCGGGAGCCCAGGGCAACCCGATCCACCGCAGCCAGAGCGTCCCGGGCCTACTCGACGATGGTGCTGCCTTCGGTCGTGAGTTGGGATCCGATGGGGCTTCGCACGAGCAAGACCACGCCGAGGTCTCGCTCCAACCGCGCGGCGCGATATTGTGGTTAACAGCGCCATCTAAGCCATCGCCAAACGGACAACATGTCAACTAGAAAACAACTCCGTCACCCGAGGAGGATGGATGGGGCCTCACGATGTGGACTTCTCGGCGATATCCGGCGGCGGTCAAGTGGGTGCTGCTGATTGTCGCCCTTCTTGTCTTAGCCGTCTTGTACGCCAGCAGTTAGGGTTGTTGACGTCGTCGAAAACCGCCATTTCCGCTAGGGCGGTTTCCATCGATGGTCGCAACACGTCCTAAGGGGCTGATGCTCCTATGCGTTGTCAAGCGGCCGTGAGCCATTCGCGGTAGCGGTCGGCGAGTTGATCGTGGCGGCCGAGCTCGAGCTCGCCGATGCGTGCGGGCCACCGTGCAGGTGCTCTGCCACGGTGGTGAGGGTGATGTTCTTGGCGCGTCGCGCGGGTCGCAGGTCGGTGTAGTCGGGCACGGCGCAATGCCCGCTCAGGGCGCGGTAGACCTCTCGGGCGACGGCGCGTTTGAGCGCGCGATAGACGGCCTTGTTGGTCCAGCCCTTGGCGAGGTGGGAGTCGCGGTAGGCGCGGGTGGACGGGTCGTTGCTCATCCGGTTCTTCACGATGTGGTGCAGGGCGGCGTTGGCCTGCCGGTCCCCGCCGCGCGAGAGCCGGTGGCGGTCGGTGCGGCCGGAGCGGACCGGGATCGAGCCGTACCGCACAGGGCTGCGAAGGAGGCCGAGGGGCGCAGCCGGTCGGGGTTGTCCCCGGCAGTGATGAGCAGCTGGGCGCCGATGACCGGGCCGACGCCTTTGACGGGGAGCGAGCCCGGGTTGGTCGCGGTCGCGACAGATTCCCACAACATCACGTTTGAGACCCCCTACCTACCCCGCAGGGCCCTTGCGCCACCGCGTGCCAGAAAGCCACCTCGGCGCTCTCCACGCGGACCTTCGAATCGACTGCCCGGAGGACGACGGATACCGCCTCTTCACGGACGGGCCAACCGCGTACCGGGGCCCGCTCACTGCCACCGGAAGATCGAGTTCCTCGTACGAAACAGAGGAACTCGCCCTGGCATCAGCGAGCAGTCAAACCGATCAACCTTGGTGGACTGCCCCCGTCAACCCACTCGGTTGGGACTAGGCCGCGCGCAGGTCATCCAGATCGAGGTCGCCGGCAAACCGATCAGCTCGACGAGGCCGAGAAGCCCTCCCTCATCCAAAGTGACAAGCGAGTGCGGCGAGCCGCGTCCCCGCCATGCCGCAGCTGATCACCGACGTCGACGGGATGAGGATCACCGCGTTCGCGACCGGCACGAAGGCCGACGGGCCGGGCACCCAGCTGGCGGATCTCGAGCTGCGGCAACGGCGCCGGGCCCGGTGCGAGGACCGGATCCGGGTCTCCAAGGACACCGGACTGATGAACCTCCCCTCTTCGGGTTCGACCAGAACCGGATCTAATGTGGCGACGACGACGGCGGTGGCCCACAGCCGTCGCCCACCGGTGCCAGCCACCGTGCCGCCCGGACCTGCGCGGCCCCGGCCGCAGGGTTCGCGGCCTGCGACGCGCTGGTGGTGGTGGGCGCCGGTGGCCAGCCGCAGGTCACCGCCGCTTCCAACGGGTACGGCCCAGCTGACATCCAGTCCGCCTACGCGTTGCCCGCGTCGTCACCGCGACACCGACGGTCGCGATCGTCGACGCGTACAACGATCCCACCGCGGAGTGACCTCGCGGGTCAACGTGGAGCGCCCGCAGCGCAGCGAGGACGAACGACGTTGACGGCGACGAGCCCCGGCCGACACTGACCCCGCGAGGAAGAGCCCGCCCGCCCACTTCCCGATACGCCAGCGAGAGGAGCAGCGAACAGAGCCCTTCACAACACCGGCCAGCGGTGACACGCTGGAGCGGACGAAGGGCCGGACCAGACGCCGCATCGGCTATGACGGACCCCAACGGGTCACGCCGCTCCTAGCTTGGCGCCCGGCCCTTCGCCCTGACAGCAGCCCGAACGACGCCAGATGACCCAACAACCACTGAGGTCGCATACATCAGCGTGGGCGCTCGGCACCGCATCCAGTCCGACATCCCGGCCAACAGCACACCCACACCTCCGCCCGGAGTCCATCCCGCACGCCCCGACCCGCTATTGACAAGACCTACAGCCAACTAGGTAACCGGTCAGCCCGTCGCCGCGGCCAACGCCGAGGTCGACCTCGGCGTTGTTGTACAGGTCCAGGGCGGCGACGTGGGCGCCCTCGCGGACGAACGTCAACACGACCTCGCGACCGATCCCGGACCCGCCACCAGTTAGCAACGCAACCTTGCCGTCCAGTCGCACGCCTACACCTGAGCCGACTCAGGCGCCGACTTGACGACCCAGAGGTGCGAGGAGTTGATCCGATGGATCTTGACCTCGTCGAACACCCATCGGCCGTCCACCTTCGTGCACCTGTTTTGGTAGGTGCTGCCGATGCGGATCTCCTATGCACCGTCGGCCTCACCCGCCGACAGCACCGAGATCGCCGTGGCTCAGGACCTCGACGGGCTACGGACCATCAGTGAATTCATGCTGGGCGACCGTCTGACGGTGTCGTGGGCTCGAACAGCGGAAGGCGATGGTCGCCTATCGTCGCCACCCCACCCAAGCGGCTTCCACCGTGGGGAGCTACTGATGGACATCGCCAGCTCGTCCTTTTTCGTCTTCACCCTCTGGCTCTAGAAGATCGGCCGGCGGACTCTCGTCGCGCACGACGAGCTCGAGCGCTACGGAGCAGTGCAGTACTTCGTGGCCGCGCTGCGCTCGTTCCTGCGCTCGTTCCTGCGCTACTGCCATGTCGCGGGGCTGATCGGGGCGGACCTGTCCGGGGCGGCGCTGCCGGTCACCGGTCGCCGACGTTCGTCTCTGCCGAAGGGGATCAGCCCGGTCGACGCGGCCGCGTTGCTGCGCTCGTGTGACCGGCGCAGCGCGGTCGGCCGGCGCGATTACGCCGTCATCCTCACGCTGCTGCGCCTCGGCCTGCGGGCCGGCGAGTGTCAGCGATCATGAAATTCCCCAGGTCTGAGGGGTTCTCGATTAGGACCGAAACAAGCGCCCGTCCAGCACCGATCTACTTTTTCGTCGCACACCCCCTTGACAGCGGACGGATTGCTCTTACAATCGGTAACACGTCTGACCAGTAGGATCGTGTGAGGCCTAGTGCGGAAAGAGTGGCGGGAAGTGCAGCCATCGTGGATCGTCTCCGAATGCTGACCGGCCACTGCGGACCGGCGCAGGAGAGCACAGGCTGTCGTGGCCTGGTGCGAAGCGATGCGTGAATCCGACACCGACACCGTCGAGGACACCGCCCACGGCGCCCGTGTCGAGATAACCGGCGTATCGCATACATTCCCAGCCAAGCGTGGGCCTGTCGTGGTTTTCGACGAGGTCAACTGCCACCTGAAGGCCGGCGAGCTCATCGCGATCCTCGGCCCCTCGGGGTGTGGAAAGAGCACGCTGCTGCGTATCCTGGCCGGGCTGATCAGGCCTTCCTTCGGGCACGTCGCGGTCGACGGCAAGCGGGTCGAGCGTCCGGGCCGGGCAACGGGCATGGTGTTCCAGGAGGACGCCCTGCTCGAATGGCGGACGATCTTTGAGAACGTCATGCTCCCGGCGGAGATCAAGGGCATCAAGAAGTCGACAGTCGAGGCCCGGGCGCATGAGCTGCTGGCCCAGGTCGGTCTCGGCGAGTTCGAAGAGGCCAAGCCCTCACAGCTCTCCGGCGGCATGAAGCAGCGCGCGGCCATCTGCCAGGCGCTGGTCTACGAGCCGCGGCTGCTGCTGATGGATGAGCCCTTCGGAGCGTTGGACGCGCTGACCCGTAAGCAGATGCAGCTGGATCTGCAGAGCCTCTGGCTCAACGTGCGCAACACCGTCGTGTTCGTGACGCACAGCATCGAAGAGGCCGTGCTGCTGGCCGACCGGATCCTGGTGATGTCTCCGCGGCCGGCCCGCGTGCTGCGGGAGTACAAGGTCGACCTGCCGCGGCCACGAAGCAGTCAGGCGACCCGGACCGAGGTCTACCTCGACACCGTTCGCGACATCGAGATCCTGTTCGAGGGACTCGGGGTACTCCGTCAGCAGGGCGTGGCGACCCCCGCGGATGCAGCGCAGCCGGCGGTCGCACGATGAACGCAGCCAGGACGGTGGCGCCGCGATGACGACGGTGGCCGGCACGGATCGACGCGAGTTGGTCTACGAGCGTGTGGTGGCCGGGTTGCGCGAGGCCGGTGTCGGATTCGCGGCCTCGCTGCCTGATGACTGGGTATTGCCGATGTGCCGGGTGCTCGATCGCACCGACGGCGTGCAGCACGTGCGGGTGGCCCGGGAGCCGGAGATCATCGGTCTGTGCTGCGGCAGCTTCTTCGCCGGGGTGCGTGCAGTCGGCGTGATGGGGGCAACCGGGTTCCTCACCTGTGCCAGTGAGATCGCGTCGCTGAGCCGGCGCTACCAGATTCCGCTGGTGCTGGTGGTGAGCCAGCGTGGCACGGTCTATGACCACCAGATTTTTCAGGAGGTGCAGGGCCGTACCGCCCGCCCGGTCGCCGATGCGCTCGGAATCCGGTCGGTGGTGCTCGACCGGGCGGAGAAGGTGGACCTGGTCGCCGACGCAGTCGAATCGGCGCGGGTGCAGAAGCGTCCGGTGGTGCTGTGGATGTCCAAAGCGCTGCTGACCGACCGGCCGGCGGAGAGCTGATGGCGACGCCGACGGTGCTGAGCAAGGACGACTACTTCGAGGTCCTGCGCGAGAACTGGCACGACGAGATCGTGGTCTGCTCCCTGGGTACCACCTCGGACGAGTGGTGGACCCGGACCAACAGCCGCCACTCCTTCTACGTCAATGCGGCTATGGGCTTCGCGGCCTCGGTCGCGCTGGGGCTGTCACTGAACTGCCCTGACCAGCGGGTCTGGATGCTCGACAGCGACGGTGCCCTGGCGATGAACCTCGGGGGGCTGCTGACCGAGGCCTCGACCCAGCCGACGAACCTCGTGCACATCCTGCTGAACAACCGCAGCTACGGCTGCCTGGGCAGTGCGCAGCTGGTGAACGCCGACCAGACCGACTATGTCGCCATCGCGCACGGGGCCGGCATCCGCAATGCGCGAACGGTGTCGACCCGGGCGGAGTTCGCTGAAGCCCTTCAGAAGGCCGGTACTGGTCACGCATTCATCTCCGCGGAGGTGGAGCCCACCCAGGCAAGTGGCGGGTTCGAGCCGCCGTTGGCTATTCCGATCGACGGCCCGGAGGCGAAATACCTCTTTGGTCGGTTCCTGGAAGAGCGGCTGGGACGTCCTGTCTTCGGCCCGAACGGTTACTGAACATTCTTCGCAGGGCCCACTCGGCCCAGTCCACGGAGGTATTGGCCATGAAGAAACGCAGTTTTGCAGTTCTGTGCGTACTGACCCTCGCGCTCACCGCGTGTGGTTCCTCGAGTGAGAAGCCCTCCTCTGGATCCACTGAGTCGGGCGCATCAGGTCCGCACACAGCCATCACGGTCGAGTTCACCTATACCTGGAAGGGCGAGTACGCCCCGCTCGTCTACGCCGACGAGAAGGGCCTGTTCGCGAAGCAGGGGCTGGACGTCACCTTCAAGGAGGGCAAGGGTTCGCAGGTCACCTACTCGAGCCTGGGCGATGGGCCGAACACCTTCGTCATTGGCCCGTCCGGCACGGCGGCGCAGGCTGCCTCTACCGGAGTGCCGGTGACCAATGTGGCCACGTTCATCCCGGTCACCCCTTCGGTACTGGTTGCCAAGAACGGCACCCAGCTGAAGACGCCGAAGGACCTCGAAGGCAAGACGGTCGGCCTGCGGTCGGGTGCGGACGCCTCGCTGTTCTTCAGCTCGTTCCTGAAGACGAACAACGTGGATGCCAGCAAGGTCAAGGTGAGCAGCCTGGACGGATCCGCGGCGAATGCGGCTTTCCTCAGCGGCCAGGTACAGGTCGTCGACGTGTTCTCCAACAACGAGCTGCCGACGCTGACCGCCAAGCTGGACGGCAAGGCCCCCAACACCTTGGCTTTCAGTGACTTCGGGTTCACCATTCTCGGGCAGGGTGTCAGCGTCTCGAACGCGTTCCTGAAGTCCAGCCCTGACATCATCAAGAAGTTCCTGATCGCCGAGACCGCCGGCATCGAGGCCGCCAAGAAGAACCCCGTCGATGCGGCGAAGGTGCTCAAGTCACGGCATAGCCCGGCACTGCCCGACGAGTCGATCGTCGAGCAGCAGGTCAAGGCCACCCTGGACGCGATGGTTCCGGAATCGGGCCACCCACTGGGCTACGTCTCGGCCCCTGCCTGGGATAAGATGCTCGACCTGTTCCAGCAGACCGGCCAGATCAAGAACCGGCTGAGCACCGCCACCTACTATACCAACGACCTCCTGCCCAAGTGAGGCCAGTCGACCGGAGTGACGTGGGGACCTCCAGGCAGCAGGTGGGGGAGGAACAGATGACCAGCGAGCTCGAGCAGGTTCAGACGCCGGCGGCGCGCAGGGCGGGGCTGCGCTCCTTCGGCCGGCTCAGCTGGCGGGTGGCGCGCTCGGATCGGGTGTCGTTCTTCGTCGTGCTGGCGGGCACGGTGGTGCTCTGGCACCTGTTCGTGGTCGTGTTCCACATCAAGTCCTATGTGGTTCCCAAGCCACTGGCCGTCGCCCAGGAAATCGTCAACAACTGGTCGCTGCTGCTGGACAACACCAAGGCCACCGCGGTTGAGGTGGTCGCCGGGTTCATCCTGGCGGCTGTGGGCGGCGTGGCCCTCGGTGCCTGCATGTTCTACTTCCGGTGGGCCCAGAAGATTCTCTCGCCGCCGATCGTCGCATTCCAGAATGTGCCGAAGGTGGCGCTGGCCCCGCTGTTCGTGGTCTGGTTCGGTACTGCGCTGCTGCCGCGGGTACTGGTGGCATTCGTGATCGCGTTCTTCCCGGTCCTGATCAACACGATGGTCGGGCTGCGGGCGACGAAGGAGGTCTCACTCGAGCTGATCCAGTCGATGGGTGCCTCCCGGTTCCAGACGTTCCGGAAGGTGCAGTTCCCCTCGGCGCTGCCGTCGGTCTTCGCTGGACTGCGGGTGGCCACCACCCTGGTGGTCATTGGCGCGGTGGTCGGCGAGTACATCGCCGCCAACAAGGGGCTCGGGCACCTGCAGCTGCAGGCCAGCACGAATCTGGACGCGCCGCTGCTGTTCGCCTCGGTGATCATGATGGCCGTGCTGGGCCTGATCACCTACCAGATCGTCGCGCTGGCCGAGTACCTCTTGGTGCCGTGGGCGGATGCTGACCGATCCCGGTAGTAGCGCCTGGGATGGTTGTCCTGCGGTTGCTCGCTCACCAGGTCGTTTGCGCTGCCCCGGGGATCTGACTCGAGAGGCTTCATGATGTCAAGCGCACCTCGTTGTACGGAATTCACCTCGGGCTCGGTGCGACCATGACCGATTTCGCGGGTTGGGAAATGCCACTGCGCTATGGCAGCGAGACCGTCGAGCACAACACGGTCCGTAGCGCCGCCGGGCTCTTCGACCTCAGCCACATGGGCGAGATTGAGGTCGTCGGGCCGGAGGCGGTGCGAGCGCTGGACCACGCCGTGGTCAGCGACATCGGCGCGCTCGGCGTGACGAAGGCCAAATACACGATGATCTGCCAGGAGGACGGGGGCATCCTCGACGACCTGATCGTGTACCGGCTCGCCGACGAGCGCTACTTGGTGGTGGCCAATGCCTCGAACGTCGAGGGGGTGCTGAACGCACTGCGCGATCGTGCCCGCGGATTCGATGCCGAGGTGCTGGACCGGTGTGCGGACTGGGCCCTGGTGGCGTTGCAGGGCCCCCAGCTGGCGCAGCCCGAAGCCCACGTCCTGGGCCGCGGTGCGCTCGGGACCGGTGTGCATCGACTTCCCCACGGCCTTCGCCAGGTCGGCAAGGTCTTCGGCGGCAAGCCGGCCCTGCCGGGCATGAGCCGAGCCGACGGGTGCCCCCTCAACGATGAAGTCGCCGGGCAGGACCGTGATGTCGAGCACCGCCTGCGCCCGCTTCGACGCGTTGAGCAGCTCATCGGCCTCGACCCGCAGCAGGAAACCCGACGACGTGGCGAGTAGGGGCTGCCCTGGCCCCGTCGGCTGCGAGAGCACCGGGTGGCCCTCGCCGCGGGGCGCGAGCACCGAGCGGACGGTGCCGGCCGTGTCACGGGCCACCGCGTGCAGCATCGTCTCGACGCGGATCTGGCGGGTGAGATGGGCCAGGAAGAGCACCAGCCCGAGCACGCTGAGCATCGCGAGCCCGTACGAGGTCGTCACGGCGATGCGCGGCACGAAAGGCTCTTGCCCTGCTCCGCCGGACCGTACCGATCGCAGCACGGTGAACGAGAACGCGAACGTCGCCAGGAACAGGGCGAGGGTGGCCTGGACGAAGAGGTCCTGGGTGAAGGTGCGCAGCAGCCGCGGCGAGAACTGGCTGCTCGCCAGCTGCAGTGTCACCACGGTCAGCGAGAAGGTCAGCGACGTGACCGTGATCAGCGAGCTCGCGACAGCGTCGAGCACCGTGCTGGCCGCGTTCCCGTCCCCACCGAAGATCACGGCGGTCACCCAGCTCGGCAACCCGTCGTCGACGACGGCATCCACCGGCGGCAGAACCAGCCCAAGCGCCACAGCCACGACAACAGCCAATGCCGGCAACGGCCACAGGTGTGCGCTGACACCGTCCTTGAGACGGCGTGAAACCGCAACAAGCCGGGCGATCACGATCGGGAGCCAACCATCTAGATGGCTCGTCGTTGGGCGACCAGGGGACACAGGAACGGGTCCGTCCCGGCGAGGCCGACGGAGTTGAGGTGGCCGATGACCTGCCGGTACGCCGGCCCACAGACTGGTCTGGGTGTACGGCACCCCCTCTGCCCGGCAGTAGGCCGCGACCAAGGGTTGGACCTTGCGTAGATGCGGGCGCGGCATCGACGGGAAAAGGTGGTGCTCGATCTGGTAGTTCAAGCCACCGAGGGCGATTGAAACGCCCCGTCCACCGCTGATGTTGCGGCTCATCAAGACCTGGCGACGCAGGAAGTTGAGCCTCAGCGTCGGTGAGACCAGCGGCATCCCGATGTGGTTGGGCGCGAAAGACGAACCGAGGTAGAGACCAAACAAACCGACCTGCGTGGCGAGGCAGGCGATGGCCTTCGAGGGTGGCAGCACCACGAACAACAGGGTGGGCAGGGAGCCGAGCCGAACCGCCAGAAGGGTCAGCTCCACCCACCGCCGCTCGACCCTGCCACGGGAGAGCACCCTCCGGATGCCGTCCCAGTGCAGGGACAGTCCCTCCAGCACGGTCAGCGGAAAGAAGTACCACCCCTGGTGAGCAACCAGCCAGCCCACCGCCCGGCTGTCACCGCCGGTCGCGGCCGCGGGAGTGAACACGAGCGCGCCCGAGGAGATGTCGGGGTCGTGATCCTGCCTATTGGGGTTGGCATGGTGCCGGGTGTGCTTGCTGCGCCACCAGCCGTAGCTGATCCCGACCAGCAGATTCGCCACCACCAGGCTGACCCAGTCGTTCCAACGGCCCGACCTGAAGATCTGTCGATGGGCGGCGTCATGCCCCAGGAAGGCGATCTGGGTCAGAATCACCGCCAGCACCCCAGCCCAGGCAAGCTGCCACCAGCTGTCCCCGAACATCAGGAGCAAGGTCACCCACACCGCTGGCGCCGCCACGGCACCAACCAACCTGGTCCAGTAGTAGCCGTAGCGCCGACGCATCAGACCCAGCCGCTGCACCTGCCGGGTCAGGGCAGTGAACGAGCTACCCCCGCTCCCCTCGAACTCGGAACCGGCACATCCCGCACCGGCGGTTGCCTCATCTACGTTGCGCATCAGCGTGTGCCCTCCGAATACTCACGATCTGGTCGCCAACGACCATGACGAGACCGGGGTCTGGGGAAACGCCTGTTCCCCCCTTGTTTACCCGCTAAGCCGGTCGTTGGCAATCAGCTCCCTCTCCGCCTGGTCTGGTTGGAGTTCCGATGGCGATCAGAGGGTGCGGCAGGCGGCTCGGCGCTCGGCGCTGGATGCGCAGGCGCGGATGCGGTCCGAGCGGTCCGAGCAGGACCGCAGGCGTAGCGGGTTAGCGGCGGGTTAGCGGTGGCCGTGGTGACGGCGCTGGCCGAGCGGGACGCGCTCGTGCTGGCGTGTGAGAAGCGGGCCGGTGAGGCGTTGGTGAAGATGACCAGCGTGCAGGGGTTGACGTTGCGGGAAGCGGTGCGGTGGTGCGGCGAGCAGGTCACGCTGCGGGGGGCAAGGTGATGCCCGCGTGAGCGCCAGACGGCTGGACGAAGAAGGGTTGGCGCTGCTGGGTGCGGCGTTGCGCGACGGCGAGGTCGTGGGCCGGTACCGCGACAAGATCGTCGCTGTTCCCGGCTCGTCGTGCAGTTGGTGGCGGGGCGCGGTGTCAGGCCGCGGTCATGGGCGCTTCTGGTACGCCCCCGCCCGGGTGGAAATTGCGCACCGTTTCGCGTTCGCGCTTGTCCATGGGGTGGAGGCGGCGGCCGCCGTTCCCGTGTTGGGGCATCGGTGTGACAACCCGCTGGTGCGCCGTGAGGCGCTTGTTGATCGAGTGGAGGTGAGAGACCTTCGCCGCCGTCCTGTCGCAGCAGGACGGTTGAAGCTGGGGGCAGCCTGACCTGGGAGATGCCGGGGAGGGTGGCAAGCGGCCCTGACAAAGCCGGGACGTACTAGCACTGCCAGATGGTGCGGGTCCGGCGAGCGAGACGGAAAGGTATACGTGAGGAACCGGCGTTTAAAGCCTCTCAATGTCGCACCGGCCCTGAACCTGGTGGATGTGGGCCGGAGGCGGTGCGTCCCTGTCTCCGTTGGGGATTGGGGAACTTCGTCGGCTGCTAAGTGGGCGGTCGGGGAAGGCTACGGTGAAGTGCTGCGGGGTAGCCGTGGCGATGCCGCAGGGGCAAAGTCGGGTGCCTAGTCCGTCGATCGATCGCAAGTGAACACGGGAACCATCTCGGTCCTGCCCTCGACTCGCGCGGCCAGCGTGGGAAGGGGGCTGGGCTCATCGTCGGTCGACCGGGCCGGGGTGGGGCGGAGCCGCCGTAGTAGTCCGAGGCCGGGAGAGCCGGCTACATGGCCAAGGGCGGCAGCAAGGAGTGCGAAGGATGGATGCTGTCGTGGCGACAGACGCGCCGGTGAATATCGGCGCTCCAGCGGACCTGGTCAGCCAGGGCCGGTGGGTATCGCAGGTTCAGACCAGACTTCACTGTTGGGCGGCGGCCGATCTTGACCGCCGGTTTGACGATCTGTTCAACCTCGTGCACCACCCGGCGACCTTGGCTGATGCCTGGGCGCGGGTGGCGCGTAACCGGGGTGCCCGCTCGGCTGGGTCGGACGGTGTGACCGTCGCGTGGATCGAGTCCGAGGTGGGCGTTCCGGTGTTCCTGGACGACGTGCGTCACCGGTTGCGGGAGGGTTCGTTCCGTCCTGAGCCGGTGCGCGAGCGGAAGATCCCCAAGCCTGGTGGCAGCGGCAAGGTCCGCCGGCTGGGGATCCCGACGGTCACCGACCGGGTCGTTCAGGCTGCGTTGAAGGTGGTGCTGGAACCAATCTTCGAGGCCGACTTCGTGCCGGTCTCGTATGGGTTCCGGCCCGAGCGGCGCGCGCATGACGCGATCGCTGAGATTC
>JAABUJ010005284.1_pt1 | contig 12987 bp, 20 predicted proteins | sample 5559131 | NCBI WGS metagenome assembly JAABUJ01 (sample SAMN10711875, study PRJNA513366) | rock metagenome | isolation source: Antarctica rocks | place: Antarctica: Victoria Land, Mt New Zealand nord | collected 2016-01-07
GAGCGGCGGTGGCGTTGTTGCGCTACCAGCGCCGCCACAAGCTGGCGGCCTACTGGTCGCACCGCACGCGCCGCCTGCAGCGGCTTGCGAATCTCCACCCCCCCTAATCTCTCGTTGTAATACTAGGAGTAGCGCTACGTTTTGAGGGCCAGTAGCACCAAAATAGCGCTACAGTAGCGCTACGATCTGAGGAGGTGGGAGGGCCGCTTGCACCACGGTGAAGGGCTGCGGTCACACTCCCAGGAGGGCTAGTGGCGGCCGTCCAGGCGGGGCCGCACGACGCGCAGGACGGCGCGGGCGAGCAGAGCGGCAACGGCCACATAGGCACCGACGAGGGCGGCGGCGAGGGCCGCAGCCACGATGTTGAGGGCCGTCGAGGAGGCATGGGCCAGCGGAGTGAGGAGGCCAGCGACAGGGCCGGTGAGGGCGCAGAGGATGAGGGCGTAGAGGCAGAGCGTCCAGACGCGTGCGCGGGCCTGAGCGTCGGTCATGTGTCCCTCCCCTGGCTTGTCTGTCCTGTTCGCGGCGTCGCGCCGTCCACGCGTCCCCTGGCGGCGTGGGGCCTCACCGACAGTATCGCAGATGGGGGCGTGTCAGGAGGCGGCGGGGGTGGCGTCGTCGGCGAGCCAGTGGCGCAGGGCGGGGTCGCGCAGGCGCGTGAGCGCTTTGGCCTCGACCTGGCGCACGCGCTCGCGGGTGAGCCCGAGCTGCTGGCCGATCTCCTGCAAGGTGCGTGGGGGCGCCCCGTCGAGGCCGTGGCGGGCGACGAGGATAGCCCGCGCGCGCGGGTCCAGGGTGGCGAGGGCGGCGCGCACGGCGGCGGCCAGGGCGTGGGCCTCGGCCAGCGCGTCGGGCCGGTCGGCGTCCGGGTCGGGGAGGAGGTCGCCCAGGGTCGTGGTCTCGCCGTCGCCCATGATCTGGTCGAGGGGGACGGGGGCGGGTAGGGGCGCGGTGAGGGCGTCCACGCGGGCGCGGGGGAGGCCCGTCGCGGCGGCGAGGTCGGTGAGGGAGGGCGGATGGCCCAGCTCGGCGTGGAGGGCGTGGGCACGGCGGGCAAGGCGGGCGCGCTCCATCTGCACGTTGTCGGGGACGTGGGCGAGGGGGACCTGCTGGGCGAGGGCACGGCGGAGGGCTTGCTTGATCCACCACACGGCGTAGGTGGAGAACTTGTAGCCGCGCGCGGGGTCGAAGAGATCGACGGCGCGCAGGAGGCCGACGGTGCCCTCCTGCACGAGGTCGTCGAGGGGGAGGCCACGGTGCTGGTAGCGGCGGGCGAGGGCGACGACGAGGCGCCCGTTGGCGGCGACGAAGGCGGCGCGGGCCGCGTCGCCGGCGCGGAGGGCCTCCTGGTCGAGGGGCCAGGCGGCCAGGTCGGCGAGCAGGCGCGCGCGGGCGTCGGCGGTGAGATCGCGGGGCAAGAGGGGATCGACGACGGCGGGGAGAGCGGCCGGGGCGAGGGGGAGGCGCGGGAGGAGGGCGGCGAGGACGGCGGCGGCGGCGGCGCGGGCGTTGACGGCGGGGGGCAGGTCGCGGCGCAGGCGCGCGGCGAGGTGGCGCTGGGCTAGCAGGCGGGCGCGGCGGCCGGCGCGGATCAGCCGGGCCAAGTCGCGCTCCTGGGCGGCGGTGAGCACGGCGGGGGCGGGGACGGGCGACGGGATCATGCGGGCTCCTGTGTGGTCCAGGGTCTCTCCCCAGAGCGTACCAGGCCGACCCGCGTGCCTGGTGGTCTTGTGGGGATAAGGGGCGTGGTTCTGGGACTACCCGTGGTCCCACGCCGCGCGACGATGCGCTCCTCTCCTCACCACGCCGGCGGGGCCAAGGCGGCGATCGTGGCCCCGCGCTCACGCGCCCGGTCTGGTCGGCGGGAAGAGGTCGAGGCCGGCCTGACGGGCGGCGCGCGCGAGATCAAGGCGAAAATAGGGATCGGCCAGGGCGACGGGGAGGCCGGGGAGGACGCGCTGGTAGACTTGGGCCTGGCCGGCGCGGATGAGGCGGCGCAACTGCTGGGCGCCCTGGCGCGCCTGATCGCTCGGGCTCCCCTCGCAGGCGGCCACGAGCGCGGGGAGGTCGTGGGCGGCGACGAAGTGGGCCAGGCGGTCAGGCGTCAGGAGTCCGACCTCGGCGGCAAGGAGGTGCCCGGCGACGAGGACGAGGAGGGCCACGGCGGCACGCTCATTCCAGCCCGGCCCGCTGACCGGCGTCCGGCGCGTCGGCTCCCTCATGACGCGTCGATCCGCGCGTGACGCCGGTTCATGGTCTCCTCGATCCAGGCGAGCACGTCGCGATTCGTGAAGTCCTGCAACGTGATGTGGACGAAGGGTGCGGTTTCCTCGGGGACGAGGGCGGCGGCCTCAGTCGTCAGATCGCGCAAGGAGGTGGCGCGCAGATACGTGAGCAGGGCGCGGTAGGTCGCGCCGGGGGTGACGGACCGAACGACGATGCAGGCGAGGGCGACGGCGGCCTCGTCGCCCAGCGTGGGGTCGGCGGCGTCGGCGGTGGCCGCGATCCACCACCACGCCACGTCCTCCAGGCCCTGTTGCCCCGGCGGCAACGGCGTGTCCAGGTCCAGGTCGTCGTCCGTGTCACCCCGGCGGTCGTCGCTCGTCCTCTCGCCCATCGCGCCCTCCCCCGCCCTCCAGTATCGCAAACGCGACGGGACGCCGCCGATGACACGGCGCTCAGCGGCCACGACCCAGGGGAGCAGTGCGGCGGTCGCTCAGGACGGCGCGCGGGGCGTGCTTACGTTGCCGGCGGCGGTTCCCTTCCGCGACCCGAACGCGCGCAACCTCGCGGCGTTCCGCCGACGCGTCGAGCGGGAGGCGCGCGGCGACCTCAAGTGGCTACCCCGCACCGTCGGCTTGGAGGAGATCGTGGGTATCCTGCACACTTTGCAGGAGCAGGTCACCACCGCCCGGTTACAGGGGCGCCCTCCCACAGCGCGGCAAGAGCGCATCTGGGCCTTGCTCGCCGAGGATTTGTCCGAAGCCGAGGTTGCTCATGCCCTGGGGATCAGCATAGGCACGGTCAAGAGCCATGTGGACCGCCTCAAGCACAAAATCGGCGTCACCTCCGTCGCCGAACTCAAAAAAGCCCATCGTTGGATGACATCGCGGTGAGTCCGTCGCGACGCGGGCATGGTCATCCGAACAAGCCAACGGATGACCGCGATGGATGACCAGACACGCCCGCAGCGGATGACCAATCAGGGCGGTGGATGACGTGTTTGGACGGCAGACAACGCCCGCGACCCGTTGTACGATAGAACCAGACACGGATCGATAGCAGGCCGGGGGCGTGCTGGGAGGCCGTCCCGCGGGTAGATCGGCGGTTGCGACGCGACGCGTCGGCGATATAGAGGTGGAGATTCGGCATGTGGCTCACCTTCCTACTCCTGATGGCGCGCGCGACGGGCGCCCTCTTCATCTTCTCCGGTGTGAGCAAGCTTCTTGCGCGACATACCTTCCTGGCTGCCCTCCACACCCTGCCGTTTGTGCCCACATGGAGTGTTGCCCCCTTGGTCAGAGTCCTGCCGTGGGTGGAAGTCGCGCTTGGGAGTGCCGTGGTGATGGGGCTGCTGGCGCCATACGCGGCTGGGGCAGTCCTTGCGCTCCTCGTCGTCTTCAGCCTCGTAGCTGTCGTGGCAGTCGCGCGTGGCCTAGATGTACCGTGCTCTTGCTTCGGTGAGGCATCTCAAACGCCGCTGTCTTTGAGAACTGTGGGCAGGAATGTCATCCTGGCGCTGCTGCTGTTCCCACTCCTCTTGATCAACTATCCATCGCCGGACTCTCTCGATGTGCTCCTCGCTAACTCCGGTCGTTCGCTGGCCGACATGCTACTCATCGTATCGCTCCCCGTGTGCGTCGCGGGGGTCTCAGTCCTGATTGCGACAGCCCAGCGTACGTTGGCCGGCGTATCGGCGCGTTAGGGGCGTGCCCATCGACCATCTCGCCGGCCTCTTTGACGAACATAGATGAATAGATTGGCACGAACAAGACAGGGAGGGGTAGGAGTTCATATGACAACGTTACAAATGGTAGGCTTCGTCTTGCTCTGGATCGTTATTATCGCGGAAGGTACGCTACTGTTTTTGCTCTACCGGCATGTTGGGCTAATTTACGCGCGCTCCAGTGGTGGACTGGCGGTCGGAACGCAGGCCCCTGACCTGCTCGCAACGGGCGCGGACGGACGGACCCGGTCAATGGCAGATCTGCTAACGGCCGATGACAGCATCCTTGTCTTTGGCTCTCCGACCTGCCCCGGTTGTCAAGCTCTTCTACAAGATGCCGGCCTGCGTCGCTTCCTCGCTTCGCGGTCGATCTCTGGCTACTTCCTGACGCGATCAACAACTCGGGGTCACAGCGCGGCGACATCGTTGAATTACAGCCCTTCCTTGGATGTCCTGACGGTTAATCCAGAAACATTCAAAGAGTACGCGGTTACGACAACGCCGTTCGCCTACGTCGTCACCCGAACGGGTACAATCGTCGCGCGGGGTGCGGCCGCAGAGCCGCGACATCTGAGGGATCTGTGCGATCAAGCGCGTCGCAGTGACCGTAGTGCGACACAAACACAAGAGGACGCGCGGGGTGTCCCCGCGCAGCAAGCGAGTCGGTGATATGGATGCTCATGCTATCGTATCCGGTCTATCGATCCTGGCCTGGATAGCCGCCATAGGCATAGGGGTGGTAAGCTTGGCGCTCGTCTATCTGCTGGGCCAGACCTACGCCTTCACGGCCCCCGGCGTGTCCCGCATGGGGCCGCGTATCGGGAGGAGCCTCGCACCCATGGTGATCACGTATCGAGGAGAAGAGCTCCCCCTTGCGCGTCTGATACAGCCAGCTCGTTTCACTGCGCTCATCTTCCTCGGCGCTCTCGGCCGCGACGCCGCCGAAGAGCATATCAGCCACACCCTCGCATCCGACCTCCGGAGGTTCGCCGCGCTTTCCCAAGATACGCTACAGTTCATCGTTTTCTGTACGGAGGGGTGTGAACGTCTTGAGGAGCTTTGGGGCCGTCATGATTATCTGCGCGTCATCAACGTACAAGACGACCGGTTAGTGCGACGCCTTGCGATCCGTGTGGTGCCGTATGCAGTGATGCTGGATACACGCATGAAGGTGTTGTCGAAGGGCATCTGCAACAACTTCGAGCATTTATGCCTCGTGGCGGCGAAAGGAGGGAGAGCGCGCTCGAGTAAGAACGAGTTGTCTCGCATTATCCGCATCTGTGACGCGACCCTGACCGGTCCGCGCGCGACATCATCTCTCGATGGTGACCTGGCGCGCAGCCCATCTCTAGAGTAGGAAGTAGGAGGAATATCATGGTTGATCCCGATGATCTGGTACGCAGAGGGTTTGAACAGCTCTCGAATACGACCACACGATACCGTTTCCTGGAAAAGGCCGCGAAAGGAATCGTGGCGACGCTCACTGTCCTAACCGTGGGCGGATTAACAGCTCAGACCGTCCTAGCCAACGTGGGGGGCTGTTGCTCCTCCACGGCCAAGCAGTGCCCGAACTGCCCAAATGTGGGCGGCCACCCAAACTGTCCGCCGAATGGCACGTCGGGGCACAACTGGTCTACCTGCACGGGCTCCACGTCGAACCCGACCTGCAAGTATTGCGACTATGGGGGTGGCTATTGGACGTGCGCTTTCGGCAGCAGCTTCGTCTATTGTAACGACTGCTGGATCGGCGATTGCAGCAATCCCTCACTCCCCAATCCATGCACATGCGCATCGAGTGTATAGTGGACCCTTACACAGGGGGCCACCATAGTTGCTCGAACTGTTGAGCCCAGATCTGGCACCTGTCTCCGCGTGACGACGACCATATCTTTGTCATCGGGCTAAGGCTGGAATCATGGGGCCAGGTCTTATCTTGCCAGCACGGATTGGAGACTCCGCAGTTGACGTTGGGGGAGCTGAACGTGCATAACTATTCGGCCTCCAACGTCAACTGCGGAGTCTCATGGATTGTTGTCCAGCGATAGAGGGTACCTGTGTGCTTATGACAACACAAACTAGAGCAAAACTAGTAAGGGTGCGGTCCCTGGTGGTCCTCAGCGTCCCCCTCGCCACGATCATCCTTTTCTTGATACATGCGTTGCGCCTACGCAGGCCGGAAATCGCAATCCTCTGCGGGGTTGGCCTCGCCGTTATCGGAGGATGCACGAAGATCGGCTCGCCTTGAGGCGTGAACGTGATCGGCGAGATCACAGCGCCTCCGTCGGAGGCGCACGCTACGCGGAAGGCTATTGGAGTGCGACTTGTCGCCTACGGCCTTGGACTCGTTGTCAGTGCCACGATAACGGGTACCGTGGCTGGCGCGATCGGATCGGCGATTCGTGCAACTCTCATTGTGGGCGCTATAGGCGACCGCTTGTGGATAGAAAGTATCGCCGCGATTGCCCTCATCTATGCCCTCCATGAGTTGCACGTCGTACAGATTCCTCTGCCTCAGATTCATTGGCAAGTGCCCGTGAGTTGGGGCAGATATGGGAAACTAGGGCAGCTGTTCCTGTACGGTCTTGTCCTGGGGGTCGATGTTGTCACGTTTATGCCGTACGCAACCTTTTATGTCGTGGTACTCCTTGAGGCGACGATGGGCGCGCAAGCAGGCGCGGCGCTGGGGCTGACCTATGGTCTCGCCCGCGCCCTCTCGATGTCCAAGGCGAGTATATCGGCGCGTCATCGGGACAGGACCATCCCCGTGGCAAAGAGAATTATGGCTATCAGCACCCTCCTTCATGTGGTCAATGGGCTCGCGCTCGCGCTCGTCGGTGAAGTGCTCATCGGCGGAGTGCTGACCGGAGTGTTAGTATCATGAAGGGAGGGGACGAACAGGAGCGTCCTTGATTGTGGGATCTCCCCAATCGACACGATACCGGGTTTGATGTGACATGTGGGCTGTATTATTGTGTCTCTCACCGCTATGGTAGGGAGGCACATGACAGAGGAACTATGGTGCGCAGGCGTGTGGTGGCCGGACTGATGATGGTGATCGTGCTCGTTGGCGCGCTAGGGCTGATGCGTCACACGGCGATGGGTCCCATCCTGTACACCGTGACGCTCGGTCAGTCGCCGACTTCCCTAGCGCTACAAGAGGGTCGCGCGTTCGTGGGCCAGAGCGGGAGCATTCGTGTTCTCGACAGTCGGACAGGGACATCCCTCTATACCGTGCCAGCAGGGCCGTGGCCGGCGACCATGACTGTGGATAGACGAGCCCGCCGGATTATTGTCGCCGACAGCACGGCCATCGATGTGTTGGCCGCTCAACGGGGGGGTGCGCCTCGCACTCTCCAGGTTGGACAGAACCTGGGCGCGGTCGCCGTCGATGAACGGGGGGGCCACATTTTCGCGACCCGTTATGATCCGATGCGCTCCAAGGGATCTCTACTTGTCTTCGATATGCGCACGGGACACCTTCTTCTAACACGGAGTATCAGCTCGTCTCCCTTAAACGTGGTGGTCGATACCTCCGTCAATCGCCTGGTCATCGCCACCTCGAACAGTGCCGGCGATGAGGTGGTGCAGACCTACGACCTCGTGAGCGGCCGCCTCCTGCGCGCGGTCATGACCGGGGTCGCTCCTCCAGGGCGCACCCCCGGTGCAATCGCGGTGGATGCCCAGACCGCGCGCATCTTTGTCATCAATAGTGGCGAGAACACGGTGAGCATGCTCGACGTGCGCGATGGCGCCCTCCTTCGCACGATGGCGGTCGGGCAGAGCCCTGAGGCCTTGGCTATCGATAAACACACAGGGCGTGTCTTTGTGATCAACAGCGCCACAGACAGTTACGGGGTTCCGACCGATCAGGGAAGTGTCACCGTGCTGGATGCGCATAGTGGTACCATCCGGGGTACCATTCCTGTGGGGTGGGGTCCCAAGGCCGTCGCTATCGATGAGCAGAGAGGCCGTGTTGTTATCGTCAATACAAACATCGGCGACGACCGCGCGCCACGGGGGAACGGTACCCTTACCGTGTTAGATGCTCGCAACGGTGCCGTGCAGCGCACAATCTCCGCAGGGGTAGCGCCCATCGCCGCAGCCGTCGATGAGCAGACTGGTCATGCTCTTGTCCTTAACGCCGGTGGTACGGTACGCGTGCCCGGCGCATGGGGGTGGATGCAATGGGTCCGGCGTTGGTTGCCGTTTTCTCCGTCGTTCGGACCACAGACCCGTACCGTTCCGCCCAGTGTGAGCGCCATCGATGTCACGCGCTAGGCACCGCGCTAGGTGAAAACGTTTCTATCCAGGGGGCCCCACGGCACGCCGCGACCAGCGGTCATGAAAAGGGCGGGTCGCAACGCAGCCGACGGGGTCTATTTTCAGGCGAACACATCCACAGTCCTACGTCAGCGTCAGCCCCCCCCACCACGCCGACTACCGTTGGTCTGTCCCGGTCCACGCCCGTCGTCGCCGTCATTATGTCATGTTCCACCGCATGTCCCCGTCACGGGTCGATGCGCCACACACCCTCACTATAGACGAGGCGGCGTTCCTCACGGCGCGTATCCAGGCGCGCGAGCTGGGCCGGGAGCGCGTCGAGCGCCTGCGTTATGTCGATAAGATCCCGGCTCCTCACGGAAACAAACACGCCGTCGGCCTTGAGTTGGAGCGTGGCCGGCACCGGGCGCTCCCCGATCCCAAGCGCGCCGACGAGGGCTGGGGCGACGCCGGCCGGGGCGGTCGCGGGGACGACGAGGCGAGCCAGGGGTAGGAGCGGGCCGGACGCGGCCAGCAGGAGCACGCCCGAGGGATGCTGCTCCTCGCCGCGCACCGGCAGGAACGTGTGCCGCTCGACCGTGACACCGACGGTGTGCAGCGCTGCGGCGAGCGGGCCGGCGGCGTCGGCCGTGACGTGATCCGTGGTCAGGGTGACGTGCGCCGGTGTAGCGTCGTCTGTCGTGTCGTCCGTGTGCAGGTGGGCCATGTTCCCCATCTACCCCTCTAGGTCTTCCAGGTCGGCCCAGAGCGCCTGTCGCAGTTGCTCCCGGTCCGCACGCCCATGACCGGCCTGGAGCAGCACGAATGATCGCAGATCCTCGGCGCGCACCCACGTTGTCGACGGGGCTACCTGCTTGTCTGCCGAAACGTCCGTACGGTCTCTCCAGGTGCTACTCGTGTCACGGGTGGCCTCGGGGGCGACATGATTGTGCTGGTCTTGATCGGGAGTTCCCGCGCCCTGATGCAACCCGACTAGTGGCTGCATGCCGACGGGTTGAAATTTATTTTCAATCTCTGTCGGGGCCGCATCGACCACCACCTGTTGAAATTTATTTTCAACTAGCTGCACGTCGGGATCGTCCGCCGGTGGTTTCACGTCGCGGACCCGCAGCCGTTCGCCCTGTTCAGCCCGGCCCAGCAACGCTGCCCGCTGCTCGTCTTCGGTGCCGCGGGCCATCTCCTGGGCGACGGTGACGCCGAGCGCGCCACTGCGCACAGCCGCCTCGATCCTGGGGTCCTCGATCAAGAGGAGGCGATTGCGGACGTAGGTATGGTTCAGGTCCAGGGACACGGCGAGGGCGTGCTGCGAGAGGTGGAGGCGGTCCATCAGGCGCTGGTAGGCCCACGCCTCGTCCACGGGATCGAGGTCCTGCCGTTGCACGTTCTCCAGGAGTGCGAGCACCTCGGCCTCGGCGTCGTCGATCTCGCGCACAATGCAGGGGACGGCCGTCACCTCGGCGAGTTGCGCGGCACGCCAGCGCCGTTCGCCGGCGATAAGTTGGTAGCGCGCCTGATCAGGGCGCACGAGCAGCGGCTGCAACACGCCGTGTCGCCGGATTGAGGCGGCCAGCTCATCGAGCGCGGCTTGGTCGACGGCGCGACGGGGCTGATGCGGATTAGGGTCGATCAAGGCGACGTCGATCAGTTTGGCATCGGCCAAGTCCTCAACGCCCACAGCTTGAGGGGTGAAGAAACCGGCCAGGGGGTTGCGCGCGGTCGGCCGCGCCGTCGTCTCTCTAGGCATGAGTCGCCTCCTCGACCGGGCGCGGCGTTTCGTCCACGCCCCAGGAGGCGAGCAGCGCCGCGGCGACCTCCCCGTAGGCGAGCGCGACATCGCTCTCCGCCGCGTAGTCTGTGATCGAGAGGCCGTGCGCCGCCGCCTCGGCCGCCTTGATACTGCGCTTGATTTCGCCCAAGAGGGGGACGTGTCCCGCGAGGTGGGCGCGCACAGCCTCTGCCGTCTCGCGTCCGTGGAGCGTGCGGTAGTCCACCATGGTCAGGAGGACACCGGCAATCTGGAGCGTGGCATTGAGTTTCGACTTGCGCACTTCGGCGATCGACTCCATGAGCAGGCCGAGGCCATAGGCGGCGAGGTACTCGGGCACGACTGGGATGATCACGGCCGTTGCTGCCGTCAGCGCGTTGATCGTCAGTAAGGAGAGCGACGGCGGACAGTCGATCAGGACCACATCGTGGGGTGTCACGGTGGCGGCGAGCATCTCGGCGAGCACGTATTCGCGGCGTACGGCGTGCTGCAAATCGACCTCCGCGCGCGCGAGCCCAATATTGGTGGGCAACAAGTCGCGGCGCGGTTGGAGGGTGTGCAGATAGGGGTCGAGCGTGAAGGTGTCCCGCTCGGCGAGATAGGCGGTCATGGCCGTGTACAGGGTTGTGGTCAGGGTATGTGGGGGCACACCGACGGCGTTGGTCAAGCTGCCTTGGGGGTCGAGGTCGACTAACAACACCCGCTGACCCCGGTCGGCTAAGGCGGTCCCGAGGGCGAGAGCGGATGTCGTTTTAGCAACCCCACCTTTTTGATTGGCGATGGCGATAATCTTTACGTTGTTCATGCGGGCCTCCCTGTGTCGTCTTGTATGTTAACCCACGGGGCGGGTGCGTCGGCGTGCTCCCATGGCCCAGCCAGCGGTCCCTGCGGTCCCAGCGGCGTCGTTATCAATCATGGGTCCTCTCCATGTCCGTGGGAGCCTCTGCAGCCGGTGTCGCGACGGCGCCCTCAGTGGCCGTCTGCGTCCTCCGTTGCTTTTTGCGCGTGGGATGCCCGACTTGCCCCAGGTGGTTCTCCCGGTACGCGTCGATCGCGGCCTGCGAGATGAGGTGGGTTCCCGGACTGCCCAGCGCGGTTTCCAAGGTGCCGCGCTGGATCGCGCTGTAGACGGTCGCGCGCTTGATGCCCAAGATCTCGGCGGCCTGGGTGGTCGTGAAACGGGGGGTCGTGTAGAGGGGGTCGTCGTGTTTTTTCGGCATATGTGTAGCGTACCGCGCGGCGCGGCGTCCCGATAGGGACAGCACACAGACGGGTGCTCGTGCGGGTGTCGGCGTCGCCCTCATGGCGACCTCCTCTCTCCCGCGGCGTCGGCGCGCCTCTCTCCAGCGTGTCACCATGTGGCACCCTGCGTCGCGTCCTGGGGCCGCGCCCCCGCCTCGATCGTGTCGGCGGCCCACTCTAGCAGCGGGAGGAGTTGCCCCGCGCGTTGCAGCGGGTCGAGCGCGGTCCTCTCCTGCCGTTCGTGCAGGTCGACGGCCTCGGCCAGGACGTGGCCGAGGATCGTCAATAGCTCTTGTCGTCGGGTGTCCATGGCGTCGTGTCCTCCTCGCTGTCTGTCTACTCACTTGGGCGGGTGGGCGCGTCCCCGCCGCCCCGGCGACCTGTCATCCTCTCCCACTACACCATCCTCGCTACGCGGCCCGCTGGCGGGGTACTCCCTCACCCTCGTAGGTAGCGTCGAGCGTCGCGCCGATGGCGCGGACCATCTGGCGCAGGGCCGCGTCCTCGCCCCGGCCGCTGGCCAGCCGCGCCGCGATCACGGCGACGCCGTGCATGATGGTCGAATGGTCCCGGTGGCCGAGCAGCCGGCCGATCCGCGTGGCGGGGAACGCCCCGTTACGCGTCGGCCGGGGCCAGGTCAGGCGCGTGCGCATCAGGTACATCGCCACCTGGCGGGCCTCCGCGAGCACGGCCACGCGGCAGGGCGCGCGCAGGCGCGCTGGCGTCAGCAGGCAGGTATCGGCGACGGCCTGCCGGATGCGCCGGGCCTCGACGAGCTGTGCGCGCCGGAGCCGCTGGAGCGCCGCGCGTTGCTCCGCACGGCGTTCCGGGTCGTACCTGTTAGGGTGCATCGTCGGAGCCCTCCCCGTCATCGGCGTCGGCGTTAGCGTAGGGACCCAACGCCTCCAAACCCTCGTCCATGTGGCGAACGCGCGCCCGCTCGGCCTCGTGCAGGGCCGCGAAGGCAGCGGCCAGGAGGGCGCGGCCCCAGGGAGCCAGGGCGTCGTCGTCGGTGGCGTCGAGGTCATCTACGGCACGCGTGGCACGGGCGACCTGCGCCTCCGCGTCCGCTTTCTGTGCCGTAAATAGTCGGGCGATCTGGCGGCACGCCTCGGGCGTCGGGGTTATGTCAACGGTGTCCATCGTGTGTCCCTCCTACCAGTCTCATATAGTGGCGTCGTCGCCGTCCGTGTCGCCCCGGTCGGGCATCCCCAGGACCGTGCCGACGGGGCACAGGCCGGCGCGGTCCTGTCACTCCTAGCTGACCTGCCCCGGCGTGCGTGCTACCGGGGCCTGGCGCAGCCAAGCGTCACGCGGCGTGACGATGGCCCCGGTCATTGATCCCCCCTCCTTTGCGCGGCGTGATGTCGTGGCTGTGGCAGGCGTCGCAGTGGAAGGCGAAAGAGCCGGGGTCGATGTCCACCAGTTCGTCGCCGGCGTAGGACGGCCAGGGCGCGGCGTCGGCGGGATCGCCGGTGTCGTTGAGCGTGGAAACGCGGCAGGCGCGGCGCTCGTCGTAGAGCACGCGCAGGTCGTCGCTGCCGCAGTAGGGGCAGGTCCAGACGACGGCGGGGGCCAGGGCGTCCGCTAGGGCGGCGCGGGGCTGGCGGCAGCCGGCCCAGAGTGCGCCGGCGTCCGGGGTGCCGGCGTGGATGGGCGCCAGGTCGGCGGCGCGCTCGTGGGGTGTCATTGTTTTCATCCTTTCCGTACTCCGTGGGGGGGAGCGGTGGGGCGTCCGCTCCCCCCGGTGGCC
>JAABUJ010005288.1_pt1 | contig 12980 bp, 11 predicted proteins | sample 5559131 | NCBI WGS metagenome assembly JAABUJ01 (sample SAMN10711875, study PRJNA513366) | rock metagenome | isolation source: Antarctica rocks | place: Antarctica: Victoria Land, Mt New Zealand nord | collected 2016-01-07
GGCCGATCCTCATGGTCTGGGGTGTAAAGCAAACGACCTAACGCGCTACATAGGCGAGAACACGGGCCGCGTTACAATTCTGACCTGGGGAAACAAAAATTGCTGGCGTTGTCTCATGAACGATCGTATTTGCGACAGATCGTGGCCGTTGGGTACTGCGCGAACCAGGGGAACGTCGTTCGGTCAGTACCGTGCGGCTGGTGAGCCTCGGGGCGAAGATTCGAGTCGTTGGCCGCGGCGGTTGGTAGTACTAGTGGCGAGTCACGCGCCGATACGATGCGGACCAGGGCGGAGCGAAGGAGGGGCATGGCCGTACGCGTACGCGTCGCTCCGGAGGTCCTGGATTGGGTAGTCGAGCGTTCTGCGAAAGAGACCGACTACTTCGCGCACAAGTACCCGAAGTGGCAGGCATGGCTCTCTGGACGTGCGAACCCCACGATGAAGCAGGTCGAAGAGCTGGCCAGGGCGGCCGGCGTGCCGTTCGGATACCTCCTCCTCCAGCGTCCCCCTGAGGTAGAGCTACCCGTCCCGGACTTCCGAGAGGGCTTCGCCGGTCACCCGGGCGATCCGTCCTCCGACCTTCTAGCGGTGGTGAACCAGAGCATCCGCCGCCAGGACTGGTACCGCGACTACGCGGAAGAAAACGGCCTTCCCGAGGTAGGAGTCGTGGCAACCGGCACGGACCGGGCACCGGTAGAGGTGGCCGCCCAGATGAGGGCTGCCCTGAACTTCGAGGTCACGAGCAGAGCAGGGACCTGGAGCGACGTACGAAAGCACCTGCTCAGAGCGTTTGAGGAACTGGGCGGGCTCACTGTCGCCACATCCATGGTGGAGAACAACACCCACCGACTGCTGGACCCCGACGAGTTCCGCGGCTTCTCCCTGGTCGATCCACTCGCGCCGCTGGTCTTCGTCAACACCCGCCAGACACTCAACGGCCAGATCTTCACCCTCGCCCACGAGTACGCCCACGTCTGGCTGGGGCGTGGAGGCGTAAGTCTGGAAGACCCCAAGTGGGAGCCCCAGGGCGACATCGAGCGCTGGTGCAACGCCACCGCGTCCGAGTTCCTGGTCCCCCACGAGGCATTGGAAACCCACTACCCGCAGGTCAAGGACCTCGACCTGACCGAGCAGCTGGACCACCTGGCTCGCTTCTTCAAGTGCGGAACCCTGGTCATCCTCCAAGCCCTCCGCCGCGACAACCTGCGCAGCTTCCACGACTTCGAGGCCGACTACGACGCAGAAACGGACCGGCTTCGTGAGCTCGTCGCAGACCGCCCCAGCGGCAGAGGAAACCACTTCGCCAACCAACCGTTCCGAATTGGCGAACGCTTCTCCAGAGCCATCATCAGCGATGCGCTAAGCGGAGGCACGGCACTGACCGACGCCATCCGGCTCACGTCCCTGAAGTCCCTGAGCAGCTTCGACACCTATGCCGAACAACTCGGCGTCGCGTGATGTACCTCTTCGACGCCGACACGTTCATCAGCGCCAGCCGGCTCCACTACAGCTTCGACCTCGCCCCTGGATTCTGGAAGTGGCTAGCGAGCGAAGCGATCAGGGAACAGGTGGCATCCATCGAAGCGGTTCGAGACGAGATCACTGCAGGCACAGGGCCGTTGGTGGACTGGGCCGAGACGCTTCTACCCGACGACTTCTGGCTTTCTCACACCTCCGGCTCTTTGAGCTGCGGATCGGCCCTCGCGGAGTGGGCGATGCACCCCGACCGCATCTACACCCAAGCGGCCCGAGACGAGTTCCTAGGGAAGGCTGACTACCACCTTATCGCTCAAGCGAAGAGCGGTGGGCATACCGTGGTGACGATGGAAAAGGCAGAGCCCAAGGCGAAGAAGAAGGTGAAGATCCCTGACGCCTGCCACGCCTTCGAGGTCGCGTGCATGCAGCCGTTCGAGGTCTACCGGAAGCTCGGGATGAGTCTGGGCTAGCGCCACCGCCCGGCGACGGGCGGTGATGTGAAGATCAACAGTGCCCGGCTTGGCGGATCGAGTTGGCCTCGGGAGCGGACGCGCCGTCGGCGTCGACAAGCTCCGGATGACCTTCGGCCAACGCGGCCGCGGTGAACCGGTCGCAAGCGGTCGGTTCTGGCACATCGGCGACAGTGATGGTCTCCGGGACAGGTAGCGAGGAGGAGAAGAGAAACTGCACGCCACGCCCGGACCCATTCGCGCACTTCACCGCCCGCGTGAGGAGCTTCCGCGCCAGCGGGACGGCGACCGCCGAGCTCTCCTACTACCCGGCCGTCGGGGACCTCCTCGACGACGACGCGAACGGGCTGTCCGTCGTCGCTATGCCGCACCCGTCGGCGGAGCAGGGCAGGTCGGCCGACCTGGGACTTTTCGCCAAGCACCAGCTCGCGCAGGGCGCCATCGTCGGCGGCGAAGCCTGGGAACGCCAGATGCTGGAGCACGGGGTCGTCGAGGTCAAGCCCCCCGGTGAGGACATCGAGACGACGGTCGCCTCGGACCAGGTCCTGCGCTACACGCGGCACTACGGCAAGACCATCGTCACGAACCTGCGGGACTGGCGGACGGTCACGCTCCTACCCGACGGGCGCACCGTCACGGTGGACGGCGGGATCACGCTCGCGACGGACGAGGCGTCCTTCTGGGCCCTGACTGCGGGCGACGCGTCGAAGGCTCTGGTCACACCACAGGCGCTGTTGGACTACCTCCGCGGCGCCATCCAGGACGGCGCACCCGTCACCAGCGCCAAGGCCCTCGCGAAGATCCTCGCCACGCACGCCAGGCGCGCCCTGCACAACGTCGAGACGTCCGGCTCGACGGCCCTGGACCCGCTGCGCCAAGACCTCGAACAGACGCTCGGCGTGACGTTCAGCGACGACAGAGCAGGGACACCACGACCAGCCCGCTGGCAGCGGCCCCGCCGACGAGCGGTTTCAGCCCCCACGTCCGGCGACCGTTCCCCACCCGCTTCTCAGGATGTTGGGAGCTCACGGGGCTCACTCTTCCCATCATCTTCGAGCTGGGGTCGCTGCGTGTCTTTGCCGGAGACGCTGTCGGCGAAGGACTTGTCGAGTTGGATGCCGTCGAGTTGCCGGTCGAGGTTCTGGTCCAGGCTGCTGACGCGGGTGTACCCGACTCGCTGCCCGGTGATGGCCGCCTCCTCGCCCGATGTGTCAGGTTGAAACCTAAAAGCCCGACGACGAGGTGGCAATCAATGCGAAACCGAACCCTAACTGGACGCAGGGCGCGACTCTGTCTGACGTCGGGTTGGGGTGTACCCCAATTGGGCGTTGCCTGGGGCGCGGTGGTTGCCGGGTCATGCAGGCGACTGGGTGATGGCATTGGCTGGACTGGGCCCCGCGCTGCGTGTGGGTGCCGGGTTCGCTGTGAGGGGTGTGCTGCCTGCTGGTTGGGGTGGTGTGGGCAGCAGGCGGGGGGTGACAGCGGCCAGCAGGGTGGCACCGGTGGCGCAGCCCAGGACGGTGGTCCAGGCCAGCGGTCCGAGGGGAGTGCAGCCGAAGAACTGGCTGAGCCCGGGGGCCTGGATGAGCCCGGCCAGTGCCGCGGCGGACCCAAGTCCGGTGGCGAGGACGAGGGGGTTGCGGCCACCGATGAGCAGGGTTTGGCCGAGCTGGGTACCCACGAGGGCGGCCAAAGCGATGGTGCTGGCGCGGCGGCGGGTGCCGGTGATGCGGCCGATCTGCCAGGCGAGGAGGGCACCGGCCCCGGTGGTGGCACCACGGATGGCGATGTCCCGCAACAGTGGCGCCCCGAGGGAGGGCACGTCGCCGATGAGCAGGTCGGTGCGTTCGGCGGGGTCGGTGGGGGTGGCGGCGAGGGCGATGGCCATCGAGGGCAGCAGGTCGGTGAGCATGTTCACGAGCAGGAATTGGCGGGTGCCGATCGGGGCACGACCGGCCAGGGCGGTGCCGGCCAGGGTGAACCCGACTTCCCCGGCGTTGCCGCCGAGCAGGATCGCGACCGCGTCGCGGACCCGACCCCACATGGCCCGGCCCTCGATCAGGGCGTCCAGGATGAGGCTGACGTCAGGGGTGGTGAGCACGAGGTCGGCGGCGGTCCGCGCGGAAACGGAGCCGTGCGCGGCCATCCCGATGCCCACGTCGGCGAGGCGAATGGCGGCGGCGTCGTTCGCGCCGTCCCCGGTCATGGCCACGACCCGCCCGGATCGTTGCAGATCACCGATGATCCGCAGCTTCTGCTCGGGCGAGACCCGGGCGAACACCCGGGACTGACCGACCAGTGCGGTGCGTGCGGGTTCGTCGAGTCCGACGAGTTGGGGGCCGGTGACCACCCGGTCGGCGGGGATTCCTAGGTCGTGGGCGATCGCGTGCGCGGTCACCGGGTGGTCGCCGGTGATCATGACAGTGGCGAATCCGGCGGTGCGCAACGCGGCGAGGGTGGGGGCGGCCTGGGGCCGGGGGATGTCGGCGAGGGCGACGAACCCGAGCAGGGTGAGGTCCTCGGTCAACTCTTCGGGGTCCGCCCGGTTGGTGGCGTCGTGCTCTTCGGGCAGGACGTCGCTGATGTTGCGGCGCGCCACCGCCAGCACCCGCAGCCCCTGACCGGCCAGGGCGTGCACCATGGCCGTGGCGCGCTCACGGGCGGCACGGTCGAGGGCACGTTTGCCGGAGTCGTCGCGTTCGTGAGTGCAACGGGGCAGCAAGATTTCCGGTGCACCCTTCACGACGAGACGCAGCGAGGTGGCGGTACGGCCCACGGAGGCGGAGTACCCGCGGTCGGACTGAAACGGCAGCTCCGCCAGCTCTGTCCAACTCTCATCCCGCGACGAGGGCCCAAGACCGCGCGCGGCATCGAGGATGGCTTGGTCGGTGGCATGGGCGGCCTGGGTGCCGGGTTCGGGTTGGGGGCAGGCACGGACAGCGTCGAGCAGTACCCGCCGGGCCTGGGGGGCATCGGGTGCCCACTGCTGATTCACTCCGGCCAGGCGCGCCAGCCGCAGCCGGCCCTCGGTCAGGGTGCCGGTCTTGTCGAAGCAGACGGTGTCGACCCGGCCGAGTGCCTCCACGGTGCGGGCCGAGCGCACCAGCACACCGCGGGCAGAAAGGCGCCGTGCCGCACCCAGTTGCGCCACGGTCGCGACCAGCGGTAACCCCTCGGGGACGGCGGCGACCGCGACACTCACCCCGGAGGCCAGGGCCTGGGGCAGGGGTTGGCGGCGCAACAACGCCAACCCGGTCACCGCAGCACCCCCGAGCAGGGTGATGGGCAACCCGCGGCGGGTCAGTTCCTCCAGCCGGGCCTGCATCCCCGCGGGAGCCGCCGCCCCCGCGGCCAAAGCCAAGGCGCGGCCGGCTTCGGTTGCCGGACCAACCGCAACGACCACAGCCTGAGCGGTGCCGGCGATCACGGTGCTGCCCTCATAAACCATGCACGCCCGGTCGGGCAGCTCCGCGCCGGGGGTGGCGTGGGTTTGCTTGCCGACCGCACCGGACTCCCCGGTCAGGGAGGCCTCATCCACCTCCAGCCCGTCCTCGGCCAGCAGCCGCGCGTCGGCGGGCACCACATCCCCCGCGCGCACCTCGATCAGCTGACCCGGGAGCAGGGAGCGGGCCGGCACCCGGTGCACCTGCGGCCTCCGCGGGCGTCCTGATCCGGGGGCGGCGTCGAGGAGGCGGGCGGGAAGTTGCTGGTCCAGCAGCAACGCCCGCAGGGCTTGATCAGCCCGCATCCGTTGCATCCCGCTGATCACCGCGTTCGCGGCCAACACTCCACCAACGAGCACAGCATCGATCGGGGCACCGATGACCGCCGAGGCCGCGGCCCCGGTGGCCAGCACCGGGGTCAGGGGGTCAGCAAGCTCGGCAGCGACGTTGCGTATCACCCCGCCCAGCGGAGACAGCACCGCCACCGGAACCGACCACCGCCCGGCCGGGGTAGGTGCCCCCACCCCGGTCACCTGTCGGGGTGGGGGCAGGCGGGTGAGGACTTCGTCGGCTTCCAGGGCGTGCCAGGGGGTGTGCCACACCGGGACTGGTGGGGGTGCCCGGTGGATCTGGCGGGCCGTCAAGGTGCCGGCGAGAAGGGAGACGCCGGCGGCGGTGGTCACCGGCACCACCGCCCGGGCGGTACGGGCGGGACCACCCACCGCGGTCAGCAGAGCGCCGAGGAAGGTCGCGGCCATCGCGGAGGTGACCCCCCGGGTACTGGCGGTGCGGGCGGCGGGAACCGCGGCGAGGACCCGAGGCACGTCCCACAAGCCGGGCCCACACAGCAGATCCGCGGCCCAGGGCACCCGCCCAACGATCGGCACGATCCCGATGCCCACATCCGCGGCGGCCAGCGCCTGCTCCTGCGCGGACACCAGGGCGACGAACTGCCCGTCGGCCTGCAGCCGCCGCAGGTGCACGGCCAACGGTTCGGTGTCGGGCAGTACTTCATCGGCCCGGCCGGCGAGGTCGGGGGCCCCGGCATCATGGGTCAGCACCAGGCGCAACCCCGCCGATTGGGTGGCCGTGAGGACCGCATCGGCGTAGGGGTCGAGTTCGGTCCCCACCACCACGTCCCCGACCACGGCTCCGTCCTCCACCAGCACCCGCCGCGAAAGCCCGTCGCCGTTCTGTGGTGCCGTCGACCCCTGCAGGACCAGGCGGTGGCGGTGGCGGCCCCGCGGCGGGGGCACCGGCAGCTCGGGGGCGCCTTCGAGGAGTCGTTGCGCTGCGCTCCACACGTGTTCGCTGCTCCAGTGCTCGGCGCGGGCACTCGCCGACAGCACCACCGGTCGGTCACCGTGCAGCACCCGGGTGTCCACCACCACCGTGTCGACCCGATCCAGGCGGCGCAGCGCCGCCGGGTCCACCACCACCACACCGCGCCGGGACAAGCCGGCGCTCAGGGTGTCCGCGAACCCTTCCCGGGCGGCGCGCGCCGCCTTCGGGGCACCGATCAGCACGACTCGCCCGGCCAGGTCCAGGTTGCCGGTGGCCGCGAGGAGTCCCCCGGCGGCGAGCAGCGAACCAGTGGCAGCCCGGTCGGCGTAGGCCTCGACCGGACCAGGCGGGACAGGTACCGGGCGGCTCACCCGATCCAGCCCGTGGGCGGGGGCGGGTCGGTCCGGACCGGATAGTTCCGCTTCCCGGGCTGTGAACCCGTCGCGGCGGGCGCGGGCGGCGAGCAAGGCTTGGGCCCGCTGGCCGGCGTCGACGAGCAATGTCGAGGTGCCCTGGGTCAGGCCGTGTACCACCGCGTTCGATACCGCCAACGCCAGATCGGTGCCGGCCGGGCCGATCTGAGTCTCCAGCACCCGACGCAGCCGGGGCTGGCTATCCACCAGGACCACGGCCGCCGCGGCACTACCGGGTAACGACGGTAGCCGCGTCGCCCACCCCGCCACCGCCGCGGAAAGCCCCACCACATCCGCCGCCAACGCCCACGCCTGCATCGTGACCGGGCCACTGTCACCGGGGAAGCTGAGCTCGTCGTGGCTGTAACCGGCTGAGGTGACCCCGGCCGCGGTCTCCGCCGCGGCCACCACCCCCACCAGCTCCGCCACATCCCCCTGCCGGGCGTCGAAGCGCACCCCCACCCGGCGAGTCACCGCATCCACCCGCACCCAGGACACCCCGGAAAACCCGCCGAGTGCTTCCTCGACCGCGGCACCAACAGCCGGGCTCGCCGCGGTGTCCAGGCCCCACACCTCAATCTGCGCCCGGCCGGGCACCGACCACACCTGCCGGGTCGGCGCACCGCCCGAGGCACTCGCCAAGCGCACCACCGGCGCGGCGGCTGCCTGCACCGCGGTGTGCGCGAACTCAGTAGTGACGGATGCGGTAGCGCAGGTCAGTGCCCAGGAGGTGCGTACCGAGGTGCCCACCAGTGCGGTGCCCAACCCAGCGACCGCACCCAGCAACCCCACCTACGTCCTCCCAGCTAACAACAACCTTGTCATGACCAGAAACTCAGTAGTGACGGATGCGGTAGCGCAGGTCAGTGCCCAGGAGGTGCGTACCGAGGTGCCCACCAGTGCGGTGCCCAACCCAGCGACCGCACCCAGCAACCCCACCTACGTCCTCCCAGCTAACAACAACCTTGTCATGACCAGAAACTCAGCAGCCGCAGATGGGGCGAGCCACCGGGGCTTTGCTGTTAGTGTCGGCAGGGCTGGTCACCGTGGCCTACCTCCTCGTCGCGACGCATCACCGCCTCGCTTAGGTTACGACGCCCAGCTCCGGCACCGAACAAGCACCACCGTCAACGCCGCGATGCCACCGCCGAGCCCGTGATCGGAGCGGGAACGACAGCAGGCAGCGGCGGCCGCCCCGAACGGAGCGGCAGTGTTGGTGCGGTGTTGTCCGGTTCGCCATCGGGTGTTGGTTGTTCGAGCCGGGTCCTGGCAACACGCTGGTTCCCATGAGCGCATGGACCGAAGGCGTAGGTGTCGATCCCCTGGTCACCGTGCTCGCGGTGGCGCTCGTGCCGGCGGTGGAGGGCCTATACGCACTGTTGGTGCGGTGGGGCGTAGCAGACGTCGCCCCGTAATCGACCGCCGCGAGGGTCGTGGAAAGTGCGGTACCGAACTCACCGTGCAACGATCGCTGCAGCCTCGTGACCAAAACGCTGTCACCGTCGGGCCATGCGATGTCCATCGAGGCTGGCGTCCAAGGGCGGTGTCAGCGACTGACGGTGAGGACGAGCAATGGTCGAGAGCACGCACCCAGAGGACCCCCCCCCCCCCGCCCCCGCCATCCCGCCTGTGGCGACACCCCGGAAATCAGCATCCAAGAATGCCTCGCCCAGAACATCGGTTGCTCCTCACCGACCGGGCGGGACGGAGTCCGCCACCGCACGAGCGGTGTCCGGGCGGGCCGCCGCACGCAAAGTCGAAGAGGCCGACCACATCAGGTTGAAAGTTCCCCTGCTGGGTTCGATCCGCCTTCCCGAACCGCAGCGCCTCGCCTACTACACCACGATCGGAGCGCTCGGCGTGCTCGGCGTGCTCGAGTGGCCAGTGGCCCTCGTCCTCGCCGGGGGCCACGCCCTGGCCTCCGATCAGCACAATCGCGCGGTCCAGCAGTTCGGCGAAGCACTCGAAGACGCTTGACCCGCCCGGCGGCGTCATGCCGATCCCGTCGCCCCACAGCCCGGACGCCTACGTCGCCCCTGCTCCATCGCAACCTCCACCAACGCTCGGTGTTGCGACGTTCGCTGGAATCTGCCCCGCCACCCTGGGGCCAGTTCGGGTTGACACACTCAGACCAGTGGAGCATCAGCGATTGCCATCGTCCGCCCGGCTGGCCTTCGGGCGCTGGTCACCCGACGTGCGACTAATCGTGTTGCCCAACGGAGTCAACCGGATAAGCATGAGCGCCCTATCTCGCCCCAACGCAGGTGATCCGGTCGGGCGGGGTGACGACTCCGGTGTGGTCTCGAACGGACAGGGCTCGGCGGGCTGGTGTTAGAGCTGGCTGATAAAGGTGTAGACAACTAGGACGCTGAGAAAGATCACTAACACGCGCAGGACCCAGAGTCCGGCCTGGACCCGGGAACTCAGCCTGGCCCGTGGGACGGGTTGACGGATGTGCACGCTCAGCTGCTCGGGTTCGAGGTGCTCGATGCGCGGGGGTGGGGGCTCCCCGTTGCAGGTGGTCATCAGTGGCCTTCCATCGTCGTCGTGCGGTGCTTCTGGGAGTGGGCGTCGGTCAGGAGGAGTTGGGGACGAGGTGGATGGCTTGGAGGAAGCTGACGATGCCGTAGGCGGTGCCGCACAGTCCCACGAAGACGATGACGGTGATGCCAATGATGTTGGTGGCGCGTTTGTTGGCGAAGGCGCCCATCAGGCCGCGGTCGTTGGCGAGCATCACCAGGAACACGAGGGTGACCGGGAGCAACACCGTGGCCAGGACGTTGGCGTTCAGCACGATCGAGAGTAGTGGAGCTCCGGGGATCAAGATGACGACCGCCGCCAGGGCCGCGGTGAGCAGGTTGGTGGTGTAGAACAGCCGGGCCCGCCGTGGGGAGCTGTTCAGGCTGCGGGTGGCCCCGACGCATTCCGCGGCGGCGTAGGCGGTGCTCGCCGAGATCGTCAGGACCGCGACCGCACCGGCTTCGATCAGGCCCAACGCGAACACGGTCGCCACACCCTTCCCAGCGGTGGTTTCCAGGGCGGCGGGAAACCCAGCCCCGGCCAACCCCGCAATGCTCGCACCGTTGTGGGTGGCCAGGGCGGCGCCGGCGACCAGGGCACCGACCCCGAAGACCGCCGCCAGGCCGGCGCCCAGGGCGGTGTCGAAGCGGCCGTGCCCGATGTCGCGGGTGGTCATGCCCTTATCGGCAGTGCTGGCCTGCTGAAAGAACACCATCCACGGGGTCACCGTCGCCCCGATGGTCGACGCCAACAGCAGCAACACCGTGGTCGCGTCCCCGGCGGGCAGCGGCAGAAAATCCAGGGCCGCCCCGATCGCCGCCGGATCGGGTTCGACCAGGACAGCAGCGACGAGGAACAGCCCGTTGAACACCGCCAAACCCAGGACGACCCGTTCCCAGCGCCAGTACCGGCGCCCGCTCAACGACAACACCGCCAGGACCAACCCGAGGACGACGGCAACGGGAGCACCGAGCCCAAAGTAGGCCAGGCCCACCCGGATCACCACGAACTCCGCCACCAACGTCACCAAATTGGTTAGAAGCAGGTCGCCGGCGCCGAACCATCCCCAGGCCGGGCCGTAGCGGTGCAGCACCAGCTCGCCGAAACCGCGGTGGGTGACCGCGGCGACCCGCATGCACATTTCCTGGCACACGTAGGCCATCACGAACAGCACCGGGATGAACGGAAGGAAGAAACCCAACCCGTAGGTGGCGCCGTCGGTGGCGTAGGAGATCATGCTGGGCCCGTCGTTCTCCCCGAGCATCGCCAACATCCCCGGCCCGACCAGCAGCCACGCCACCCGCCCGCGGCGACCCGCCCCCCGCGCGTGGGCCACCCGCCTACGATCTCGGGAACGGGCGGCGTCCTCCCCCACGACCCCAGGCGCACCAGCGACGGTGTGAGTCTCGGTCATCGCCGTCGCCTCGTGAGGTCGGTGGGTGCGGTGCGGGCCTTCGCTGGTTGACACCCACCCTCGGGGGGCTCCTCCTCAGCGCTGGTCACGACGTGCCCGCGCAGGATCCTGGTCAACGGGGCGCCCAGGGCGTGCCGGACACCGTCGATCCGCACCCAGCGGGGACCTTCGAAGGGTGTGGACTCCTCGACGTCGACGATCACCCCGGGGGCGATGCCCAGGGTGGTGAGGTAGCGCAGCGCCGCGCTGTCCCGGTCGGAGACCCGCTCGACCCGGAACCGACACCCCGGCGGTGCGGTGTCCAGAGGTTGCCCGACCGCTTCGGTGTGGTGGCCGTGTCGGGGTGGGATGGGGTCACCGTGCGGGTCGTGGGTCGGGTGACCCAGGGCGGTGTCGATGCGCTCCTCCAGCCGCTCGCTGAGCACGTGCTCAAGGACTTCGGCCTCGGCGTGCACCTCGTCCCAGCCCATCCCCAACGCGCGGGCGAGGAAGGTCTCCACCAGGCGGTGGCGGCGGATCACCCGCAGCGCGGCCCGCTCACCCTGCTGGGTCAACACCCAGCCGCCGCCGGGACGCTGCAGGAGCTGCTCGGTCTGCAGGCGCTTGGCCATCGCCGACACCGACGGGGACGAGACCCCCAGCTCCAGCGCCAACCCACTTGTGGTCACCGGCTCATCTCTGCTCACCAGGGCATAGATCGTCTTCAGGTAGTCCTCGCTCCGCGACATCACCGGCATGCAGCAGAACATTAGAGCCAGCTAACTCATGCCGTCAAGGAAGACTCAGTCAGCATGGTGACGAGCTTGTTCACGCCCGCCTTCATGTGAACCCAGAGTGGGGGATGGCGTCACTGATCGCGTTGCATGCGCCGCTCGCCGCGGGCCGCCGGGCCCGGGACTGATCGAGCAAGATGCGTGCCGCCATCGGCTTCGGGTTGACTTTCTTCGCGCCGCGGTTCATCATTCTTTCTGTTAGCACCTCGCTAGGTGAGGCGTCTGCATGGATACAGGCCACTGACCCCGAACGTCGAAAGACGCCCCGGGTCAGGACAGCTTTTCCCGGATTAAGGGTTGAGCCCAAGTGGCTTCTCCACCTCGGTTACGGGGTGGCGGATACGCCGTGCAGTGCCGAAGCTCTGACGAGAGGGGTGCCTGCCCAGCCGTGTCGGCTGCGGTTGTCCCCTGTGTGCCGTGAAGTGACGTCGTTGTGCGTTGTGGCCGTGAGGAGGTGGGGATCGCGATGAGTCCAAGTGACAGTCCATATCACAGACCGAGTTTGTGTGAGTCCCTGCTTGGTCGCTGCCCGGCATTCACCGTCATTTACTGAAAGACTCCTCCGCTGAGCGTCGAGTCGCCATTGTTGGCGCATCGGCTGACGACGCATGAGGAATTCCATTGATGATGGGCGGGTGTAGTGGTCGGCGGCCTACTTCTTGGAGGTAGTCATGACCATTTCCACGTTTCCGCGCCCGTTCCTCCACTGTTCCCCCGAGCGGAGCGGAACGCTCTTCGGGGGTCCTCGGAACAGGGTCCGGGGACGCTGTCGGCCCATCGGGGACAGTGCAAGGAACCTGCGGGCCGGGCAGCGTCACGACGCCGCACGCCCGGCGATCTTCACCGCCGCCCTCGGTGGCCACGGGTACCGGTGAGCACCCGCCATGTTCCTCACCCTCACCTGGGGTAGCGGGCCCTCGGCGCGTGCCTGGTCCCCGACGCTGCCCGGCACCGCGGAGCTGGGCAGGGCGGTGGCCGCACTCGGGGTACCACCGCCTGAACCCTGCACCTTGAAGGCCGCTCTCTGCAGCTTGCTGAGCCGTTGCTGATGGTCGCAGCCGAGGCCGCGGGCGCCGGGGCTCCTGAACTGCTCGTCGTGATCGGGGCGGTGACCCTGACCAAGAACCTGCTGGCCTCGGGTGCACGCACCGCCATCCGGGTCCCTGCCCGTCCCGCCGATCCCGCAC
>JAABUJ010005290.1_pt1 | contig 12975 bp, 13 predicted proteins | sample 5559131 | NCBI WGS metagenome assembly JAABUJ01 (sample SAMN10711875, study PRJNA513366) | rock metagenome | isolation source: Antarctica rocks | place: Antarctica: Victoria Land, Mt New Zealand nord | collected 2016-01-07
AACAACTTGCCCACCCCCGTGAGAATCACCGCCCGGACAGTGAGGTCCGCGTTCGCTTGGTCCACCGCTGCCTCGAAGTCGTTGACGAAGTCCGCATCTGTGATGGCATTGCCGACTTCGGGCCGGTTGATCTTCCATATCTGGATGTGCTCGTGCTCGTGCACGGCCACGTCCAAGGGGTTGTCCACAGTCGTTCCTCTCTCGTGGTGTTGCGCGCTGGAACCAACGAGCCGTACGCGGTCGCAGCTGGTCGACTGACGGCTGCCCGCGGTCACTCCGGTAGTTGGAGGGACTTCGTCTGCAGGTATTCCTCGAAGCCGGCTCGGCCCAACTCCCGTCCGTATCCCGACTGCTTGTAGCCCCCGAACGGAGCGGCCGGGTTGTAGGCCCCGCCGTTGATGTCCAACTGGCCGCTGCTGACCTGTCGGGCGAAGGCAAGGGCACGCCCGGTATCGGCGGCCCACACAGCACCCGAGAGCCCGTACGGTGTCCCGTTGGCGATCTGCAGGGCCTGGGCGTCATCGGTGTACGGAGTGACTGCTAGCACCGGTCCGAAGACCTCTTCCTGGGCGAGTTCGGACTCGGGGTCAACGTCCGCGAACACTGTCGGCGCCAAGTAGTACCCGGTCGCGGCTACCCGATCGGGACCACCGGCGAGAAGACGTGAACCGTCGCGCTGGGCGCGTTCGATGAAGCCGCGCACCGTCTCGAACTGGCCTGCGGTCGCCACTGGGCCGATCCTGGTCGCGGGATCGAGCGGATCACCGACCGAGTATCTGCCAACGGCCTTCTCGATGAGGCCGAGGACCTCGCCGTAGCGCGACTCGGGCACCAGCATGCGCGTCCAGGCCATACAGGTCTGGCCGCCGTTGAGGAACGCGTTCCCGACGCTCACCTTCACGGCCGCTTCCAGATCGGCGTCGTCCAGGATGACGCTGGCCGATTTTCCTCCTAGCTCAAGGGCGATCTTGCTGACCGCCTGGGCTGCCATGGTCGCGACCCGGCGACCGGCACCGGTCGATCCGGTGAACGAGACGAAGTCGACGTCCTGGTGGCCGGCAATGGCCTCGCCCACGCTGCGGCCCGGCCCGGAGACGATGTTGACGGTTCCGAGCGGCAGGTCTGCGTCGGCCAGGGCATCGACGAACGCGAACACCGAGAGTGGCGCCTCGTTGCTGGGTTTGAGCACCACGGTGCAACCCGCGGCTATCGCAGGAAGGACCTTGGCCACGACCTGGTAGAGCGGGTAGTTCCAGGGCGTGATGGCACCGACCACACCGTAGGGCTCGCGCACGACGAGGGAGTTGCCGATGCGTTCTTCGAACTCATACTGCGCGAGCACCTGCTCGATGCCCCGCGCCACGGCGAGTGGGACCTGGGTCTGTACGCCGCGCGCGATCCGGGTGGGGGCTCCCATCTCGGCGGTGATGAGGTCGGCAATGGGGGCGAGGTGTGCCTCCGTTGCCGCGATCACCCTGCGGACACGGTCCCTGCGTTCAGTGACCGTGACCCCCGGAACGAATGCGTCCCGTGCGGCGCTGACTGCGACTTCCACGTCTGCGGGGCTGCCGTGCGGGACATGGCCGATGGTCTGCTCGGTGGCGGGATTCACCACGGCGATGGGTTCGAGGCTCGCTACCGGATCCACCCAAGAACCACCGATGAACAGTTGGTCTCTCTCGAGGCGTTGCTGATGCATGTCAACCTTCCTGTTCATAGGACGATGCTGGCCCGCACTTCACTCCGGCTATCGGCCGCAGTAAAGGCAACGTTGATGTCTTCGAGGGTGTAGCTCTGGGACGTCAGTTCCGAGAAGGGCAGCCGATCCTGGTAGCGCTCAAGGAAAGACAAGGCCCGGGCAAGCACTTCCGGGTCGTAGAGCGAGACGCCGACCATGGTCTTGTTGCCGAAGACGAAGCGCGACGGATCGAACTCGAAGGTCCGACCGACGTTGATATTGCCGATCTCTACGTAGCGTCCGAACTGGCCCACCATCTTCAGGCCCTCGTCGATCGCCTGGGGTTGTCCGACGACCTCGACGACCACGTCTGCCCCCTGACCATCGGTGAGCTGCCGGACGGCCTTGACCCGTTGCTTGGCCTCGGTGACCTCACCAAGGTCGATGACCGCGTCGGCACCGAATCGCCGTGCCAATTCCAGTCGTTCGGCCACGCCGTCAATTGCGATGACTCGGCGTGCACCTCGTGCCTTGGCGACGGCGACGGCGTACAGGCCGAGGGCCCCGGCGCCCTGGACCACGACGGTCTCGTCAAAGCCCTGGTTCACCCTCTCGAGGCCGTACATCACCTGGGACAGGGCGCAGTTCGCGCCGGCTGCCAGCTCATCGGGCACCGAAGCGGGAACGGAGTACAGCACCGCTCCTGCGGGGAGAAGGAAGTAGTCGGCGAACCCTCCGACGAAGAAGGGCGCGCGGTCGGCTCGACCGAGCATGGCCATCTGTAGGTTCTGGCACGCGATCCTGCGGCCGCGCAGACAGTTGCGGCACCGGTGGCAGGAGAAGAAGTAGGGGAAGACCACCCGGGTGCCGCTCTTGAGAGGGGCTCCTCCCGAGTCGGTCTCAACGCCCTCGCCGAGCGTCGCCACCGAACCCACCATCTCGTGACCCAGCACTGTGGGCAGTTGGCCGCCGAGTCCCGAGGTCGCGAAGGACCCGTGCCAGGCGTGCAGGTCTGATCCGCAGATGTTCGTGCGGGCCACCTTGACCAGTATTTCGCCAGGTCCTACGTCGGGTAGGCCTACCATTTCGATGACCATGGGCTCTTGGGGGGAGTCGAATCGCGCGATCCTTCCGTATTTCACGTGCTGCTCCTTGTGTTTAGTCCGGTTGCTGATGTGGTGTGGTGTGGTCTGCTCAGGCGCCGCGCCTGCCAACGTTCGCGACGCGAACTGAACCTTCGGAGCGGCCTTGGCCGAAGTCGGCCAAGGTGGTGGCATTGCAGACCAGATACAGCACGTCCTTGTCCTGGCCGCCGAACACGCAGGCCACCCCCCACGCGTCGGGCACGAGGATCGCGTCGGTGATCGTCCCGCCCTCCTCGACGCGGTAGAACCCACTCTCGGGACCTTCGGTGAGTGCGTTGGCGTACCAGACCCCGCCATCGGAGTCCACTGCCATTCCGTCGGGACTGTGGGTTTCCGGGAGCTCCGCCCAGGTCCTCAAGTTCGTCAGCGAACCATCGGGTTGGACGTCGTAGGCCGAGATCTTGTGGGCGAAGGTCTCCGCCAGCATCAGCATCGAGCCGTCAGGGCTCAGCCCTGCACCGTTGGGGAACATCACCTCACCGGGGACCTCCGTGACGGTCCCGTCAGGCCGGACATGGGCCAAGTGCGTCGTCCGCGGATCCTCGTTGCCGAGGTCGAAGCCGAAGTTGCCGACGTAGGCGTGGCCTTCATCGGTGACGAACATGTCGTTGGTGATGCCTTCAGCGATGGCCGAGAGGTCTGCGTGCTCTCGAACCTCGCCCCCCGGCTCGACGCGCAGTACTCGCTTGTCGTACTGCGAGACCACGAGGACTGATCCGTCTGGGAGGAACCCCAGTCCCGACGGCGACTGCGGAACGTCGAGGAACCGGTCGATGACGCCGTCTTCACTGATCGTGATGACGTGTGTCCGGAAGAAATCGCTGAGCCAGAGCTTGCCGTCCTTCCAACGTGGAGACTCGAGGTAGCCGTGGCCGCTGCTGAATTCGGTGTAGCTGTGCATGTGCATGGTGACTCCTGGTGTCGTGTTGATGGGTGAGGTGTTCTCAGACGTACTGGCTGCGTAGGACCTTCTTGTCGAACTTGCCCACTCCGGTCTTGGGCACCTCGTCGATGAACTCGAACCGGTCCGGTACCCAGAAGGAGGGCAGCCGTTCCCTCAAGTACAGGGCGAGTTCCTCCGCGCTCACCGGCTCGGTGACGACCACGAATGCAACTGGGCGCTCCAGCCACTTCGGGTCCGGTGCGGCGACAACCGCGGCTTCGCGCACCCGAGGATGTGCGATGAGCGCGTTCTCCAGATCGACCGAGGAGATCCACTCGCCCCCGCTCTTGATCAGGTCCTTTGCCCTGTCGACCACCGTCAGGTATCCGTCCGGGCTGATCACCCCGATGTCCCCCGTGCGGAACCAGCCGTCGGTGAAGCTCGCCTCGGAGCGATCGTCGTCGTAATAGGAGGACGCCACCCAGGGCGATCGGGCGAGGACCTCTCCGGGCTGCGCACCGTCCCAGGGAAGTTCCGCACCTGAGTCATCGACCAGTTTGAGTTCGACCAAGGGAAGCGGCTGCCCCTGCCGTCCGAGCACGGCGAAGCGGGAAGCGTCATCGGCATTGTCGTGCTGGCTGGCCAGACCGCAGAAGGTGAGCAGCGGAGAGGCCTCGGTCATTCCCCAGGCCTGGCACACCGAGGCGGAGTGGGTTTCCTCCCACCACTCCATCTCGCTCACGGGGGGTGCCTGGCCTCCGAGCCAGAGCGTGTGCAGGGACGAAATGTCGAAGCGTCGTGGTTGCTGGTCGAGTTCTCGGCGCATCATCATGCCGACGGTGACCGCGCCGACGAAGACCGTGGCGCGGGAGTGCTCGATCGTCGACAGATAGTCGCCAGCCGACGGACGCTCCCCGGGTAGCACGATGGTCGCTCCCTGGAGGAGACAGCCGAACGGCATGCCCCAGCAGTTCACATGGGACAGCGGGGTGACCAACATGTAGCGCTCGTGCTCGTCGACACCGATCGACCCGCGCACACAGAGCATCAAGGCGTGCAGGACGGTACTGCGCTGGCTGTACACCACGCCCTTCGGGTGACCCGTTGTCCCAGAGGTGTAACACATGCTTGCCGCCATGTTTTCGTCCAGGTCGGGATAGTCATGGACGTCGCTTTCACCGGCAAGCAGTTCCTCGTACCCGAGCACAGGTACCGGCAGATCCGTCGAAGGGGGCGGGCCCTCGGCCATCACGACCACAGCCTCAACTGCCCCTAGGCGGTCCCGAATCAGTCCCAGCGTTTCCAACTGATCCGGGCTGACCAGCAACACCCGGTCGGCGGCGTGCTCGACGATGAAGCCGATCTGCTCGGCAGAGAGCCTGATGTTGATGGTGTGCAGGACGGCCCCCATGCACGGCACCGCGAAGTACGCTTCCAAGTGGTGGGTGGTATTCCACGCCAGAGTTCCCACGCGGTCGCCGGGGACGATTCCGAGCCGGGCCAGTGCGTTGGAGAGGCGTCGTACCCGGCGTCCGTAGTCGGTGTAGGTGTAGGTGTGGAAACCGTCCCCGACCCGGGCAATGATCTGCTTGTCTGCATAGAGGTGTTCTGCCCGCCACAGCAGCGCCTTCAGTTGCAGTGGCACGTCCATCATGAGGCTCTCCATCGTGACTCTTTCCAGTCCCTGCACTCAGAGGTATTCGAGAAGCCCGGGGCGGCCCGACCGATTCGGACCGCCCTGGAACCTCAGGCTTTGACGAACTCGGGGTAGCCGTTGGTCGCTGAGTTGTTGACCTGCTCCAGGAATGCCGGAAGGCCGCCAGGCCACATCAGCATCTGCACCTTCTTCCCGGGGATGTTGGCGCCCATGTACCACGACTGGGCCCGATCGAAGAGTGCTTGCGAGGTGACCGCATCGATGGCTTCGGACCAGTCCTTCTCGGCCTGTTCCGTGGCCTCATACCTCGTGATTCCGTTGCGCTGCACGTGGTCGATTAACTCGACCACCCAGTCGCCCTGCGCCTCGGCACAGGTCGGCCCGTTGCAGAATGCTGACGGGCTCTGGGGGCCGTAGACGAAGGTCAGGTTCGGGAATCCCGCAGTGGCCGACCCGAGTGCCGTGTGGGCACCTCCGGTCCAGGACTCGGCGAACGAAAGCCCGTCTGAATTCCGGATGTCGATGGCGGTGATCCCTCCGGTGACTGCGTCAAAGCCCGTCGCGAGGACCAGCAGGTCCAACTCATGCTCCACGCCATCCGCGGTCATCACGCCCTTTGCTGTGACCCGCTCGATCCCATTCCGACTCAGATTCGCCAACTGCACGTTGTCCTGGTCGAAGACCTCGTAGTACCACTGCTCTAGCGAAGGCCGCTTCACCCCGAACGGGTGAGGTGGGTCAGTGGGGGCCAAGTCCTCCCAAAGGTCCTTGTTCTTGATCCGCGCCCGGGTCTGGTCCCGCCAGAAGTCGTAGACCCAGCGGTTGCTCTTCTCGTCGAAGAACACGTCGTTGAACGACCCTAGCCACGGAGCGAATCCGCCGATCTCCCAGAGCCGCTCCATCGCCTCCAGGCGGGTGGCCTCATCAACCTCGTAGACACCGAAGTCCAAGAAGTCGTAGTCGAAACCGGCGAAGGTCCCGTTGCGCTGCTTCATCCGCTCCGGGTAGGTCTCCTTGTCCTTGCGGTTCTCATCCTCGGAGATGGTCCGCTGCCGCATGGGAAGCGCGATCATGGGGGTCCGCTGAAAGACCGTGACGTGCTCGGCAACCAGGGCAGCTTCCTGAATGACCTGGACACCTGACGCGCCCGTCCCGACCACGCCGACACGCCGGCCCTCCAGGGGAGTGCCCTCCTGCGGCCATCGGGCGGTGTGGTGGGCTTCGCCCTCAAAGGTGTCCAGGCCGGGGATCTCCGGGACATGGGGTTTGGACCCGAACCCGGTGCACAGCACCAAGTGCCGCGCCCGCACCTCCCGCCGGATCCCCGTTGACTTGTCGGTTGCCGTGACGTGCCACCTGCACGTCGCTTCGTCGAATCGTGCTGACTCCACGGCTGTGTTGTAGGAGATGTCCTTGGAGAGGCCCAGTTGCTCGTCGACGTGGTTGAAGTAGTCGCGAACCTCCGACCAATCAGGGTAGAGCTCGCTGAAGTTCCAGTTCTTCCACAGTCGCTCGTCGGAGAACTGGTACATCGGTCCCCAACTGTCGACTCGCGCCCCCGGATAGCAGTTCCAGTACCAGACCCCGCCCAACCCGGAGGCGGACTCGAAAACATGTACGTCGTGACCGTGGTTACGAAGCTTCTCCAGTTGGTACAGGCCGGCAAATCCGGCGCCGACTATCAATACCTCACGCTCTTCGGGCCGGTCTGTTGCAGTCATCTGAGGTCCTCTCGTGGCTGTCGTCATCAGTTGAGTGGTAACCATCGTCGCTACTTCGGGACGCGGCTGGACGTATCAGGTCGAGACACCAGTTCCTGCCTCGGCGTTCAGCGTCATTTCTCGTGATCAGTGCAGGTCAGACGACAATCGGTGCGGGTGATAGAGAGCCGGAGCCGAGTCTGTGAGGATCTGACCTGTCTCAACCTGAAACGCTTCGCGTAGGCGTGGTGTGACACGCGGGTCTGCCCAGAGTTTGGTTGATACCTGACCTGTGAGGATTAGCAGAGCAAATGCGATTCCCGCTCTCAACCCTGACCGCGGTATTTGCGGTGTATGCCGTGGTGGTCCTCGTCGCATTGCTCCTTGTGGGCCGGCCCACCGACGCGGTGGGCCGCAAATCGGTCCTGCTCCTTGCGGGGCTCTTGTCGGCACTTGCCTGACGGCGGGTTTGGGGTAAAGCCACGTGGTTCCCTGCCTCATGGTCGCGCGGCCCTGTCGGGTGTGGCCGCCGCCCTGGTCGTGGGGACAGCCACGGCAGCCCTCGTCGAACTGGCGCCGTGGCGCTGGACCAAGAACGTGCCCATGGTTGGCAACCTCTGTCAACATCGCAGGCTTGGGGACCGGCCCGCTCTCTCCGGGGTGTTCGTGCAGCTGGGGTGTAAACCGGCTCTTCGACCTGACGCGTGGTGGGGCGCGTCGCGACATGACCTTCAGCTTGGCGTAGGAGCCGGGCCCCACGATTCGTGTTCGACCAAGAGCACGGACACGGAGGCCCCAGGTGGAGATTGTGGATAGAGCGCTGCCCATTGCAGGTGCAGCAACGGTGCCCGAGCAGGACACGGCGGCGGGGATGCTCGGGTTGCCCGGGTTCAGGGTGCTGGCCTCCGCGGAGTGCGAGGGTGAGCTCCGAGTGCGGGTGGAGACCACCGAGGACCTGGTCGGGTTCCCCTCGTGCGCGGCGGTGGGGGTCCTCCACGACCGCGCCTGCGCCTGGTGCGGGACCTGCCCGCCGGTGGGCGCCCGGTGCTGTTGTGCTGGTCGAAGCGAGTATGGCGCTGCCGGCACCAGCAGTGCCGCACGGTGACGTTCTCCGAACGCACCGAGGCGATCCGACCGAAGGGGGTGCTCACCGAGCGGGCCCGAGCCGAGCGTGCCGCCGCGTCGGCCAAGACGCGGTCAGCGTCGCCCAAGTCGCCCTCGACCTGGGGGTGGGCTGGCCGACGATCATGCGCGCGGTGCGGGAGTTCGGCCAACGCATCCTCGACACGGCTTGGGTGAGCCGGGCGGTGACCCGCCTCGGGGTCGAGGAGACCGCGTTCCTCGCCGCGACCGCCCGCGCCCACACCCAGTTCATCACCGGACTAGTGGACCTCGCCCCAGCGTCAGGGGGCCCGGCCCGGCTGCTCGACGTCGTGGAGGGTCGCTCCGGGGCCGTCGTGACCGAGTGGCTGACCCGACGGGGCACTGAGTGGTGCGCTGGGGTGCAGGTCGCCGCGCTGGACCCGTTCCGCGGTTAGGACACCGCGCTGCGGGCCGGGCTGCCCGCCGCCACGGTGGTGCTGGACCCGTTTCAGGCGATCAAGCTGGGGCAGAACACCATCGACGCGGTACGCCGCCGCGTGCAACAGGACACCCTTGGGCACCGGGGCCGGCGCGGCGACCCGCTGTACGGGATCCGGCGGGTGCTGCTCCGCGGCGCTGAGCGCCACACCCTGAAAAGCTATACCCGCCTGCTCACCGGGCTGGCCGCCGGCGACCACGTAGGCCAGGTGAGCGCGGCGTGGATCGCCACCCAAGAGCTGCGTCACGTCTACGGGGCCCGCACCCTCGCCCAGGCCCGGGACAGGTTGTTCACCTTCTATACCGTCTGCGCCGACGCCGGGATCCCCGAGCTGCAACGCCTGGCCCGCACCATCAGCGCCTGGCAGGACCAGCTGCTCGCCTACTTCCACACCGGCCGCGCCAGCAATGGCCCTACTGAGGCGGTGAATTTGCTGATCAAGCGGATCAAGCGCGTCGGGTTCGGCTTCCGCAACTTTCGACAACTACCGGCTACGCCTACTCCTGCACTGCGGCACCACCTGGAACACTCACCGCACAACACGAATCAGGGGACGCTCACCACGCCTGGTGTCGTAGAGCCTGTAAACCCGACCCGGGCCCCTTTCGCGCTCCCCGCGGCTACTCTTGCCGGCGCGGCAGCACTCCTGGCCCTCGTCCCCGTATCGGCGCCCGAGGGTCGCGCTGCCCGGGGGCGTGCCGTTACAAACTCCCCATATTCCACGCGAGGCCGTACCAGCGTTCAGCGGGGCGACCATCAACGCATTCCGGGGCTTCTCGACCGCAAGTCTGTTCATGGCGCTGTCGCCGCACATGATCGCAACAGCGCGAGCAGGGGCCTCACCCTTGGTCACCTGCCTCGCCATCTCCTTCTTCGCTTCTGTCTTCGCCCAGGTGAGCGTCACCCAGTTACGTCTGCGATAGCCGGTTGAGCGCGGGACCGTGCTTCTTGGGGTTGGTTGCCTTCAATCGGCAGGCGCGGTGGTGATTGACTCGTTCCTCCTGCTCCTGGCTGCGGCGGCAATCGCGGGCGCCGGACAAGGGGCCTCTTTCACGCGCGGACTGGCCTCTGTCCCGAACGCGTGACGGCCTACGACCGCGTCGGCGTGACGGCGGCGTACGTCGTGGTCACCTATATCGCGACCTCTGTGCCGGTGCTAGCCCAGGGAGGAGCAGTGGACGTGCAGGGGGGCTGCCGAACGCGCCTGTCGTCTTGAGTCTTAGCGCAACCCTACCTGCCGTCATTAGGCGTGGTGTTGCTGGCTGTTATTGACCGTTCGCCTCAAACCGCCCCTTGGCTGTTGGCTGAGCTCCCGGCCGATCGACACGCCTACGGATTGCCAGCTAGAGGGTATGGCGCCGATCACACTTCTCCACTATGGTGATCTCAAATATCGAATCAAACATCAATCTGGCTTTCTAAGGTTGGTGACTCGTCGAGAGGTGCGGAGGAGCAGTGAACAAATCGGTGCGAGGTGCTGTTGTGGTGGCGGTGACGTTGATGAGCGTGGCGTCGGTCTCGGCGTGCGGGTCCTCCAGCGGCGGAGGGTCCGCGTCGGGCTCCAAGACGGTCTATCTGGTCTCCTCGGTGGGCACGGGATGGCAGGCCGGCTACAACTCGGCGTTCATGAATACACTGAAGGACAAGGGCCTCACGGTGGAGTACCTTCAGGATCCCTTCGACGTGAACAAGAATGTCTCCAACCTGGACCAGGCCATCGCTAGTCGTCCGGCGGCGGTGGCCTTCATGGCGCTGTCGACCACCGCAGTGCTGCCCTCCCTGGAGCGGGCCAAGAAGCTGAAGGTGCCGGTGGTCAGCCTCGATGGCCGTCCCGACCCGCGTGCGGTGGGGTTGTTGGCGTCCTCACTGGAGGCCGACAACTACGCCCTGGGCAAGTTCGCGGCCCAGAACATCGTCGAGGGGCTGCAGAAGCAAGGTCGCAAGAGCGGCAACATCATCGCGCTGACCGGCACCGCGGCCACCAACACCGTCCAGGACCGGATGAAGGGGTTCAAGGAAGTGCTGGCTGCGACCCCGCAGTACGAACTGGTCGCGACCGAGGACGCCAACTGGGACCAGACCAAAACCGCCCAGTTGGCCCAACAGCTCTTCGCCAAGTACAAGTCCCAAGGCGGCATCGCCGGCGCCTACGGGATGGCTGACAACCAGGCCGCCGGGATCATCCAGGCCGCCAAGCAGGCCGGTGTCGACATCGGCGGAACCAACGGGCTCATCGTGACCGGCTCGAACTGCTACAAGAGCGGCATCGACGCCATCAAGGCCGACACCCAATACGGCACCGCCACCCAGGCGCCGGGCACTGAGGGCGTGTGGGCCGCGGAGTACGTCGCGAAGCTCGTCGACGGCCAAAAAATCCCCGAACAAGCCCTCAACCAGGAAGCCCGCGTGACCCCGGACAACGTCAACCAATACGCAGCGGAATGCAGCAGCGCATGACCACGGCAAACGTTCTTGGCGTCCCGGCCACTGAACGGGGCGGTTCTCTGGCGGGCACGCGAGTCCTCGTCAGCGGTGCCAACACTGAGGTCGGACGTGCGGTCGTCCGGCACTATGTCCTTGCCGGAGCCTCAGTACTCGGCGTCGACTCGGGCGGCCAGGACGATGAATCGCTCGACGCCGGGCTACACACCGCCGGGCATGACGTCTCTCACCAGGCCGTCGATACGTCCTCCGCGATAGAGGTGGCCGAACTCGCAGAAGCGGTCGAGAAGCAGTGGGGTCGGCTGGATGCGCTGGTCACTACGCCTCGACCGTTGCCAGCTCGGCACCTGCTCGAGACCAGCGCCCCGGAGTGGGACGAGGCTCAGGTCCCCGTACGGGCAGCCTTCATGCTGACCCGAGCCTTCGCACCGTTGATGGCCGGTGGACAGGGAGCGATCGTAAATGTCGTCACGCACGCCGCGGCGGTCGGTGTTGGAGGCATGTCCGCTACTAGTGCGGCGTACGGCGGGATCGTGTTGCTATCCAAAGCGTGTGCTATGGACCTCGCGCCCGCCGTGCGCGTGAACGTGGTCTTAGCAGGCATGCACGGTGACCCCGCCACCGACGTTGCGTCAACCAACGATGCGGTCAATTCTCAAATGCTGAAGCGGGCCTGTAGTCCCGACGATGTCGCCCAGGTCGTCGCCTTCCTCACCAGTCCATCCTCAAGCTTCCTCACCGGTGCCACGGTGCCGGTCGACGGTGGCTGGACCGCGCAGTAAGGGAATTACATGTCTTCGCTAATCGGCAAGCGTGCCGTCATCACCGGTGTCAGCAGTGGGATCGGGCGCGACGCCTGCTTCGCTTTCTGTGAAGAAGGCGCGCGAGTGCTCGGGTTGAGCCGATCGATGAGGCAGGGGGCGACCCTGCAGTCGGAACTCCGTGATCTCGGCTACGACTTCACCTTTCGTGCCTGTGACGTGAGCCTCGAGTCCGATGTCGATGACGCGGTCGAGGCCGCGCGCGGGCTGTTCGGTGCGGTTGATGTGCTAATGAACAACGCGGGGGTTGCGTTCGGCCGCCATGTGCTAGAGACGACCGACGAGGAGTGGGACCGCACCCAGTCCGTTGCGGTCAGGGGCTCCTTTCTTATGGCCCGCGGGCTGGGTCGTCTTATGGGGTCCGGGGGGAGCATCGTCAACGTTTCCTCAACCGGAGGGCTCGTCGCTCTTCCCAACATGGCCGCCTACTGCGCGTCCAAGGGGTCGGTCTTGGCGATGACGCGGTCGATGGCCGTTGATCTCGCACCCGACGTCCGCGTAAATGCCATCTGTCCAGGCGCAATCGACACCCCAATGTCGTGGCAGCTCTATGGCGAGGTGCCTGGCAAGACAGTGAACGAGGTGGCCGCGCAATTCGCATCGAACCATCTGGTTAAGCGGCTCGGTCAGCCGCGTGAAGTCTCCCGATTGGCTGCCTTCCTCGCCAGCGATGACGCGAGCTTCATGACCGGCGCAGGCATCACCGTCGACGGCGGATTTACCGCGGTCTGAGTCGCTCGACCGTCTGGAGGCGATCTGCACACGGATGGAGGGTAGCGACGACCCCGAAGTGCTCGAAGAGCTGAACGTCGAGTTCCACCGCCTCGTGAACCGTGCGGGCAGCTCGGGGCGGCTCCTAGTACTACAGTTGCGTTTATTTTGATCTTGTCGGTGTGTCTGCGCTGGTGAGGGGACTCGTTCCTGGATCGTCTTGGGGATGGGTGATGATTTGTGTGTGGCCGAGGTGCGGGCGTGGGCTGAGGGGTTGGCGGAGGTGCATGCCCTGATCGGGCGGCGTTTCGCCAGGTCGGGGCCTCGGGAGCGGGTGATGGAGTATGTCCGGGGGT
>JAABUJ010005293.1_pt1 | contig 12973 bp, 17 predicted proteins | sample 5559131 | NCBI WGS metagenome assembly JAABUJ01 (sample SAMN10711875, study PRJNA513366) | rock metagenome | isolation source: Antarctica rocks | place: Antarctica: Victoria Land, Mt New Zealand nord | collected 2016-01-07
CGGTCATCGTCAGGAACACGCGCGGGTGGCGCGACAGATAACAATAGCGCAAGATCATCGGCGACTCTCTCCTCCCCTTTTCTTTTCACTATACCCGTTCACCCTTTATTGCTAAGATGAACTACTCCAGAGCTAGTGTCGGCAACGTTGCTCGTCGAGTTACACGACTTCTTACGACTCGGTGTATCACAAGTTATTCAGGAACGATTTGCTGGAACACACGACGTGACGATCATCAGCACATCCGAACGCGATCCGTCACGTTATCCAGAACTACAGTCGTTACGGCTTGTCGATCAAATTGCGGCCATCGCCGAGGGCCGTCCAACCGCTATGCAGTGGGCATTCATGGAGCCAAAGAATCGCATTTGAATAGACGGTTAATTCCTATCGTGCTCGTGTTCTAACAGACTTATCGGTAGCCCAGCATGTCCTCATACATAGCGTGACGGCGGGCGGCGACGGCTTGCCAGGTGTCGTCGCGTAGGGCGCGCGCGGGCGCGGTCGGCACGGGCGCGGCGGTCCGCGGGATCGTCCAGCGCGGCGGCGAGGGTCGCGGTGAGCGCGGCGATGGCGATGATCCGCGTCGCGCAGCGCGGATGGTTGGTGGTGACGCTGGAGAATGGCCAGCCTATTGAGCACACTACGCGGTATACTTCATGTGTTATATCGTAGTTTACATGGGAGGGGCAATGGCAACCACCGTCATGAACGTCCGCCTGGACACCGAGACAAAAGAAGCGCTTGATCTGCTGGCGCGCGAGATGGAACGGCCGCGCGCGCACCTGGCGGCGCGCGCCATCGCGGAGTATGTGCGGCGGAACGCCTGGCAGATCGCGGCTATCAAGGAGGGGATGCGCCAACTGGACGCGGGGCAATCCCACGACTTTGACGAGGTGATGGAGGAATTAGACGCGATCATCACCCAGGAAGAGGCGGCGCGTGCGGGTTAGGCTCTCGCCGCGTGCGCGTCACGACCTGCGAGAGTTGACGCGCTATATCGCCCGCGACAGCCCGCAAAATGCCCGGTTGGTCCGTGACCGCATCAAAAAAGCCGTCGAACAACTCTGCCTCCACCCCGAGAGCGGGCGCCCCGGACGCGTAGACGGCACGCGCGAATTGGTTATCCCCCACACCGCGCACATCGCCGCCTATCGCATCACCAATGGCACGCTTGATATCATCGCCTTCATCCATACGTCTCAAGAGTGGCCCGACGATCTGTAGTCACAGACAGACACTTGGGGCAACACGCTGGTGCTGCTATCATATGCGAAGGCGATTGCTTGGGGCCTACGGTCGGAGGGAAACGATGGACGCGGTTGAAACGCGGGAGGCCGCGCTGGAGCGGGCACGCCGGATCGTGGTCGCGGACGATGCCATGGCGGCACTGCTGCAATTGGATAACGGCGAGCGACACCACGTCGAGGTGATCTTTTCATCCTTGCAGCAGGGAGGGGATCTCTTACGCGACTTGGTCGTACAACGCCTGCGCGGGGAGGAGCCCCTCTTTCTGCTGCGCGTCCCAGGGGCCGACGCGGTGCGCCTGATCGCGCGCGTAGAGCCCGATGCCATCGTCGTCGAGGACGTGGCGCGTCCGGCGATGCTCGCCAGGGTCTTTCAGGCAACAAGGCTCTAGCTGAGCATCTCGCGATACATGGCGTGGCGGCGGGCGGCGACGGCTTGCCAGGTGTCGTCGCGTAGGGCGCGCGCGCGGGCGCGGTCGGCGCGGGCGCGGCGGTCCGCGGGGTCGTCCAGCGCGGCGGCGAGGGTCGCGGCCAGCGCGTCGATGTCGCCTTCGGGGTAGATGTAGCCGTCGGAGCCGATGAGCTCGGGGATCGCGCCCGACGAGGAGCCGGCGACCGGCACGCCGCTCAGGAAGCCTTCGATGAGCACACGCCCGAACTGCTCCTTCCACGTCGGGGTCGTCCGCGACGGCACGACGAGCAGGTCCATCGCCCGCAGCACGGGCGGCAGCTCCCCACGGTCGACCGCGCCCAGGAAGGTGACGCGCCCCGCCATCCCCAGACCGGCCGCGCGCTCCTCCAGCAACGCTTGGTGCGGACCGCCGCCGGCGAGCAGCAGCGTGACGTCGGGGCGGTCCAGCCGCGCGACGGCGTCGAGGAGGTCCTGGACGCCCTTCTCGGTGTGCAGGCGGCCGGCGTAGCCGACGACGGGGCCGGCCAGGCCGAGCGCGCGCTTGGCCGCGGCCGGGTCGCCGGCGGGGGTGAAGCGCGCGTGGTCGACGCCGAGCGGGATGACGCGGACGTCGCCACGATAGCCTTTGCGGCGCAGGATCTCGATGGCTTCGCTGTTGCAGACGTGGGCGTGGCCGGCGGCGCGGTAGGACCACTGCTCGATCTGCCGGAATGGCGGCGGGTAGCGCTTGTCGATGTTTTGCGCCGAGTAGAAGACGAGCTTGCTACGCGGGGCCAGCGCGGCGCGCAGGGGCAGCATCTGCGCGGCGGCGAGGCTGTAGGGCTCCTCGTAGAGGTCGATGATATCCGGCTTGACGGCGCTCAACGCGCGCGCCAACCCCCGGCGGTAGAAGAATAGGTTGGGGTGCGTCACGATGGTGGGGTGCGTCCCTTTGACCTGCACGGCCGGGAGCACGATGAGGCGGTAGCCCCGCCCCGCGGCCACTTCCTGTTCGACGTGACGGCCGTCCTCGTGCCACCAGGTGGGGGTGACGACGGTGAGGTCGACGTCGGGATGCGCGGCGAGTTCTTCGGCCAGCCGATGGTTGGAGCGCGTGACCATGGAGTGGAAGGTGAGCAGCACTCTCACAGCGCGCCCTCCGCGCGATGCCGCGCCTCGCTGCAGGGGCGGCACAGCAGCAGCCACGCCGCGAGGGCGCGCCGGCCGCCCGCGCGCGTCCCGCGATAGTGTGGCTCCATCAGGGCGATCGACGCCTGCGGCTGGCCGCACTCGTCGCAGCGGCCGGCGCTACGCCGCTCGAGGGCGCGGCGGCGGCGTTGGTACGGCCAGTCGCCGGCGGCGTCGAGGAGGAGGTGCAGCCCGACACCGGCGCCGAACGCGGCGAGGGCGGGGGCGCGCCGGCCGGCGGCCAGGGCCAGCAGCGGGACGAGCGGGTGGTGCAGGACTTTGCGCGCGCGCTCGCGCCGGCCGGTGAGGGTGTTGTAGTAGCGCACGGCCGCGCGCGGGTCGAGGCGGCGATGGCGCAGCACGTAGTAGCCGTAGAGGTCGGCGTCGGCGAGCGAGGCGCCGAGCCAGAGCGGCACGGCGCGCCCACCCAGCCAGGGGGCCGCGGCCAACGCCGCGACCGTGCCAATCATCATGTGCGTTCGCTCCCTCATCCCGATCCAACCGCCCTTCCACGCCTGTCCACGCGTCACCCTTTGCCGCGTGTCTCTCACACGGTCAAGACGATTGTAGCGTACCGCGCGCGACGGCGCCACGCCCTATCTGGTCTATCAGGGTCATTTAGTTTTCCCCCTCACCCCCGAGAACTAAATGGCCCGGCCACCAGGCAAACAGGCATGATATACTACAAATGTAGTATATCCGAATCGTAGGAGGAATCTCTGATGGCCGTTGACGGTGAACGCGGGATGATGCCCGTTTCCGTACCTGGGCAGGGACGGAGCCGTAGTGAGCGGGAGCCCCAGGTGACGAGCGTGCGGCTCCCAGGGGAGTTGCGCGAGCGGCTGGACGGCCTGGCCGGCGTGTTCGGGCGGCCGCGCAACGATGTGGTTATCGCCGCGCTGGAGCGGTATGTGGATGAGGGCTGGTTGCTGTTCGCGGATGTGGAAGAAGGCCGGCGCGACGTACAAGCGGGCCGCGTTGTCTCGCTTGAGGATGTCTGGACGCGGCTACGCGCGGGGAAGCTCATCAGTCCGCTGGACGCCGAGTAGTGGGCCGCGTCGCATTATCCGTGCGCGCCGCCGACGATCTCGCCGCTAGCGCGGAATGGCTGCGCGACACGGCGGGCCTGCCAGCCTCCGATCGCGCGCTCGATCGTATCCGCCTGGCGTTGGAGTTGTTGTCCGACTGGCCGCACATGGGCCGTTCCAGTGAAATACCCGACGCGCGCGTCTGGCCGGTGCGCCGCACGCCCTATCTGGTCTATTATGAACCGGCGACGGACGGCATCTACGTGCTGCATGTCCGCGACGCGCGTCGCTTCGAGGACGACGCGGGCGCGCCGGTTAAGACGTCTTAACCGGCGCGCCCGCCGGATAGCCCTATCTTAACCTGATCTTAACCAGGACCTTAACCTGATCTTAACCTGTACTTGTTATCATAAGAGTAAGAGTAGAGGTATGTCACCGTGCTCTAACGGATGTATACCACCCGGCAAGAGCCTCTCTATGGGGACTGGCTTTCTTGCCGATACTTTAAGATATAGATAGATAGTATGGATCGGGCGCCGGCGCGGGTACGGGCAGTGGTAGAACGGCGCGTGAGTGAGAGGGAGGCAGAACGTGGTGATAGCCGGTTACGGTGGGGCCGTGGCCACGCGAGGTGGGCGATGCTAAAGTTTCCCGGCGCTCGATCCGGCGCGGCGACGCGGACCGAGCGCTGTTAGCCATCGCCGGCGTCCTCGTCGTCACGCTCTACGCGGCGACGTTCGTGTCCTGGTGGCGCACCTGGGCGACCTATGAGGAATATAGCTACGGCTTTTTGGTGCCGTTCATCTCGCTCTTCCTGCTGTGGCGCAACCGCGCGCGGCTGCGTGGATTGACGGCGCGGCCCGACGCGCGCGGGGCCTTGGTGCTCGGCGCGGGCCTGGTCCTGTTCCTGCTCGGGTCCGCGACGGGGGTGCGGCAGATCACGGGGGCCTCGATCGTCCCCGTGCTGCTCGGGCTCACGCTGTTCATCTGGGGCCGCGCGGCGGCCCGCGCGGTCGCTTTCCCGGTGGCCTATCTATTGTGCGGGGTCGCGATCGTTAACTCGTTCATGGCGTCGCTGGGGTTTGTCATGCAAGGCGTCACGGCCCGCTACGCCCTCCACGTCGCCAACGCCCTCGGGGCGCACGCTACGTTGAGCGGGCTGACGCTCTCGGCGGGATCGGTCCATCTCATCGTCGCGGCCGCCTGTAGCGGGATGAATTCGCTGCTCGCGCTGCTGTCGCTGGGCCTGTTGCTCACGGGGATCGGGCCGGGGTCGACCCTCACGAAGGCGTTTCTCGTCATCGCCATCATACCCATGGTGATCGTGGCGAACATCATGCGCGTGGCGCTCGTCCTCGTCATCGCGCGCGACCTCAACCCTGCTATCGCCGACGGCTTCGTGCACTACGCCTTCGGCGCGGCGATCTTTTTATTCACCCTTGGCTTATTGCTGGCACTGCGAAAGGTTGTCCTATGGCGCGCCTACCCGCCCCTCGCTTTCCCCTCATAGCCGTCGCGCTGTTGGCGCTGACGCAAGTGCTTACACCTGTGTTGGCTAAGTCCAATACGCAAATGGTAATCGTTGAGCGGACCTGGATCCCCTCTTACCCGGTACATGGTTGGGTTGCAGCAGGTTTCCTCATCGGTGGGCCTGGACAGTCGGGCGGGCGCACTATCCAGCAATATATCTCGCGGGCGAACGGTGATACGGCGAACGTGGAGACGCGCTGCGCGACCGATGCGAAGGGGTTCCTGAACTGGAGCGGGAAGCTTGGCTACCAGGGCGCCGGATACGGGGAGGTCGGGGCGACCACGACGCGCACGGTGCGCCTGCCGAACGGGACGCAGGGGCCGGTGAGCGAGGCGCTGATGCGCAAGGGCGGAGACCAGGCGCTGGTGCTGTACGCCTATGTCGACCACTGGGGGCCGCACCCCGAGTCGGCGGGGCTGTGGCCGCGCGCGGCGATTGATCTGCTGGCGCGCCACGCCGGCCCCTACTGCATGCTCGGCGTGACCGTTCCGGTGACGCACACGCGCGCGCGCGCCGCCGCCGACGCGCGACAGGTCATCGAGGCGTTCCTGCCCGCCGTGCAGCGGCTCATCCACCCCTGAGCGCCCGCGCCCAGGATGTCCGCGCGCGCGTCTATTGGGGGCGTCGATATGGGGGGGGCGCCGGTTCCACATCTAACGGGTTGGGGCCTTTTTCCTGTGCCTCGACCACTAATTCTATAGAGGAGTACTGTGCGTCTGCTGTTCTATAACCATGCCTCCGAGATCGGCGGCGCGGAGCATGGTCTTCTGGCGATCATGGAGAGTGCGCGCGCCGCCGGTCACGATATCGTTCTCTGCGCGCCCCCTGGGCCGCTGACGCGCGCGGCGCGGCGCCTCGACATCCACATCGTGCCGGTGGCGCCGCTCACGCTCACGTATACGACAAACCCGGTCGTCCTGGCAGGGTCCCTCGCCCGCGCCGTGGCGCCCGCGGCGGATGTCCAACGCGCCGTCCGCGACTTCGCACCCGCTGTCGTGCACGCCAACTCGATCCGCTCCGGCCTTATCGCGGCGCTGGCGGTACGGGGACGCGTGGCGCGCCCGCGTCCGGGTCTAGTCGTCCATGTGCGCGACGCCTTACACACCACCCTGCTCGACCGGCTAACCGCGGCGTTCATCGGCCGGGAGGCGGATACCATCGTGGCGATCTCGCGCTACACCACCCACAATAGCCGCTGGGCGCCCGACAAATTGGCCGTCATCCACAACGCGATCGAGCCGGGGACCTATCGGGCCGCGCCGGCGGCGGGCCGCGCCCTGCGCCGCGCCCACGCCATCCCCCTCGACGCGCCGCTGGTGGCCGTGATCGCGCAGCTCACGCCCTGGAAGGGCCACGCCGACGCGCTCGAGGCCGTCGCCCTGCTGCGCCAGACGCGCCCCGACGCCCACCTCGCCATCGTCGGCGCCGCCACCTTCACCGGCAAGCACCGCCGCTACGACACCGCCGCCTACCGCGCGGCCCTGCACGCGCGCGCCGCCGCGCCCGACCTGGCCGGCCACGTCCACTTCACCGGCGATGTCGCCGCCGTCGCCGCCGTCTACGCCGCAGCCGACCTGCTGCTGGTCCCCTCGTGGGCCGAGCCCTTCGGCCGCGTCGTCATCGAGGCCATGGCCGCGGGCGTCCCCGTGCTGGCGACGCGCGCGGGCGGTGTCCCCGAGATCATCACGCACGAGGCCGACGGCTGGCTCACGCCCCCGCGCGACCCCGCCGCCATGGCCGCCGCCCTGCGCCGCCTGCTCGACGACCCCGCCCTGCGCGCCGCCCTCGCCGCCCGCGCCCGCGCCACTGTCGACCGGCGCTTCGCCCTCAACGAGTACAGCGACGCGCTGACCGGCCTGTGGGCGCGCCTCAGCGAGCAGTCCAGGACGTAACCAGCGTCTAACAAGAGCGGTTGCCCTCGCCCGCGTCGGGAGAGGCGTTAGGGCCGCGGGACCGGCAGGGCCTGCCGCAGGGCCGCGCGGAACACCGCGACGTCGAAGCGCGCGGCGTGGGCGCGCGCGGCGGCGGGCTCATAATGCGATGGATCGAAGGCGGCCAGCGCCGCGGCCACCGATGCGGCCGTCCGCGCGTCGAAGAAGGCGCCGGTGACGCCCTCGACGACCGTTTCGAGGGCGCCGCCGCCGCGGTAGGCGATCACGGGGCGTCCCGAGGCGTTGGCCTCGAGGGGCGTCAGGCCGAAATCCTCTTCGCCGGGGAAGACGAGCGCGCGGCAGCGCGCCAGCAACTCCACGACCTCGGAGCGCGGTAACCGGCCGCGCATGGTGACCGTCGGACCGGCCAACGCCGCCAGGCGGGCGCGGTCGGGTCCATCCCCGACGACGACGAGCGGGAGGCCGAGCCGGTTACAGGCCTCGATCACGATATCGACGCGCTTATAGGGGATCAGGCGCGAGACGACGAGCAGATTTGGGTCGATCGTGTCGGAGAGGTGGAACGCGCCGACATCGATGGGGGGATGGATGACCGCCGCATCCCGTCCATAGACGCGCTTGATGCGCCCCTGTGTGAGGCGGGAGTTGGCGAGAAACGTCGTCACGTTGCCGGCGTCGCGCCGATCCCGCGCGCGCAACAGCCCCGTGGCCAGCCGGATGAGGGTACGCTTCCAAGGGGCGGTTATCTGCTCGATATAGCGGTCGGTCTGCCACAAGAAGCGCGGCGGAGTGTGGCAGTAGCAGACGTGGCGCGCGTCGCCGACGTCGATGCCCTTGGCGAACGACGACGACGAGGTGAGCACGAGGTCGTAGCCGCGCAGCTTCATGGCGCGGAACGCCGACGGGTACAACGGCAGCAGGGCCATCGCCTTGCGCTTCTCGCGGGTGATGGGCTGTAGGAAGGAGGTGTGGATGTCGCGCTGGCGGAACGTGTCGGACATCGCGTCGGGGACGTAGATCGCGGTGTAGATGGGCGCGTCGGGGAACATCTCGGTCATCACCTCGAAGACGTTCTCGGCGCCGCCCTGTTCGAACAGGTAGTCGTGAACCAGAGCGATTCTCATTACCACCAAGTGTAGCAGATTGTGGACGGCGCGGCCCTCACCCCCGACCCCTCTCCCCAGGGTCTGTGAAAAGTCCTGGGAGCGCGGGCGTCTCGCCCGTCCCCGTAGGCGCGCGGGGATGAGCGCGTGACAGGCGGCGACGCGTTGGCCCTGGGGGGATAGCCACCGCCCGCTGCCCGACCGCCGGGGACGGGCGAGACGCCCGCGCTCCCAGCGGTACCCGTCGACTTTTCACAGACCCTGCGCGACAACGTATGGGTGATCCACAGAGAACTATCATTCGTATTACAATAAAGGAACAGCCGAACGCGGGGGTAGCGTCCGCGCGACCGCCTGGGTCGCAGACGCCACCCGTAACGTCGCCAGGAGATGGCGCACACACCTCGCCGTATGGCCGGCCGCGGGAGATGCAACCCGCGTGGAGCACGACGCGAGGCTAAGAGAGAGGAGGATACAACCGATGGATGCCGATAACGTGACGCCGCGCGCCCCGGATATCCGGGGCGTACGCACAGCTGGGACACGGATCAGCGCGCCGGAGCGCCCCAACGCGGCCGGAGTTGGCGCCGCGACACTAGAGTACAGTGAGACCCTCGACACGCTGCTCCTGCTCGAACGCCTGGCGGCGTCGCTGTACTACACCGCGCTGACCTCGCCCGCGGTGATGCACAACCCCGCGCTCGGCGGCCCGTCCGCCAACCCCAACAATCCGGGCCTCCCGCCCGGCGGCAACCCGGCGCAGGTGCGCTACCTGCAGGCCGCGCTCGACGCGGAGGTCAAGCACGCGGATCTCCTGATGGAGCTCGGCGCGCGCTCGACGGTGGAGCGCTTTTATTTCCCGGCCGTGATGTTCACGCGCCTGGGCTCGCCGCTCGACCGCGCGAGCTTCCTCGGCGCGCTCGATATGCTGGAGACGGTCTGCGTCGGCGCCTACGCCGCGGCGGCGGTGTCCTTCGCGCACCTCGGCCGGCTCGACCTCGCCGCCATGTCGGCCGAGATCATGGGGGTGGAGTCGGAGCACCGCACGCTCGGCCGCGTTATCGGCGCGATCTTGCCCGCCAATAACCATACGCTCGAGACGGCCCCGTTCGACGTGGTGACGCAGGCGGCCGACGCAGTGCGGCCGTTCGTGACGGGACAGCGCTTTCTCTTCGCGGCCGGCCCGGTCCGCGCGATCACCGTGCCGTCGCGCAGCCAGACGGCGTGGGCGATCGGCGCGCATGGCACGCGTCTCGTGCGCAAGTATTAGGAGAGATGATGATGAACGATCAGAACAATAACCGCAAGTGGACGCAGGAGCCGACGCGCGCGCGCTTCTTGCAGGGCACGGCCGCGGTCGGCGTGGGCGTGCTCGCCGCCGGGATCGCCGCGCCGCATGTGGACGCGGCGGCCGTGGCGCCCACCGATGACGCGAGCGTGCAGGATATCCTCAACGTCGCCCTCGTGGCGGAGCAACTGGCGACGACGTTCTATTACACGGGGCTCACCACGCGCGCGATCGCGGGTACGCCCCAGGTCGCAGGCGCGTCGGCCGACCCCAACAGGGTGTCGCCGAACGGCAGCGTGGCCAATGTGGCCTACCTGCAGGCGGCCCTCGACCAGGAGCGCAAGCACGCCGAGATCCTGTCCAACGCCGGCGCGGTCTCGCCCCACACGGGCTTCTATTTCCCGGCCACGACATTCGCGCGACTGGGCTTCACCAGCCACGCGGGGACGTACCTCGCGGTGCTCGACCACTTGGAGACGGCGTTCATCAGCGCCTATATCGCGGCGGTCAAGCGCTTCGGCGCGCTGGGCCGGCCCGACCTCCTGACGGTCTCGCTGCGCTTCCTGGGCGTGGAATGCCAGCACCGCGCGCTCTACCGCGTCATCTCGCAGGACGACCCCGCCGACAACGTGACGCTCGAGGTGGGCGAGTTCGCCCGCGTCGCCGACGCCGCGGCCGCGCTCGCCCCCTTCGTCACGGGGCAGGGCTTCGGCGGCGGGGCGACGGGGCGGATCGCGCTGCCGGCATCGGCCGATGTGGACCGTATGGTCGGCCGCAACGTTAGCCTGTAAGGGTGTCCTCCACGATTGTGACACGCGGCCTGACCTTAAAAGGTCATGGCAGTGGACGGACCTTGACAAGATGTATAACTAAGTAAAAGGGATTGTGCAATGGCGCAAGAGGGAACGCGGCGCGGCGCGCGGGGGCCGGCCATCAGCCTCACGGTCGCGCCCGAAACGGTGCGCCTCAGCCCCGGCGACCGGGCGGAACTGCGCATCGTCGTCGATACCACGGATCCCAACGCCCCGCCTACCCGCTATCACCTCGATGTCACGGGCTTGCAGCGGCGCTGGTACACCCTCGGTGAAACGGACATCCTGCTCGGCCCGTGCGCGCGTGAAACGGTTTCGCTCGTCCTCCATCCCGTGCCGGACAAAGCGCCCCCCGGCCGCTACCCCTTCCGCGTGAAGGCGACCTGGCCGGCTAACCCGTCGATCGGAGCGTCGGCCATCGTTACCCTGACCGTCGCGCTGGCCGTGGAAGTAGGCGACGCGGCGCCGGGGCCACCCGTGTCCGCGGCGGCGCCGTTGGAGCAACCGGCGCGACCAGCCACACGGCCCACCACCGCGGCGCCGGGACCACCGGCGGCGCGGCCCGTCGACGCGCCGCCGGAGCGCCAGCCCGCAGCCGTATTGTCGACAGCGACGGCAGGCCCCACCCGTGGACGGCGTATTCCTCTGGCGGTGGGGCTGGGCGTCCTCCTCATCCTGTTGCTCGGCGAGGGCGCGGTCCTGGCCTCACGCCTCGGCGCGTCCAATCGCACAGCCGCGCCCGCGTCCAACAACACCGCCGCGACCCCAACCGCCCCGATCCTGCCAGCCGGGGCTGTCCCAGGGCGGACGCCGTACGGCATCGTCGCGGGCGCGGTCGCGCGCGCGCCCGTGATCCGGCGCTTCATGGTCATCCGGGGCGGCCCCGGCCGCCCCGCTACGCTCGTCTGGCAAACCGCGTATGCCGCCGTGGTGACGATCAACGGCCACGCGGTGGCGTCAGGGGGAACGCACGCGATCGACCCGTCGATCTACGGGTCGACGTACAGCTTGCGCGCCCGCGCGGACGGACGCGTCGCAACGGCACAAGTCCGCGCCGTCGCGGCCGACCCCATCGCGGTAGCGGCCACGGTCCCCGTCGCCCTGGTCAACCTGGCCGCGCTGCGCTTCGCGGACAGAGCGGTCGGCGCGACGGGGACGGCCCGGACCGTACGCGTCGTCAATCTGGGTCCGGGAGCCCTCGTCATCGCGCGGACGTCCATCGACGGAGACCGCCAAGACTTCGCCATCCATGACACCTGCGCGCGCCACACGCTGCCGGTCGACGCGTCCTGCACGATCGACGTGCGCTTCGCGCCCACGCGACGCGGCGCGCGCCACGCCATCCTGACCCTCGCCGACAACACAGCGATCGGGTCCCACCGCGTCCTCCTAGACGGCGTTGGCCTGTAACAGTGCCCCCGCTACCCCACCTGTAAGGGATGGGCTGGTAAGGTTCCATGCTATACTGAGGGAGTAATCAAGCTATAGACAGATGATGCGGGCCAACTCCTCATCGCTGGTCTGACCAACGCGCGGCTCGTGGCCGATGACCATGCCGGCCACGTCGCCCATGCGCCCCTCGTAGATATGCAGGTCCGTCCCGCAGATGGCCGAGGAGGTGACACGCATCAGGATGTCGGTGGGCGCCTCGACGCGCGCGTCCTCGACCGTCTCGACGGCGACGTCGTCCACGCCGTGGACCACGATAGCTCTCATAGTCTCTCTCCTACCACGCGCTCCCACCACTCAGCCGAAACGTCGCGCCGGCGCCAGGGCCGCCAATGCCGGCGCCCCCAGCCCCACTCGGAGCCAACCAACTCGCCGCGCAGCCGCGCGACCAGCCATTCGGCGACCACGGCCCGATCCTCGGCTATGGCCGCGCGCTCCTCCGCCGCCGCCACGCGCGCCTCGGCCTGGAGCCGCCACGCCCGCTCACGCACCACATCGGCGCGGCTCACCTCGGCCAAGCCGGCGCCGTCCTCCGGCGGCGCCGGCTGATACGTGCTCACGTTCCTCATCGTGGTTCTCCTTATTTGGGGCGCCCCACCAGATCGACATGTGCGCCTGGCGCGTCACGATAGGCATGGACGACTTGTTGCATAAGTCATGCCAATTAATCTCGTCATGATATATCAGCCGCGCGCTCACCGCCGCCCGCGCGGGCGGTATCGTCGCCGGCCGGCGCCGCCCTGCCATCAGGTGAACGGGGCGCGTGACCGGCGGCCGGCATGGACAGGGCACGCTCGGCGCGGGCCAGCCCATCCGCCCGTAGTGCGGGAGGGAGCGCCTGGTACAGCGTCACCAGACGCGCCTCATCGGCGCGCAGCAGATAGACGGACAGGTCCATGTCCATGTTGGGCCGATCGAGCAGCACGGTCCGGACATGCGCGAGCAGGGCATACAACTGGGCGTCGCTTAATTGGTCGAGGCGCGATTGATCGAGGCGCGAGCGGCGACGGCGCTTGGGCTGTGTGACCATCGGTGTTACTCCAG
>JAABUJ010005294.1_pt1 | contig 12971 bp, 10 predicted proteins | sample 5559131 | NCBI WGS metagenome assembly JAABUJ01 (sample SAMN10711875, study PRJNA513366) | rock metagenome | isolation source: Antarctica rocks | place: Antarctica: Victoria Land, Mt New Zealand nord | collected 2016-01-07
CGCGGGCAGGCGGAATGGTCGTGTCCTGCCTGCCGTTGATCATCAGCAAGGGGCGCGGGGCGATATGCGCGGCGAAGGTGAGCGGGTCGTTCGGGGCAAGCAGAGCGTTGATGAGCGGCCAATTGAGGTTCTCGCGGCCTGTGACCGCCTGGCCGTTGTAGGTGGCGTAGCGAGCGGACAGCACGCGCAAAATCTCGCCCCAGCCGCCGCCGCCGGACACCAACACCGTGGCTTTGATGCGCGTATCCACCCCAGACGCGACTGTGCCGATAATCGCGCCCAGCGACAAGCCCGCCAGCCCAATGCGCTTCGGGTCGATGTCATGGCGCGTATCTAAGTAGTCAATCAGGCGACGCACGTCGCGCGTGGTTTGGGTGACGCTTCCCACCAGGTTCTGCTCTAGCTGGTCGGCAGACACAGCTCCCTTTTGGCCTGCCGGGGCGCGCTCGCCCTGGCCGGACAGGTCAATGGCGCAGGAGGCAAAGCCTTGCGCGGCGAGGGCGCGGCAGAAGCCTGCCATCAGTTCTTTGCTGCCGCCCAAGCCATGCAGCACCACCACGCACGGCACGGGCCGCGTGGCCGAAGCCGTCTTTGGCAGGAACAAAAGGGCAGGCACGCGCTGGCTGTTGACGCTGGTGTAGGCAAAGCGCGTCATGCGGCAATTCGGGAAGACCTGCGGCTTGGAGATGGTGACATGCAGCGGGGCCTGGGGGGTGTCGGCATACAAAGGCAGCGCGGCCTGGTAAGCGCGGGCGCGGTCTACGCCGTCATCGGCGCGGGCGGGGGCAAGCGCGAGCAGGCACAGCAGCGCGAACAGCATAAACTTCATGGCGAAAAGTTCTTTCATAAAGCAGCCTCTAAAGAAAAAGCCCCCAAAACTTTAGTCGGCGACCGAGCGCAGGATGGCTTGCAGGCGGTCGTAGTCGTCAGACAGCAAAAGGGCGAGGGCGCGGCCTGCACGCAAAAGAAAGCCGGGGTCTTCCGGCTGGGCCTGCCGGGCCTGACGCAGACACGCGGCGGCAAGCTCGTCGGCGGGGATGCCAGGGAGTGCGCCGCCGGACGGCAGCAGAATGCCGCGCAAAAACGACAGGTCTTGGGTCAGCATCTGCACCTCGGCCAATGTGCAGGCATACACGCGGCTGTGGATGCGCGGGGGGCGGGGCGGCAAATGGCGCTTCAGCGGCGACCCATCGCCCAAGCTGTATGCCACCAGCATGCCGGAAAACTCTGTGCGCAGCAGCTCAAAGATTTGCGGCTGCTGGCGTCGCATCTCGTCTTCATCGGCAAAGCCCAGGGCAGATGGGCGGCGGCTGGGTTCCAGCGAAGATGTATTGGCCCCATACACCAGGGCGTAAGTGGCGGCGGGCAGGGCGGAGACGGGCAGAGCAGGCGCAGGCAGGGGCAGCGAGGGGGCAAAAGGGTCGTCCTCGTCTTCGGTGAGGCTGAGGGCGGCGGGGCTGTCCGAAGCGGGCGCAGCATCCGGGGCAGGGCGTCCAATCTTCACAAATGCGCCAAACGGCGGCGGGTCGTACAATTTGGGCACGATCTCGCGGGGCACTTCCAGGCACTGCGCGATAAACGCGGTCGTACCGGCTTCCACGATTTCGCCGAGGGGGTTGTCAATCATCAAGAACTTCCGTGAGAACAGGCAGTCAAGCGGCGGCTTTGTTGGCTTTGCGTGGTTGTATCATACCCCACGCTGTTTTGTTTTCTACGCCAATGCAACTTTTCCGGCTGCCCTGTGTCACAGAAGTATAAGTTAACATATTTAACTAAAATTAGGATGTTATATTAAGTATTTTAATTTATACATCAATATATTTGATACAACCGAGTATAATAAGAAAGGAGAAAAGAGAAATCGCAATGACCCGCCCCGTGTTAAGCCAGTGCCCGCTGTGCGGCGAACGCGCCACCGTCACCGAAGTGAGCTGCCCGGCATGTGATATTCACATCCGGGGGCAGTTTACGCTCAGCCGCTACGATAGCCTTTCCGCCGAACAGGGCCAGTTTCTGGAAACATTCCTGCGCTGCCGGGGAGTCATCCGCGATGTGGAAGCCGCGCTGGGCATTTCCTACCCCACCGTGCGGGCGAGGCTGGACGGCCTGCTGGGGGCGCTGAACCTGACAAGCGAAGGCAGCGCGGACGCCCCTGCGCCCACGGACGCCGAGCAGAAAGCGATAAAGCGCAAAGACATCCTCGCCGCGATCAGCGCAGGCACCCTGGATGCCCAATCAGGGCTGGATGCCCTGCAAGATTTATAGCAAGATTGATTTATAGCAAGATTGATTTATAGCAAGAGTTATCACAGATGGACACATTAGCCAGCACAGACCACAAGGAGACACGACCAGTGACATAAGACACAGTGCGCGAGCAAAGCAACGCCGCCATGCAGGCGACAAACGAAGACAACGTGGTCACGCGGGCGCAGCAGGGGCATCTAAGCCTGCTGGACTGGCAGGCCGAAAACCCATTGCAGGAGCAAAGCCGCATGCCCCGCGTGCGGCGCGGCAGCCAGTGGGATTGGTACACAGCAGGCATTGTCACGCTGATGGTCAGCGCGGCCCTGGCTGGGGCCGAGATGCTCGCACACCTGGCCGGTTAAGCGCAGGCCGCACACCCCACGCCCACTTTGCAGAAAGGCCATTGCCATGAGCGACGAAAGCATTCTTATTCTCAACATGCTCCGCGAGGGGAAGATTACCGCAGACCAGGCCGACGGCCTGCTAAAAGCCGTGCGGCCTCTCGCGGGGGCGCCTGCCCCGCCGCCTGCGCCTGTTCCGCCGCCCCCTACCCCGCCTGCCGCCGACCCGGTCGCGCTGACGCAGATGCAAAGCAAACTGGGCGACCTGCAAGGCAAACTCGCTGAGCTTCAGGGCAAGCTGCATGCCGCCCACGCAGTACGCACAGCCGGGCAGGCCGCATCGCTGCTGGGCAAAGCGTTTGAGCACATGCCCAAGCCCGACCTAGACTATGGCAAAATCAACAAGTCGGTGGACGAGGCCATGCGCGGGCTGTCATCGCTCAAGAACGATGCCGTGCGCACCGCCAAAGTTGCCGCCCGCCAGGCCGGGCAGGACGCCCGGCGGGCGGCCCGCGACGGACGGCGCGCCGTGGACGACATCACCGCGCAGTGGACATCCGGCGAGAGCGAGGCGACGCGCCGCCCTGCCAACACCGACCGCAAGCCGGAAGCGCAGGACACCATGAACAGTGTCGTCAATTGGGACGGGGCATCCAGCCTGGTGATTACCAACACCTACGGCCGCCTCACAATCACGGGCCGGGACGACGCGAGCAGTGAAGCGCGGGGCACAGTCGCCAAGACAGCGTGGGCCGAAACAGAGGCCGAGGCCCGCGTGCTCTTGCAGCAAGTGTTCCTCACCAGCCGCGTGGAAAATGGCAAATGCCGCATAGAGATTGTCGCCCCCGCCGATGCGCAGGGACGGCTGACTGTGGATGTCGCGCTCGCTGTGCCGCGCGCGCTGATGCTGGAACTGGAAACCACGCATGGCGACCTTGCTGCCGACGGCGCAGCGGCCCAAGGCAAAGCGCGCACCGGCAGCGGCCAATTGACTGTGCGCCATCCCTACGAGAGTGCGCCGGGTGAAGCCGCCCTGCACACGCGCTCCGGGGCACTGCGCCTGGAAGGCTGGAACACAGCGCAGACTGCCCTGACCGCGCAGACTGCGAGCGGCGACTTGGCAGGCGAAGGCTTGTCGTGCCTGAGCTTGGCCCTGTCCAGCCGCAGCGGAGACATCACTTTGCGCCGGGTGCAGGCAGTCGCCGATGCCGCGATTGAGAATGTCAGCGGGGACTGCGACATAGCGGGCGGGTCGGTCGGCGGGCGCTTGCAGCTCAAGACCCAAAGCGGCAGCATCCAAGCCGCCGACCTGCGGGCGGCGCAAGTCGCGCTGGAAACGGTCAGCGGCAGGGCGCAGGCGCACTCGGTAACTGGTGCGGTGACCATTAAAACCGTCAGCGGCGACATTGCAGGAACAGCAATTGCGGGCGCGGCGGCGTCTGTGGGCACGGTCAGCGGCGATGCGCATATCACATTCGCGGCCCCATTCTCCGGCTCGCTCGCGGCCACCAGCGTCAGCGGCGACCTGCATATTGGCTTGCAAACAACTTCGGATACGCGCGTGGAGATGAGCACGACCACGGGCGACCTGCGCTGCCGCCTGCCTCTCTTGGAAGGCGTTTCCAGCGAGCGCCTTGTTACGGGGACATTGGGCGGCGGGGCTGGAAGCCTGAAGATGCAATCCGTCTCCGGCGACCTGACTTTGGAAGAGCAGCACTGACTCCAAGCAGCCGGCAAGTCACCTGCAAGCAAACAGCCCCGCCCTTCTTTATACCAAGAAGGGCGGGGTTGTTTAGCTTGCTACCACGCGGTTGCGGCCTGCCGCTTTGGCCGCGTACAGGGCCAGGTCGGCGGCGCGCAGCAGAGCATCCGGGGTTTCGCCGTGCCGCGGAAAGACGGCCACGCCGCCGGACAGGGTCATGTGCAGGGTTTGGCCTTGCGCGGTGACCGCCGTGCAGAGCAGGGCCACTCGCCATTCTTCGGCCCGCATCAGGGCAGTGGCGAGAGGCGTGTCCGGCATGATGACGACGAACTCCTCCCCTCCGTACCGGCAGGTGAAGTCGCCTAATCGGCTTTTCGCGTGCAGCAATGTGCCCACCGCCCGCAGTGCCATGTCCCCGGCTTTGTGGCCGTGCGTGTCGTTTAATTGCTTGAAGTGGTCTAAGTCCAGCATAATCACGCTCAGCGGCCCGCCGTCGCGCGCGGCCCGCGCCAGCTCGCGCTCCAATGTGTCATCCAGAAAGCGGCGGTTGAACAGCCCGGTCATAGGGTCGCGAATGGCCTGGTCGCGCAGGTCGGCTTGTAATGCTTCTATCTGCGCAAGTTGGGCGAGCAGGCGCTCGTTGGCGTCGCGCAGGGCATCTTCTGCCAGCGCGCGCACTGTGATGTCGCGCAGCACCACCAAACGCCCCGTCGCCCGGCCTTTGCGGTCAATCATAGGCGTTGCACGCACTTCCAGCCGCCTGCCGCCCGGCTCGCGCAGCGACACTTCCAGGGGCGCATTTGACGGTTCCCCCAGGCGCGCGGCGAGGTCGGGCCACCGGCTGAAAACCTGCGCGTCGGGCTGCCCCAACACACTCTCCATGTCCCGGCCCAGCAGGCGACGCGCGGCGGGGTTGATGTCCACGGCCCGCCGGTGCATGTCCAGCACCAGCACGCCATCCGGCAGCGTTTCTATCAAGGCTTCGCGGGCCACCGGCACAAGCGGCAGCAGCCCAAAGCGGAAGATGACAATCCCATAGGCCAGCCCGCTGAATGTCATTAGCAGGGGGGTTGGCTCCAGGCCGGGCAGCAGGCTTAGCCCCAGCGTATAGATGATGTTGCCCACCCACGGCACCGCCAGGCCGGTGAGCAGCAGGACCGGCTGACGCCGGTACAGGGCCGGAAACCGCACCGTCGCCCACACCAAGAGGATTGACCCAATCAGCGTAATGGCGTAGTCGTAGCCGCTCACCCCAATCCAGTAGGCTGGGCCGTGCGAATACACCACCAGATTATGCCCCGAAGGGGACGGCGCAAAGCCTGACCACACCAATCCATGCCGCTCGTTTGTCCAGGCCAGGCCCAGCGTTGCCAGGGGAACCATGCTTAGCAAAAGCGCGTGCTTGGGGGTCAGCCAGTGCGCGCACTGGCTGTATTCCAGCGCGAATGACAGAAAGAACAGCGGCGACGACACCACGCCAATGTATTCTATTTTGGCGCACAAGACTTTGAGCGGCACGCCCACGGCGGCATACTCAAACGCGCTTGCCAGCGCCCACAAGCTTACCGAGGCCAGCAGCAGGGCCAGCGACATGCCGCCCGGCATGGTGCGGCGGCGCCACGCCGAGGCTGACGAATAGCCGGAAATTGCTGCCGCCGCCGCGCTGATTGCGGCATACCATGTCAGTACAAAATGCATGCGTGCTTGCTTGTTCGCTATCTTTTGTGCGTTGTCCTGCGCCGGTCTTGGTGCTTCTTCTCTGCCACTTGTTTTTCTTTATTGCATAATTCGTGCCAAGCCTGCGCCTTAGAACAGCTTTCTGCGCCGGGTATAATAGCCCCCAATGAACAGCGACATCCCCTCCCCCATCCAATTCCCCGCCCAAGAAGTGCTTGTGCCCAAGAAAAAAGTAGTTGTCCTCGGCAGCGGCCCGATCCGTATCGGGCAGGGCATAGAGTTTGATTATGCCAGCGTCCACTGCGTCCGTGCCCTGCGCGCGGCGGGCTATGAGGCCATTCTCATCAACAACAACCCGGAAACTGTGTCCACCGACTTTGACATCTCCGACCGGCTTTATTTTGAACCCCTCACTTCGGAAGACGTGCTGCACATTATCGCCCGCGAAGCGCCCATTGAAGGCGTGGTGGTGCAGTTCGGCGGGCAGACGGCGATCAATCTTGCCAGGCCCCTTTCTGATGCAGGCGTTCCTATACTCGGCACCAGCGAGCGCTCGATTGACCTGGCCGAAGACCGCGACCGCTTTGAGATGCTCCTGCGCGAGCTTGGCATCCCCAAGCCGCCGGGCCGGGCCATTCATTCGGTCGGCGAAGCCCTGCAAGTGGCAGGCGAAATCGGCTACCCCGTGCTGGTGCGGCCTTCATATGTGCTGGGCGGGCGGGCGATGGAGATTGTCTACAGCGACACGGATTTGGCCCGCTACATGGCCGGGGCGCAGGCGGCGGCGAGCGGTGCGCCTATCTTGGTAGACCGCTACATTGTGGGCAAAGAGGCCGAAGTGGATGTAATCGCTGACGGCCAGGGCGGCTGCCTCTTGCCGGGCATCATGGAGCATATTGAGCGTGCCGGCGTACACAGCGGCGACAGCATGGCCGTTTACCCGCCGCAGACCATCAGCCCCCAAACCATCGCGCAGATGGTGGATTACGCCACCCGGCTGGCCCTCGCCATGAACGTTGTCGGCCTGATGAACATCCAGTTTGTCATTGACAACGGCCAGGCGTACGTGATTGAAGTCAACCCGCGCGCGTCCCGCACCGTGCCCTACCTCAGCAAAATCACCGGCATTCCGATGGTGCAGGCCGCCACCTGGGCTTCGCTTGGCCGGACATTGGCGGGCCAGGGCTATCAAAGCGGCCTGCACCCCAATCAGCCCAACATCGCCGTCAAAGCCCCCGTTTTCTCGTTTGCCAAGCTGACCGGCGTGGACGTCAACTTAGGCCCGGAAATGAAAAGCACCGGCGAAGTTTTGGGTATTGACACGGACTTTTCGCGCGCTTTGTACAAAGCGATGCTGGCGAGCGGCCTGCACATTCCCGCGCTGCCCGGACGCGGCGTGCGCGGCGGGGCCTTGCTGGTCACTCTTGCCGACCCGGACAAAGTGGAGGGCCTGCCCATTATACAGGACTTCGCCGCGTTAGGTTTCCCGCTTTATGCCACCGGCGGCACGGCGGCGTTTTTGCAGGCTCAGGGGCTGGCCGTCACGGCGGTGAAGAAAATCAGCGAAGGCACGCCGAACTTGTTAGACTTTATCCGCAGCGGCGAAGTCGCTTTGCTGATTAACACCGTCTCCGCCGACCGGAAGATTGAACAGGAGGCCGCGCTGATTCGCCGCGCGTCGGTGGAAAGCGCCATCCCCTGCCTGACGTCGCTGGACACGGCCCGCGCCCTGCACACGGCTTTGGCGACCCGGCGGCACGGCGAGCCGTTCCCCGTGATGACCGTGGATCAGTATGTGTCCGTTCCCGCGTCGTAAGGCCACTGCGCAGGCTATGATTACGCTTTTCCTGCGTATTGCGACGGCGGACGGTTTTGTTCCGTCGTTGGTACGGGCTGGCCGCGCCTATAAAACGCGCTTGTAATACGGGGAGAATGCCGTCTCAGGCAAGGCGCTGCGCGTGCTTAGGCGAGGCGCTGCGCGTACTTAGGCGAGGCGCTGCGCGTGCAGGCGGACGCACAAACCGCTGCCGGTCGGCAGGTATTCCACCTGGTCGGTAAACTCGCGCATCAGCGGCAGGCCCCGGCCATGCACCGCATCCGGGCCGGGCATGGGCGGCGAAGTGTCGCGCGCGCTCAGGCCCGGCCCGCAGTCAATCACTTCCACTGCCAGCTTTTCACCGGAGGCGCGGAAGGCCCGCACGCTGAACTCGTCGGCTTCGCCGCCGGGCGAGCCGTGCAGCACGGCATTGGTCACCGCCTCGGTGACCGCCGTCAGGAAGCCGTCACGCGAGGGGCGGTCGTAGCCCAGGGTTTCCATCCAATGGGCCACCGCCTGACGCACATCGGCGGCATGCCCCGCCCGGCTTGGAAACGAGAGCCGGAATAGGCATTCCGTCTCCGCCACCTCCATGATATTGAGAGGCTGTTCCTCTGGCCCACGCCCCACGCTCGGCCCCAAATCCGAAGCCTCGGCGGAAACAAGCGGCATGCGCCGGGCGACCAGCAAAGCCATATCGTCATGGGGCCTCCCCTGCGCCCAGCCCAAAGCAAGCTGTTCCAGCGAGGCGGTGAGTGCCCCGGCCCCCGCCCCGCTCGGCACCCGGTCCACCAGGGCAGCCACGCCCGCAATGTCCAAAAGCTCGCGTGTCTGCGGGTTGCGCGCTTCGGTCAGGCCATCGGTAAACAAAAGGAGCGAGTCGCCTCGTCCCAGGCGCTCTTCGCACTGGCTGTAGGCGTGTTCGGCGATGCCCAAAATCGGGCCGGTGGAGCCGAGCCGGGTGCTGCCGCCCGCCGCGCGCTTGATAAGCTGGGTTTCATGGCCCGCGCTTGCATAGATTAATCTGCCCCCCGCCGGGTCAAAGACCGCATAGAAGAGGGTGACAAAGTGCTCGCCCAGCCCGGACGCCTCGCCGCACAGCATCCGGTTCAGCCGGGTGAGGGCTAAACCCGGCGCGGCCACCTCGGCGGCAAAGGCGCGCAGGGAAAACTTCACGGTCGCGGTCACCACGGCGGCGCTCAAGCCTTTGCCGGACACATCAGCGATCACCAGGGCCACGCGCCCGTCGGGCAGGGGAAAAACATCGTAGCAGTCGCCGCCCACCTGGGATTCATCCAGGCCCGCCCGGTAGACAGTGGCAAGCTCAAGCTCTGACAAACGGTCGGGAATGTTGGACAAAAATGCGGCTTGCAGCATATCCGCCACGCGGTGCTCGCGTTCATACAGGCGGGCATTATCCAAAGCCGGGCCGAGCAAGCCGCCCACCTGGCACACCAAATCCGCTTCGGAGGCCGTCCACCGCCGTTCGCCTCCGGCTTGCTCCACGACAAGAAGCCCGCCCCAGTCGCCGCGCAGGGGCACTGGGCAGGCAATCAGCGCTTCTTCGCTCTTTGTATCCATGCTTTGCAAAGGCGTGATTTCGCCCGGCGCATACCGGGCAAGGGGGGGGATACGAGTGGGACGGCGGCGCTGGAAAGGGAAGGCGACGGCAGGGGGGCATTGGGGAGATGCGGGGGCTGCTCGCGCACGCCTGCGCCGGGCGCGGCATACTGCTGCGGAGCTACAGAGACAGCGCCGTGCGCCGAGGGCATCCAGCACCAAAAGCAGCGGCTGACACCCAGCGCCTCGCCCAAAGCACGCGTGGCAGACAGCAGGATTTGCTCGGCATCCAGCGAGGCGCGCAGGGTTTGGCCGATGGCATTCACAATGGCTTCCCGCTCCGCGCGGGCCTGGATGTCAAACAAAAACCGGGCATTGTCCACGGCGAGCGCAATGCGCAGCCCGGCCTGCTCAGCCAAAGCCAAATCTTGGGCTGTGTGGCAGCGCCCGCCTTGGACATAGGCAAACGTAATTGCGCCCAGGGTGCGGCCCTGCACGGACAGCGGCGCGCAGACATACGAGCGCAGGCTGTGCAGGCCAGGCGCGCCCGCGACCGGGGCAGTCACATCGGTCACCAACAGGGCGCGGCCTGTGCGCATCACCTGCGCCGGCCCGGCAGGCAGAGGCGTATCCAAGGGAAAAAAGCGGGTGGCCTGCGCTTCTTCTGGGAGCGAACCGCTGCACGCGACGGCCATTCGGCGCGGCGCGCTGTCTTCCACAATGTCAATTGCGCACCAGTCGCCAAAGGCAGGCACGGCCAGCCGCGCCACTTCGCCCAATGTCTGCGCGTACTGCGGCGAGGCAGACAGCGCAGCCCCGGCTTCCGCCAGGAACTTCTGCGCGTCCTGTGCCCGCTTCCGCTCGGTCACATCCACCACAAATGCCAGGCACTTGGGGCCGGGCGGCGGCAGCAGCGACGCGCTCACCAGCAGCGCAACCCGGCTGTTGTCGCCTCGCAAAAGCTCTTTCTCCCAGGGCGCGCACACTCCTGCCTGCCTTAGCTCGGCGAACTTCTTGTCATCTATGCTCCAATACTCGGGCGGGGTCAGCGCGCGCCAGTTCATCGCCCCCTGCTGCATCTCAGGGCGCGTGCAGCCGGTCATGGCGAGGAATGCATCGTTAGCATCTGTAATCGTGCCGTCGGCTTCCCAGAATACAATGCCGATAATGTTGGAGTCAGCCACGCGCCGAAAGCGGGCCTCGCTTGCTTCGCGACGAGCCTCGCTTTCCTCGCGAGCGGTATCGGCCCGATTTGCCTGCATCTGCGCCCGGTGCAGGCGGCGCACATTTTGCAGCGCGCGGGCGAGGCTTTCGGGGGACACCCTGGACTTTGGCAGAAGGTCTGAGGCGCCCGCCCTCGCCCAGTCCCGCGCGGCGGCATTGTCTGCCGTATCGGTCAGCAGGATCAACGGCGTGCCCAAGCCCCGCCGCTTCGCTTCTTGCAGAAAGGCCGCGCTGTCTTCCCCCGGCGCGCTGAGGTGAAGCAGGACGGCATCAAACGCCTGCGTTTCCAAACACTGCCAGGCTTGCGCCCACGAGGCGGCTTCTTCCCAGCGGAGCGGCAGGCCGGACTGATGGCCCGCCCGGCGGACTGCCTGCCGTTCGCTCGCATCGCTGACTGCAAGGAGCACATGGAGAATGTCGTCAAAACCAGAGTATGGCATAGAACCTAATGGAGCCTTGGGTATTTCGCAGATATTCTACCATAGTCTGCCTGCGCCCTCTCCAAAAAAAGCGCGCGCCTGCCGATAATGAATAGCAGCAGGGGCGAGAATGAAAAGCCGCAGGGGCGAGCGCATGGCCTGCGCCCACGGAGGAGTATCAAATGCAGCCGCGTACCGGGCCGCTTTGCGGAAAATTGATTGTTGTGACAGGCGCCTCCAGCGGGGTTGGTTATGCCGCCACCCGCCATCTGGTGCAGCACGAGAATGCTGTTGTCGTGGCGGTCGCCCGACGACGCGTTTTCCGGGTGGAAGCCCTGGCGAAAGTGGTGGGGCCTGACCGCTTGTTTTCCGTGACTGCCGACATGTCGGAGCCGGGGCAGGCGGCGTCGCTGTTTGCTATGGTGCAGGAAAAATGGGGGCGCGTGGACGGGTTTGTTCACGCGGTCAACCGCGCCCTGCGGCTGACCGCTTTGGAAGTCAGCGATGCCGAGTTTGATTTGACCATGCAGGTGAACGTCAAAAGCGCCCTGTATGGCGTGCAGGCGGTGGCCCCGCTCTTGCGCGAACAGGGGCATGGAGCGATTGTGATTTATAATCCCACGCCCGAGCGCACCGAAGTGTTTGCCGCGTCGGAAGCCGTTTTCAGCGCCGCCGCCTGCGCCTTGTCCGCCCTCACCGAAGGCTGGGCGCGGCAGCTTGACGGGACAGGCGTGCAGGTTCGCGAGGTGTCGCCCCCGCCGGACGGCGCAGGCCTGGGCACTCCGCACGAAGTTTTGCTGGCGGATGCGCTGGAATCAGTCGGCACTGTCGCTGCCTCGCCCGCCCTGCCGACTGCCAAAGCCTCGTTTCAGCTTTCGGAAGCCTCGCCGGTTGTGCTGTCTGCGCGCGGCGGCCTGTCCCTGACACAGTTCTAGTTTTATTGGGAGAAACTTCGTTGCCTGCGCTTTTCCAAGGCGGATCAGGCGCGTTTTAAGCCCTCATCAACGACGGAACAAACTGTTCCGTCGTTGGGACGCGCTCGCCACCCCTCTAAAACCCCCAAGCCATCCCTACCAAACCCCCAAGCCATCCCGGTACAACGACCGGCTTTAGCGATTGAACATTGCTGCGCCGTGTGCGTCTTTTCCCTTGCCGATGCTTCCAAGCAGACGCGCAATCAAACCAAGGAGACTTTTCATGCAGACTAAAATCTGGGGTATCGCCGCGGCGGTCGCGGCAGGAATGGTGCTGGCGCTGGGGCAGCCGACTTTTGCCAAAGGCGCGCATGCCGGCGGACGCCTGGGAAAACTGTCGGCGACGCTGGGGCTGACCGACGCGCAAAAAGCGCAAATCAAGCCGATCCTCCAAAGCGCGCGCCAGCAGGCCAAGGCCGTTAAAGAAGACACGTCGCTGTCGCCCGAAGCCCGCAAAGCCAAGCTGCAAGGCATTCGCCGGAGCAGCATGAGCCAAATCCGCCCCCTTCTGACGCCTGACCAGAAGCAGAAGCTGCAGGCGATGCACCATGGCGGCAAAAACCCCGGTGCGCCGGTGCCCGATGCCGCGCCCGCATTCTAGCCCAGCATCCAAATCAAAATAGCGCCCCGGCGGCCATTGAAGGCTGCTGGGGCGCTGTTTTGTTGCGGCGGGCGGGAACAATCGCCGGGCGCAGCGAGTAAAGATCAGCATGATACGTTTGCTTTTCGCGGCGGCGCTGGGGCTGGGAATAGCCGCCAATGCCTACGCTGCGCCTGCCCCCGCCCTGCGCGACCTGGATGGCAAACTACAACAGCCCCTCGCGGCCCAAGGAGCGCGCGGCGTGGTGCTGCTGTTTATCGCCGATGACTGCCCTATCTCCAACAGCTACGCGCCTGAAATCAGCCGCCTGGCAGCGCGGTGTGCCAGCCAGAATATCAAGTTCACGCTGGTCAACACAGACACGCATGTTTCCGTGGACGATGTCAAAAAGCATGGGCAGGAGTACGGCC
>JAABUJ010005295.1_pt1 | contig 12968 bp, 9 predicted proteins | sample 5559131 | NCBI WGS metagenome assembly JAABUJ01 (sample SAMN10711875, study PRJNA513366) | rock metagenome | isolation source: Antarctica rocks | place: Antarctica: Victoria Land, Mt New Zealand nord | collected 2016-01-07
GAGATGAAGGATATGGAGATGAAGGATATGGAGATGAAGGATATGGAGATGAAGGATATGGAGATGAAGGATATGGAGATGAAGGATATGGAGATGAAGGATATGAAGATGAGGTTGCGAATTGCTGCACGAATGAAGCCTGGTAGGGCAGGGAGGTGGGGTCCGTGCAAGTACCCCTGCCAAGACACGAATAGACATAGACGACTCAACGATACATAGATTCTTTGGCCTTTCTCAGGGGGAACAATAATTTATGTGTTACATGGAACGTGCCTGTCAGATCCTGCACTTATTGAACGCAAAGCTAGATCGCAGAATATACAGCACTCACACCCCTGCCACATTCGACTCTCTGCTCCATCTTGACTCTCTTCCCATTGACTGTGACTGTGTGCCTAGGGGTTATCTGAAACCTATGGTCCTTCGCTCCCTTCTTCTTCCCTCTCGCGAGTGCATCCGCTGCGTGGTCTAGCGGCGCAATATAGCCTGGCAGCGCCACATTGTTCCTTTTTCCCATTCCAAGTTGGCAAGATTCGTTCCCACCCCACCATAGAACATCGGCGCCCCAATTAGTTTCATTCTCACCATCCAAATTTGTAGTCGTACCAGCCGCGACATGCGTGACATTATCCATCGTGGCAGAGGCGTGCGTTGAGCCCACCGAAAGGCGTTTCAATCGAATCGGCACAACACGGTTGACAGTCTCGTCGTATTCGAACAGACCACTAAGGGCTTTGATCTTTGTCGGCGTGCCTTGGACATGTGTCCAACGACCAGTGCCCAAGGTGCCTAGAATACCTTGACCACACGACCAGGTATCCCCCGTTATCAGTCCTGAACGTGCACCGGCCGCAAAATCATCACCTGGCTTGGCTACACGTGTAGCGTCGACGGTAAAGAATGAGTTCGCCCCACCAGCCGCGATGGAGGTGATGCGTGGAGACGATCCGGTACCGGCATAAAGGCGTTGAAGTGGTAGTAATGATGGAGCATCGATGAATGGAGACTCGGCCGAAGGCTCGAATCCAAGCTGGCCAGAAGAGTTGTCTCCAAAAGCAAATACGCGACCTTCACGATCAAGAGCTAAGGAGTGGTAGTCTCCAGTCGCAACGGCGGTAATGTCAAAACCCCGCAATGTGTTAATCTCATGAGGTTGCTCGTAGGGGCCAGGAGGACGGGTTGTCCAGGTCAGACCAGACACACCCATTTGGCCTCTTGAGGGGAATTCATCGCTGCTAGAGGCTGCGGAAAAGACTCGGCCGGTAGAAGTCAATAGTAGGACATGCTGAAGCCCGGATGAGATTGATGAAACTTTCTCGGAGTAACTAACATTGGGGAGTTGGAGCGTACGGTAACTGATAGAAGCTGTTGAGCTGAAGAAAGGGATCCAAGAGCTTTCAGACGGTTTTGAGCCGGAGGCTTGATCGGATCGTGAGACTGGGATCGAATAGACTTTGCCCGATGATGACAGCGCAATTATTCGATCTTTCGATATCTCAATAGATACGAGTCCTTTACCTGTCAGGGTCGGAACCGGCATTCGCACGTCTGGCGAATACTGCGTTCCCCATTGGAGGAGATCTCCGTTCTCTGTGATGGCAGCACCAAAGTTTCGATCGAGCTTGAGATCTCGAAGAAGCATGCCATCGAAGAAGGGTACTCTGCGCGGCAATCGAATCACATTCTCCTCTGAAGGCGAAGCCACACGGCCACAGTTCGACCCCCAAACATAAAGACCGGGATTCTCGACGCTTCGCTTTATTTGCAGGTGTTGTGAGCTGATAGAATCACGATTCTCTTCTTTCGAGAGACCAGCTCTCTTCTTCGTTTTCTCGATTTCAAACTCAATCGGAGCGGACGCCGAGTCAGCGTGGAGCTCGTAGAAGCCTACCACTCCAGATAGGAAAACAGATCCAACACCAAGGGCAAGAAGACAACCCCATACTGCTTGCTTTGACGGATAGGCCTTTGATTGTCTGCTGCGACTACTCAGACATCGCTGTTGTGGTATTCGAAAACGCTTGCTCGTCTGCCTCGAGATTGACGTGCAAACTTCGTGATAGAACCGTCGGCCAGATTTCACACCTTGCATATCCTATTTACAGGACGACTTCAAGCTTCTACGGCCGGCTTTTGCTGCACCTTTGTGAGGACAGAGATATTATATTTTAATGTACCAATGACGAGTCTTACTTCAATCGTTCACTACTGTGATATTGGAGGTATAGCGAGGCGATATACCTTAGTTGAGATTGAAACCCTCCACTTCGCTACTGTATCGAGGACGTCATGCCGCTTAACGCGCTTAGGGCCTGTTCGAACTCGTCCCGGTGGCTCCACCGGGACTAATTTGACCCCTGCAATTAGTCCTAAATGGTCCTAATTGCACCACCGTTCGAACTCGATTTCCTGCAGTACAATACAGACAATCGGTGGCGCTTATCGCGTTTCTGATACTATTAATGGTATATTTGTACGGTGGGGTGTCGGTGGAGCCACAGCACCTCGAAAGGTCGTGGTGGAGCCATTGAGGACTCGGTGGGATTCGACGTCTATACCCCTTCTTCATCGCCTTTATTATCTACAAATCTCATGGATCAATTGCTGACTTGTCGTCGACGACAGGCTCGTCGCCTCCTCCTTCTACGAATGCTCCGCATACTGCTCGTTATTACGGTGGCGACGGTGATCCAAGCGGCCCTCCCCTACATCGTATCTCGAGAACTAGCCTTCGCAGATCCAGGTTTCGATGAAAGATATATGATAGATGGAGGGGGTGAATAAGGTGGATGAGAGCGACGAGGTAGATTGAGAAGCATAGGATGAGTCTATCCTGGTGATGGTGAGGGTCCCCGCCACCTCTCTTGGCACTGTGCAGGGGTATCTAACCGACGCTTATTTGCATGCGAGTTCGAACAGTAAGATAGTACTAAACGGTACTATTTAGATGTTTGAAATAGTACTAATTGACCGTGTGTATCGGTAGGACTAATTTCCACCGAAAACGAGTTCGAACAGGCCCTTAGCTGCCAGCCGCGCTGTAAAGGTTAACTAGGGTTATAGATGAGGATTATTTACATAGGGGGATCTACGGTGGATTTTTGAAGGGAAAGTCCCGGCGTAGTGTTCAAAAGCTGGTGCCAAAATCTGAGGTAGCTCGGAGGTCCGTAAATGATAAGATGCCCCCTACAATCATTGGGGTAAGAATCAATTGCTGAAATTCAAGATGCTCCAGTGCTTTTGTGAGCGTACCTCCGTGCTCGAACTGAATTCGCTTCGAAAAAATCGCGATATAGTTGGCAGCAATCCAAGATGTTCAGAACAGAAATACCGAAGTGCTTGGAAAATTATGCAGAGCGAGGCAGGTATTTCTGCTAATGGTACAAGCTCAGTCAAGCAGCCAGCACTGAATTCAAGCTATGTCAGCACGCTCTGACCGTATCCCACAAGCTTCGATTACCAGTAAATATACTTCCTTTGGGTATCTGGGTATCCACAGCTTCAACAACGTAACCACTCCGAGGTGCACTCCGACATCCGCCAAACGCCTCCCACACGTTTCTAGGACAGCACAAAGGCTGCGACATCACCCCGAGATGCCCTCCAACAATCACCTAACGCCTTGCTGACGTTTCAAGGACAGCACAAAGGCTGCGATGCGAAATTTGAGACTCGGAGATCAGTAATGATCGGAGAACGCCAGATTTAATCAGAACCCTGCATGTGGAGTAGAACGCCGAACAAAACACCAACGAGAGACAGCTAGCGATATTGCCGTTTCCGAGAGACGATGGGGTATAATTAGTCCATGATAGATGAAGAAAAATGATTATCCGAAAGAATAGATTTATCGTAGATTGCCCGCAATATCAGGTCGATGAGAATGGATCATAGCTGAATTCCAGAGTCGTTGCTGAGTTCGATCTCCTCTTCAATTTTGGTGGGAATACTGCCGCCGTACGCTTGGGGTGAGATGGCTTCCATGCGCGCAATCTTCGCGTTATAGGACTTTTGGGGAGAGAATTGTGAAGAAAACTTCTCCGGCGGAGATTTTCGAATAGTGTTCTGACTTGTAGAGCTCTGTTGTTCCTTATTTGGCCGGTTCAGAACGTTGCTGGGCTCGGCTGGTTGGGGGGTTCGAGGGGACACGCGACCGTTCTAGATAGAAAACATCAGGCAAGCGCTCGTAGTTTGGTCATTGGACGATGAGGACAAGGTAGGATGCTCACCTCCTTCGCCCACCGCAGGCCGCAGCTATTGCATAGATCTCTGTTGCCGCTAGGTCCTCTTCTCCATTCTGGCGTTACTCGCGTGTGACAGTTAGCGCAATCTTTCTGCAAGTGACCCGCTCCATTCCTTCGTTTTCGCTTCTTCTTGCTTGATAGAAGGCCTTGCAACTCCTCTGCCAGTAGCCGGTTGCGTTTCTCCATTTGGCGGAGCTCAAACTGCCAACTTGTGCTACGTGTCGTCTTAAGTTCATCGAACATGTTCTCCTCTGACGCGAGAGCTTCGTGTTGAGTGCCGATAGCTAGACCGTTGCCGCCTGCTTCGGTGGCGACACCGTCGACACCTGGATTTTGATTAGATGTAGCAGATTTAGGTGTTTGGGGCCCGGCAGAGACGACACTAGATGATGTCTCGGGGCTGCCAGCCTTTGGTTCCGCTTTAGGTGGTGACATCCCAGAGGTTTGCCTAATGGCACTCGAATGGCGCGACAGCTTCAGCAGACGAGTCTGCGCCACCAGGAACGTTGGCTTTGAACCTTCCGCTGCATCACCTGGATAGATTGTCGTCCTGGCTTGAAGTGTCTGACCTCGCTTGTTTTGGACATCGTGCTTCAATGTTACTCTGACACCAGTCCGGGCCAGCTCGAGCATTTTGCCGAATTCTAGTTTGGAATCAGAACGCATTAATGCTTGGGCGCTCGTCCCAATCAGATCGTCAGGTTGACGGTCCAGCAGACTGCGGACGTTCGAGGACACGAAAAGAAACATGCCAGAAGTTGACATTTTGGTCCACAGCTCGCATTCGCCAATTCCACCAACAGAATCGATATCTTTTCGAAAAAGCGCATAAACAGGCCGTTCGCGTCCAACCATGATGATACATTTTCTTCCCTTACCTTGTTCGAGATGCAATGACCCGTGGCTCTCGAACCATGTATAGCCATTGTGTTTCCGTCTGATCCGGAAAACAACGTTCACAGGAGCGCCAGTCGATGTATCTTTGAGTTCTCTTGTCACAGGGACAATGTCACTAGGATGGCATACCGATGAAAGAGCGGTGCCCACTAGCTCGCTGGGGTCATACTCGAGTACTTTCCGACTTGATGGCGAGAGATAAAGAAACAATCCTTTTAACGACAGCACATGGACGACGTCATCTGTATTCTCGAGGAGAACCTTGTCCCAGATCCGCTTTGAAAGCTCAGATTCGCCCGTGCCGATGGTGCTTAGGACTGTCGACACATCGTCCCTTCCAACGGTTTGTCCAATGTCTGGATTAGGCTCGTTGGGCTGAGGTATCTGATAGCGTGGCAATAGACCGCGTTGGTAGTTGATTGTATAGCTACCATCTGTAAGACGGTCAGCAGAGCACTACATAGTATGTAATTGATTGTGATAGTGGCCAACCTGGATTTTTGTTCGTAATCGACGTTGGCTGCTCTACAAGATCGACCTGAAAACCAACGTAATACTTGATCTCCTCCGAGTCCCATGTGATTGGTATCATAGTAAGCAGATTCATGAACGGCTGTCCACCTTTTCGGTAGTTGATGATACTGATCTGCATCTCTTGCCGTTGGTTGATCATCTTCTTGATCCGAAGCACAGAACGATCATCGACATATTTTCTCTTGACACCTGCTTGAATTTTCCCGTCCGGGGCTTGGAGGAAGCGGCAGTTTCGTCCCAGGATTTCGTGCTTGGTATAGCCTGTGAGACGCTCAAAGACATCCGAACAGTATACGATTGGAATATCGTGCTGAGTAACGTCGCAGACCGCAAAGGCACAAGACATGTCGACAGCCCCAATGTTGATCAATGCCTTTGGTCTCGTTGCTACTCGCATCAATACGCCAAGCATGTCAAATCCGCTTGCCGAGTACGCATTGCGGTACTGTGGTACGACAGGCGCCCCGATCTGGTTCTGCACATTTTCTCCTTGAGGAATCGGCGCTGTGTTGAGGGCTGATACATCGAGGTTTGCGCTTGGCTGCGGTTGCTTTTGTTCATTAATTTCTGGGAAACCTTCCATTGAGCTCGTTCGGATCGCTTGAGGTGCACTGTGCATTGCTATAGGCTGCTGGACTATACTGTTTTGTGCAACATTGGTCTGAAAGTTCTGAACCTGATCAGGCGTCTGCAGGTCCGGCAATTTCTCCATCATATCATGTTCGCTAGGGCTGGCATCCATGCCACCACCTGGGTCTTGGATGGCGCCTCTTATTGAACTGATTAGATTTTGTTGCATCGGTGAGGTTGACATGATCGGAGTATAGGCGGCGTGGGTGTACATGTTCATTGGCATCACCTCCCCACTGTTCCTATGGTCCAATCCGCCTGCCGAATAATCCATTTCCATCATGTTCGACATGTAGTCACCAGACGTATCGAGAGGCATCGAGGTAGAGTGGTGCAAAGTATGATGCTGGTAGGGCGAGGAGGATGTGAGAGGGCTGTAAACAGGCCCCATGTTTTGAAAATGGGCGTTCAAGGCCAGGTCTTCAACCGACTCCCGCCGTGGTGCTTGTTGATTATCCAATCTCCTTTGTGCAATGTTCCCTGGACGCTGCGCACCAGAGGGGGGATGATTCGGTGATGGGTCGAACTGAAACCCGGCCAAGTCTCCGTTGTTGCCGGATCCAAATTCCATCATCGACGACCTTCTTGGATCGATTCCTCCCCTGTTCAAACCATACGGCTGTGATTGATGGTAACTACGCCGACGTTGAAGATCCTTGTTGTTCATGCTGATTATGTCGTCGAGCGTCTGTCCTCCAACCATGGCCGACGTGTCTAGGCCATTCCCCATCATCAAACCCATCATCGCATCATGGTTGCTGAGATCGGTCATGGTCTGCAAGTCCTCCGCTGAGTAGAGCTTCTGATAGTAGCCATTCATGTTGCCAAGGTTTGACGGATTCATTTTGGGCGTCGAGTCCGCCTGCCCTGACAAGATGCCTCGTAGACTTCCAGATAGCCAGACCTCGCCGTCACGACGCCCTCTCTTCCCATTCTATTCAAGGGACGCTTCGTCGTTTCAGCCCTTCAGGAGCCAGTTGCGGGGCAAATGCGGAGGCTGCTTTGTTGTGGGGACGTAGCCAAAAGGCTGCCTTGCAAGTAGATGCCTTTCGAGTTCCGCCAGAGGGAGCGGACGTGGCAAGCGAAGGGCTCGCAAGCGGTCAGCTTGGGGCAAGGTTTGGCAGGATATATATGCGCAGACGCTGGTTGGCGATGGAGGATGCGACGATAATGAGGGGTGCCCAATTGAAGTCAAGCAGGGCGACGAGAGTTCCTTTGTTGCGCGGCTCGGTGAACACGAAGGGAGCAGTGAGTCGTGCGTCGGCAATACCAAGAGCCAGTGAATTGCGGGGAGACGTTTAGTGAAATGACAAGAATTACGAGAGGCTCGTTGTGAGGTAGGGCAGAGTGGTGGCACTGCAAGTGTGCAAGTCGAAGTAGGATGTTTCATGCCGTCGAATCGAAGTCCCCGACCTACTCGCACGCTAGCACTTTTGACGACGGAACGCGGACAAGGGGTGGACGAGGGGGGCTTGAGCAGGCTTCTTGGCGGAAATGGGGGGCATGATGCTGGTGTAGCGGCGAGAGAGCTTGTGGTTAAGGGGGTAGATCTCCAGCCCTTGGATCTTGCGCTAGCAAGGACTTTTGCAGCAGAGCTCCTCACCCTTGCCCCTTTGCTGATCACTCTCACCACGCTTGACTTGGCCTGGAAGTCCTCGGACTCTGGCGTTGCCTCTAGCTGCGCTTGCCCCGCACTGACAGATGCTAGAGGTAAATCCCATGTGCCAACAGTGCCATCCGTCGCTCGCCTCGGTCAATCTTGCTGGAATCACCCTCTCACTGTCTTAGGCCGTTCTTCCCGAGTCCTCAATATGGTGAGCAATACTCGTGAAAAATTTTCACTAATTATGGAATTATACTTAACTGGTTCAAGGGTGACACGACGTTACATTGGACGCTAGGACCAATGTAGGCCAATAGTCAAACAGTCATTCCGTCTTTAAGTCGACATGAAGCGTGAGACTTTGTTCTCCCAATTCGCTTGTTTGTGATGCCAGAAAACCTAGCTTGAGTGGAAGGCATAAAACATCTTCTCGAAATTTTGAACTTTCTATCGAAGCTTTGCCAGCCATCATGTCTGAATAACGCAGCAAGAGTTGGCTGATCTTGTAGATCCATCTCAACCACTCCGACCCTTATCCTTCTACAATCGCTGAAATTGGATGGACATACTTTGTATTTCAAAGCTCATCTTCTTCCTCTGCATCTCCACCCTGCGCATCCTCTCGTTTGACTCTCAGCTCTTGTTTCCTCCATAATTCGGCCAGGAAGTCTGACGTACTGGCTTCATCGATGCTCTTGTCCTCTCGAGCTTTGAGAAAGCGTGGAAACCTCATACTCAGCCCACGATCCTCGTCCACCATTCCTAGCGCGGCCAGGTAGGTAGGACTTTTCGTGATATCGGCAAATGCCATCTCCCACACCTCTTGCGGTTCAAACCACACCTCGGGACTGCCATTGTATTCAACATAGCTGGGTCGAGCAATGACGTTCTTGCTTCCTTCAGCATACCGTTCCTTGTTCACTTGGTAGAATTTGTCTGTAAAGCCACTGATACACTTGGTAACAGCTTCTAGGGAGCCTGTCTCGGGGTTACGGACAGCAAGGAGGATTGGCGACCACCACTTGGCCTTGCGCCCCTGCCCATGCCATCCTGCTATGGGGATCAGATCAATGGTGTCGGCTGAGGTGTTGTAATCTTTCTTGACTTTGAGCCAAGAGTCGAGTCGTTTATCAGGCTCATAGGTCGCAAGGAGCGCTTTGCGGCGGGTTCCCTTCGCCTTCTCTTCAGCCTTGTCGCTCGCTGTGCCTTTACCTTTCGCCTTCTTGCCAGCTTTACTTGCCTTTTGTGCAACATCTGATCTCGCTGTTCTATCTTCCTGAGCCTCGACTGCGAGGACTGGGTGTAACACGTTATCGAGTACTTTTACCATTATACCCTCGCATTTGATTTCGATCGCGCTCTTAAAGAACTCAAGGACCGTTTCTGAGTCGGCTGAAGTCGCGTCCAGGTTCTTCACCCAAGTAAATCGATTAGGTAACTCCACGAACAGGCTACGTAGCAGCTCACGACGTTCACGGAATGATCTGTTCAATAGCTCTTCCCCATTGAGGTACATCAGATCGAAGGCAAACAAGCAGACATCAACCTTGATCGATCCAATGTCTACATCTTTCCTGGCTCTATTGGTGAGCGTTTGGAAAGCTTTCAGATCTCCGGACGCTTTGTCTACAGCGACGACCTCGCCCTCCAGGATGAAGCTGCTGACCCCCTCACCTCGTATGGTGGGCACAAGCTGAACTAGGTCTGGATATTTTTCTATCATTGATTCCAGATGACGACTAAAGATAGACACTTTCCCATTCTCGTCGCAGTGAACCTGGGCTCGCTGACCGTCGTATTTATACTCACAGCTGAAGTCCCGCCCTTGAAGTTTTGTAAGCATTTCGCCAAGGTCTCGGGTGATGCTACCGAGCATGGGCCGCAGAGGGATCCCCATTGCTAGGCCGCACCGCACCAAGAGCTCGTCCGATATGCCGACTTCGAGAAGACAAGGCACCAGATCATTGTAATTGGGTCGACGTGAAAAGCTAGCCTTTACCAATTCTTCACCTTTCGAGTAAACTTCGGCCAGACCGTCTTTCTTCAATTTGATTAGATCATCTTGTGGTGTTACTGGGAACCCTGCGTTTGGTGGTCTCGATAGGAGAAACGCTCGCGAAAGTGCGATTAACATGGTGGTCTTTACTGCACCAATTCTCAGATGTTGTACCAGGGTTCTGACGAGATATCTGCTCTCCTCTGCGCCTTGGGAATCTTGGAGCAACCGCTCAACGATCCTCTGCTTGAACTCTTGGCTGCCAGTTCCTTTGCTGTTCGCGATTCTAACTAGGCTCTGAAAGACACCTTTGATCGATAATGGCTTCGGCTTTCGAAGGGTAAAACTTTGTCGCTTCTTCGCCTCGAATGCAACATCGCCAGCGTCTCCGTGCTTGTCGTAGAGAGTCTTCAGACCAGCATTGTCTAGTCCACATATTCTTTTCAATGCTTTAGAGATTGCCGAGCCACCAAGACCAAGCTCCAACGATACATATGGCGGCGATATAGAATTGGTAGCGAGCCAGACCTTTCAATATCTCAGTACACTCGCCCATCCCACATCCGCTGTAAGACTTACTGCAGGCAATAGGCTCTCAGGGTCGCCTTCGATCAGGATCCTTAAGAAATTGACCAATGTATCAACGATTTTTATGCGACTCTGCGTGCTGTTGATAAGGATGAAGCATCTTGTAAGTATGCCGTATGAGGCATCACCACCAATTTCAGTCCATTGCTTCTGGAGACCAGGAATGAATTTTGATGGGTTAAAAGTTAAAGGGTTCTCGTCGAATGGCACTATCGTGGAGACCGTGCCTTCGGCGGAAGCTGTTGACTGTAAAGCCAGTGTATCTCTCTTTCCATTGCTTGTGCGGCCTTGGGCTTCTGAACCCTGCACGGCTCTGTGCCCATAAACAGAGCTCAGAGGTGGTTTAACCACTTCAGCACCAGCAGTCTCTACCTTCCGCACTTCTGCACTACTATCCTCGACTGGCTCGCTGGGTGCTTCCTCTGCTACCACGCCACTGCGGACCTTTTCCTGCTGATCCCACTCATCTTGCAGCTTCCGGGCAAGTTCCTCATCAGTCAGATTCTGCTGATCGGTAGGTGGCCTGTCTTGTGTTTGGACTCGATCGCTTGGTCCCTCCGCGATATTACCGTCGCGCTTGCCTTGCTCTTGGCGATCCTTTTGCTTTTCAAAGAAGAAATCAAGACTTCCCAATGGCTTTGGCGATGGCTTGTAGTTATTGGTCTTGCGCCGCTTGTTAGGTGACGACATGTGATAGTCGGTCCGGATATCGTTGTGGGGTATCCCTCTTTAGCTGGCTCGCTGGCATCGTCATTCCGTCATCGAGTAAGAATACCTTACGAATTGCGCCTGCGTAATGAGGTGCGGTTAACCGTGGGTTCTGCCCCTTGCCCGATTCTGGTAAGTGCTCGAACAGCGAGCCTAGTGGGCCCGTGCGTAGAGGAGCCGGCTTTAACCAGGAGCTTTAAGTCCGCCCTTGCTCTGAAATATCGACAACGTTACTGTTATAATTTTAATAAGACAACGCAGAGACTCGTGCGAATACCTTGCAATGGCTACTGCCTCTCGAAACCCTCCGAAGCTGTCTGCGAATGAAGAGCGGGACATACGCGTAGAAGACTATCTCAATGACAAGCTGCAGACCAGTGCAGACCTTGAAAATCTCGATGCCCTACTCGATAATGTACTCCAGCAGCAAACTCTACTGAAGCAGCAGGTTCGCTAGTGTGTCCGCTATCACGAACATTGTTAATTGAGTCTTAGCTTCGAGAAGCTGAAATTACCCTTGAGGAAGCAACAAAAGCTTCCGAGGCACACTCAGCCAAACTACGGCAACAAGCCCAAGCGTTTCAGAAACAACAAGCCGACATTGACCGGCGATTACGGATAGTTACACAGTCCGAGACGAGTGACGATGCCATCCGCAAGTTTGATGCAAGTATGGAGAAGCTGCGTCGGCTCGATGTCGCAACTGGATACATGGAGTTGCTGGCCGAAGTGGACGTCCTGAGGTTCATGATGGAGACGCTCTACATACGTGCATACTCTGATGTTTATTAGGTCCGAGGCACGAGATAATTTCAAAGTATCGCCCCAAGCTGCGTTGCAACCGTACCTGCGACTACAGAGTCTTGCCTTTGCTCTGAAGGAAGCTCAGCCTGCCGCCGAAGATGCCGCTCCTCACTTGATAGATCATGTTGAAAACTCCGTTCGAACGCTCTGGAGACAGATGAAGGGTGCCTTTGCTCAAGATTTCGAGCAGACCCTGGGCAGGATGAAGTGGCCTGAAAAAGATGTTGCCATTGCCGCTGAAGTGGAGCGAGAGTGGATAGATGGTGTAGTAAAGCTACTCGAGCTGCAAGAACCGTATGTCGTACCTCTTATATTATAGCAGTCTGATGGCTGTTCGCTGGTCCTCAAACCCTCGAAGATTTCATTTCTGGTCTAATGTCGCGCTGAATCCTGCAATTTAGAGAGCTCAACGCTCGGGACAATGCTACAGCAGCCGTATCGTCATACGACGAGCTCTTAGTACTTCTCCCACTGGAAGTTATGGTCAAGCCATTGGAATTACGCTTTCAGTACAATTTTGAGGACGACAGATCCTCCAATCGTCTGGACAAGGTATTTGCCACGATTTCTGCTCTTCGCCTCATACTGAAAAGATGTAGCCTGAAATCTTCTTCTCTTACATTCTTAACTTGCTGAACACCCACGAGGCGTTCTTGGCAACTCATCTGCAGCCAATACTGCGCAGACATTTTCAGAATTCGAACCTCGCCCTTACGTCTGTATACATTGATTCTACATCGGCGTTCATCACTGCGCTGTTGCCCATGCTGCGCCGTAAGATTCTCGCCGTCCTGCCACATATCGTGAAGCAACCGCACCTCTTGAGCCACTTCGTTCATGAACTCATCAATTTCGATGTTACTATCAAGGAAGAATGGGGCTATGACGGAGGCAACCGCATGGAGGGATGGAGAGGGTTAGCGTGGGAGGTCCTTGTTAAGAGACACTGGTTCGGAGCCTGGCT
>JAABUJ010005297.1_pt1 | contig 12960 bp, 17 predicted proteins | sample 5559131 | NCBI WGS metagenome assembly JAABUJ01 (sample SAMN10711875, study PRJNA513366) | rock metagenome | isolation source: Antarctica rocks | place: Antarctica: Victoria Land, Mt New Zealand nord | collected 2016-01-07
GCCCCCAGCGGGTGATCCACACAGTGGCGCCGTCCTGCGCGCGACACGCCGGCGGGTCGCTCTCGGCGGCGGCCCATCGTGTGGATCACCGGCGGGAGGGGGGTGGGCTCGGCCGCGGGCGCAGCGTCCGAGCTGGACTCGCGCAGGTCCACCGCCAGGCCTGGACCGGCTACCTGCTGCGCCGTGGCCGACCGATGCGCACCTGCACTCCAGGAGACCACCGCACCAGCGGCTCTCCCTGCGGTGCAGGAAGTCCGACGGCGCCGACCAGGCTCGCGTCGATGTCGAGCAGCTCCGCGGCGTGCAGCTGCCACGGGTCGTGCTCGACCCGGGCGAGCACGGGGCGGCCACCCCACCAGGTGCTGTGCAGGGCCCACCGGGCGGTGAGCGCATCATCCAGCGGGGTCGCCTCGACCGGCTCGCCGACCCGCACGCTGACCCGCGAGACCGCCCCCGCGGCCCGCGGCCAGCGCCGGCGCGAGGTGTAGGTCAGCTGCCCATCGCGGTCCGACAGCGACATCCGGGCCCACGAGTACGGCAGCCGGTACGACGCCCGGGCCGCGAGCACGGGCATCAGCCGGTCGGCCTCGAGCGTGAGGAAGAAGACGCCCCTCGTACCGTCCGGGCCGACGGTGTAGGTCCTGACGTTGGTCTCCAGGAAGGACGAGAGGTGGGGCAGGGGCGGGGTGCCGAGGACGGTGACCCGGCGCATCGCGAAGGGGATGAGGCCGACCCAGGCGGAGCCGTCGATGACGTCGGGCTGCGCGCCGGGGGGGAGCAGCGGGGCGAGCTCCGCGGGGTCGTACCGCCAGTGCAGGTAGGTCAGCCGGGTCCAGCCCTGGGTGAAGACGGCGTACGGCACCCGGCCGGCGGGGGCGATGTGGGTGACGGGCTCGGGCGCAGGCACGGTGCACTCATGCCCGGGCGGGATGCGCGAGCATCGTGGGCATGACCACAGCACCTGGCGGCCTGAGCCGCTGCCGCGTCGGTGCCGCGATCGCCGTGCACGACATGGACGCCTCGCGCGCCTTCTACGAGGGCGTGCTCGGCCTGGTGCCGGCCACCGGTGAGGAGCCGGCGGGCAACATCGCCTACGCCTGCGGCGATGGCACGCGGCTGCGCATCTTCCGCTCCCCGCACGCGTCAGCGACCGGGGCGACCCAGGCGGGCTTCCTCGTCGATGACATCGCGGCTGCGGTGGACGAGCTGACCGCACGGGGCGCGACCTTCGTGCAGGTGCACGAGGGCGACATCGACACCGATGACCGAGGGATCGCGCGCTTCGGCGGGACCGCCGCGGTCGCCTACCTCACCGACCCGGAGGGCAACGTGCTGTCGCTCGCGGAGCTGTGAGCCGCCCCGTCGAGGAGCAGAACCGGCGGCTGCTGCGTGCCCGCGATGCCATGGACCGGGCCTACGCCGAGCCGCTCGACCTGCGGGCGCTGGCTGCCATCGCGTTGGTGTCGGAGTCGCACTTCAGCCGCACCTTCCGCGCGACCTTCGGGGAGGCTCCGCACCGGTACCTCCAGCGGCGGCGCGTCGAGCGCGCGATGTCCTTGCTGCGCAACACCTCCGACAGCGTGACCGACATCTGCCTCGCGGTCGGGTGCACCAGCCTGGGCACCTTCGGCCGCACCTTCCGGGCCATCGTGGGGGAGACGCCGACGCAGCACCGGACGCGGGGACCGCTCGGCCCCGTACCCACCTGCTTCTCGATGGCGTGGACCAGGCCGAGCAGGTCCGGAGAAGCCTGAGCGGTGCGGGCGTCCCTAGCGTGCCGGGCATGTACACCGCGATCACGCAGTCCCAGATCTTCGTGCTCGACCAGACGGCGGCGCTGGAGTTCTACGTCGGCACGCTCGGGCTCGAGGTCGACACCGACGTGGACCTGGGGTTCATGCGCTGGCTGACCGTGCGCGTGCCCGGCCACCCAGGCCGCCAGATCCTCCTCGAGGTGCCGGGTCCGCCCGCGATGGACGAGGCGACCGCTGCGCAGGTGCGCGAGCTGCTCACCAAGGGGGCGGCCGGCGGCTGGTTCATCCTCACCGTCGACGACGCCAGGGCGACTCATGCGGAGCTCGCCGCCAAGGGCGTGGAGATCCTCGACGGTCCGACCGAGCAGCCGTACGGGATCGACTTCGGGCTCCGCGACCCGTTCGGGAACCGGCTGCGCATCGGCCAGCTGCACCAGCCCGTGGACTGACCGGGTGGCACCCTCGACAGGGACGCCCTCGTAGCCCAACGGCAGAGGCAGCCGCCTTAAAAGCGGCCGAGTGCGGGTTCGAGTCCCGCCGGGGGCACCGGGCCCGGCGCTGGATCAGGAGCCCGGCGCGTCACCGAAGGGCTCGTCGCGCTCACGGACCGCCTGCCGGAAGCCGACCGCCGCGGCCCGCTGCTGGAAGGCGTACCCCTCGCGCGTGTGGCGGGCGACGCCGTCGAAGACCGTGCTGATCATCTGGCTGGTCGCCACACCGCTGGCCAGGAGCGGCGCGTTGAGCGCCAGCTTCACCATCATCAGCTGGTTGACCGGCATCCGGGCGATGCGCGCCAGCAGCTCCTCCGTCCGGTCGTCGAGCTCGTCGGGCGGCGGCGCCTCGACCGCAAGGCCCCAGGCGGCGGCCTGGGTGCCGGTGATGGAGTCGCCGGTCAGCAGCAGCCGCTTGGCCCGCTGGTCACCGAGCCGGTGCGCCCACATGCCGGCGGCGGGCACGCCCCAGACACGGGTCGGCGGGTACCCGATCCTGGTGTCGGCGGCGGCGATGACCTGGTCGGCGTGCAACGCGATGTCCGTGCCGCCGGCGATGCAGAAGCCGTGCAGCTTGGCCACCGTCGGCTTGTCCGCGTGCAGGAGGCTGGCGAAGCCGCGGTTGAAGCGGCTCATCATCGCGTAGTCGACCATCGGGTCCCAGGTGCCGGCCGGGTCGTGGTTGGCCTCCTGCACGGCCGGGTCGATGACGGTGCCGGCGCGCTCACTCTGCTCGTCGTGGTCGGAGCGACCGCGCTGGGCGTAGACGTCGAGGTCGTACCCGCCGCAGAAGCCCTTGCCCGGCCGGAGACGACCATGACGTGCACCCGGGGGTCGAGGTCGGCGCGCTCGACCGCGTGCGCCAGCTCGACCGGCGTGTCGGCGGTGATGGCGTTGCCGCGCTCCGGCCGGTCGAAGGTGATGCGCGCGATCCGCCCCGTCACCTCGTAGGTCAGCGTGTGGTAATCGGTCACCTCTCGCGGCGGGCGCACGCCGGCGAAGGGCCCGTTGCCGGTCTCCCAGCCGTCGTACCAGGGTGCGGGGTGGTCGCTGTCCACGCGGTGACCGTAGGCGTGGGCCGACAGGTCAGCGGTGGACCAGCCGCCCGATCGCGCCCATCAGCTCCGCGACCTGGTCGTCGGGGTCGCTCGGGCCGCCGCCACCGCCGATCAGGCAGTGCCGGGCGTGCCCGTCGAGCAGCCCGAGGGCCACCTTGTCGAGCGCGGCCTGCACGGCACTGATCTGGGTGAGCACGTCCATGCAGTAGCGGTCCTCGTCGACCATCCGCGCGATGCCCCTGACCTGACCCTCGACGCGCGCCAGGCGGCGTTGCAGCTGCGGCTTGGTCGCGGAGTAACCCCGCTGCACAGCACCGTCTCCGGGTGGCGCCACCACCGCACCGAGCTCGGGCACCTGGCCTCCTCCGACTTGACGGACATACCCGCGGGGGGTATGAATGACCGGGTAACGATACCCCCCTAGGGTAGCGGTGCCTGACCCAGCGAGAGGAACCGACCATGGCGGACAAGGTCTACGAGGTCAGCGGCATGACGTGCGACCACTGCGTCAACGCCGTCACCCATGAGGTCAGTGCCGTCGACGGCGTCCGCAGCGTCGCGGTGGACCTCGCCAGCGGCCGGGTCACCGTCACGGGCGACTCCGTCTCCGACGCCGCGGTGCGCGAGGCCGTCGACGAGGCTGGCTACGCGGTCGTCGGAGCAGCGTGACCCTCGGGCGGGCACCGCGCCGCGGCCGCGAGGAGGCGGCATGAGCATCACCCACGACCGCACGGCGACCGCTCCACTCGACGCCGACGCGGGGCCGGCGCTCGACGCCTCGGTCGAGCTCTCCGTCAGCGGGATGACCTGCACCTCCTGCTCGGCCCGCATCCAGAAGAAGCTCAACCGGCTGGACGGCGTCACGGCCACAGTGAGCTACGCGACCGAGGTCGCGAGCGTGCGGTACGACCCGACACGGCTCGGCCCCGGCGAGCTCATCGCGACGATCGAGGCGACCGGGTACGGCGCCCGGCTTCCTGCCGTCCCTGACCCGGGCGCCGACGCAGTCGAGGCCGACGAGCTCGCGCACCGCGACGAGGTGGCGGCACTGCGGCGTCGGCTGAGCATCTGCGCCAGCCTCGCCCTGCCCGTCCTCCTGCTGGCCATGGTCCGCCCGCTGCAGCTCGCGGGGTGGCAGTGGGTGTCGTTGGCCCTGGCCACGCCGGTGGTCCTGTGGGGTGGGCTGCCCTTCCACCGCGCAGCCTGGAGCAACCTGCGCCACCGCGCCGCGACGATGGACACGCTCGTGTCGCTGGGCACCCTCGCCGCCTACGGCTGGTCGCTGTACGCCCTCGTGCTGGGCACGGCCGGGCGCCCGGGCATGCACATGTCCTTTGCCTTCACGGCCAGCCGGGGCGACGGCCGGGGCGACATCTACCTCGAGGTCGCGAGCGCGGTCATCGTCTTCATCCTGGCCGGCCGTCTCGTCGAGGCGCGGGCCAAGCGCCGCTCAAGGGCGGCGCTGCGCGCCCTGCTGCACCTCGGGGCGAAGGACGTCGCCCTGCTGCGAGGCCCCGAGGGCGGCGCGCAGGTGGAGGAGCGCGTGCCGGTCGAGGTGCTGCAGGTCGGCGACCGCTTCGTCGTCCGACCGGGGGAGAAGATCGCCGCCGACGGTGTGGTCGTGGCGGGCGCCAGCGCGGTCGACGCGAGCCTGCTGACCGGCGAGAGCCTGCCCGTGGACGTCGGCCCCGGTGACGCGGTCACCGGCGCGACCGTCAGCACCGATGGCCGGCTGGTGGTGCGCGCGACGCGCGTCGGCGCCCAGACCCAGCTCGCCCAGATCGCCCGCCTGGTGACGCAGGCCCAGACAGGGACGGCTCCGGTGCAGCGGCTCGCGGACCGGGTGAGCGGGGTCTTCGTACCCGTGGTGGTGGTCGTGGCGCTGGCGACCCTGGTGCTCACCGCCGCGACCGGGCACCCTGCAGCGCAGGCCTTCACCGCCGCCGTGGCCGTGCTCATCATCGCCTGCCCGTGCGCCCTCGGGCTCGCGACACCCACGGCCCTGCTCGTGGGCACGGGTCGAGGGGCCCAGCTCGGCATCCTCATCAAAGGCCCCGAGGTGCTCGAGAGCACGCGCCGGGTGACCACCGTGGTGCTGGACAAGACCGGCACCGTGACCACCGGGCAGATGGCGCTGCACCGGGTGAGCGCCGCGCCGGGCGAGAGCGAGCAGCAGGTGCTTCGGCTCGCCGCCGCGGTCGAGGCCGCCAGTGAGCACCCGATCGCCCGCGCCGTCGCGGCCGGTGCCGTCCAGCGGGGCACCGCCGTGCCTGCGGTGACCGGCTTCGCCAGCACCGTGGGCTTCGGGGCGTCAGGTGACGTCGACGGGTCCAGCGTGCGAGTCGGCCGGCCCGCATGGGTTGCGGAGCGAGGTCTGGCGCTGGGGGAGGAGCTGCGCGCAGCGCTCAAGGGCGCCGAGGCAGCCGGGCAGACCGCGGTCGCGGTGGGCTGGGGAGGACACGTGCGCGGCGTGCTCGCCGTCGCCGACGAGGTCAGGCCGACGAGCGCCGACGCCGTCGCGGAGCTGCGCCGGCTGGGGTTGCGGCCGGTGCTGCTGACCGGGGACAACGCCAGGGCCGCAGCCACGATCGCGGCTTCGGTGGGGATCGCGCCGCGGGACGTCATCGCGGAGGTCCTGCCCGTCGGCAAGCTGCAGGAGATCCGTGCGCTGCAGGCCAGCGGCGAGGTGGTCGCCATGGTCGGCGACGGGGTCAACGATGCAGCCGCGCTGGCGCAGGCCGACCTCGGCATCGCCATGGGCACCGGCAGCGACGCCGCCATCGAGGCGGCCGACCTGACCCTCGTGCGGGGTGATCTGCTCGGTGCCGCCGAGGCGATCCGGCTCTCGCGCCGCACCCTTGCCATCATCAAGGGCAACCTCTTCTGGGCCTTCGCGTACAACGTCGTGCTGGTTCCGGTCGCCGCCCTGGGTCTGCTGTCACCGCTCTTCGCCGGTGCGGCGATGGCCTTCAGCTCCGTCTTCGTCGTCACGAACAGCCTGCGGCTGAGGCGTTTCCGCGCCTCGACCTGAGACCTCCAGCGCCCGGCAGTGGCTAGACCGGCCTGACCTCGTGCAGCACGGTCAGCTGCCCCAGCACCCGCTCGAGGCCTCGCTCGAACTCCTCAGCCGCGGTGTCCATCGCGAGCAGACCGGCCATCGCCCGCAGCGACGGGTAGTCGGCCAGGTCCAGCGCGGCCGTGGAGACCACCGCGGCGATGACCGGGACGTCGGCGTCCCGCGCCACACCCGCGGCCCCTCCGGCGGCCACGACGGCGGGGTCGAGCGCCTGCACGACGGGTGAGCTCGCGACCGAGGGCAGCGCGTCGCGGGGGGCGCCGAGCACGTCCTCGGTCGTCGGCGCCTCCGGACCGACGAGCAGCGGCGCCGCCTCCTCGGCCCGTCGGGCCCGCCGCCGCTCGGCCTTGACCTCGTCTTCGTCGACGACGTCGTCACCCTGCTGGGGCGCGGTCAGCCCGGGTGCGTGCTCGTGCCCAAGGCCGGCCACCTCCACCAACAGGTGGCCGAGCAGGAAGGTGCTCAGCGTCTTGTACGCGGCGGCCGCTGCCGGCGGGGAGAAGTCGCGCGAACCCAGGCCCTGCAGCAGCGCGTCGACCCACCGCAGGGAGCGGATCGGCGGGCGCAGCCACGGCGCGCCGGAGGGGTGCGTCGCCACGAGCGGGAAGAGCCTCGGGTGGGTGAGGGCGACGCGCCGGACGCCGTGCGCCAGCCTGGTGACGTAGTCGGCCCACCCGTCGGTCGGGAGCAGCGTGACCTCGGGGTCGGCGGCCAGCTCGTCGACGACCGCCTCGACCACCGCGTCGACCATGTCCGCGCGGGTGGGGAAGTAGCGGTACAGGGCCATGGCCCGCACCCCGAGGGCGTCGGCGAGGCGGCGCATGGTGAAGGAGCCGAGGCCATCGGCGTCGACCAGCGCGATCGCCGCGCGGGTGATGACCTCCGCGCTGAGCCGAGGCCGGCCGGCGGCCCCGGCGGCGCCCTGGCTCGCGTCGGGCGCCGGCCCACCGACCTCCTCGGCGCTCACGCTGCCCCGCTCGATCCGGCGGTCAGGCCGTAGTGCTCGTCGAGGCGTCGGGCCTGGCGGGCGCTGACCCGGTGCCCGACGTGCGCGGGCGCGGTGAGCAGGCAGTCAGCGGAGTAGGGCACCCTCAGCGCGGCGCCGTCGTGGCTCGCCGCCGCCACGGGGACGAGGCGCAGCGCCGCGCCCTCCGCCAGCTCGACCTCCAGCCAGCGGGGCTCGTGCTGCCCGGCCGAGAGCACCAGGCGGCGGACCACCCCGAGCGTCGAGCCATCCGCAGCCAGCACGGGGACCCCCTGCAAGCCATCCGGAGTGCGCACCTCCAGCACTCTGCCCGCCGTCGGCGCTCCGACGCGTGGCGGACCACGGCTGGAGCGGTGTTTGGGCTGGCCTCACCGGGTCAGGTGTACGGCGTACGCCGGGTAACGCACCTCGGCGCTGCTCCCCACCCGACCCGGAGGACCCATGACCCAGCCCCGCACCATGACCCCTGAGAGCCTGACCGACCTCACCGTGCTGGACAGCAGCGGCACCAAGGTCGGCAAGGTCAGCGGCGTCTTCCTCGACGTCGACAACAGCAAGCCCGAGTGGGCCGCGGTCAAGACCGGCCACTTCGGCAACCACGAGACGCTCGTCCCGCTGGTCGAGGCCACCGCCACCGGCGACGAGCTGACGGTGCCCTACACCAAGGACGCGATCAAGGACGCCCCGCACCACGACCCCGATGCCGAGCTCAGTGACAGCGACGAGGCGCAGCTCTTCGACCACTACGGCATCCCGTACCACGGTGCGACCGTCACGGCCGACACCGCTGCGATGGACGAGACAGGCCCCGCGACGACGGGTACGGGTGTGCGGGACACCGACGGCCCCAGCACCGACGACGCGATGACCCTGTCGGAGCAGCGGATGCACGTGGGCACCGAGAAGGTCTCCGCCGGCACGGCCCGGTTGCGCAAGCACGTCGTCACCGAGCAGGTCACCCAGACCGTCCCCGTCAGCCACGAGGAGGTCCGCATCGAGCGCGAGCCGATCACCGACGCCAACCGCGGCGCCGCCCTCGCCGGCCCCGATCTGCAGGAGGAGGAGGCCGAGGTCACGCTGCACGCCGAGCGCCCGGTCGTCGCCACGGAGACCGTCCCGGTCGAGCGGGTCCGCCTGGCCACCGAGACCGTCACCGAGCAGCAGCAGGTCACCGGCGAGGTCGGCAAGGAGGTCATCGAGACCGAGGGCACCGAGCCAGGGAGGACCGGCCGCTGATCGCGGTCGGCGACCCAGCGAGACGACGATGGCGATCCGCGACGACGGGCCCGGCCGGACCGGCGCCGTGCGCGAGGGGGGCAAGCGCAAGCAGGGCGGCCTGTTCGCCCTGATGGGACTGCTTGCGCTGCTCCTGCTCTAGCTGCTGCTGCGCGGCGGCAAACGACGACAAGAAGCAGGCTGCCGTCGTGCCCCGTGGTGTCGACGGAGGCGCCGCCCATCACCTCGTGACCCCACCCGACCCTGACCCGTGAGGCACTTCATGCAGGCACCACCCCGGCTCGTCGTACGACCCGCCATCCATGTGGGCGACAGCATCCAGACCGGCCTCGACCGGGTCTTCGGATACCTCCCGAACATCATCGGCTTCCTGGTCATCCTGGTGATCACGTTCCTCATCGCGAAGATCGTGCGCAAGGTGCTCGACAAGGTGCTGGAGAAGCTCGAGATCGATGAGGCGGTGAACAAGACCCCGGCCGGGCAGGCGGTCGACAAGCTGAGCCCCGGCGGGAAGCCCAGCCACCTCATCGGCTTCCTGGTCTACTGGTTCATCATGCTCTTCGGGCTCACCGTAGCCTTCGGTGCACTGAAGATCCCGGCCGTCACGACCTTCATCAACCAGGTGCTGTCGTACGTACCCAACATCGTCGCCGCGGTTCTGATCTTCGTCGTCGCGGCGGTGCTCGCCGGCGGCGTCGCGGCCATGGTCGCCAAGGTCATGGGCGACACGCCCACGGGCAAGCTGGTGGAGACGGTGGTGCCCGGGGTCATCCTCGCGATCGCCGGCTTCATGATCCTGACCCAGCTGCGCATCGCCCCCCAGATCGTGCTGATCACCTACGGCGCGATCCTCGGCATGCTCGCCCTGGCCGGGGCGCTGGCCTTCGGTCTCGGCGGCCGTGACGTCGCCGCGCAGATCCTGTCCCAGGCCTACGACAAGGCGGGGGACGCGACGGACCAGGCGAAGCAGGACACCCAGGTGGCCAAGCGGCGCGCCCAGAGCACCATCGCGAGCCGCTGACGTCGCTCGGCCAGCTCTTGCGGTGATGCCCGGTGGGGTGGTGCGCTCTGAACGCCCCACCGTCTGACCGCCCCACCGGGCATCACCGCACCCGCCACCGCCCCGCACCGCACCCCGCTGAGGAGAGCACCATGAGGCACGACAGCACCGACCACACCGGTACGGAGCACGCCGGCACCACCCTCGCCGTCCCGCGCTCGCGGGGGCTGGTCACCGGGCTGCTGCTCATCGCCCTGGGGGCCTGGGGAGCACTCCTGCCGCTCCTGGGGGAGTACGCGGACTTCGGCTTCGGCCGGGACAAGACGTGGGACTTCACCGCGGCCCGCTTCTGGCTGCAGATCCTGCCCGGGGTCGTCACCGTCATCGCCGGCATCGTGCTGATCGGCGCCGGCAACCGCGTGACCGGCAGCATCGCGGCCTACCTCGCCATCGCCGCAGGCGCGTGGTTCGTCGTCGGCCCGATCCTCGCCGACCTGCGCACCGCGGGCTACGTCGGACCGGCGATCGGCAGCTCCGACCGCCAGCACGTCGAGGCGATCGCCGCCTTCTACGGGCTCGGTGCCGCCATCATCCTGGTCGGGGCACTGATCGCCGGACGGCTGTCCGTCGTCGGCGTCCGTGACCTGCGCACCCGCGACAAGCGGCACAGCGAGGACGCTGCCCTGACCACCGCCGGGCCCGAGACGCGGGTCGCCGCGCCGGCGACGCGTGAGGTGCCGGTCACGACCACCCACGTCCGCCTCACCGACGCGGAGCCCGAGCCGGTCGTGCTCGACAAGCCTGGCGTGGCACGCGACGCGGAGCGCTGACGGGTGCCGCGGCGAGAGCCACCGTCCGGGCGCCATCGCGAGCAGGGCACCAGCGGGACGCCCGAGCTCGTCCTGCACGAGGAGCAGGCCAGGTCACCACAGAGTGGTCCGCCGCCGGCCGCGTGCGGGTGACCCGGCGCATCATCACCGAGGTGCAGACGGTGGAGGTGCGGCTGCGCCGCGAGGAGCTCGTCGTGGTGCGGGAACCGCTGGCCGCCGACGACCGCGCGGTGCTCCCCGGCGGTCGTGCCCCGGTCGCCCCGCCCGCCGAGGTGATCGTGCTGCACCGCGAGGTGCCGCACGTGACTGCGGACGTCGAGCCCTACGAGCAGGTGACCGTCTCGGTGGAGGAGGTCACCGACGACACCGCGATGCAGGTGCCGCTGCGCGCGAAGCGCGTGGAGCTGGTCGCATCGCCGTCGGGCGGCCCAGTCGCGGCGCTCGCCTAGCGTGGCGGCGTGACCGGAGTCGCCGACCGCCTCGCCCCGCTCCTGCGACAGCTGCTGGGTGCCGACCTGCCGTACCGGCTGCGCGGCTGGGACGGCTCGGAGAGCGGTCCGCCAGGGGTGCCGGCGACGGTGGTGCTGCGCTCCCGACGGGCGCTCCGCACGCTGCTCTGGCAGCCCGACGAGCTCGGACTGGCCCGCGCCTACGTCGCCGGCGACCTCGACATCGAGGGCGACATCTACGCCGCGCTCGACTCACCGGAGCTCGCCGAGCAGCTCGCCGGCAACGACGGGCTCACCCTGACGACCGCGCAGAAGCTGGCCGCCCTGCGCACCCTGGCCCGCGTCGGTGCGCTCGGCCGGCGGCCCGCGTACCCGCCGGAGGAGGTCGTGCAGCCGCGCCGCACGCAGCGGTTGCGGCACGACCCCACCTCTGACGCGGCCGCGACCTCGCACCACTACGACGTGGGCAACGACTTCTACGGCTTGGTGCTGGGCCCGTCGATGGTCTACTCCTGCGCCTACTTCGCCGAGGAGCCGTCGGCGTCGTACGGGCTGGACGAGGCACAGCGGGACAAGCTCGAGCTGGTGTGCCGCAAGCTCGCCCTGCAGCCGGGGCAGCGCCTGCTCGACGTGGGGTGCGGGTGGGGGAGCCTGGTGCTGCACGCCGCCAGGGAGCACGGTGTCCGGGCGGTCGGCGTCACCCTGTCGCACGAGCAGGCGGAGCTGGCCCGGGCGCGCATCTCGGCTGCGGGGCTGGCCGACCGGGTCGAGGTCAGGCTGCAGGACTACCGCGCTGTCGACGACGGTCCGTACGACGCGATCGCCTCGGTCGGTATGGCCGAGCACGTGGGCTCCCGCGGGTTGCGGTCGTACGCGACGACGCTGCACGGGCTGCTCGCGCCGGGTGGCCGGCTGCTGCACCACACCATCGCCTCCCGGGCCGACCCGCTCGAGTCGACCGCCGCGCCCCGGTCCTCCTTCATGGACCGCTTCGTCTTCCCCGACGGGGAGCTCCAGCCGCTCGGGGAGACGGTCACCGCGCTGGACATGGCCGGCTTCGAGGTGCGCGACGTGGAGGACCTCCGCGAGCACTACACCCTCACGCTGCGCGCGTGGGTGGCCCGGCTGGAGCAGCACTGGGGCGAGGCGGTGCGGCTGACCTCTCCCGGCCGGGCGCGGGTGTGGCGCCTCTACATGGTCGGCGCGGCGCTCGCCTTCCAGAGCGGGGAGATCACCGTCAACCAGACGCTCGCCGTGGCGCGCCCCCGCGGCGGGCGCAGCGGCTTCCCGCTCACCCGGGAGGCGCTGCTGCTGCCGCGCACCCCCGTCGAGGCCTGAGCTCAGCGCCCGGCGTCGCCCACCTGCAGCACCAGCTTGCCGGTGTTCTCGCCGGCGAACAGGCGCAGCAGTGCGTCCGGGAACGCGGCGACCCCGCCCGGGACGACCTCCTCGCGCGACACGAGGCGGCCATCCGCGATCCAACCGGCCATCTCACCGGCGGCCTGGCCGAACCGGTCGGCGTAGTCGAAGACGACCATGCCGGTCATGGAGGCGCGCTGCACGAGCAGGGAGAGGTAGTTGACCGGGCCACGGACGCCTTCGGTGGCGTTGTACTGCGAGATCGCGCCGCAGACGACGATCCGGGCGTGCCGGGCGAGGCGGGTGAGCGCCGCGTCGAGGATGTCGCCGCCGACGTTGTCGAAGTAGACGTCGATGCCGTGGGGGGCGTGCTCGCGCAGGGCCTGCCGCACGTCCTCGGCCTTGTAGTCGATCGCCGCGTCGAAGCCGAGGTCGTCGGTGAGCCAGCGGCACTTGTCCGGGCCGCCGGCGATGCCCACGACCCGGCAACCGTGGATCTTGGCGAGCTGGCCGACCACGCTGCCGACGGCGCCGGCCGCCCCCGACACCACCACGGTCTGGCCCGCCACCGGCCGCCCGACGTCGAACAGGCCGAAGTAGGCGGTCATCCCGGTCATGCCCAGGGTGCCGAGGTAGGTCGGCAGCGGCGCCAGTGCCGGGTCCACGACGGTCACGCCCCTGCCGTCGGTGAGCGCGACCTCCTGGACCCCGAAGGCGCCGGA
>JAABUJ010005298.1_pt1 | contig 12960 bp, 9 predicted proteins | sample 5559131 | NCBI WGS metagenome assembly JAABUJ01 (sample SAMN10711875, study PRJNA513366) | rock metagenome | isolation source: Antarctica rocks | place: Antarctica: Victoria Land, Mt New Zealand nord | collected 2016-01-07
CTAATATAAACATTCTTAAGATGTTCAAAGTGTTACGCTAGTACTTTCGTAAAAGATATTAGAGCGAATTATGTTATTGAAGAGTTTTGTAAACGTCTTTAGACAATGCAAGCAATCACTTGGTAACAAGGATTGCAACTATAGACAATCTTATGTTCAATAAACCTTCATAGATAGTTCAATAAATTAGAGTAACAATAAGTAAAGACTTAAGATAAGTTGAATACGATTCATAAGGAAATCGTGTTCTAGTTCCTATATACAAAGAAAATACTAATTGCTCGCATTGTTCGCTCATTGAACATGTCGAACATCATGCTTAGAATGCTCGCTTCTCGAGCATGTCGAACATGATAGCAGGTTTGCCCTTAGGGCGTAGAACTCGAATCACTAGTATAGCTTTGATAAGCTCGTAACACAATGCAAGAAATAATTACATTAATAATATTTAATATGTTTGTTAAGATTTATCTTTAATATTTTAATGTAAATTATAAAGTTATAAATACTTTGAAATTAATTTTGCTTAATCTTCTTGTACTTGCGAGAGAAAATAAGACAACAATTTTTTAGATTCTTAATAAGATTAATTAAATAATGTGCAAATTGTTCTTAATTTATTTTTTTATTTTTTTTTGTTTACTTGTTCTTATAATTTTCTTATTACATTGTCGATATATTGTAAAGATATTATTAAGTTTAATAAATCTTTAAGTTTTTTGTTAAGAATTAATCTTTATTGATTTCGAAGAAGTTTCTTGTACTTCGAGTTTAATTTTTTTATTCTTTAAAGTTCTTTTTGTAATAGAGATTTAATTAAGTCGATTTTATAAAATAATCGAAACGTTGTCTCTTTAATACTAGTTTGTTAAATTTATTATTAAAATAATTTTTGCGTAAACAACGTGAACTTATCGCTTTAATCTTGTTCTTATAAAGTAATTTTAAAAGAAATTTATTTCTTGCTTAAACAATGCGAAGCTCTCGCTTTGTTTAAAGTCTATATTTCTTTACTTTCTTTTTAATTAAAAGTTTTTTATAATTGATATTTTTATCGAATTGCGACAACTTTGTAGTGTTATTATTTTGCAAACCTTTTTCTTATAATATAATATAAATTTTTGTAATATTGTTGAAGACAAGTTGATTATTTGCATTTTCGTTACTCTAAGAGCGTTAAGATATTGTTTATCTCTTGTTTGTCTTCAAATTTCGTCTTGTATTGCGTGTCGAGTTAATTATTTTGTTAAACATTTGCTTATAAAGATTGAAACAAATTAATATTGTAAAATTGTGTACAAATGTATAACAAAATGTTGTTATATCGACGCACTAAAGACAAGACTACATAATATATAGAATTGCAATTTAGAAAAACATTAATTTATAAGAATTCTAAAAGAAAATTCTTAGAGAGAAAACTCTGCACGATGTTAAGTTGTTACTACGATAACTTAAAACTAATAATATGTTCGTTAATTATTAAGAACTAATATTACAATTATTTACAATATAGATTAGAAGTACGTTTTAATAACAATCTTTAATTAAATTTGCATTATATCTATTATTCTTATCAATAAAAATATATATTATATATCTCTACTTTGTTGTCTTGTTAAATATAGTTTTGTTAATAAAAAAAAGTTGCTTCACAATAATATAGAGAAAGTCTATTAATTAAATCTTGTAAAACTCTTTATTCTAACAATATTTAACTTGTTGTGCTTGTTTTTTACTTAATTGTAATCTTTTTACTATTTTATATATTGTTAATTGCAATACGTATATACTCTATTTCTTTTATAAGAATTAAATTATCTTTTTTTATATCGTTTACAATTGTTCTTCTATATATATAGTTAAGAATTCTTCGACAACAAGATAGACTTTACAAGAGTCTCTCTTAATTTGTATTTAAAATTTGAACAATAATTTATATATAAATAAGTTTTTTTGTATTCTATAGATTGTTCGAAGATTGCAATAAATTTTGTTGACAATAACTTGCAATCGACAATGTAATAGAAGAAATCGAACAATTCGAGATTGTAAGACAAAAGAGAGAACAACAAATAAATCGACGACAATAGTAGAGAATTAAAATTACTCGAAATACAATATACAAGATATATAGAAGCTTTAGTTTGCTAATTAGATTAATAGATGCAATTGCGATAATTAAGAAGATAACCTATAACATATATGCATTGATGGTGAGGGATTAAGTCTTTCCCTAATGTCAAGCTTTGTCGATCTTTATGAAATCACTAATATTACGTGAGCGCTTAGCGCAGACTCTGCATGTAAAACAGAAGAACCTTGGGCTATGCCATCGAAGAGTAGCTCGCTCACCAGAATGAAAACCCATGAGAAGTACAATTCCTGTGTGACTATGACTTGGACTTGAGAGCGAACAAGATTGCCCGGATGCAATGCTTCAACGAGTAGCCTCTTTCGCTATGGGTCTTCACTGGTGATTTCGTCCCTCAACTTTCCGTCTTTGCGTTCTTTCGTGAATGTTGAGGTCGAGTGATGACTCGGTGCCGGTGCATGGGACCAAACCTGGCGAAGCTGAAGACACATCGCATTAGTGTATCTCATATACAATTTCAAGGACACGGCGACTCGTCACTGACATGTTAGACAACCGCTGCCACCTCCGTCCGCTGAAAGCCCTGGAGCCGAAGAATAAGCCTTTTCTGTTGCCCTATACGCACACAAATCTGTAAGCCCTCCAAAAACTCTCTTTGAATCGCACCCCTCCACAATTCGTAGAATCGAAGCGCACTCACCTAGATCAAACGCAAACCCCTGCCTCCCCTTCTGGATACACATGTAGTCCACAGCATTCGCCGCCATCCACAATCCATACCAATCCGCCGTATCCTTCACATCCCCGCCCACGGCCCCCTCAATCCCCACCCCACACTTCGTTTCTTGCGTCGTCGCCTTCCACGGCAGCGCCACCACTGTATCGGGATCCCCCCGCGGCCCAAAGACCACCTTCCTCCCATCAATGCTCATGCTATCCACCACATTCCTACACGTCTCCCACCACAGCCCCGGCACTGTCGCTACACAAGTCACAGTCGGCCTGTACTTTACCACCCTCAGCAAAAGATCGCCCTTCTCGCCAACGTTGTTCGCCAACCCGCCCTCATTCGGGCTCCCGCGCACGCATACATCCAGCAGCACGCGCACGATAGGCCGCAATTCCACGGGCTTTATCAAGTCGCCAAGAACGCCCTTCCGGTGGCCGAGATCGATGGCGCAGAGTCCATCGGACGAGAGCCAGCGGAAGGGTAGCACGGCGTCCCAATTTCCTTGGTGGCGCTCGCCGAAGGAGAAGATGCTTGTCTCGCGTGACATGCGTCCGAGGGCTTCTTCGCAGCTGGCGAGGGGAAGGTTGCGGCCGTACAGGGCGCCGGAGCACGAGTATGTGGGGCTAGGAGTACCGAGGTCCGAGGGGCTGTGGGGAATGGTGGTGGTGGTGTTCAGGAATCGGTTGGTGGAGATTGCTGTGGTTGAGTTGAGGGGCCAGATGAGATCGATGGAGGAGGTGGAGGGGAGGAACTTGATGGCGTTTGTGGAGTTAGTAGTGTTGTCAATGGGAAGTAGCAAATTCATGGTGCTGCCACGAACTGCGAGGGCTGTGACATTGCTGTCGAAGAAAATCAGGTGGATGCAGCAGGATAAAACGCAAGCGGAACGCCTTAGGAAAAGGGGCGAACGAGACATTGGGTTGGCCTTATGAGGTCTTCACCAATGTCGAAAGTAACGGTAGATGGATCATTCACGAACGAAGGACATGTGGAAAACCGCATCTGGTTTTCGTGAATGCGATATTCCATGCGGGTCCAGCCGTCGCATCGCCGGAACGCTCAAGCGGGTTGCAAGCCTTGGAGCGCCACTATTCAACTGTGATTGATGCGAGCCTTCGTAAGCGCTGGGTTCTAGATCTTAGTGTTATTGTGCTGAATCGAAAAGTCGGAATAGGACGAGAGCAACCACCTAACCTGGACCATGAATTGTAACGAAATATGATCAACTTGTGACACATGGGAGAAGTACGCAGCCTCTAGGGAATGCTTTAATGCCGGACGAGGCGAGATGTGTGGCATTAAGATCTAGCAACGCGTGGAAGGAGAGAAAGACCTTGACCTGTAGGATTTGGGTCCTCCCAGCGGTACTGAATTCTCTTCCAGACTTTGTGCCTAAAGTTGCGTTGACCAATATGCCTGGCGTGCCAGGATCCCGATGGCTCTGGAGTCGCATAGACGTCTAGACGTTGATTCTTTCTTGCTTGCTGGACCACTCCTGCTGAACAAGACTCTACAAAGATGACTAGCACTGAGTCGGATTAATCACCAAATAGCAACGCCCTTATAGCAATGGTACTGATTGCTGACAACTGAATGGCGAGGGCGACAGCGAGAGCCGAGGAGCCGGATGGTGCTACGCTCTGAAACAGTAGTCGAAGAGGAAGACCGGTTGTCAAGAGTGGTAGCTGATTGTACTCCTTTCGGTGAGGATTCAAAGGTTGGCTTCAAGAAGTCACGATCTTCATTCGCCGCGAAGTACTCCTGCTTGAACGCTCACCCGATTGCGCTCGAAACTCCCAAGGCTAAATGGCACCTTACTTGTGGGTCTCAATTGGTCCGAGTGCCCAACGTGTTGTCGTTAAAACGTTGAAGTGTGCCGTGCCTCGACTTGGTAGATTCCCTGACATTGTTCACAGCGTCCAGGAGTCAGACCTGAGTCCTAGACTGAGCCAAAGAGAGGAATAAGGGTTCGTCCTTGGGTTCATGCTGGTTCGGATAATCCACGCCATTTCCTGTCATGTGGGAGTCATCCGCAGCTCGATCCTCATCCACCCATATCAGTAATTTTTTACCTGTCACTCTTTCTTTGCGGGAATTGGTAGACCGGAAGAACTGGCTGGAATTGACGAGAGATGGTTTGGCAACTAGTCACTAAAGCATGCATTAAGGTTGAAAATCTTGGCGCCAAGATCAGTCTTTATTCCTTCGGTCCTTCCTCTTCCATTACATCCACCTCAGCCTTAGGAAGTGCAGCCGAGGCAGCTTCCCTAAATGCATTCTAAGGCAGAATATGAGACGAGAATAGTAATCATTACTGTATATAGTCTAGTAGCCGTTACGCTTCGCTTCCACCTCCTCCCAATCACAACAACGCTTCAGCCTGGGAGATGAACCCTTTCCTGATGCCTTACCTCGAGGGTTTGGTCATTCGCCACGACAAGCGCCATCAGACATGGTTACGCCCCTTCGTTGATCTCATCAAAGATACAATGGAGATTGACATACACCAAAGGCCACAAGCAGCCAAGTGCTCCAAGTATCTTTGCCAGATCCTCGACCTCAGCAAGCGAGCTATGGAGACCTATGAACTCTGTGGGGAATCACCGAAAATCCAAAAAGCACCAAATTTACGCTCCTTCCCTCAAGCTTTGACAATGTATGATCCGGCACAGCTCTCAGCCAAAAGCGATCCGCTATATTTTGATCCTCAAAAGGAAGCCCTATTTTCGATCCAGCTCCGTCGCAACACTACTTCAGGAGAACTGATTGCACGAGACACCGAGAGTTTAGCAGCCAATGTCGCCTCTCGGGCTGAAAGTGCTCCCGAGGTTGCATACAGAACTTTGCGTACCTCTTGGATTCCCATGCCGACAACTCGGCAAAACGTGGAAATGCCGTCGGGGAAGTTTGTCCAGGCATCTTTCTCTCCATCCGGTATGACCATGGTTCTGTGCATCCCATTGGAGACATATTTGGAACACCAATTTTGAAGCCGAAGGGTAGATAAAAGTTGGTGAGAAGCACAGAGGACCTGAGCGTAGTTCATGGCACAGGTAAGCTAGAGTCTATGAGCACAAGTGACGACTTCATTCTTTTCCGAAGCGCTAGCCAGGTAAGATCCTCAATTTTCAACTACATGCGATATTGTCTACATGGCTTGACCATCTCCCACAGATACTGCTCTATCGACTCCGCTTCGGTATTCCTCAGGAAACACATCTCAGCCATGGGTGGCAGTTGGTTGACACCACAGACTGTTACACCAGTGCCAAATTGTGCAACGCCACAGTATCATGGGATGGCAACATGGTCCTCCAATTCCATGACTACCTGCTGTTGTGGCATCGATCTAGGTAATGACAATCTACATGGAGCATTGGCACCCTCATTGACTAATCGTTATTACAGACTATTCCCAGACCGTACGCAACGTTTGGACATTAATGGGCGCGTCGAGACAGCATCTTTTAGCAGTGATGGATCACTTCTCTATTGTTGGGCGAGCGGAGTAAACAACAATTGGTATATCTGGGACATTAGATCGGAGTATACTAGTCTTATCGCAAGTGGAAGGCACAAAGCGGTATACGGCAGATGTGGCTACTACCGAGGGCAAGTACTGATGAATGTTTAGTTTCTTATAGGGAAGCCGCTTGAGCAGCTAATATCTTTCTCCGGCATCCCAGCATTTGCCATCCGTCGAAACCAAGGGTTTGTGCATCTGATTAGCAAGTATTCTTCTACCGTAGATCACGAGGAGACGACAAGGCGATTCAGCGGTATTCTATCCGGACCGTATGTGGCGCATGCAAATACGTTTATGCTCTTTCGAAAAGGGCAAACTTCACTGCTATCAATTGTTGAAGGACCAACTAATCACTATCGCTTCGCTGGAGAGATCGAAGTTTGCAAATTCGGCAAGCAAGCTACCGTCGATGAATTATGCACGAACGTTGCTGTGGGTGTAGATAATTCGACAATCCAGATCCTTTCTTTCCAGCCCAATAAGGCGCAATTGGAACATATTGTCCTCCGCCGACCGACAATATGAAACCACAAACCAGCATTGTGACTGACCTCATATGTGTCAAAGCTGGACGTCGCTACGAAGTATCTCGCGCGATTGGAAGATCGGCGAGGATGATTTATCGTGTCACACGCTGAATGATACGCCTAGGCTCAAATGCGGCACGTACAAACATGCGTAGAGTGTGCTCGTCCTCGACGATCGTTATAATTATCACTGATCTTCAGAGGGCTGGACAATGTTCCTGAACTAGGCACATGAACGCATCCATCACTGCCGGTCCGCTAGCGAAGCTGCCTGCGTCAGCCAGCTTGACCGATCCCGATCTTATATGAGGGTCTTAATATTAGGGGCTTGTTCCATCGCTGTCTACATTTCCACATTCAACCAAGCCCAAAGGATTACGGACTATGAGGCCACACGTGCAGAAGGTCTAGCAATGAAGACTTGTTATAGGGTTGATGCCAGACCCTCTGCTTGCGCACTTTCTAGTGAGCTCACGGTCTATCTCAGCTTGACGAAGACAGACACTTCCTACATCAGCACTCAATACCTAAAGCCCGAGTTTGGTCAATATATTCGGAATTGCGGCCGTCTCACTATGCGCTGGGGCACCATTGGGTGCTAATTGCTTGGCAAGACTGACGAAAACTCTTTTCTCATGTTGCTTTCTTGGGTTCTTCGACTATACTCTGATTTGCTTTGACGTCTTACCGCTTCTTCATGAGGCCATATAGGGTTGCTCGGTCCATTGCTATTTCGTCAACAAGTTCTTCCGTACACTATTGAGTACTTGGTTCAGCCAGCCGTGGAACTAGCACCCTACCAGTGCATACGATATAGAAAGACGCTATGGCTGATAGTAGCTTCGGACTCGGCATCTTTGAGATCCTTGCATGACTTTGGGAAACTAGAAAAGCTACTTGACGAATTCAATTGAGATTATGGCAAGGCTGGCCAAGCCAGAAAAACGGTTGACCCGAGAAATCTGTGCACCTCTCTAGCCACTACACGCGGATTGGGGTGGATTGCAGGTCCACCTGCATGCGCGACATACGACTCACTCATAAAGGGATATAGATTGGAGTTTTGACGACCCTGCAGCCAAATGAACCCAGCATGTCATCAGCATGCAGCATCCGTTTGCCGCGTAAGTATCTTGGGGCTCAGGCTAGCGCCCCAAATTTGACAGAGCGCTTATAACCATACCTGGCCCAACCTTTTTTCGTACAAGCTTTGCATCCGTGTTACCAGGGATAGCAGCACCAAGGCAAGAAGTCTATGAGTCGCGGCTGGGGAAGCGGGTACTCTAACAGTCGAGGCAGATGAACTGATTTGTCCTCCAGCTTTACAGCAACGAGGCTGTAAGATCCTATCCTGGACATAGGTGTACGCCTTCGAGTGTATCTGCGGTATGCCAAAAGTCTTCTGGACTACACCATTTTTCGGGAGATAATCGCAAAACACAATCAGACAATGCTGATGTGTCTTGTCGACTTACTGCGCAGCATGAGAGCCCGACCGCCCCGTGTTCTTCGCCAGAGCGATGATGTATCACAAATTTGACTTCACTCCTTGCTAGGCTTGAATTACAACCCGACCAATGGTTAGGCTTAAACCCCAATCGATTCTAGGAAATTTGGAACTTGGAAAATCTCCGGTTTCGTGGGTTTCGACCGTTAAGAGCCAGTAAGCTTCGTCGGCTGATAAGCCCATGGTCTAGACTTCAGGGGCAGTATCCGCCGGAGCGTTGTCTACTGTGACATGTGGTCCGATCTTCAGTCCGTAAAAGAATTCAAGGCATGCAGATAATTCATGCAGCATCGCGAGGTCCTGCATGTAAATTACGCTTCGCCGCCTGATTCTTACCCTTCCGTAACAATACGGAGCTACATAAGCTGTACTCGAATTGTGGGGTAGTACGATCTATCTGTCTCGATTTATCGAACACGTGTATGGCTTGCAGGATTCCGGGCAGATGGCAACCATCACTCCTGCCTTTAAGCGCGCCGTTCGAATACGAGATGGCTTCAGCCTCATAAGGGACCACATAATGCTGGGAATCACCGAGGAAAAACCCTCCCCATAAGTGAGATGCCTTTCTCGTTTCTTCTATAAAAGGCTGTAAAGTAAAGTACCGTCGGTCAAGCTACGCAAAAATGGAGGACCCCATGGGTCCACCCCAAAAGTTTAGGTAAGGGCTTCGAAGCTTCATCGCGGATCCAATTGCGATCGACCAGCTGAGCCAAGTTGACAAAAGACTACAGCCGAGACCTTTGCTCGGGTCAGATTTTCGTCAGTCCACTCAAGAATACTGGAAGCCGGGATGTCCTAGTATTGACGAACTCATAGATGATTGGCATCAGCGGCATATTAGGAGGCATTACCATCTTCTCTTCAAGTGGTGCAATCCTGGCTATCGTAGGCCCTGCTGGGGTTTTAACTACTTTTGCCGCCGTGGGGCTGGTGGCCATCTTTGTAATGGAGGGCCTTAGCGAGATGATCGAGCTGTGGCCCGTCTCCAACGCCATGATGGAATTTGTAAAAGCTTTCGTTGACGGGGATCTGGCTACTGTCGTTGGCATAGCTTATTGGTATGATACCTGCTGATGTCATCAACACATTTGGCTAACGTAGACTGCTACAGGTATTCTTGGTCATCTTGTTTCGCGGCCTTAATCATTGCCACTGCCGAATTTGCAGGATACTGGCATCTCGCTCAAGAATGGCAGAGTTTCGTTCTCTTCAGTCTGTGTCCGTTACTTCTTCTGCCTATAAATTGCTCGGGCGTCAAGGTCAGATTACTGCTTCAAAACGATGACGGATGTATACGCGGCTCACTTTTTAGTATTATGGAATGCTTTGGTGATGCAATTAAGATGATTTTCGTTATGGGAAGCATCATGCTTTTGTATGTTCTTGCTGGAAAGGTCTGCTTTCTACCAATTGTGTCACGGTAACACGTCAACACGCTAATTCGTAGCAGGTCACTTGGACTGTATGTCAAGCTCCCGGACACCAAGCATGCGCTAATCATAATGATATCCAGACTTCGAAGATGGCTTCCACTTCAAACTTCCCACTGCAGATAATACTGCCTCTGCCGTCTGGTGAGCAAAATTGGCGCCAACCTTAAACAAAGTTCGCTCCAGACTTACATATACCTAGTGTTGCCTTTCCGGTAATTGCATATGGCTTCCAGGGTGTCGATATTATTGCTGTCACAGCTTTCAAGGCCAGCAATCGGAGAGCCCTCCGGTTCCCCGCCAAATGGATTGCTTACGTCGCCTTTGTACTTGAATTCCTCATCGTTCTCGGCGAAGTTTTGTCTACTCCGTTGTATAAAGAGCCCTGCATAACAGGGAGGCTAGTGCCCGGGACGAGGGAGACTAAGGGGGCAGTGCTTGGCTGTCTGCCATACAATCTAGTAAGATGATCGTTCATTGCACTTCCGTCCTTATTGCATTCGTCTCTTTTTGACCCGTCCACCCACTTCTTATGCTCCTGTCGCCTAGATAGAAGGGAGTCAGTCGGCTTCGAAGCAGTCCTGATGACCCTTTCGATAGATTTATGCCATCGGCGATCTTTGCTATACGCCTATTGGCAGTGACGAGACCCTACGAGGCGGCCGATGGCTCGAAAACCTCTTGTATACATAGAAAATGGCTAGTTTCTGAGTGTTCTGAGTCCCAAGAGCAGTAGCAGTATCTCGGTCGCTCCGCTCGGGCGTCTGCAGCATGGAGCTGCACAACGTCCTACTCGCTCCACGGTGAACGTGAACACGTATCTTCGTTAACACTTTCTATACTTCTTATCGTAGCTACAGTAAACCTTTTTTATAAGCAGTCGGGTTATAGGCAGTATCGTGTTATAAGCAGTCAATCTGGCCGAAATTATCGATTTTGGTGGTGATTATCGCAGTTTTAGCCTATAGGGAGAGGCGATAGATTCCCCGCTTATTTTGGTGGGACTGCTTATAGAGAAAACGGAGAAAAATCTGATTTCTCCCCCTGTATGCAGGCTTCAAATTTTCCACATTTTCTGCATTCGTGTCTCGTATAGTCTCAATATGCCTCCTCCTACTACTTCATCGCGTGCATTTATCTTAATTGAGCATGGAATAGATTCTTCGCGATCGCTTTTGACTATAATAACGTCGTCGTCGAAGGGACAAAGAACTGTCTATTCTCTACATCAAAAGAAATAGCTATGGGAGCTCTACTTTTCGCGAGCTTTTCGCGAAACTAAATCGTCGTCTTACAAAGAGCTTGTCGTCGCCTTTAAGACTCGATTCGACAAAGATAGTCTAGTTGATGACGTCTATATACGTCGATGAATTGACAAGAAAGATGTCTACTTGAACGATCAAATTTAAGCTATTCACATTCGTCATCGTCCTAGCAAGTGAATTGAAATGAAAAACGTATTGTTTGAATGGCAAATACGCAAGAAAGATCAACGAATATTCATTATCGAAGCTATTATAAAGGAAATGATGATGCTCTTCTATCAAAAACTTTGTTTAATTCTCTCTTTCTATGTGCAAAATTCATTTAAGGCGTCGACAAGATAACTTGATGACTATAAAGCTCGCCATTATATACGAAAGCGTTATCGATATAATAAATTCGATTATGTTGATCGCGAATAGTTTGTAAACAATTTGAAGAATATACAAAACAATATCAAGAATTAACTAGATTCTAACTTCTTCTCTTATAATTGCTACAATATGAACGAAACAAATTTATTTTGAATGACGATGTCGAAGACAACATTATTTAGCAAGTCTATTAATAACGTTAAGACAAACAAGAGAAGAATTATCATTATCTTGTGTTGCAATGTTATTGAATTACACAAGCTTAAATCGTGAATAATAGACAATGCTAGTAACTCTTGTGTCTTTGACACGAGAGATATTAATGCGAAAAATTTATAGATGGTGTAACGATCTAATCGCAAAGTCTAGATGATTGCAAAAATATTTAAGAAGTATTTAAACTAATTTCGACAAGAAGTAGACAATCGAAAGTGTGTGCTTTTGATAGACGACTTTGTAGCTCACAAAGTTGACATTAATATGCGTCGAAAGAAAAAAAAAGGAATTTATGTAAAATCTTAAGATTATCTTTTTACTAGTTAATATTACAAGCGTGTGTCAATTACTTGATTAAAACATCATTGTCGTTTAAAAGCTTTAATATAGAAAGCGATAATTTTAATATTGCGTCAACGAGTATAATGCAAAGTCTATTGAGCGCGATTTACACAAGACGATAAATATTTTTAAGACGATAAGGTAAGCAATAGAAGCATGAGAGTTTGACGTTACTATCAATACTATTGCTAATTGTTGACTTAAATCTACAATATTGACGACGAACTACGTCGTGTCTATTGAAAGACAATGAAATAAAATTTATGAAAGACAAATAATTGTAGTATTTAAGGCAAAGCAAGCATTGCAAGACATTTGTATGCAAATAATCAAAAATATTATCGTTCTTAAACGCAATTAACGTGTATCAAACTTCTTCTTCTTCTTTAATTTGACTCATTACAAAAGACTCGTTGTCGAGATAATAATGAACAACGATATAGATATTGTGGCAAACGTTCTAATGCAATATTAGTCTATCGAAACATCGACGAAGAAAGCGAAGGCAAAGAAGAAGGCGAAGACGAACATATCAAGAATTGACGTCAATTAGGCTCTAGAGGCTTTGAATATGCTTCAATTATACGAGAAGCAACATAAGAACAACAAGGTGAAGATAATCAAACAATTAGATCTATATAGAAGGACGATAGAACGTAAAAAGACGTTTGATGACAATCAAGTAATTCTCGATCGATAAATGCATTAAACGATTAATCAAACGATCGATTCTAAGCATTCAAAAGATATGTTTTAGATTTTAAACACGTTCGAGAGATTCATAAAACGATACATTAAATTTCGCGATAAATAGGTGGTGATTCAATGTATTCTTTTCTTCTCATTCTATTGCATTTCGCAAACACGTGATCTCGCCTAATCAAGAGGTAAGCGCTAGTCGAATTGAGCTTAGCGTTATAAGTGCCAAGATTCTCGATATAAGCAGT
>JAABUJ010005299.1_pt1 | contig 12957 bp, 11 predicted proteins | sample 5559131 | NCBI WGS metagenome assembly JAABUJ01 (sample SAMN10711875, study PRJNA513366) | rock metagenome | isolation source: Antarctica rocks | place: Antarctica: Victoria Land, Mt New Zealand nord | collected 2016-01-07
CGGAGGCGGAGGAGAGCGCCCGCCGGCAGGAGGAGTTCCACCGCCGCACGGGGCTGTTCGTCGAGGCGCTGGACGTGGACGACATGATCGCCGGCTTGCTGGTGACGGAGGGCTTCACCACCATCGAGGAATTGGCGTTCGTCCCGCCGGACGAGCTGGCCGACATCGAGGGCTTCGACGAGACGGTGGCGGCCGAGCTGATCAGCCGCGCCGATGCCTTTCTGCAGCGGCGGGATTCGGCCTTGAACGACCAGCGCGTGGCGTTTGGGGTCAGCGACGATATCGCCGGGATCGAGGCGCTGACTCCGACGATGCTGGTGCAGCTCGGCGAAAAGGGCGTCAAGACGCTCGACGACCTCGCGGATTTGGCGTCCGACGAACTGGTGGAGATCGTCGGCGCCGACCAATTGGACGAAGTGGCCGCCAACGAGATCATCATGGCCGCGCGTGCCCACTGGTTCGACGAGAGCGTCGAGGAAGCAGCCCCGGTGGCGGAGGTCGGCGACGTCTGAACCCGAGCTGGATATCGGCGTCGAGGACGACGAGCGGGGGCCGCTGCGCCGTTGCATCGTCACCCGGGAGCAGGGTGAGCGGGCCCGGATGTTGCGGTTTGGCATAGCGCCGGACCGGACGCTGGTCCCCGACCTGGCTGCAAGGCTGCCCGGACGGGGAATCTGGTTGAGTGCGCGCGCCGATGTGATAGAAACCGCTCGTGCCCGGGGCGCTTTCGCGCGGGCGGCTCGTAGCGCGGTCATCGTGCCCTCCGATCTGTGTTCCGCGCTGCAAGCCGGGCTCACCCGTCGGGTGGTCGACCATCTCGGTTTGGCACGCCGCGCCGGCCAGGCGGTGTGCGGCTTCCAGAAGGCGCGCGAGGTCCTGATGGCGAGCCGCGCGGCCCTGGTGGTGCAGGCGGTGGACGGCAGCGCGGACGAGCGCGAGCGGTTCCTGTCCGGCGCGCGGGGCGTGGTTGTGGTGCGGCCCATTTCGGCTGCGGAACTGGGTGCGGTGTTCGGGCGCGACCATGCGGTCCACGCGGTCATCACACCGGGTCGGCTGGCTGCCACCTTGGCGGCGGATGTCGAGCGGCTCGCCGGCATTTCCGGTCAGCCCGGCATGATATTGGCGACGCTTAAAGACGACGATGCCCGGAGATGACGGGCGACTGATGAAACGGACAGGTGCATGAGCGAAAGCAACGATCAGGACGCGGTTAAGGGACGGCTCTCGCTACGGCCGGCTGGACGGGCGGAGCTTGGGCGGACAGTCGACGCCGGGTCGGTGCGGCAGAGCTTCAGCCATGGCCGGTCCAAGGAAGTTCAGGTGGAGGTGCGCAAGAAGCGCGTGCCGTTCGCGGTGACGCCGCCGCCGCAGCCCAAGGTGGCGCCTGGCGCCCCGGGGCTGACGGGCGCGCGCCCCGCCACCACGACGGGCAAGCCTCCGGCCGGTGCTGGCCGTGCGCTGACCGCGTCCGAGCTGGCCACCCGCCAACGCGTGCTCGAGGAGCAGAAGCGCGACGCGGCGCGGCGCGAGGTGGAGCGTCGCGAGCAGGAGAAGATTTCGATCCTCTCCGCCGCTGAGGAAGCGCGCCGCCGCGAGGAGGAAGCCGCGAAGGCTGCCGAGGCTGCCGCTCGCGAGGAGGCCCAGGCCGAGGCCGCGCGCGTCGCCGAGGAGGCCGCGCGCCAGGCCGCTGCGACCGCATCCGCCGCCGTGCCTGGTGCCAAGGCCGAGGAGCCGCGCCGTGCGGTCCGCCCGGCGCCCGGCGTGGCCCCCGCCTCGCCCACCGAGACGCTGCGGCTGAAGCCTGCCCGCGCCGGCGAGGATGACGACGCCCCCCGCCGCCGTCCTGGCATGGCGTTGCCGCCTCGCAAGACGCCGGTTCCGGTGGCCAAGAAGGGTCCGGACGGCCGCCGCGCCGGCCGCATCGACGTCGCCGCCGCGATGGAGGGGGAGGATGAGAAGACCCGCAGCCTCGCCTCCGTCCGCCGCCAGCGCGAGCGCGAGCGTCGCCAGCAGGAACTGGAGATGCTGCGGTCCGACCAGGTGAAGGTGGTGCGCGACGTCGTGTTGCCGGACGCCATCACCGTGCAGGAGCTGGCCAACCGCATGGCGGCCCGGGCCGCCGACGTGGTGAAGGCGCTGATGAAGCTGGGGGTGATGGCGACCATCACCCAATCTCTCGACGCCGATACGGCCGAACTGGTCGTGCAGGAGTTCGGCCACCGCGCCCGCCGCGTCAGCGAGAACGACGTGGAGCTCGGAATCGAAGGCGACACCGATGTCGGCCTCGACGTCGAGAAGCGTCCGCCGGTGGTGACGGTCATGGGCCACGTGGACCACGGCAAGACCAGCCTGCTCGATGCGTTGCGTTCCACCGATGTGGTGCGCGGCGAGGCCGGCGGGATCACCCAGCACATCGGCGCGTACCAGGTGACGATGCCGCAGGGCGAGCGGATTACGTTCATCGACACGCCGGGCCACGAGGCCTTCACCGCCATGCGCTCGCGCGGAGCGTCGGTGACGGATATCGTGGTGCTGGTGGTCGCGGCCGACGACGGCGTGATGCCGCAGACTATCGAGGCGATCCGGCACGCGAAGGCGTCCAACGCGCCGATCATCGTGGCCATCAACAAGATGGACAAGGCGGACGCCAACCCGGCGCGCGTGCGTCAGGAGCTGCTGAGCTACGAGGTGGTCGTCGAGGAGATGGGCGGCGACACCCAGGACGTGGAGGTTTCCGCCACCAAGCGCACCGGTCTCGACAAGCTGGAGGAAGCGATCCTGCTCCAGGCCGAAATCCTGGATCTGCGCGCCAACCCGGCGCGGACGGCCGAGGGATCAGTGATCGAGAGCCGGCTGGATCGCGGCCGTGGCCCGGTCGCGACCGTGCTGGTCCAGAAGGGCACGCTGCGGCAGGGCGACATCGTCGTCGCCGGGGCGGAGTGGGGCCGCGTGCGCGCCATGGTCGACGACCGCGGCCGTACGGTGAAGGACGCCGGGCCGGCCGCGCCCGTCGAAATCCTGGGCTTGTCGAGCGTGCCGCGGGCGGGCGAGCCGTTCGTGGTGGTCGAGACGGAAATCCGGGCGCGCGAAATCAGTGAGTTCCGCCAGCGCAAGCTCCGCGACAACGCGGCGGCGGGCGCTACGGCAGCCCGCGGCACGCTGGACGAGATGCTCGCCCGCATCCAACTCGGCGTGCAGAAAGAAGTGGCCGTGCTGGTGAAGGCCGACGTGCAAGGCAGCGCCGAGGCGATCAACGCGACCGTGCTCAAGCTGGCGCACGAGGAAGTGCGGGTGCGGGTGCTGCTATCGGCGGTCGGGCAGATCACCGAGAGCGACGTCCAACTGGCGAAGGCCAGCAGCGGCGTGATCATCGCCTTCAACGTCCGCGCGACCAGCCAGGCGCGGGAGTTGGCGACCCGGGACGGCGTGGACATCCGCTACTACTCGATCATCTACGACGTGGCCGACGACATCGAGAAGATGGTCCGGGGCAAGGTGGCGCCGAAGGCCCGCGAGAAGTTCCTGGGCTACGCCGAGATCCGCAAGGTGTTCGACATCACCAAGACCGGCAAGGTCGCCGGCTGCATGGTGACCGAGGGCTTGGTGAAGCGCGGCGCCGGGGTGCGGCTGCTGCGCGAGGGCGTGGTGATCCACAATGGCGAGTTGAGCCAGTTGAAGCGGTTCAAGGACGACGTGCGCGAGGTAGCCCGCGGCTACGAGTGCGGGTTGTCGTTCGCCGGGTTCAACGACCTGCGCGAACTCGATCAAGTGGAGTGCTTCGAGGTCGAGTATGTGCCCGGCTGAGGCCCGGCCCCGCTGATGGCAACGCGGAAGAAGGGCCGGGCCGGGACCGAGGCGACCCAGCGGCAGTTGCGCGTGGCGGAGGAAATCCGCCACGTGCTGTCCGCCGTGTTCCTGCGTGGCGAGTTCCGCGACCCGGCGCTCGCCGAGGAGCGCGTGACGGTGACCGAGGTTCGGGTCAGCCCCGACCTGAAGAACGCCACCGCCTTCGTCGCCCGGCTCGGCCGTCCGGACGTGGACGAGTTGCTGCCGGCGCTGAAGCGGGCGGCGCCGTATCTGCGCGGCGAGATGGCCCGCGCGATGCGGTTGCGGGTGGTGCCGCAGGTATCGTTCCAACCCGACACGGCGTTGGAATACGCGATGCACGTGGACCAGTTATTGCGTGCGCCGGAGGTTGCGCGGGACTTGGAGTAGCCGGCAGTCCAGGTTGATGGCGAACCGCTCGTGCTGATAACGCACCTCATCGCCGCTGTGCCGGTCGATGACCTGAAACATGCGGCTCTGTCTCTGGGCAGCTACCATGACGCCGCGGCCCGTGCGCTCGACCTGCTGGTTGGGTTCTGACCGGCGCGCTGCTTCCCTCTCCCGTCCGCGTGTGTCACATGCCTTGCTTCTCGCCTTGGAAAGTACGCTCATGCGCCGCCGCCGTGGCCGCCCGCTCGACGGGTGGCTGGTTATCGACAAGCCGCCGGGCATGACCAGCACGGACGTGGTCAACCAGGTCCGCCGCGGTTTCGACGCGCAGAAGGCCGGCCATGGCGGCACATTGGACCCATTGGCGACCGGCGTGCTGCCGATCGCGTTCGGGGCAGCGACCAAGACCGTGCCGTACGTGATGGACGGGACCAAGCTGTACCGCTTCACCCTGCGCCTGGGCGAGTCCCGCGACACCGACGACGCCGATGGGCAAGTCAGCGCCACGTCCCTCGTTCGTCCGACCAACGCGGAGTTCGCCGCGGCCCTGCCTTCGTTCACCGGCGACATCCTGCAAGTGCCGCCGGCATATTCCGCCATCAAGGTGGCCGGCGAACGCGCCTACGACATGGCGCGCGAGGGCCGGGCGCCCGTGCTCGAAGCGCGCCCCGCAAGGGTCGACCGGTTCGAGTTAGTCGGCCGCCCGGACGCCGACGCGGTCGAGTTCGAGGTGCAGTCCGGCAAAGGGGTTTACATGCGGAGCTTGGCCCGCGACCTGGCTGCCGCCTGCGGTGCGCTGGGCCACGTCGCCGCCCTGCGCCGCTTCCGCGTCGGCCCGTTCACGGCGGCGCAAGCGATTTCACTGGACAAATGCACGCGTGAGGAGGATATCCCGCCGGCTTCCCCGGACCTTCTGCTTCCGGTCGCGACCGCGCTGGCCGACATCCCGGCGCTGGCCCTGACTGAAGCGGAGGCCTTCTTCCTGTCGCGTGGCCAGGCGCTCAGCCTGGTCGATCTGATGGGACGCATTCCAAGGGCGGCCGACCCCGATGGCGGGTTGGCCCGTGCCATGGCGGGGACGCGCGTGATCGGGTTGTGCCGCCTCGCCGACGGCATGCTGAAGCCCGAGCGCCTTCTGTAACCCCTATACGGAGTACATCCGATGTCGATTACCGCGGAGCGCCGTACCGCGCTCGTGTCCGACTACGCCCGCGCCGCTGCCGACACCGGCAGCCCCGAAGTCCAGGTCGCGCTGATTTCCGAGCGGATCACCAACCTGACCGAGCATCTCAAGACCCACGCGAAGGATTTCCACAGCCGCCGTGGGCTGCTGATGCTGGTCGGCCGCCGCCGCCGCTTGCTGGACTATCTCAAGAACAAGGATCAGGCCCGCTACCAGGCCCTGATCGGGCGGCTCAGCCTCCGTCGCTGACGCCTTGACGACCCGGCGCCATGGGGGCGCCGGGCAGCAGCCGCGCTCGCGGTGGATGATAGGCCGATCCGGAACTCCTCCGCGACGGCGCCTTCGGCAACGTGGCCGGGCCAATGCGCCGGCCCCATGTCGCCCGAGACGCCGCACCCGCCGGGAACGGATCATCCTTCGCTGCTTCGGCGCGAGAGAAGGAACGATCGATGTTCAATCACTTCCGCAAGGAACTCGACTGGGGCGGGCGCAAGCTCGTGCTCGAAACCGGCAAGATCGCGCGCCAGGCCGACGGCGCCGTGCTGGTCAGCTACGGCGACACCATCGTGCTGTGCACGGCGGTGGGTGCCAAGTCGGCCAAGCCGGGGCAGGACTTCTTCCCGCTGACGGTCAACTACCAGGAGAAGGCGTTCGCGGCCGGCAAAATCCCGGGTGGCTTCTTCAAGCGCGAGGGCCGCCCCTCCGAGAAGGAGACGCTGGTCAGCCGCCTGATCGACCGCCCGATCCGGCCGCTGTTCCCGCACGGCTTCCGCAACGAAGTCCAGGTCGTCGCCACCGTGCTCAGCCACGACCTTGAGAACGACCCCGACATCGTGGCCCTGGTCGGCTGCTCGGCCGCGCTCACGTTGTCGGGCATCCCCTTCTTCGGCCCGGTCGCCGCCGCGCGCGTCGGCTTCATCGATGGCGCCTACGTGCTGAACCCGACCTCCGATCAGATGAAGGGCTTCAAGCTCGACTTGGTCGTGGCCGGCACCACCGAGGGCGTGCTGATGGTCGAGAGCGAGGCGCACGAGCTGAGCGAGGACGTCATGCTCGGCGCCGTCGAGTTCGGCCACCAGCACTTCCAGCCCGTCATCGCCGCCATCGTCGAGCTGGCCGAGCACGCGGCGAAGGAGCCGTGGGCGCTGTCCGAGGCGACGCCGGAGATGACCGCGTTGGCCAACCGCATCGACGAGCTGGCGCGCGCGCCCCTGGCCGCCGCCTACCAGGAGCGCGTCAAGCAGGTCCGGCAGGATGCCGTGTCCGCCGCCAAGAAGGCCGCGACCGCGACCTTGGCCGAGGAAGGGCTGGAAGCCGACAGGGCCAAGGGCCTGTTCAAGGAACTCGAAGCCGACGTCGTCCGCAACGCCATCCTGGACACCGGGACGCGGATCGACGGCCGCGACACCAAGACGGTGCGCCCGATCATCGCCGAGGTCGGCATCCTGCCGCGCGCCCACGGCAGCGCCCTGTTCACCCGCGGCGAGACCCAGGCGCTGTGCGTGGCGACCCTCGGCACCGGGCAGGACGAGCAGATCGTGGACGCGCTGGAGGGCGAGAGCCGCCAGCACTTCATGCTGCACTACAACTTCCCTCCCTACTCGGTCGGCGAGGCCGGGCGCATGGGCAGCCCGGGCCGGCGTGAGATCGGCCATGGCAAGCTGGCTTGGCGCGCGCTGCACCCGCTGCTGCCGCAGAAGTCGAACTTCCCGTACACGCTGCGGGTGGTGAGCGAGATCACCGAGAGCAACGGCTCGTCGTCGATGGCGACGGTCTGTGGCACCAGCCTGGCGCTGATGGACGCGGGCGTGCCGCTGCTGCGCCCGGTGGCCGGCATCGCGATGGGGTTGATCAAGGAGGACCGCGGGTTCGCGGTGCTGAGCGACATCCTGGGCGACGAGGACCACCTCGGCGACATGGACTTCAAGGTCGCGGGCACCTCGGAAGGCGTCACCAGCCTGCAGATGGACATCAAGATCACGTCCATCACTCCCGAGATCATGCGGATCGCGCTCGACCAAGCGCGGGAAGGCCGGCTGCACATCCTCAATGAGATGGACAAGGCGCTGACCGGCGCACGGTCCGACGTGGCCGCGACGGCGCCGCGCATCACCATCATCAACGTCCCGAAGGAGAAAATCCGGGAGGTGATCGGCACCGGCGGCAAGGTGATCCGCGAGATCGTCGAGCTGACGGGCTGCAAGATCGACATTGAGGACGACGGCACCATCAAGATCGCCGCCACCACCGAGGAGGCGTCGCAGGCCGCCATCGACCGCATCCGCGGCATCGTGGCGGAGCCGGAAATTGGCGTGATCTACAATGGCAAAGTGGTCAAAACGGCCGATTTCGGCGCGTTCGTGAACTTCCTCGGCAGCCGGGACGGCTTGGTGCACATCAGCGAGCTGGCGCTGGGCCGGGTAAACAAGACCACCGACATCGTCAATGCCGGCGATTCCGTGAAGGTCAAATGCCTTGGGTTCGATGATCGCGGCAAGGTGAAGCTGTCCATGCGGGTGGTCGACCAGGCGACTGGCGAGGACATCTCCGACAAGGTTGGCGCCAAGGGCGGCGGGCGTGAAGGCCGTGGCCAGGATGCCGCTGCCGAATAGCACGCGATAAAATCCACCGGGCCTGTTGGTACCAGGCCCGGTGGTGGATATATTACCGTCTGTTTCAGCGTAGGGGATAGACGGGCATGAAGGCGATCAACTCGATCCGCATGGGAGGGGTGGACGTCTTGCCGCTCGTCGAGGGCGGCAAAGGCATTTCCGTCTCCAACGGGATTTCATCCGGCCACTGGGCGCAGGCCGGCGGGGCGGGTACGTTCAGCGCGGTCAACGCCGATACCTACGAGGACTCCGGCGAGCGCGCGCCGCAAGTCTATCATGGCCGTACCCGGCGGGAGCGGCATGAGGAACTGATCGCATTCGCCATCAAGGGCGGCATTGCCCAGGCGCAGCACGCCTACGACGTGTCGGGCGGACGTGGGCGCATCCACGCCAACCTGCTCTGGGAGATGGGCGGCGCCGAGCGGGTGATCTCCGGCGTGCTGGAAGGCGCGCGAGGGCTGATCCACGGCCTCACCTGCGGCGCCGGGATGCCGTATCGCCTGTCCGACATCGCCGCGAAGTTCGGCGTGCACTACTACCCGATCGTGTCCTCCTCGCGCGCCTTCAACGCCTTGTGGAAGCGGGCCTATTCCAAGGCGGCGTCGTTGCTGGGCGGGGTGGTGTACGAGGACCCATGGCTCGCGGGCGGCCATAACGGGCTGTCCAACGGTGAGGACCCGGCTGTGCCGGAAGATCCTTTCCCGCGCGTGGTGGCCCTCCGCAAGCTGATGCGGAGTTTCGGCCTGGGCGACACCCCGATCATCATGGCGGGCGGCGTCTGGTGGCTGGAGGAGTGGGAGCATTGGATCGACAACCCGGAGCTTGGCCCGATTGCGTTCCAGTTCGGCACGCGTCCGTTGCTGACGCAGGAGAGTCCGATCGGCGAGGCTTGGAAACAGCGCTTGCTGACCCTCAAGGAAGGCGACGTCTTCCTCAACAAGTTCAGCCCGACCGGCTTCTACTCCAGCGCCGTCAACAACGGCTTCATCCAGGAACTGCGCGAGCGCAACGACCATCAGGTCGCCTACACGATGGAGCCGGTGGGCGAGCATAGCGCGCAGTTAGGCGTCGGGCCTCGCCGGCGGATCGTGTTCCTGACTCCGACCGACCTGTTCCGCGCCGAGGGCTGGATGCGCGAGGGGTTCAGCGAAGCCTTGCGGACGCCGGACAGCACGCTGGTGTTCGTGACGCCCGAGCGCTCGGCAGAGATTTTGGCCGATCAGACCGGATGCATGGGTTGCCTCAGCCAGTGCCGCTTTTCCAACTGGTCGCAGCACGACGCCGGGTTCACGACGGGCAAGAAGGCCGACCCGCGCAGCTTCTGCATCCAGAAAACGCTGCAGAGCGTGCGCGACGACCGCGGCGACCCCGCGGCCATTGACCACAACCTCATGTTCAGCGGCCACAACGCCTACCGCTTCGCATCCGACCCGTTTTATTCCAACGGCTTCATTCCGACCGTAAGGCAACTTATGGAGCGAATCCTAAGCGGGCGCTGACCCGGCGGCTACGGAGGGTCGCCGTGCAACTCGCGATACATGCGGTCGCGCTTTTGCTCCTCGTCCGGACTGGGATCGGCCGAACTGGGGCCGGCATTGGGATAGGGCGGAGTGGCCGTGTCGAACTGCGGCGTTGGGTCAGCATTCGGTTGTCCGAATGATGCAAGGGGCTCCGGCGTCTCGTAGGGGGGGCGGCTTTCGGGCATGGGCCGACCCGGCGGCGGGGACATCGACGGCGGCAGCAGCGGCGTCGGACCGGGATCGATAAGCGGGGCGCTCTGGAAGGGCGCCGCATAAGGGTTCGATTGCACGTCCGCGGGGGGCGACCGGCTGAACTGGGGCGGAACGTAGGCGCTGTTCGGGTAAGGCGCGTAAAGCGGCTGCTCGTTCTCCGGCACGCACCCCGCCAGCAGCAGGGCAGTCGAAAGGATGGCAACGGACCGCATCAGCGCCGCCTCACAAATTTAGCCTCAGGCGTTCTCTGCACCGTCCGTAGCGCCTTGGCGAGATTATCTGCTAATTGCCCAAGCAGCTGTCCCTCCGCTGCCACCAGGGATTGCGTGCTCGATCCCGCGACAGGCAGCGTGAGCCGGATGCTGTGGGTAGCGCCGGGATCGTGCGCCCGGCCGCGCTGCACGGCGGCCTGCACCAGCAGCACGGCGGTGTTGCCCGCATCCAGATCGAAGCGTTGGATGTCGATTTCCACCGTGGCCGCCGGGTCGGCGGAGATGGCGCCGGCCTCCGTGAAGACGCTGCTGCCTGGCAGGCGCTGGGCCAAATCCTCGGCCAGCACCCGGCCGAACATATCGCCCAGCGGCTCCCCCCAGCGCTCGCCGCTGTTGAGCCGCAGCCGGTAGTCGCTGCTGTCGCGCACGATCTCCGGCCGATCCAGGTAGCCGGCGAGCCCGGGCCGGCGGATTTGCACGGAGGACGGGCCACCGCCCGCCGATGTTCCAGGCACGGCGCGCAAGGTGTAATAGGCGGTGTCCGGCGATGTGCAGCCAGCAAGGCCCAGCAGGGCGGCCAAGGCGAGGGTCCGCCGTCTCATCGCTCGGCTGCCTGACCGATTCGGCCCCGGATCAGCGCCTCCGGGTGACGGTCCAGGAAGTCCGCCAACAGCCGGATCGAGCGCGCCGTATCGTTCAACTGACCCATCACCCGTTCCAAGTCCCGCGAGAATTGCGAGTTCTGCCCATACCCGGTGTCCACCGAACCGACTAGGTGGTTGACCCGGTTGACCGCGGATTGCAGGTCGTTGGCGATGTCGGGCAGGCGCTTCAGCAACGGGGTCGCCCCGGCGTCGGCCTTCTTCACCAAATCCTGCACGCTGTTCATGGTCGTCGCGACCGAGGCCAGCGCCTGCTTCAGCTCGGGGCTGCCGACGACGGCGTTCAACGACGCGATCGCGGCATTCAGGTTGTCGCCGATCTGCCGGATCGGCAGGTCGCTTAGCTGCTGCGACACGCCAGACAGTGAGGTGAGGACGCCGGAGATGCCACTCCCCGCTTGGCTCGGCAGCACGATGATGTCGCCCTCACGCGAGGCCTGCGCGGGCGGGGCATTCGGCACGAAATCCAGCGATACCAGCAATTGGCCCGTCAGGTAGCTCTGTGTCGTAAGCGTGGTGCGCATGCCTTGCCGCACAAGATGTTGCGCGACATCGATCGGGGGCGCAGTCGGGTCGGGATTGATGGCTTGCAACCGCTCCGGCTGGATTTCGATCGCGACGCGCACCCGTGCGGTCGCCTTCGCCGGGTCGAGTTCCAGCCGCACATCCGTCACGTTGCCGATTTGGATGCCATACATCTGCACCTGCGCGCCCACCGACAGCCCGGCGGCGGAGCTTTGGAAATACGTCACGAACGGCAGCCGCTCCTTATAGCCCGCAGCATCCGCCGCGTTTTCGCTCGCATACAAAGGAAAGTTCGCGCCATCGTCGGCGGTCGCGGTGGACCTGGCGTCCTCGGGCGTGTTGAAGGCGACGCCGCCGGACAACAACGCCTGCAGCGATGCGACCTCCACATGCAGGCCTTCGCCGCCCAACGTGATGTTCAATCCGGAGGCGTTCCAAAAATGGGTTCCGCTCCGCACCCATTTGTCGTACGGCTCCTTCACGAAGACCGGCACCTGGATCGGCCCGTTGCCCTCCGGAAGTTCGTAGCCGAGCACCTCGCCGACCACGATGTCGCGGTAGAACACGGGCGATCCCGAGGCGAGCGAGCCGATCCGGCCGGTTTGCAGGTTGAAGGTGCGCCCGGGCTGGTCGGACCGGACGCCGGGCGGGTCTTCGAGGCCGGTGAAATCCTGCTGCGACGCGCCGTCCTTGGGACCGGGGTCGAGTTCGATGTAGGCGCCGGACACCAGCGTTTCGAGGCCGGAGATGTTGGTCGACGACAGGCGGGGCCGCACCACCCAGAAGCGCGCGTTACTGGTCAGGTACGGCGTTGCTTCCCGGGTCATGCGGACGCCGACGTTCACGTGCGACATGTCGGGCGCCAGCCGGATGCGCTCCACCGTGCCGAGTTCGACGGCTTTGTGCTTCACCTTGGTCTGCCCGGCCGCCAGCCCATCGGCCGACTTGAGGCTGATCGTGATCATCGGCCCCCGCTGCGATAGCGTGGTGTAAGCGAGGTAGGCGCCGATGATCGCAGCCAGCAGCGGCAGCAGCCAAATGGTGGAGAACGCCCCCTTCAGCCGGACTTGCGCACGCGAGGGTGGGGGCTGGGATTGGAGAACTGGCTCGTTCGGCTGATCGTTCATGCGCACGTCCAAGGGTGCAAAAGCCGCGCAGTTGCGGCGATGCCGGTCTGAAGCGTTGCTGTCATAGGCCAGAACGTTACCGGCTGCACTGTGTTCCGAGACGGTTCGGGCCGACAGGTTGCGGGCGGCCCGGCGCCCCGGTATATCGGACCACGCTGCCGGCGTAGCTCAGGGGTAGAGCAACTGATTCGTAATCAGTAGGTCCGCGGTTCAATTCCGCGCGCCGGCACCATTGATTAGACACATATTTCTGGGTCTTAGGCACCCATAAAAGCACGGTTACCATTTGACCAGCGGATCCCATGCGGATCCCGGAAACATGATTGTAGCCGAGGATCATCAATTTAAGAGGTCACGCCAAGGCTGCTCCCACTCTGCCTGCGCACTCGGTTCTTCCACACCCGATGGCGCGACGTCGGCTGCATAACGAACGCGACCGGCCAGGCGGACCTGGCCGGCTATTCTATGTCTGACCAGATAGGGTTAGCCCCAATACTGTTCACTTTGCAATCCGAATGGCGGCGGCGACGTCGGTTCGCGTGGTCGGCTGTGGCGTGCGAGGGCGCAACGGATAGCCGCTCATCTTGCGCTTGACCCCGCGTGGAACCTGCCTGCCGCGTGAGCTTGCCGCGCGCTCCTCCAAGATCTCGTCCAGCACCGTTTCATGCAGGGCGAGCCTGTCCCGAGG
>JAABUJ010005301.1_pt1 | contig 12949 bp, 18 predicted proteins | sample 5559131 | NCBI WGS metagenome assembly JAABUJ01 (sample SAMN10711875, study PRJNA513366) | rock metagenome | isolation source: Antarctica rocks | place: Antarctica: Victoria Land, Mt New Zealand nord | collected 2016-01-07
CCGACCTATGAATCTCTGTCATATCGATGTAGACCTCGCTGAGGATGTTTTCGAGAGCCGAGGCCTCGGATATCCATTCTTCGAGTACCAATATGGCTTGCGTCATCGTACGGGTTTCCTCAGGTTCATGCCCGGATGCTTGAGTCCATAGAGTGAGCTTTCTGTGCCAGGGCAGTTGCATGATTGTTTCATTCCTAGCGTGTATTGTTATCGCGAGAGCATCTTGCAAGCCCTCTATCAGGGATTCAAGGCTGTGTCTCAAAGGGTCGATGACATCTTGCATCCCCCCTCCAGCGTCTATCAAGGCGCGACATGCCTCCTGCCATGAAGTGATGGCCTTGTACATGAGTTCTTGGAAGATTCTGGTCTTGACAGTCCATTCCTCAGCGGAAAGGCGGATTGCACCTTCACGAGCGAAATCGCGGAGGGAGTGAACATGGTTGTGTATGATGGTCGTCTCTGTTTGGACTTCGGTATAGTAAACTACGAGATTCGCTCCCAGGTTTTGCAAGGCGTGGCAGACGTTTTTCGAGGTCGTGTCTATGGTGTCAGCCACCAGGTTTGGAAGCTCGTTTTCAATCATCGGAAAATTGACGCGTCGAGAATAAGTGCAGTTGCGCCGGTGAAGAGATAGTGGCTCCAACAGATCCGGCGCTGCGAATTCAGTGTTGACGGCCTGGGCCTCGGAGGATAACTGGCTTTCATCGCCATTGTTGGATGGATGGCTAGAACAAGCATTTGGGAATAAGAACATGGTCAGCTCGTGCTCGCATGAGAACATACAAGCTGTATTTAGTAAGGGAACCTTGCAACTTGATTCCGCTGCATGATCTAGGTTGGCGCCAATGATCTTCCATCCCACGTGAACAATCGTCGAAAGGAGAGCTAGGAACGCCAAGGACTCGGATAATATAGATTGTAATATCCTCGATGTCTGCCAATGGATCAAATCTACGACGAATGGATCTCATTGCACTGTAGCCTCTTTCAACGGCGAGAGCCAGAGCTGCTGACGCTTCGTTCCGCCACCCATCGTGGGTGCGGAAGAAAGCGCTGAAGGGAGGCTCGGGGGTATTCGGAAGCTCGAACTGTCTCCTAGCAGAGCGCAGATTCAGTCTTGATGTCATCATTCGCTAGAAAGATCTGCGAAGCACGAATGTGAATACAGTGAATACAAGATTACCTACCAAGCCGGATCGAACATCTCCAGTTCTTCTGTCTCTGCTCCCGGCGAACCATTGTTTCTGGAAAACGACCGTGTCACTACTCTCGTCTCGGCTGTGTCTTCCTCCTCAAGCGACGCTCCACTAGCGGTAGCATTTTGTTCTTCCACATAGGTTGGGTCTTCCCGCTTTTTGCGCCTCGGTCGAGTGATTGACTCTTCTTGAGGTGTGCCCCTTAATTCCTCAACGTAGGCTGAGTTGTCCTGCTTCCTACGCCTCGAATGAGATTCCGACTTCATAAGAGATGCATCCCACGCTTTCTCGGCGTCGGCTGAATCCTCCTGCTTCTTGACCCTGAGACGAACACTTGACCTCGTTGGAGATGCCTCTGTCAGCTTGCCCGCTTTGAATGGAGGCATTGCTTAGATAGAGAGGGACTCTGCGGGTTGAATGAATCTCCAATTCACTGTACGTATTCACAATTTGGCCAGCAGGCGTAAGATTTCTCTGAACAAAGGAGTTCGTGACTGCCAGCTGCAAAGCATCGAGAGCGACCTAGATGCCGGAAACGGAAGCCCGCACATCACTCTCCACCTGCGCAGTGGGCACAAAGGCCAACAAAGAACCCTTCCTCGGAAATCCGTCTATACCTGATGACGACCCACCACCTTGTAGAGGGATCGTGGAAGTAATGTACATATCTGGTTAAAGCCGCCAATCGTCAATACGTTCCTCTAGAGTACAAACCAATTTGTTGTTGGTTCTGCCAGGTCTTAAAGAGCAACCTGGCAGCGCATGGGGAATCCACCGCTCAGACAGCTTAATTCCGCCTCTCCGTTGTTGCTCTCCGCGGCTTGCGTCTATCGTTGGGCAGGAGGTGGGGGCTCGATATGATGTTTGCTGTAGAGCATGATGACTCTCCATCCGTGATGGAATTGTGAGATCCAGTTGTCGCGCATAGCGAAGCAGCTCCTGAACCTTGGGTCTCTGGCGAGTCTGGAGAAGTGTTGCTGGCCTCAAGACCTGAATATCCTAGATCTGGTAAGCCTACCATTATAAGTTGTCAGTGCCAGAACGAACAATCAAACAAGCCAAAGATCAGCGATACAATTAGATGAGATGCAATGCCGACGAGATATTGCATGAGAATCTGCTTGGGGTGATAGAGGTTCTTGGAGCGAGATATGAAGACAATGAGGAAGCAGCAGTATAAAGTACATGTAAGCAAGCATGTGAAATAGCCTGGGCACGTGCAAACTACGCTAAGGATCGGCTCTTTCTGTGAATCTCTTATCATTATCACATCGCGTCGCGTGATCGTCCATCTTACCTTGGTACATCTAGGTAATACCACAGCTTCATACTACTGCCTTTCGAAGGCATATCGTCGACTGCATCTTCAACAGATGATGATAGGTGCTAGTCGAAAGGTGTGAATCTTGTCAGATGTCCTCACTTTCTTAAACATGGCTCACGTGCAAAGGTATCGCTTTGGTAGACGTACTTGACCTAGTGCTCCTCAGACGCGAAGTCGGAACAAATCTCCAGAACGAAATTTTGACGGCAAGTTCACAGGCTTTACCTCTGGATTGATAGTCTGCTGATCGAATATGTAGGTGCCAGCAGCCTTGATCGTCTTAGGCGATCACACAGGCGCTGATAGAAAAGGATTCTGTGCCACTGCTTCCCAACAGCCTACTGTCAGCTCGAAACATTTCAGATGGCTTTCTTCTTCATGAAGCTTCCTGCAGAGACACGGAACCAAATCTATCGGTACCTCCTGCGAGACGACGATGCCTATGTATACCTTGTGAATCAGCCGACCAACAAATTAGAGTCTGCACAGCAGAACAATCTGGTGACTACCAGAAGCCCGGAGCAGGATATAGCGATTGATACCAAAGAGACATTGATGTGCCTGTCAGGTGAGGACATACCTTTCCGACTTTCCCCTGAAATCCTCGGAACCTCCCGGCAGATTTACAATGAAGCTGTGAATATCTTATACGGAGAGAATGTATTCTGCTATGCATTATCGAAAATCCACTTCGATGTCGATATCGATTTTTGTCGTAGACCTGACGTTTCTCGCCGCGCCCTCCAACGAGTCGGCTGGCTGCGAATGTATGTTGAGAAAGAAGATGATGATGAAGAAGGAAAGTTCGAAACCAAGTTGTTGAATGGACTCGGACTGTTTTCGAGTCCAGAGTGCTCACTTCAGGGCTTTTGGTTGGATATGCTGTTTCTCTCTCACCGAGGCACATCGCGCGACAATCAGCCTCCTCTCAGCCAATTTGTTCTGCAGGACACGCGGTTCATGTCTGCTCTTATGGCCTTGGAAGACTTGAAGAAGCTTCAGATCCACATCTGTGACGGCACAATGGGATGCGCCGGCCCCTGGGCGGATTGGATTCAGTCCATAGCGACAAAGAAGAATTGGCGCTGCACCACTGAATCGGCGTGTGACGAACACAAGAAGTCTGTTTTTCGACGGACGTGGGACTTGTTTCCGATTGGCGAAGAATCTTGCAACTGGGGCGAATGTGATGATGACTAGGTAAAGGAGTTCTATCTTTGCTCTCGCGTGTTTTCCAGTGCTCAGAACATAGCCTGACTAATCTCGAGTCAATCCAGATTCAAGGGCTCTGGGGTCTTGCTGAAGTCGATTGGGGTGTATCGAACACGATGGCCGAACTGCTGGCCGCGGCTGAAATGGACTTGATTACGAACTGCTAGCGACATTCGCGCTTCTGGTGGAGTTGAATAGGGCGGCTCTATCTCCAAGCGCACAGTAGAAGGAATGGCGAGCGCAAGTATCCTATGCGCAGGAACACAGCCCCAGACCATCAGCATACATTCTGCGTATTGAGTAAGGGCCTACCTATCTCAGGTACCTTAGGCGATAGCTTCGTCATTCCTTTCAGAAGAGAGAACGAGATTACTGCATGCATAATTCTTCACAAGCCATTCGTTCAAGGATCTTTACTAGAATCCGCTTCTCGTCTATCATGGCTTTTCTCCAAAATATGGTTTATGTCGTGCTCATGCTTTTGAACTTTTTCCAAACGTCGGGCTCAGTCCCTGTGGTGCCAGTTCTGCCACCATCCAATGCGATTGAACTAGTGCGACCATCTAACGCAGTGGCTACTCTGCATCGTGTCAACCCGGCTCTACCGCATCTTCCGTACGTAATACTCTCATCTCAACATTCTCGTTGATTTGAAGATCAACTTTCTGCTCGCTCCACTTCCTGACGTTCGACGTTAGTCCCCTAGAACGCCAATCAGTGCATATCCGGGTCTACAACACCGACATGATCATCCAGAAAGACGGTTTTAGGAGAAAGCTGCCCATTGCAACAACGTCGGACATTCTGCGCAATGCCTATGACGACATAAAGCACCAAACCCAGCACTACGGTGGAGACACCCATTTATTGGAGAATTATAGATACACCTATCAAGGATTGGTCCTCGCCGTGTTTCCACGTATTGACCCGCCCTATAGTCCGACGTACGACACGGTCCGCGATATGATTCTAGGACTGGCGGAAGAGCTTGGGCGGTTGGATGATGTGGAGTGTATGATAGACCTGCGGAAAGTGGTGGGTGGTCGAATCTATCACGTGGGCTTCGGTGTTCTGAGGTATTTGAACGGCTTTGTCGAGAAAGACCTAATTGGGACTCTATCAAATCCTTCCAATGGAACGGTGACAGACCTGAGAATCAAATAAAGCAAGCTATCGCAACCCTGGTCTGGGCTTGTCTCTAGTGTTTCACAAGCGGAGGTAGGAGAACCATGTTTCGAGGTGCAGGAACAGAAGAGTCAGCAAAGCCAGATCTGGAGCTCTCCTATCTATCAATCGGTTTTAGCATACGAAACGGCTTCTTGATAATAATATCGACTCCTGAGCCCAGTAAGCAAGCAACACTCTCTACTTACTTACTTCAATATGGCTACCGATATCCAAAAAGGTTTACGATCAGGAAGCTGCGCTACTTAAGACCTGCGCAGATAAACGAAAAGATCCTTGGAATCCAACTCCTATCCCCATTTGAAGTCTATTCTGCATTTCTATTTTTCACAAAGGAGTACGTGATATGCTTATGTTATTTTAGTATGACATAGAAGAACCCGTCTCTTGAAGCAGGCTTTCCGATATTGAAGCGACTTTATGTGACCGTCTTGTGCATTGCTTCTCACGCGTCGAACAGAACTTGGTCGAACTATTTGAGAGAAAGAACGATTATGCAGACCGGATACTGAGTACACATCCTTTGCTTCATTTGTTCTTTGAGTTCTCATGAGATTCGATGTTAACTGTGTTGGCTACGGTATGTAAAGCATACGTTCGTTGGAAGGTGCAGACAGAAGAGATGAAGCGCACTAGTCCGAGAAGAGCTAGTACAGCTTTAGTACTATCCGAAGATTTTCGGACCTTGTTGCATGCTTGACGGAGCCTTGACCACGCCTCGTAATTGATACTTCTGGAAGCACATTGTATGAGGAAGGTAAACGGTGTTCAAGCAGTTCAGCTCAACTTTAGATTCCAGTCTACCCTAAAGACCGCTACAGCCGTCCGTTAGAGCCGAGCATGCGTCAACACACATCTACAACAGCACGTCTCTGATCTATAAATGACGGGCCTACTGGGTTTCACACTGTCTCGGGAGAATTACCTCGCTACGCTACTTGGCCCTCTTGTAGCTGAACCAGCAGTCCATTGGTACTTTGGCCCCCCAACCCAAGTCCGCCGTCAAGCTCGTCTTTGGCGCTATGACAATCGGCAACGGCGCTGAACAACCGCGTGTAAGCTCGACAAAACCAAGAAGATCCTCTATATCTTCCAGTCTCGCGATCACAATGTAATCGCCGCAGCCCGAATCTACGGGTCCGGTCCTACCGGAGAATACCTTGGGAAGTGCTAGCGGCGGGACCGTGGGCTCGTAATGGACACCAACTTCTATCTAGCCGCAACAACCTGGATGGCGAGTACTCGACGCATAGGCCTGAAATCCTGGATAGTATTCGAAGAGGAGCTTGGAAGCTTTGAATGTGGAGAACTTCGATATGTGGGTACCTGCACAAGAAGGAATGATCACAGCGAATGTGGATTCAATGCGCTAGGTCAATCAATCGCCTGAACACTGCCTGTCTCACAGACTGGCCATTATCCGGCTTTGGAGGTGGCGCAGATCTGATAGCAAGTGGTATTTCAGGGTACTTTCGAGGTTTTGGACTTGAGAACCGCTAGCGCAGGCATCACTGGGTCCCGGATGACTCCTGCAGCGCTCATTTCCTTGCAGCGCTAACCTATCTTGACTTCGTGTCGCTTTCGCAAGGGCTCTTGACAGGTTATTCAGTCCTTCGCTACTTCGCTAGAACGGCTTAAAGTACAAAGTCACATCTTATTTTTGTCAGCCTTTGAGATTAGCTTGTTGCTGGTGTATGAGATTAGCCTTTTCCCGTCGACGGAAGGAATCAACGCGAAGCAAAGCAGTCTTTGCTTTGGACCGGTGTCCGCACGTTTCCAGGGCTGACAAGGACAGCGGCAGTAGAAGAGGATTTGAGGTCATTTTGAATGTTGCCGGTCGAAGGCTTGGTGAAGTGCATCTATCTCTGCTCCGAGGAAGGCGTTTCATCGTTGACCTGAGAGGCGTGCTCACAGGTCTTCTATTTATTAATCGAGCAAAGGCACTGCAGCTACCGACGAGCTTCGAATAATATTGTTGAGAAATCGCTTGACGAGTCAAATGGTTCGAGATCGGATGCAGCCGGAAGCTAGGCCGGAGGTGCTTCAACTTTCGAAAATGGTTCTAAGCGAAGAATTGGCTCATGAGCAGACGACAATCTCGAGACCTCGTAGTGCCGTGTCAAATCCCCACATTGAAGTCTGCGCCTGTGACCACCGCTGACCTATCTGTCTACAAGAGGCGTCACGAATCCGCAGACATACCTTGAAAATATCGAGAGACGACGTCTCAATTACCACTGCAAGCCACAGAGTCTTCTCACGTGAAGCTGGTGTAACTTACAAGCCTGAAACATGATTGCCTGGCTCATACTGCACATGCCTTAAACCACACTTCGAGCTCTGAACGAAGAAAGCTATGGCACCGATCAGTGGGACGCTTTCAGATGAATGTCCATAATTCCGCTCCCAAGAAGGCAAAGCTCGGGTTCCCCTATACACAGGTATCCCGTTCAGCCTGCTTGTGGAAAGAAATTCAGCATGCCAGTAATGAGACTTCATTGTCTGGCGCCAGAAGTCAAAAATGCTTGTGTCATGCCAGTCGTAGTAGATGATCACTGGAATCCAGGAACGTCAACACATCGAAAAAGCAAGTGGGATGAACGACCATGCTCAACTGCCACAATTGACAAGTCGTTATCGGTTGAGATGAAGGAAAAACTGAAGACGAAGCTGAAGGAAAGATACAATGGATTGCGACGCTACTATCATGCCAGGGACACCAGGTTGGACTGGCTCAGTGACAGAGGAAGCTTTGGAATGTTCGTGCTCGACGAGGTGGTGCCGACATCTACACGTGAACTCGGATCCTGTAATGTGCGACAGTGGTGTAACAAATCTACAGCTTTATACTGGGCGCCTACTGCGCAGGAAATTGTCGGACAGCTTTGTTCATCCATACCATTTCGCTGTATCTACAAGACCTGGTTCGAATATCATGACGGCTCTCCGGATATCGAATTTCAAACTTTCCTAGCCAAACCAATTCGTATCACCTTGAACGGTCCCAGAACGATAACCGAAATCATCCAGGCTCACCGATCATTCTGTGATCGACTTCTTTGCTTCTAATGGAGCATGTTCATTCGGGGGGAGCTGGCGAAGAGAGGCCGGCTAGCTTAGCGAACTATAATTTGCTCCTCTCGTTTCGAGCTGTCGTTGTTATCCTTGATGAAATTGCGCCACATCTAAAGGAGGATTACAATTATACAAAATCAAGCGTCTTCATAGATCGAGAGGCCCGAAGGCAGAACGTCCTCTTGGTGCTGACTGGCGATGACCAAGGTCTTTCGGCGCCCGTGGACTTCGACTCACTCAGACCGCAAACACTTTCACTTGGAAGAGCAGACGTTAATGATGACCAGAGCTTTAATACGATCCGTGTTTCTTTGCAGACTGCGGTACGGTTTATTGCGGATTTACACAGAAGAGAAGAGACAGCGTTTCGAGACTTACGGCGTAGCACTATCAATATGCCGACCGGCCTCACAAATGATGACACCACGACTAAGGCTGGGCGTTATGCTGATGAGATGATCCAGAAAGCAGAGAAGGAAGGGTACAACAACGTCTTTGAGGTTCAAATATGAGTTGGAGCAATTACAGCAGCCGGATCAAAAAGAACTCTCTCGTGACGAAGAGCTTCAGAATTGCCCTCGGGGTGTGGAAGAATATTTGGTCGAGCTTACTAGACCCAGATGAATCTCATAGCCCTATCTCTCTCGAAATTGCAAGAACTTGAAATTCCCAACACAGATCGACCACAACTCCCCTAACAATGAAAAGACTCTCGGTCAAGATTATGAAAGCGCATGCACCGAGGTGATGCGAATCGACAGTAACTAGTCAGGCGAGATGACCGCGTCCAAACTCTTCCTGGTCCTCTTCTCCAGATTCTGGAATCATTATCCTGATCGACGTATTACACTCTTCGATTCTACTTATTTGGCTCTGTACATGAACAAGCGAGTTCAAAATGTTGCCAAGTCCCTCCAGGCGTCCAACCCAGAAACTCTCTGCCGTTGAAGTTCGGACTTCTCCATTGAGCTATCCCATACGTCGGCACGGTGGACTTTCAGTGGTCTCTCGTATTATCTATGGGTTCAGGACCTTCTTCGAGCTCTGCTCTTGGGTATGTTGATTGAGTGAGAAGAATGCTTTGACGGTTTGTCTCTTCAGCTATAGTTTTTTGTTGGTGATTAAGTCCATCAACTTCATGTCATTACCTTTTCATGAGAACCAAAAATCGAGTGCACCACTTCGTGCCGGTGCGTGGGATAGTCTCCTCAAGCGACTCTCAACTCTCGTTGAAAAAAACTAGGATCAATTCGCGTGCCTGAGATCAAACATCCTTTTGTCGAATGAGAATCCAATTATTGGAATGCACCAGTCAGGAGCTACGGAGGTAAAACATATCGAGACTCTTTCGAAGCTTGATTTCTCAAAACACGCGATTCTTTTCTCCCGAACCATACGAATTATCTGGTTTGACTCAAGATAGAATTGCTTTGAGCTAAGACCGATCTCCACATGAATGTCAGTGTCATCGTCGAATACCTGAGCCGTACAGTCCTTTAGTGGCCAACTGGAAGACAGACCATGATAGAAGATTCTATGGGAAGCGGCATCTACGCAGCGTTAGCTAGCAAAGCCTATTGAGGAGAAGCTCTGGAGATAGCAGCCGTCCAATAGTGGAGCGAGGAGAGACTCCGCTTCGCGATATTTCCTTTTCTACCTCTGCAGCTCCTCGACTCACCCGCATTTTCACGTTCTCCGCGATCATCGACGGTCAAGGTCCATATCAGAGGACCTCGATATGGCATCCTCGCAGCAGAGTCTTGTCCTCAAGATCAATGCTGAAGGCCACCGTGTGGAGCTAGGTTACACGCAGGAGCTGCGCCGCGATTTGGGCCTCTTATATGATTTCGGCGCCTCCTTCTCCATCGTTGTACTAATGAACACGTTCCTGCGAGAAGGTTACGTATGTCGTTGCTAGCAAGATCACTAGAGCGTAGCGACTGCAATCTCGACGTAAGGCACGCAGAGCATCTCTAACGAGAGCCTTTCGCTGACATGCGCAGTCTACCCCTGTATGGCCTCAATACCGAAGCTCCTGCGATTATCGTTACATAGTGGATCCTTCTTTGCTTTTCCCGTACATTTCATTCTAATATCAGAGAATAGAGTGGCGACCCACAGGCTTTACGGCATTGTTTGTCGAAACCAGTATGGCCAAATCCTCTGGAAATTTCTTTCTATGGACATACATATTCTCTTCATATCCAGATACTTCCATAATTATTTATCTTACTGGAAAACTCAATCTTGATGAGCGAATTGTCATTACGACTAATGCAGTGTCCGGGCCAGCGACTTTAATATCGACGACAGTCGCCGTTGTAAACAATTACTAGCACTCGGTCGCAAAGACTCCGAAAACTGTAATCCTTCCATTTCATGTTGCTGTCGGCATCCTCGGCATCCGTATTCTTCGGCATGTAGTTTGTACAACGATAGGTCTGAAATTTGGAGGAATTCATGACCTGCCATTGCGGTGCTTGCCAAAGCCCTGAAACACCAATTAATATAATTCATATCCTGGGACTTTCCATGCCTCGGCTACCACTGATAATGAAGTGGATAAAGCGTGCGCGCTTCGGCCGCTAACTTTGCCATTTGCGGTGCGCTCTTCTCTCGGTGTACTTCGGCCGATGTTTGGTGAGTAAATCTGGCGCATACCATATCTTTTATTCCTTGTATCGTACACTGAGCACCCAAGTACACTTGCAGAGAACACTTGGAAAAGCAGGCGGATACTATGACCGCAGTTGCCAAGCCAGAGGCGAAGAACGCATATTTGGTGATTATCGTACTGGAAGGGCATCTGCCGCTTTCGCGATGCTAATTACTCAAACAAGATTACTTTCGATGGCCTAGATGATCCCCTGTGCGCACTCAATTGGCCCAACCACAAGAAATGGGCAGTAACGTTGCTATGCTCTATGTCCGGGCTTGTCACCCTCATGTCCGGGACAATGATGGCTCCGGCACTCAACAACATCGGAAACGACCTTCACCTTGACATGGCAGCGGCAAATCTCGCTCTCTCGATCTACGTACTCGCCTATGCATTTGGCCCTCTATTTCTTGCCCCTTTAACAGAGATATATGGCCGACGGCCAGTCTGGCTCTCCTGTGGGACCTTCTACTTCATCTTCAACACGGTCTGTGGCTTCGCTCAGAGCAAAGCCACTATGGTTGCAGCACGCTTCCTAGCTGGTATAGGAGCGAGCGTCGAATTCGTGGTATGCTAAAATAGTCTGTTCACTCAACGTGCTCGACCCTCTGAACTTTAAACAGGTAACGAATCCTGTTCTGGCAGACTGCTGGAGGCCCGAACAAAGAGGGCACTCGCTTGCAATTTCACCCTTCATACCGCTGCTCGGCACGGCAATAGGGCCCATCATCGGAGGTGTGATAACTCAGAACATCGGTTGGCGATGGCTATTCTGGGTCGTCTCCATCTTCAGCGGTCTGATTACCATCATCGGCACCTTCCCCTTCGCAGAACCCTATTCCGCAAGAATCCCTGCACATAGAGCCAAAGGTCTACGCAAAGCTTCCGGAAGTGTTTATCACGCGGAACAAGAGCGCTCAACGCAGACTCTGTGGCAAATACTCAAGATTACGCTGACACGACCCATGCGCCTTCTCTCCACGCAACCAACCCTCCAAGTCATGTCCATCTTCATGGCTTACAACTTCGGCATCAACTACATCATGTTCTCCACCTTCGCCGAGCTCTGGACCCAGCGTTACGGGCAATCCGTCTCTCGCTCCGGCCTCAACTATATCGCTCTCTCGATCGGCAACACCATAGCCGCGCAAGGCGGCGCCCGACTCACCGATCGCGTCTGGGCACATCTGAAAGACCAAGTCGGCAGAGACACAGCGCCCGAGTATCGCGTCCCGATGATGATCCCCGGCAGCGTACTCATCCCGATCAGCCTCTTCCGGTACGCGAGAAGCGCGCCTACTGGGTCCTCACCGGTCTCGGAGTCGGGACATTCCCGGCGGGCATCATTCTGGGGACACAGGCCATGGATTCATTCCCCAAGTACACATCCTCTGCGACAGCGGTCAAGCCAGTTCCTGCGCAGCGTCTTCCCTATCTTTGCGCCGAGCATGTACGCGGCGCTGGGCTACGGATGGGACAATACTGTGTTGGGGGTTCTGTCCCTGATTGTCGGCGTCTCGGCACCGCTGCTGCTTTGGAAATGGGGCGCGAGGCTGAGGGCGAGGGGAAAGGAGCAGTGGTAATATATAGGAAGCCCTGCAAGACAATGGGGCTCGTGCCAGAGATGAGGGAGATTAAGAGGGCAGTGCCTGGCCGCCCACCTTACTATTTGGTATGATGGCCGCCCACTGCATCCCCTTCTTAATGCATTCGTCTCTTTTTGACCTTGCCGTCATTTTTTGATGCGTCTCTTTGAGCGCACATCTACTGTCACTCCGCACCAGTTTCTGGTGTTCGCGCTTTGCGGAGTATCTACTAATTGCTGAGATGCACATTCTTTCTCTGGCTTTTGCCGTACACAGGCCACTCTAAACATTGAGAAAGCCGATCTCCTCTCTGCGCCTGTAGACGCGCTTGCTTACTGATTGCTGCTTACTATATACGCACCTTTTGAGATCGGCGTTGCCTCTCACGGTTTACCGCTCTTGCGGCCATCTTGTATATCGCCACCTTTTATATCGCCATTGGCGTTCGATTTCTGAGATTGGCGTTCCCTCTCCCAATCTACCTACCCTTAAGGCTCTCCTATACCGAGAACGGCGTTGCCTCTCTAAATCTACCTGCCCTTAAGGCCCTCCTATACTTGAGAACAGCGTTGCCTCTGCCAAATCATCGCCAGTGTCGCTCTATTCCATCTGAGATTGGCATTACCTCTCACGACTGCCTAATCGGGGTCGCTTCGCATCGTCGCCTTTACACCAAGATCGCTACTTCGCCTCCTCCTTCTTTGGCGACGGT
>JAABUJ010005302.1_pt1 | contig 12945 bp, 10 predicted proteins | sample 5559131 | NCBI WGS metagenome assembly JAABUJ01 (sample SAMN10711875, study PRJNA513366) | rock metagenome | isolation source: Antarctica rocks | place: Antarctica: Victoria Land, Mt New Zealand nord | collected 2016-01-07
GCCGGCGCCTCAGTAAGGACTACGAACGGCTCCCGGCAACGGGCGAGGCACTCATTTACATCACCATGTCGCGGATCATGCTCCGTCGTCTGGCTCGCTCATGACCCTTTTCAGACAGTTTCTAGATCCGTCTAGATTAAACAAAGAGCAATAATAATCCTGCGCCCAAATTGTCGCGGAAGCTGGTGAGTAGACGTACAGCCTCGTCATTGTGTACTCCGATGGGGCTTAGTGTGAAAGTGTCAGTGAAGATGAAATCTTGACGGCTTCTTGTGGAGAGGGCTTAGCCTTTAAGCTAAGTTGGTAGAAAAAGCCATTGTTGATCCAGTAATAGTCATATCCGAGTACGTTCTTTACAGCCAGGCCCGTATTCGGCAGGTAGTTGACTTTCTCCACGGCTCGTCCTTCCTCCAGTCGAAACGGATAGGGGCGCGGATAGGTGGTCTGGATATAGAGAGTCAAAATACTGGAGGTGGAGTCCCGGAAATCGAGGGAGATAGAGAAGATTGCCTCCCACTCATACTCGATCACATCCGCGCCTGCGGGCGCGCATCCGGTTGGGAGGTAGGAGAGAGTATAAAGTGGCACGCGGATGGCTTGACCAACATCCGAGTGGGTATCAAAGTGGCGGCTCCCTGCGTTTGCCGACCCTCCACCGAGTCCGCACAGGACCGGCATTCCTTCTGCGGGGAATTTCACGGTTACGGGGAGGGGAGCATCGGCGGAAAGGAGAAGAAAGCCCCCATAAAGCTCTCCATCCTGATTTGACGCTGCCATGGCATCTGACTCAAAAAAACGGCTTAGAGGACTGAAGGTGAGAGCACCTGTAGCGGCGAGGGCTTTTAGTAGTCGACGTCTCGAGATCATGTGAGACACTCCTTATCTGCTGCCGGGCTATAGCGGTTCCGAAGAGCTAGGACTACAGCTCCAGTATTAATACCAATCTTGTCTGCTGGTGCCGTGAAAGCATTCCGCTGGCACTGGGTTGCGGATGAGGTGCGGCTGAAGACGCGCCGAGAGCAAAACCGATTAGTACAGAGGCTAAATAGTTCCTCTCTGTGTGCTGCTCTCCTCTCACTTGATTAATTCAGGCGCGTCGTGGATGCTGAGCCGTACGCAGCGCGCCCCCTTTCGTGGAATGCGTTTCTGTATGCATCCTCACGATACCGAACATGGGACTTCATGCGGAAGAGGAAAACCCGCCAAAATTTGACGGAAAACCCGCCAGTTTTTGGCGGGTTTTCCGTCATTGGTGCTATAGCTCCAGGTCTCGCGCCTTCACTCGCAGCTCGGAGAGCGAGGAGACCTTCAACTTGTCCTCCAGCTGCGGTACCATGCGCTCGACCACGCGGCGGCCCATCCCGATGCGTTCCGCTACCGCCTCCTCCGTCAAGTCCTCGCCCAACCAATGCAGGGTCTTCAGTTCACGCTCCGTCAGGTGCAAGGCCTCCACCTGGTGACGCCGCTCTGCCTCGGGTTCCAGCGCCAGGGCCTCGAGCGCCTGCGCTGTTCCCACCTTGAGGTCTGCCTGCAGGACCCCCATGAGAGTACAGAAGACCACGCGGGGCGAGACCTGATTCCAGCAGAGATACCCGTCGCTTCCCTGACGTGCCAGTGCCATCAGCGGGTCATGGTGGGGTCGCTCCCCCACGACCACCATCTTCCCGCTCACCCCGTGGTCGCGTAGCGCCGCAATCAGGGCTGGGGCGGGGAGCTGAGGCAGTCCATCAGGGAGGAGGATGGCCTCGGGTTCATGCGCGGCAACGAGGGGCGCCGCTCCTGCACTGGCCGGCCACTCACCGATCACTCGGTAGATCGGGCCGCCGTCCAGTATGTGCCGGAGACCATTCCAGCCGGGATGGGACGACCGCAGGATACAGATCGTGAACGGCCGCCAGCGCCAGCCCTCCGGCCACCAGGTGATGGCCTCGCGCTCGACATCCACGCTCGGTGCCTCCGTCCCTCCTCTACACAACAACTGTTGCGGTCTTCACTAGATGAAACGCTGCCGATGGCGCGAATGTGACACTTCCGGCAAGTATGTGTATGCCGGAGTTTCATAGCTCCTCGCGGACGAGCTCTCTCACGCGACATCCGTGGTGAAAGGCACGAGGGGCGGCCTCCCCCAACTTGGGACGGCGCCCTGAAAACTGGTTAGCTGGAGTAGACGGGTTGACTTCTCGGACAACGACAGCAGTGGGAAAGGGGAAAAACGTATGCGAGTCAGAATACTGATCGGCGCGCTCTGCCTGGTGGCAGGCGCCAATATAGGTGCGGTTCAGGCTGCGCCACGGATGGGCCACCGGGCTTTGGCGCAGCCGAAACTCGTGGCCCAACAGGTTGGCCATTTCCGTGATAGCCTGGGGGCGCTGTGGTTCTTTGGCGAGGTGGTGAATCGTGGGCCGGGTTCGGCCAGTGCCGTGGCCGTTGAGGTCAGCGTGTACAACGATCGGAACCAGCGCCTGGCCCGCGGTGTGACCCTGTCCATCAGTACCAACGTGCTCAAGCCGGGCGCGAAGGGCGTCTGGCTGACCGATATGACGGACAATCCCAAGAAGTGGCATCGCGTTGCTATCACCATCGGGCAGACGATTAGCGCCGATGAGATGCGCGCCTCCAACTACACCGGCATCCGGGTCGATAAGGCGGTGATGGGCCCGGAGAACCCGGGCTACTCGGACAAGGTTACCGGCACGGTGACCAACGTGGGCGGCAAAAGAGCGCGGGTCGATGAGATCATGGTCGCGCTGTACAACAGCCGGGGGAGGCTGACGCGGGTGGCCGGGCAGGGAATCCTGTATCCGTACTCCTCCAGCCAACTGTTGCCGCCGGGGAAGAAGGCGCCGTATATGATATCTGTACTGGGCGTCACGCACCGGGCGCCCAGGTTGGTGGTCTATGTCCGTGCCGGCAAGAAATAACAGTGGCCCACGTAGCACCAGAATCATGCCCATGAGGAGAGAGTCGAGCGTATGCAGTTAACCCAGGAACAGCGCCTGAGACGTTTGCAAGCCAGATTGCGCGAGCTGCGCTTCTGGCTGGACCGCGAAGTGGTGGCGCTGCCGAATTGGCGCTTCAATGGCAGCGCGTTGGGCATCGGTGAGGCGTGGCCCACGCGTGAAGGGGTGGTGCACCTGATCCATCCCGAGGTGCAGCTACCGGTGCACTGGCCGCTGGAGGAGAGCCGGCTGGAACTGAATCTGGGCGGCGAAGGGCTGGTGCACATCGAGTACGGCGCGGGTGATGCCGAGGCCTGGGGCCTGGACCCGGAACACCGTCGCTTGCCGCTGCGCGCCCGCCAGTTCTGGCTGAGCGCCGAGGCGGTGGCGCGGCTGCCGTTTGGCGTGCCCAACCGTGCGGCCGCCCTGGAATGCGCTCGTCTGGTGTGGCAAGACATGGCCCTGGAGCGACTGATTCGGCGGCTGCAACTGGTGGTTGAGGCGGCGGGCGTGCTGAGCGACCGGGAGGTGGCCGTACCTCTCCTGGCCGCCGGGGAGCGGGCGATTGCCGCGCTCGAGTGGCCGAGCGACACCATCGGCTATCTATCGCGAACAGTTGCAGGCTCGCAGATGCAGAACATCTGGTCGCTGCCGGATGGGCTGGAGTCGCACCCGCCCGGACTCTCCGACGCATCGCGGCAGGTGGTGAGCGCGGTAGCGGACAGGCTGGCAGCTGACCTATCTGCCCTGCAGGAACGCTACCCGCGGCAGGGAGCGATTGCCTTGACCGGCCATGCCCACCTCGATCTCGCCTGGCTCTGGCCGCTGGAGGAGACCCGCCGCAAGGCCCGCCGCACCTACTCGACCGTGCTCGGCCTGATGGAGCGCTACCCGGAGTTGCGCTTCAATCAGTCGAGCGCGCAATTGTATGCCTTTATAGAGGAAGACGACCCGGCACTCTTCGCGCGCATCCAGGAGCGGGTCGCCACCGGCCAGTGGGAGCCGGTGGGCGGCATGTGGGTCGAGCCGGATATCAATATGCCCTGTGGCGAATCGCTGGTGCGCCAGTTGCTCTATGGCCAGCGCTATTTTCAGCAGCGGTTTGGCGCGCTCCATACTGTGTGCTGGCTACCGGACTGCTTTGGGTTTTCACCTGCTCTGCCGCAATTGCTGTGCGGCGCGGGTATCGAAAACTTCTTTACCATCAAGGTCACCTGGTCGGACACGAACCGCTTCCCGCTCGATCTGTTCTGGTGGGAGGGGTTGGACGGCAGCCGGGTGCTGGCCCATGTCTTTGACAATCCAAGCGACATCAATACCAACACCAGTGGGTACAACGCGGACCCCGGTCCCCATGGCACGGTGCATACCTGGCGGAACTATAAAGGCAAGCAGGTGAACGGCGAGAGCTTGCTGAGCATCGGCTTTGGCGATGGCGGTGGGGGGGTGACGGCCGAGATGGTCGAGCGCGCTCGCGAGATGACCGGCCTGCCGGCCGTGCCCGAAGTGAGCTTCGGCGCCGTTGCGGCGTTCTTCGAGCGAACCCGCCAGGCAGTGCAGGGGCAGGAACTGCCAACCTGGTTGGGCGAGATGTATCTGGAGTTGCACCGCGGCACCCTGACCACGCAGGGGCGTACCAAATATCTGCACCGGCGAGCGGAGCGCGACCTGGTGGCGGCGGAGACTATCAGCGCACTGGCGTATCTGCAGGGTGGCCCCGAGCCGGCCTCGCTCGAACCGCTCTGGCGGGTGCTGCTGCGCAATCAATTCCACGACATTTTGCCCGGCTCCAGCGTCCGTGAGGTGTACGAGCAGGCCGAGCAGGAACTCGGCGGCGTGGTCGAGGCAGCGGGCGCGATTATCGAGCAGCAGAGTGGTTGGCTGGGGGAGCATATCGAGCAGCAGAGTGGTTGGCTGGGGGAGCATATCGAGCAGCAGGGTGGTTGGCGGGAAGAGCATCGAGTCGAGTCTCGCTCGGAGCCGGCACTGCTCCTGGTCAATCCGGACCTGTCGGGTCGACCACTTCGGGTGGAACTGAATCATACCTTCCCGGGGGCACAGCCCGTCGAGGATGGCAGCGTGCTGGCCACCGCGAGCGAACTGGATGGACTGAGCACGCACATCACCCGCCGTACCGACCCTCTACCCGGTCTAAGCGGCGCGCCCGATCGTCTGGAGAACATGTTGGTTCGGGTCAGCGTGGCCGCGGACGGTACCATTGCCAGTCTCTACCATAAGTTTTCGGAGCGCGAAGCCCTGGCGGACCCTGGTAACCAGCTATGGGCCTATGTCGATAAGCCGCTCAATTGGGACGCCTGGGATATCGACGCCGGCTATGCACGGACCGGCCGGCAGCTACGGGCGTCGTCGGTCGAGGTGGTCGAGTCCGGTCCCCACCGGGCCGCCATCCGCGCCGTGTACCGCTTCCGCGACAGCACGGTGACGCAGGATATCCGGTTGTGGGCCAACTCGGCGCGGCTAGAGTTCAAGACCACGGCGGACTGGCACGACCGCCGCTGGCTGCTGAAGGCACGCTTCCCGCTCAAGGTCCGCTCGGAGCGCGCCACCTTCGAGACGGCCTTCGGGGTGATCGAACGGTCCACGCACCGCAACACCTCCTGGGAGGCGGCGCGTTTCGAGGTGGCCGGCCACCGCTTTGCCGATCTCTCCGAGCCGGGCTTTGGCGTGGCGCTGCTGAACGACGGAAAGTACGGCCATGACGCCCAGGGCAACGAGCTGGGCCTCAGCTTGCTCCGCTCACCGATCCATCCCGATCCCCTGGCCGACGAGGGCCTGCAGACCTTCACCTATGCGTTGTTGCCCCACAGCGGCGACTGGCTGCAGGGCGGCGTGCTGATGGAGGCGGAGGACCTGAACCAACCGTTGGCGGCACGCCAGATCATTGCGGCACGAGAGAATAGCTGGCAACCGCTGCGCATCACTGGTCTACCGGTTGGGTTGGGTGCGCTGAAGGTCGCGGAGGACGGCGGCGACCTGATCCTGCGGGTCTACGAGCCGCGCGGCGCACGCGGACCGGTCGAGGTCGGAGTTCCGCGGGGATGGAAGCTCACTGCTGAGACCGATCTGCTGGAGCGGGATACAGGGGCGCCGGACCTGTATTTCACTCCGTTCCAGGTTCATTCCTGGCGATTGAAGCGGGACGTGTAGCGTGTGCGCGCGACAGATCTAGCCGGTGTGAAAGGAGCGCAGCATGCGGTGCATGATGCCGCGCAACGAGAGATAGCGCAGATCGGAGGATGCGGTGAGGTACCACATATAGCCGTTGGCCGGAAATATGACCTGCTCGATGGTCCATTTCCCGGCCAGGCCGTGGAAACTGGCGCAGAGGAGGGTTCGGCGCTGGCCCATAATACGGATCAATCCACAGGGATGGCTGATCTGATCATTACGATTGCCGTGGTGCGCACGTTCGTCCCGCAAGACGCCAGCACGGACCCCGTAGATATTGACGTTGGTGGTGAAACTGCCCAACCCGGGAAAGAACGCATCGCGCACCTCTCCCCCATTGGTAATCACAATATGTTCGAAGGAGGACGGCTGATCGATCGTATACGGGTAGGTTTTGCTGGGGAAGGGACTCCAGGTAATTGCAATACTGGTGAACACCACCACGCTGAGAGCTTTCCATGCGCCATACCATGCCATAGTCGATGGTAGAGAGCATCATGCCCGGACCGCAACCCTGGATATACACTGGGTCCAACGGGGAAGGGTAATCTGTCGTGAAACTCCCGCCAATCTCATCGCTTCGGTGGCGGCTGGTGCTGGTCATGTGTATGGCCGATATCATTGTGGCACTGGTCACCGGCCTGGCGGAATACAAAAATCAGCAGGACAATCTGCAAAGTCAGCTCCACAGTCGGGCCCGCACCGATGCCATGATTCTGGCTCAGGGGGCGGTCACCGCCCTCTATCAGGGAATACCGAGCGACCTCGCGGCGCTGAAAAGCTTTGTGGCGTCACTGAATCGCGCGGAGGGCGTCACCTACGCTGCCGTTATCGGTAACGGCAAAATTGTCGCGTCCACCCGTCCGGGAGAGACGAACCGGCGCGTGGCGGTTGCTATTGTGCCGGGGACACGGGTGTACGACCTATCGGGCGGCGATACCGCGGGTGTGGCGTTAATCAGCGATCAGAACACGTCCCTGGGCCTGGCCAAGGTGATTCTGTCGGGCGGCTCGGTGCGGGATGCTCTGCGCCAGTCGGTGATCTCCGGTACGGTTGTTCGCGCTATTGGTCTGCTGATTTTTCTGCTGCTCTCCCTGGTCATTGCGCAGTATATCGTTGGCCCGTTGGAGACGCTGGCCCGGGCGACTCGCGACATTCGCGAAGGCCGCCTATCGTCCCGGGTAGCGGTCAGCGGGGGTACAGAACTGGCTACCGTGGGCGATGCCTTCAACAAAATGGCGGCAGCGCTGGAGCAGCGCATCGCACACCTCTCCTTTTTGGCCGCGGTCGGCTCGACCCTGCCCACCCTGTTTCGCACCGAAGACGATCCGCAGCCGACGCTTGGCGAATTTTGCCGGCAACTGGAAGCGCGCAGCGCCGGATTGTTGCCGCGGACCCAGGACGGTGGAGACCCCTTATGGCATCAGACCGATGGGCAGGCGCCATCCTGGCAGATAGTGAGTTCCTCGGCGGTACATCAGACATCACCCATCTCGTACCTGGCAGATGGATATGCGCTGATGGTCGCGCCGGTGATTGGCGATGCTGTCTTTGTCGCCATTCGCGACCGCGACCGACCGTTCAATGAAGAGGAGCAGCAGGTCGTCTCCAACTTTGCGTCCCAGCTCGGCATCGCCTCCGATAACGCCCGTCTTTTCGCTGAGCAGCAACAGGCGCTTCAAGTCAAAGACCAGTTCCTCTCGATTGTCTCCCACGAGTTTCGTACGCCGCTCACCACCATCAAGGGGTACGCTCAAATGTTGTGCCGTAAGCTGGCTGACAATCCCCAGGATCAGCGCTTCGCCAGCAATATCGACGGACAGGTCAGTCGCCTCACTCGTATGGTGAACGATCTGCTGGATGTCACCCGGTTCGCACGCGGTGAGTTCGAACTGAAGCGCGGTCAGATGGATCTGCGTATCGTTCTGGAGGATGCAGTGTCCCGCTTCCGCGTCGTGGCGCCACGCCATACCTTTGACCTGGAGTTGGAGCGAGGACCATATGGCGGCGTGTGGGACCGCGATCGACTGGAACAGGTGATGAATAATCTGGTGGGCAATGCGGTCAAGTACTCACCGAACGGCGGCCATATTTCGCTGAGTGCACACCATGCCGATGATGCGGTGGTGGTGACGGTCCGCGACCAGGGTGTTGGTATTCCCGAGGAGGTACAGCGGCAGCTATTCGAGCGCTTCTACCGCGGCAAGGCCGACGAGACCGATATTCAGGGATTGGGCCTCGGTCTCTATGTCACCCGGCGTATTGTGGAGGCGCATGGCGGCATCATCTCGGTTCAGAGCGAGCCCACGCAGGGCAGCGAATTCTCCTTTACCCTGCCCTTGCAAGGTGAGCGCACGGCCGCCCCGGCCAGGTAGGTCACACCAGGATGCGTAGGAGCGGGCAGTTTGGGAGAACAGGTCTGCACCTCGACGCACCCTCACTCGCACAACCAGGCGCTCATGGGCGGACACGGTGACGACCATGGAGCATCCAGCATCCGGCACGCTCGAGGCAGGTGGCGATGTGGCGCCGAAACGACGGAACCGTGGCTCCCATCTACGGTGACGTACCGGCCTGGCACGGGTTATGCATCAGCCACTCCATGGAAAAGGAAAGAGCCTCGATGTGGTATCGAGGCTCTCTGCCGACGTGGTGGCAATGGTCGGGGAGACAGGATTCGAACCTGCGACCCCTTGCACCCCATGCAAGTGCGCTACCAGGCTGCGCCACTCCCCGAGGTCGCGTGTTCCACAGTGTAGTTTTTCCCGGCTCCGATAGGCAAGGAGCCCCAGCCGGAGTTGCCTATTCCCGTCCACCATTGCTGATTCGTGGACCGGCCAGGGGCGGAATACGGTGAATTTAGCCCAACTCAACCTGGAGGGGAAAACAGCGCTCGTGACGGGTGGTGGACGCGGCATTGGTCGGGCCACGGCGTTGGCTCTGGCCAGCTGCGGCGCTCGCGTGCTAGTGGTGGCCCGTGGTGAGGGAGAGATCCGGGCGGTGGCGGCTGAAATTCAAGAGGCGGGTTTTGATGCGGTGGCCGTGACCGCCGACATTGGACGCGAGGACGACGTCCATCGGCTCTTTGCGCAGGTGGGTACAGTCGATATCCTGATCAACAATGCTGGGATCATAGGCCCTATTGCACCGCTCTGGGACGCCAACCCGTCGGACTGGCTGGAGAACATCGCTATCAATCTCAACGGTGTGTTCTTCACCTGCCGTCATGCCCTGGTCGGTATGGTCGAGCGAGACTGGGGGCGGATCGTGAACGTGTCGTCCGGCGCCGCGCGCGGCACAACTGCCGGCTGGAGCGCGTATTCCGCGGCCAAGGCAGGCGTGGAAGCGCTGACCGGCGTGCTGGCTTGTGAGGTGGCTGGCCGCGATATACGGGTGAATGCAGTCCGCCCCGGCATTGTCAATACTGCAATGCAGGTGGAGATTCGCAGTAGCAGTGAGGAACAATTCACGCCCGAGAATGTCGAACGCTTTCGTGGATACCAGGAGCGCGGCTTGCTTCGAGCCCCCGAGGATCCGGCCCGGCTCATTCTCTACCTGCTGACCGGTGAGGCCGAACGCCTAAACGGTGAGGTGGTGTCCATTGATGATCCGGAGATCGCCATTCGAGCCGGCCTCAAGCCAATGGGGCGGTAGGAGAGAGCTATACACGGTACCGTTCTGGCGCCACATAGGCGGTAGAATGGTGCGAGGCGGAAAGTTTCGCACAACATGGTTCCGTGTGTGAGCCATGTCGACTTGGGCTGTAGCGGCACGGGGCACGTTCAAGCGGCGGCGTCCATCACGCGGGGGAGAATGAGTTGGCCAAGAAAGAGCACGGAAGCGCTCAGGGATCAACGAACGAGGATTCTGCACTGACACCGCCCAGTCTCATGGTTGCGGATCTGCAGCAGACCGAGAAGCATTTCCGCGAGATCCAAGCAGAGTGGGAGCGGCAGGCCACGGAGCTGTCCGGACAGCTCAAGGAAATGCAGTTCCAGCTGGCCAGCGCGCAGAAAGAGAGCGCGTCCCAGGCACAGGACCTGGATCAGGCTCGGCGCCAGGTCGAGCAGCAGCGCAAGCAAGCGGAGCGCCATCGCGAGCGTGCCAATCAACTGACCAGCTTACTGAAGGACATCCATCGCTCGCTCTTCGCCGGAAACATCTACGATCTGATTCTGCGTGCCTGCCTGACCATTACCGGCGCCACCCGCGGCGTCTATGTCACTGTACGGGCGCCTGCCGAACAACTGCGGATGCGGGCCGCGGTAGATGTGGATGGCTATCCGGCGGCCGCGCCGTCCGACTTCATCGTTGCCCTCTGCACCAAGGTGCTGGAGGAGAACGATAGTTTTGTGTGTAACAAGGACGGCGACAGCGACGGGCTGCCCCAGCCATCTCGCCCCAGCGAGAGCTTTCGCAATTTTCTAGCCGCTCCCGTGGTGCTACTTCATAACCTGAGCGGTATCGTGATCGTGGCCGACAAGCTGCACGGCGATTTCGAGGAGGATGACGTCGAAACGCTGCTCAGCGTGGGGGATCAGGCCGCCGTCGCGGTGGAAAATTCCAATCTGCGCCGCCAGATTCAGAACGCCTATATCTCCACCGTTGCCGTGCTGGCCGACGCAATGGAGATCAAGGACCCCTACACGCAGGGACACTGCGAACAGGTGTCGCGCTACACACGGTTAATCGCCGACCATTTGCACCTACCCGACCATCACCGTAGCGTGGTGTGCTATGCCGCACTGCTGCACGACATTGGGAAGATTGGCGTGAGTGACGGCATCCTGAACAAGCCGGGTCCCCTGCTCGATACGGAGCGTGAAATGGTGCGGTCTCATGCGAAGGTGGGGCACGACCTGATCCGCCATGTGCCCGAGCTGGAGCCGGTGGCCCATGTAGTGCTACACCATCACGAGTGGTACGATGGCAGCGGCTATCCCGATGGTCTGAAGGGGGACAAGATTCCTATGGCCTCGCGCATTGTGGGCGCGGTTGATGCCTACTGTGCCATGATCACCAAGCGCAGCTATAAGGAAGCGTACTCGGAGGAGCACGCCCGTGAAGAGTTGCGGCGCTGCGCTGGAACCCAGTTCGATCCCTCGGTGGTCGACGCCTTTATCACCGTGCTGGATTTGCCGGAAGCGCAGATGGAGATCGAGGCCGACGAGGCCAGTTGCGGGGTTCTTCCGGGCGTCATCATCGCCGGGTGGGATCGCCACCAGACATAATTCATCTACTAGCCTAGCGCCTCCAGTCCTTCCCTCCGCTCTACTCAGGCCGAGAAACTATGGCGCGCGACTGAGGAGAACACTATGGCTCTTCGTATTGCCAGCGTCACCATCGATTGCGCCGATGTGCAGCGTATGACCGACTTCTGGTCGGCCGCGCTGGGCTATCAGACCGGCGAGGAGAGGGACGTCGAAGCAGGTGATGTGTTTGACCCTCGCGACCAAGATGTCGAGCTGGTCTTTGTCCGGGTACCGGAAGGCAAGATGGTCAAGAACCGTGTCCATCTGGACATCGGCGCCGACGACCGTGAGGCCGAAGTGGCCCGGCTGGAGGGACTCGGCGCCACCGCGGTCGAGACCATCCGCACCTGGACGGTGATGCGCGACCCGGAGGGCAACGAGTTCTGTGTGATCCAGGTCGCCGAGGACGATCCGCTGGAGGACTGGAGAACGTAGCGCCGGAACAAAAAAGTGGCCCCGGTTCCTGAAAGGGAACCGGGGCCACCGGGCAAAGACGGTGTGCGCTATGGGTGGCGCAGGGCGATGCCCGCCGTGCGATCATGGTCGCCGGTGTTGCGCAGGATCGCGTCGACCGCCATGGGTCCAGGATAGTTAAGGCCGGGCTTCAAGACGCCCAGTTCCTTGAATACCGTGACAGCGCCACTGACCCGATGCGGGAACAGGTTGCGCACGTACGAGCGGTTGTTCGGCAGCTTGCCCTGCGCGGCGCGCGCCAGTTCGCGGTGAGACTCTTCAGTGCCACCGATTTGGTACGCGTATTGAGCCAGCGTGACCAGGCCGCCCATGGCGAACTCACGGTTGGCTGCTAGATACGCGGCGGCGAAAATCTCGTCCGCGGTCTCCAGGAAAGCCAACGCATGGAGCGCGCTGGTCAGGATCGCTGGGGGGAAGCTGAAGCTGGTCACCAGGGGCCTGGCGCCGGCGCCGAACAGGAACGAATAGTGGTCCTGCTCCTGGCGGAGGATGCCACGCACGATTTTCACCAGCGTGCCCGCCGGGATGGCGATGCCCATGAGATCGACCCTGCCGTGGTTCACCGCCACGTGCAGGTTGTACAGCGCGGTAACCGCGGCTGCTTCCGCCGTGACGGCGATGTTCAGAATCTGCTGCTTGGTCTCCGGCATCATAGCCAGGGACTTGCCCTGGAGCGCCGCGGCGTGAGCAGCGGCCGGTGCGATGCCAAGGCCCGCCGCGACTGCCGCGGCGCCCTTCAAGAAGTGCCGCCGGCTGCTCGCCGACTGCAGAACGTCCTCTGCTAGGGCTGCCTGAGTGGATTCGTCTGACATAGGTCTTCCTTCCTCCTCGGTTATGCGTTACCTGTACGGGTCAATTGGAGCCTAGAATCGAGCGCGGGGAGCACCATCCAAGCAAGGCGGGTGATCGATGCTTGGACGTTGCAGTGAGTCATACGTGTGCCCGTGAGGTGCGGATCATTCCGCCATTAAAGCGTTTCGCGGAGTCATTGGACCGAGTAGCCGTAGTGGCGGAAGCAGTTACGAGCGACCTGTGGGGGGACCGTGTCCAGTGCGGCGGGGAGCGCCGCTTCCAGGGCGTCACGGGTCGTG
>JAABUJ010005303.1_pt1 | contig 12945 bp, 9 predicted proteins | sample 5559131 | NCBI WGS metagenome assembly JAABUJ01 (sample SAMN10711875, study PRJNA513366) | rock metagenome | isolation source: Antarctica rocks | place: Antarctica: Victoria Land, Mt New Zealand nord | collected 2016-01-07
GCGTCGACACAGGGCGGGGTGCGCCCCTGGTGCGCGCACGGCTCCAGCGTGACGTAGAGGGTGGCGCCCCTGGCGGCTTCCCCGGCCTCGCTCAGGGCAACGATCTCGGCGTGCGGACCGCCCGGCGGCTGCGTCTGGCCCCGCCCGACGATCCGCCCATTGCGCACGAGCACCGCCCCGACCGCCGGGTTCGGCGAGGTGCGCGCCAGCCCCCGTCGACCCTCGGCCAGGGCCACCCCCATGAATGACTGGTCGCGTTCTTCGACCGACTGATCAATCGCGGCACGTACGGTGCGGTCGTCACGCGTTCCGCTTTCCGATCGCTCCATGTTGCCCCCCTGTCGCACGACGACAATAAGCCCCGAAGGCATCGCCTTCGGGGCTCTGGTGACTGGGGGAAATGCGCGTACGCCGAACCACCGCAACGTGCGCAAGCGCACAGTCAGCGGGTAGCACGAAGCATCGACACACCTTCTCCCATCCGGACTGTACCGTCGGCCCCGGAGTTCCACCGGATCAACCGCCTCAGGCGGGTCGCGGGCTCTAACCGCCGGTGTGGAATTGACGCCGCCGCTGGCCGCGCCTCACCACGCCCCGAAGATGCTCTTACCGGGAGTATAGGCCCTTTCCGCCCGGCGGGCCAACCGCGAAGGATCGTGGCGCTCGGAACGGTATCGGTCGATTGTGGGTCGGCGCCGCAAACACCGGCACTGGTGGGCAGCGTAGCGGATACGACCGCGGTGCATCACGTCCGGTGCCACGGAGCGGGAGTCGCGTTGGCGGGGGTACCACCTCACCACGGCGCTCTGGTACTATTCGTCGTTGCGTCGGTTGGGCTACGATAGCCCCCATCAACGTGCGCAGACGCGCAAGAACCGGTCGGCAGCATCAGGCAACGACCGAGAGACACCGGAGGAACCCCCCGATGGCCCACCGATCCCAGCGCCTGACGCGTCGGGCATTCCTCACGATCGCTGCCGGTACGGCAGGCGCAGGGCTCCTGGCCGCGTGCGGCGGCCCGGCCACCCAAACACCGGTCACCGCCCCCCCCGTCGCGCCGCCGACCGCGCCGAGCAGCACCAGCGCCGCCGGTGCCACCCCGCGCGTAACCGCGAGCAGTGCGAGCAGCACGGGCACGCCCGCCTCTGATACCGCATTCAATAATGCCAACATCCGGGCCTGGATCTTCGGCGATACCGGCGGTGACGTGAACCTCGAGGCGCAGACGACGCGCCGGATCGTCGAGGCGTTCGGCCAACGGTATCAGGGACGCATCGCGGTCGACATCACTCCGATCGCCAACCCGGACACGGACTATCAGGACAAGGTACAGAGCGCGGCGGCCGCGAAGCAGCTCCCCGATATCCTCCAACTGGATGGGCCATTCGTCGCCGACTACGCCTATCGGAAGATTTTGGGGCCGATCGGCGATTACTTCACCCCCGACGACCTGGGCGACTTCGTCCCTTCGATCATCGAGCAGGGCACCTGGCGCGGGAAGCTCTGGTCGCTCGGCGCGTTCAGCTCCAGCATGGGTGTCATGGTCAACCAGACGCTCTTCGCGCAGGCCGGGATCACCGCGCCGACCGACATACCATCGGCCTGGGCGTGGTCGCGATTCGCCGAGGCCGCGCGCCGCCTCACCAGCAACGGCGTGCGCGGCCTCGACATGCACCTGGATTACGGCGTCAGCGACTGGTTCACCTACGCGGTCTCGCCGTTCATCTGGTCGGCGGGCGGCGACCTCCTCGCGCCCGACCAGATTCGGGCGACGGGGTTCGTCAACGGGCCGGCGGCGGTCAACGTCCTCACCGAGTTCCAGCGCCTCTTCAAGGACGACAGTATCAGCGCCACGCCCGACCCGAAGGCTTTCGAGAAGGGGCGGGTGGCGATGCAGATCATCGGCGCCTGGGTCATCGAGGGGTTCAAGGACTTCCCGGACCTGCACTGGACGATCATGCCCCTCCCCTACTTCACCACCAAGGTCTCCCCCAGCGGCTCCTATGCCTGGGGGATCGGCAGTACGACCAAGAATCCCGCCGCCGCCGCCGAGCTCCTACGCTGGCTCGTGGCGACCGACTCGGGCATCGTGCCGATCGTGGAGACGAATAAGCTGCCGCCCGCCCGCCGCTCCGCCTACGCCAAGCTCCCCTTCTACGCGACGGCACCCTACGCGCTCTACGGCGAGCAACTCCAGCAGACGGCGAAGGCCCGGCCCGTCACCCCGGCCTACCCCGTGCTCACCGCGAAGTTCGCGGAGGCGATCAACGACATCGCCCTGGGGAGCCCGGTCCAGGGACGGCTCGACGCGGTGGCCCGGGCGGTCGACGACGATATCACGCGGAACAACGGATACCAATCGTGAGGAGTGCGAGGCGCCCCCGCCGCCCGGGCTGGGGCGGCGGCGCGGCGCGGCGCGCGGAGGCGCTCGCCGGCTACATGTTTCTGCTCCCGTCCGGCCTCCTCCTCGCCATCTTCCTCATCTGGCCGACCCTCCAAGTGCTCGGGCTGAGCGTCACCGATTACCAGCTCCTCGCCCCGAGCGCGACCCACGTTGTCGGCCTCGACAACTATCGCCAGCTCCTGCACGACGCGGACTTCCGGGGGGCGGTGCGCGTCACGCTCATGTTCGCCCTCGGCGCCGTGCCGCTCCAGGCGTTCCTGGCACTCGCGCTCGCCCTGGTGCTCAACCTGCGGCTCCCCGGTGGCGGGATACTGCGCGCCGCCTTCTTCTATCCCACGATCCTCTCCGTCGTCGTCGCCGGGGTCGTCTGGTCGTACCTCTATCACCCGACGCAGGGGCTGTTCAACCAGCTCCTCACCGGGCTCGGCCTCCCCCGGCAACCCTTCCTCAGCGGCCGCGACCAGGCGCTCCCGGCGATCGGGGCGCTCGCGGCGTGGCAGAACGTCGGCTTCTACATGGTGATCTTCCTGGCGGGCTTGCGGCAGATCCCGCCGCAGTGCTACGAGGCCGCCGCGCTCGATGGGGCGAACGGCTGGCAGCAACTCCGCTTCATCACCCTGCCGCTGCTGCGCCCCATCAGCGCCTTCGTCATCGTTGTCGGCACGATCTACGCGCTGCGCCTCTTCACGGAGGTCTACGTACTGACGCGCGGCGGGCCGTTCGGCGCGACACGCACGCTGATCTACTTCCTCTGGGAGGAGGGGCTCCGCTTCCGCCACACCGCGTATGCGGCGGCGGCGGCGGTCCTCTTCTTCCTGCTGGTCCTCGCGATCACGGTCGTCCAGCGTCGGCTGGTTGAAGCGGGCGCGGGGGGCGGAGATGCCTGAGGAGGGGCGCGACAGCCGGACTCCGTGGCGGCCGCCACGCGCCCGGCGCATCGGCATCGCCCTGCTGCTCGGGGGCCTCGCTGTGCTGTGGCTCGCCCCCGTGGGCTTCATGCTCGTCTCGTCCCTCAAACCGAGCGCCAGGATGCTGGCCGATCTCGGCAGCTGGCGGGCGTTCTGGCCCGCCCCCTTCCGGCCGCAGAACTACACCCTCGCCTTCGCCAGCGTCCCGCTCGGGCGATACCTGCTCAACAGCGCGCTGGTCACCGCGATCACACTCGGGTGCTCGATCGCCGTCAATTCGCTGGCGGCGTATGCCTTCGCCGTGCTCCGTTTTCCGGGGCGCGATCTCCTCTTCGCCGCCACCGTCGCCCTCCTGATCGTCCCGTTCGAGGCGATCGTCGTACCCCTGTTCCTCACCGTGAACAGCCTCGGCTGGCTCAACAGCTACCAGGGGCTGATCGTCCCCTTCATCGCCAATACTTTCTACATCTTCCTCTTCCGCCAGTTCTTCCTGCGCATCCCGCGCGCGCTCATCGAGGCGGCGCGCCTCGATGGCGCCTCCCACTTCACCATCTACCACGCCATCGTCCTGCCGCTCGCGCGCCCGGCGCTGGCCACGGTCGCGATCCTCGAATTCGTCGCGCGCTGGAACGATTTCTTCTGGCCCTTCCTCATCCTGACGGACGAGCACAAGTACACGGTGCAACTCGGCCTCGCCCGATTCTTCCAGGGCGAGCGGACGCAGTGGGCGCTCGTGATGGCCGTGGCGGTGATCAGCAGCCTGCCGGTGCTGCTGGTCTTCCTCGTCGGCCAGCGCTTCCTCGTCGACGGCGCGACCACGCGGCGCGAGCGCTGAGCACCGCCATCGCGCCCGACGGGCGACTCCGGGCCACGACCGGTAGCTTGTGCGGCACGGCGCTGTCCTCTATACTCGGACCCAGCACGCGGCATGGGCGCAGCCTTCGCCGCCGCACAACCGCATATTCCGTCCACCGCAGGGGGAGCGACGAGCTGAGAGGCGGTCCCGCGACCGCTAACCCCTCGAACCTGATCCGGTTAGTACCGGCGTAGGGAATGTGGTGAACGACCGGTAGGATAGAGATTCTGTCGCGTTCCGTGCCCGCATGGAGCCGCAGACCGGTCGCGTCAGGCATCACATTTCCGCGCCCCGATCACAGGATCGGCAGCGCGGTTTTTTCTTGCCCGATCGCCGGGACGGTCGGATTGCGTGGGGAGGATGAGCGCATGACCGCCACCACGACGATGCGCGCCGTGCGCTACCACGGCCCCGGCGAGCCCTTCCATGCCGATGCGGTGCCCATCCCGAGCCCGCGTACCGGGGAGGTTCTGGTGCGCGTCGGCGCGGCGGGGATCTGCCACACCGAGTTGCACCTCCGGCAGGGCACGTTGAACCTCGGGGTCGCGCCCCTCGTCCCCGGTCACGAGATCGCGGGCCTGGTCGAGGCGGTCGGCGCGGGGGTCGCGACGGTCCGACCGGGCGACCGGGTCGTGGTCTACTACTACGTCGGCTGCGGTCGCTGCGTCTGGTGCCGTCAGGGGCAGGACAATCTCTGCCGCGACGTCGTCGATCAGTTCGGCTTCACCGCCGATGGCGGCTACGCCGAATACGTCGTCGTGCCCGCCCGCAACCTCGTCGCGCTCCCGCCCGACCTCCCGCTGGAGGAGGCCGCGGCCCTCGCGTGCAGCGCCACCACCGCCCTCCACGCCGTCCGCGCCGTCGCGGACGTGCGCCTGGGGGAGACGGTCGTGATCTATGGCGTCGGCGCGGTCGGGTACGCGCTGATCCAGCTCTGCCGACTGGCCGGGGCGCGGGTCATCGCGGTCGGGCGGACGCCGACCAAGCTCGCGCTCGCCGCCGAACTCGGTGCCGACGAGACGATCAACGCCGACCAGCTCAACCCGGCGGTGGAGGTGCGCCGACTGACCGACGACGAAGGGGCCGATGTCGTCTTCGAGCTCGTGGGCAGCACCGAGACGATGGAGCGGAGCGTCGCGATGCTGCGCCGCCGCGGTCGGCTGGTCTTCATCGGCTACTCGCAGGATCGCCTCCTCCTCAACCCGCTCGAATTCGTCGTCAAGGAGTTGCAGCTCCGCGCCGCCGTCGGCAACACGTACGGCGAACTGGCCGACGTGATCCGCCTCGCCGCTGCGGGCCGCCTGCGGGCGACCATCGACCGCACGATCGGCCTCGACGATGTCCCGGCGGCGCTCGACGACTTGGCGGCGGGGCGGGTCACCGGGCGCGTTATCATCGTCCCCGGCGACGGCTCCCGCGAAGCCGTCGCCGCCCCGCCACAGAGCGAAGCGGCCCAACTCGATGCCGCGATTCTCGACGTGATCACGACGGGGTTCGACGCGCCGTACGATGATGCCCGGTTCGGGGAATTGGCGCTGCGCCTCTTCGCCTACCAGTTCGCCAACAACGAGCCGTACCGGAAGTACGCCCTGCGTAAGGGCCGTACGCCGGAGACGGTGCGCACCTGGCGCGAGATCCCCGCTGTCCCGATCGCCGCATTCAAGGCGGCGACACTGGCCTGTGAGCCGATCGCCGAGGCGGAGGCGGTCTTCATGAGCAGCGGCACCACCGGAGGGGCGGAGCGCCGGAGTCGCCACTATCACCCGCACCTGCGCCTCTACGATGCCTCGGTACGGGCAACTTTCGCCGGCACGGTTGTACCGGACGTGGCACCGGGCGCGCTGCCGATGCTCGCTCTCTTCCCGCCGCCACACGAACTGCCGAACTCCTCACTGGCGCACTGGCTCGATCTGGTGCTGCGCGAGTTCGGGGCACCGGGTAGCCACTTCGCGCTCGACCGGCAGGGCCTCGATCTGCCGGGGATCATCGCCGCGCTGCGCGAGGCCGAGCGCAGCGGGACGCCCCTCTGCCTGCTCGGCGCCTCCTTCTCCTTCGTCCACCTGTTCGACGCGCTGGCCAAGGACGATCTGCGCTTCGCCCTGCCCGCCGGCAGTCGGGTCATGGACACCGGCGGCTTTAAGGGTCAGAGCCGGGAGATCGGGCGCAGCGAACTCGTTGGGCTGTTGCGCGATCGTCTGGGTGTGCCGCGCGAGTTCTCCGTCAACATGTACGGCATGACCGAGCACAGCACGCAATTCATCGACAGCACCATCCGCGCTCGGGTCATGAGGACAGCAGGGCCGCGCCATAAACTGGTCCCCCCCTGGGCACGCACGCTGGTGGTCGATCCCGAGACGCTGGAGGAATTGCCGGAGGGCGAGATCGGCCTATTGCTGCACTACGACCTCGGTAATCGCAATTCGGCCCTGGCCGTGCTGAGCGAGGATGTTGGCTACGCGCTCGGCGGCGGCTTCGAATTGCTGGGTCGTGCGCAAGGGGCCGAGGCGCGCGGCTGCTCGGTGGCGATGGACGAACTCCTGGCCGCTGTGGGACAGGGGGACCGGCCAGGGGGGCAGCCATGACCACGATCGATACCTCGACCGATTTCTGGCTCCTACCCGGCCTCGACGCGGCTGCGGTCGCCGCGTGGTACACCCTGCCCGATGTGGCGCTCGACGGCCAGCGATTGCGCTTCCCGCAGCCTACCTCGGCGCAGCTCGACGCCGTATTCGACCGCTTGGCGGCGGCGCGGATGCGCTGGCTCGCCGGGGCGACCACGCGCGACCTGATCGCCCTCCTCGACGCCGCGCGCGACCGCTGGCTCGCGCGCGATTACCCGCCGCGCGTCGCGGCGGAGCGCGCCCTGCCCGCGGTGACCGGCTACACCGACGCGATGGTGCGGCGCGGCCTGGACGATTACCTCGGCCTCTTCACGCGGGACACGCTCAAGGCGCTGGTGCGTGCCGAGCTGGGCGACCTCGACATCCTCGACGGCTTCCGCGAGCGTCGGATCGTGCCGGGGCGGAGCCGCGCGTTCGGCCCCGCGCTGACGACGCACGTCTTCTCGGGGAATGTGCCGGGACTGGCCGCGCAGAGCCTGATCATGGCGACGCTCCTGAAGTCGGCCTCCTTCGGCAAGCTCGCCTCCGGCGAGCCGCTCTTCGCCGGGATCTTCGCGCGCTCCCTGATCGCGCTGGAGCCGCGACTGGAAGACTGTTTCGCCGTCACCTGGTGGCCGGGCGGCGCGGCCCCCGAACTGGAGGCGGTCGCGCTCGGTCGGGCCGAGGCGGTGATCGCCTACGGCGGCGAGGAGGCGGTGCGCGCGGTGGGGCGGCGCGTGGCCCCGGGCGCGCGTTTCGTCGGGTATGGCCACAAGATCAGTTTCGGTGTGATCGGGCGCGAGGCGCTGGTCGATGAGCGCCAGGCGCGGCAACTGGCGGCACGCGCCGCCTACGACTGCGCCAAATTCGACCAGCAGGGCTGCGTCTCGCCGCACCTCTTCTACGTGGAGGAGGGGGGCGCGGTGACGCCGCGCGCGTGGGCCGCCACCCTGGCCGCCGAACTGGCCCGGCTCGGCGGCAATCTGCCGCGCGGCAGGCTCACCGCCGCCGAGAGCGCGGCGGTCGCGGCCTTCCGGCGCGACGCCGACTTCCGCGCCAGCCTCGACCCGGACGCTGTCGCCCTCCACGACGGGGACGGCGCGGGGGACGCGACGGTCGTCTACGACGCCGACCCGGCGTTCGCCGCGACCTGCCTCAACCGCACGGTGCTGGTCAAGCCGCTCCCGACCGCCGAGGCGCTCGTGCCGCTCCTCGCCCCGGTGCGCGGATTCCTGCAGACCGCCGCGTTGGCGCTGGAACCCGCGCGACGCGACGCCCTGGCCGCCGCCCTCGGCGCGGTCGGCGTGACCCGGATCTGCCCGGTCGGCAAGATGCCCGATCCCGATGCCGCCTGGCACCACGACGGGCGCTGCAATCTGCTCGATCTCGTGCGCTGGGTCGATATCGAAGAGGGGTATCCGCTCTGAGCGCGGGAACAGCGTGCGGGCGTGGACGGCCCATCCGGAACGGAGCCCGCCGCGAACGCGCCCGATCGCGGGTGAGGAGAGGGGCCACAATCCTATAGTTCCGCCGGTGCGGCGGTTGAGCGATGGCCCATGACACGCGGCGTGTGTGCACATGGCGGCAGGAGGCGACGATGGCAACGAGCGGGGGAGCAGGGCGGCCCGACGGGTTGGCGCTGGGCCTCGAGGAGCGACCGGGCGTGGCGCAGGGGCTGGCGTTGGGCTTCCAGCATGTCCTGGTCTCGAATGTCTGGCTCGATCCGGTCTTCGTCGCGGCGGTGGCGGGGCTGCCGGTGGCCCTCGCCGGGAACATGGTGAACGCGATCTTCCTGGCGGCAGGGATCGTCTCCCTGCTCCAGTCGACCCGCCTGGTGCGCCTGCCGATCGTCGAGGGGCCGTCGGCCGCCTTCGATCCGCTCATGATCAGCTTCGGGAAAGCCGGACGCCTGGCGCAGGCGACGACCGGGATCCTCATCGCCGGGGCGATCATCTTCCTCCTCGCCGCGACCGGGCTCCTCGGTCGCCTGCGCCGCCTCTTCACCCCGGCGGTCACCGGCACCGTCACGCTGCTCGTCGGCCTCGCGCTGGCGCAGTTCACGCTCACCGAGTTCCTCGGTGGCAACCCGTCCGGCCCGACCTTCGCGCGCGGGGATACCGTCGCTATCGCCATGACCACCCTGCTCGCGGTGCTGCTGCTCAGCGCCTTCGGGCGCGGCGTCGCGCGGCGCTACGCCTTCGTCTGGGCGCTCCTGCTGGGCGATGCGCTGGCGGCCCTGCTCGGACGGCTCGACCTGCGTCCCGTTGCCGTGGCCCCCTGGCTCGGCATCCCGCGGCTCCTCCCCTACGGGGGCCTCGCCTTCGACCTCGGCGCGACGACGATCTTCCTGCTCGCCTTCATCGTGGCGGTGCTCGAGGCGGTGGCCGTCTACCACGCGGCGGGCGAGATCGTCGGCACCACGATCACCGATCGGCGGCTGAATCGGGGGGTCGCCGGGGCGGCGGCGGGGTCGATGGTCTCGGCCCTCTTCGGCGGCTTCGCCACGACCGCCTACGCCCAGAACGTCGGGTTGCTGCGCCTCACCGGGAACGGCTCGCGGCACGCCGTGACCTACGCCGGCGGCATCTTCCTGGCCCTCGCCTTCGTGCCGAAGCTCGGCGCGACCCTGGCGGCGACGCCCGACCCGGTGGTGGGCGGGATCTTCCTGCCGGCGGCGGGCTCGCTGATCGTCATCGGCGTCGGCCTGCTCGCCCGGATGGCCCAGACCGAGCGCAACCTGCTGGTGGTCGGCCTGGCGGTCCTGCTCGGGGTCGGCCTGCCGCTGATGGGCGCGCCCCTGTTCGACAAGCTCTCGCCCGGCTGGGGCCTGCTCCTGAGTCAGCAGATCGTCGTCGGCACCGCCGTCGCCATCCTGCTCGAGCTGGTGCTGGTGCACCTGCCCGGCCGGTTCGGCGCGCGGGATCGCCGGGGTGACGAGCCGACGGCGCGAGAGGCGGACACCGGAGTACGCGAGCAATAACGGGGCGTGCCCACGACGACAACGCGCTGGCAGGGTACCCCTAAACTGAAGCCCAGGTGAAACCCACATACCCCGCGCTGGAGACCATGTAGCTCTCATCGGCGCTTCGGTTTAGTATTACAATAGCAGTTGCTTGTCGAGGTGGGGGTGGTCGGGCTGGTGTGGCAGGGGGGTGATGGTGGACGACATGGCGGCGGCCGCAGCGGCCTGGACGCTGACCCTCGCGGACGTGCAGGAACGGCTGGCCCCGCGCTTCCTGCGGGCCGAGCCGCGGCGGCGGGCGCGCGCCTATGTCCGGGCCTTGCTGGAACCGGTGGCGCGCAAGAACGGCTGGCAGTTGGCCGAGGCGGCGGGGGAAACGACACCGCACGGCATGCAACGCCTCCTGGTCGGCACCGGGTGGGACGCCGACTTGGTCCGCGACGACACGCGCGCGTATGTGGCCGCGCAGCTAGAGGGTGTTAAGGACTTCATGGTAACGCTTGTTCTCGCAAGGACCAATCCGGGCGCGATCAGCGTCGCCCGGAACGCCCTCCGGCGGGTGTAACGGTCGCAGCAGCGGCGGCACGAGGAGAGCGGGCCACCCGGTGGGCAACGCGGAGACATCTACCCCGCCGAGTCGGCCAGTTTCCGGCAGACGTTACACAATTGGTAGCAGTAAGTCCTTAACACCCTCTAAACCAAAGCTCCGATGAGAACTACATGTACTACGCTAGGAACTATGTGGATTTCACCTGAGCTTTGGTTTAGGCGACCCGGGCGGGGTGCTGCTCGTCGACGAGACCGGGTTCCTCAAGCAGGGCCCCAAATCGGCGGGCGTGGCGCGGCAATATAGCGGCACGGCGGGGCGACGCGCGAACCAGCAGGTCGGCGTCTTCCTCGCCTATGCGACGCCGCGCGGCTGCGCCTTCCTCGACCGCGCGCTCTACCTGCCGGAGGAGTGGGCCACGGACGCGGCGCGACGGACGGCGGCCGGCATCCCCGACACGGTGGCCTTCGCGACCAAGGGGGAGCTGGCCCAGGGGATGTTGGCGCGGGCGTTCGTCGCGGGGGTGCCGGCGGCGTGGGTCGTCAGGGACGTCGTCTACGGGCGCGAGCAGCTGCGGCGCTGGCTTGAGGAGGAGCACCGGGCCTACGTCCTGGCGGTCGCCAGCGACCACGGCGTCTGGACGGCCGGGACGCAGGTCGCGGCGCAGGCGCTGGCCGACACGCTGCCCCGCGACGCCTGGCACCGGTGGTCGGCGGGCGCCGGGAGCCAGGGGCCGCGCTGGTACGACTGGGCGTGCCTGGCCCTCCCCTACGAGGCGTCGTCGGGCTGGGCGCACTAGGCTGCTCGTCCGGCGCAGCGTCAGCGACCCGCGCGAGCGCGCCTACTTACCGGGTCCATGCCCCGGCGGAGACGGACCCGCCGGCGATGGTCGCGGCGGCGGGCACGCGCTGGCGGATCGAGACCGCGTTCGCGGAGGCCAAGGGGCTGGTCGGGCTGGACGAGTACGAGGTACGGCGCTGGGCGGGCTGGCACCGCCATGTGACCCTCAGCCTCCTCGCCCACGCCGCCCTCGTCATCGCCCGCGCCCGCGCCGTCGCCGCGACGGCGGAAAAAGGGGGGCGCACGACCGCCCCGCGTTGAGCGTCCCGGAGACCTACCGCCTGCGCCTGATCGCGGCGACCGCGGGGGCCGCCCGCGCCCACCGCCTGGGTTGGTCGCGCTGGCGCCGCACGCAGCTGGCCCGGGCGCAGCGCGCGCATATCCGACGGCGTGCCCCGGCCGCGCCCTCGACGCGGTGTCGCTGATCACTTAATTTGGCTCTCCCGAGGTTTTGCTGCGCCGGGGTGAGGCCCGAGGAGGCGCGCCCGCTGGCGGGTTGTGCGCTGGTCGGGCAGCGCCGATAATCGACGGCTCTGGTGCGATGGCGTCACGTTCCACCCTGCCAAGGAGCCGCCGATGCCCGCCATGACCCTCCTCCCCGCCCCCGCCACAGGGCGCGCGCTCGACCAGTTGCACGCCGACGAGCGGCAGATCGTCGGCGAACTGGCGACGACCGCCCCTGAGGCGGGCTGTCCGCTCTGCGGCCAGGCGGCGACGCGCGTCCAGAGCCACTATTGGCGCCGCCTCGCCGATCTCCCCTGGCAGGGGGTGCCGGTCGTGGTGCGGCTGCACACCCGCCGGTTCTGGTGCGACAACCCGGCGTGTCCCCGCGCGATCTTCACGGAGCGGGTCCCCGCGCTCGCGGCGCCCCGCGCGCGGCGCACCGACCGCTTGACGGCGGTGCTGGCGCAGGTCGGCTTCGCGCTCGGCGGCGAGGGCGGGGCGCGGCTCCTGGCGGCGCTCGGCATGGCGGCCAGCCCCGACACGCTCCTCGGCCTCGTGCGGCACACCCCGCTCGCCGCGCCGCCCACGCCGCGTGTCCTCGGGATCGACGACTTCGCCCTGCGCCGCGGGCGGACGTATGGCACGCTGCTGATCGACCTGGAGCGGCATGCCGTCGTGGACGTGCTCCCCGACCGCGACGCCGACAGCGTGGCGCGCTGGCTCGCGGCCCATCCCGGCGTCGCGGTCAGCAGTCGCGACCGCAGCGGGGTCTATGCGGACGGGGCGCGGCGGGGGGCACCCGACGCCACGCAGGTCGCGGACCGGTGGCACCTGCTCAAGAACATCGGCGACGCGCTCGAACGCCTCCTCGGCCGACAGCGCGAGGCGTTACGCGCGGCGGCGGTGCCGACCCCGCATGGTGTGCCGCCGCCGGAGGCCCCGCCCGCGTCCCGGGCGGACCCGGTCGCGCCGGTCGCCCCACCGGCGACGATCAGGCCGCGGGAGACGCCGGGCGACGTGCGCCGTCGGGCCCTCCATAAGGGAGTGCACGACCTGCATGGGCGGGGGCTGTCGCTCAGCGCCATCGGTCGGCGGGTCGGGTTGTCCCGCGTCACGGCCCGGAAGTACCTGCGCGCTGCGGCGTGCCCCGCGCGCAGCGCCCGGCGCACGCACCTGCCGGCGTTGGGCCAGCACGAGACCTACTTGCGCGCGCGCTGGGTCGCTGGCTGCGACAATGCCGCCCAGTTGTGGCGCGAGTTGCGGGCGCGCGGCTTCCCCGGATCCGCCGGGGCGGGGCGACGCTACCTCGGATCGTGGCGCACCACCCCACGTCGGCCGGGTCGCCAGCAACGGCGGAGCGCGGGACCGCCGCCACCCCGCCCCC
>JAABUJ010005304.1_pt1 | contig 12945 bp, 12 predicted proteins | sample 5559131 | NCBI WGS metagenome assembly JAABUJ01 (sample SAMN10711875, study PRJNA513366) | rock metagenome | isolation source: Antarctica rocks | place: Antarctica: Victoria Land, Mt New Zealand nord | collected 2016-01-07
ACAATGCGACGACTATCGGGCGATGAAATGATCGCGATCGAGATCCTTCTAGATCATCAGTCCAGTCAACCTTGTCCCTTTCACTACCTGTTTGAAGATCCCATATTATCAAGTGATTATTTCTCAGTGCTCCAAGTAACAGGTTGTCTTCCTCAATGAACGCCACGGACATGCATTGCTGAGGTGTCTTGATGACCCAAATCTGCTCCCAGGAGGATGTGTCCCATAAGCAGACCCGCCGCGAACCAGCTGATGCGAGGAACTTCTGTTATGCGTCCAAATTCCAGGAATGTAACGGCTTCTTGATGCTGTAATTTGTGCGCTTCTTGACATGTCGTTTCGTTGTAAATCACCATCTTCCCGCTGGACGTACCGACGGCGAAGAATTTATCAGAAGACGCTAGAGCAGAGAATGTCTCCTGCGGAGGTCAGACCGATTGAGGAAATGCCACCACGGTTGGGAGCCGCAATATATTTTCGAGGGGCAGTGTCTGCGGGACAGAAGGGCGGTATTAAATAGTATATAGAGGAAGGCGAGACTATCAAATGTTGCCAGATTTAGTGACTATTTGGACAAGGTCAGTAGCCCAAGCATCTACAAGCACAATGTCTTTGCCGAACGGCGAAAGATACTTAAGTCTTCTCTGCAAGAAGTTCTTGAAAGCGTTGGCAGTCCTGATAAGGCAGTTGAGATCGGAATGACCAGCGACATATTCGATCCAGCATAAGACATTGGAAGAACCCAGAAATCTTCCTAGATTGACCAATGTATCGTCGTCCTGCGAGGATACATGGAAAACGTGCTCAAAGAAGGAGCTGCACGCATAACTCGCGAGTGCCCCGTGCTCTCTCACCACATTACTTACACTTAAATCACGGCGTGCAGGACCTTTCATTTCGTTCCCATTGAGGTACTCAAGACATGTCATTAGTAGGCGCCCATGGCCGGTTTTCCGATCCACCCCAAATTCCGAGTTACGACTTGTGTGGAGAAGGAAATCGCGAGCTGTCTGATGTATCAATTGGACACGTGATAACGCGTCCACGTAAATCAATTGACCACACCGTGACTCGATGGAAGCCTCAACGCTGTCTATTTTATGCTTGATATCCATTTGTAGGGCCTGCTCCAGTTCGTATGTGGTTAGAGGTCTAGCTGAGCATACCGTCCAGGTCAGTATGGCTTTCGCAAGTACTTTGCTATATGGAGGCGCTCTCGACATCTGTTCGAGGATACGAGAGTAGAGATCGTTCATGTCGGAAGGTACTTCCTCAAGAACCTGATGAATTTCGGTCGAGGTGTGAGCTAGCCTAAGTTCTTGCATGATCAAACTGACCCACAGAAAGCATCCGCCAGACTTTGTAGATATCGCGCTCATTATATCCTGCTGCGTTTGCTCGTCGATCATAGGTAGTTGTTGCAGATTGGCTTGTAGGTAGAGTGCGATGTCGGACTTCGTGTCATCTGGTGAAATTTCTTCGGACGTCACCGTGGCTTTGGGACGCGAAGACTGCCTGTATGTCTCAAAGCGATTGCGACAAGTGAGCAAAATTTGAGCTGAGTGGGTCTCCGTGAGTTTTAGTAATAGAGACACCAATTCCGAATCGTGACTGCACTCGTCCAACGCGTCAATGACCCAGTATTGATGTCTTGTCCAGGACTTGATTCGGAAAATACCCTCCATATATAGCTTGCGCCAGATGTTGCGATAGTCGGCTTTGCAAAGTTGGTCATCCTTCGCGCAGATCCCAAGCTCTGTTTGCATGACCAGGGGGTGCATGTAAGCCATCTGCCCAGCCATCGAGAGAAGGAAGCAACTAATGCTTGTCTGCGCCTTGTTTCGGTAATCCAAGAAGTAGAATGAAACGTCAAGGTCTAGGCTCGTAAGATGCTGAATCACCTTGCCGCTCAAGACGGTCTTTCCGGTCGCTGGCTTTGCGCTGATCCAATACAGATGTGCATCTAGATGGTCGCGCCACGCTTGGAAAGTGTCCTTCGATATCAACCACTCGCAGGATCCGGTCAAACGCAGGTATTCAATGTCCATGTAATAATATTTGGGTGCATCTGTTACGCCTAGAATGCTGTCCAACAGCCTTCGTTGTTCATGATTAATCTCGCCCTGCAATGCACTGACATCTTCTCGCAGCCCACGTATTATTGAAGCAAGCGCATCCCGAACAGTTCTATAGTTTGAGTCGGTCGTTGTGGCATATTTGCACACCTCGCGGTGATTCGCGTTGAGATATGTTGCGGTTTCATTGGGATAGCCAAGAACAGCTGCATCCTTTTCCACTACGAGGCTCTTTCCCAAGCCATATGCCATTGGCAACGTCTCATAGAATGAGTAGAGCCGCAACTCTTGAGAGTACTGTGGGAACTCATCGTTGATTGACTGTGTCGCAAGAGAATTACGATGTAGATCTTTGACAAAAGGTCTGGCTCCAGAGGAGAGATTGAGAACACGGCTTAGTAGTTGAGCGAGGTCTGCGCCCCGATGCGGAGTTGCCAGGAATACAACGGCGCGGACTCGTTGAGCTAGTGACTTGAATTCATCCTTCTGACGTGCCATTATGTAGGCCCGCTTAATCACAAGACCACCCATACTGTGGCCGACCAAGACTAATGGTGCCTGCGGTCCTTATTAGTGTCCAAGACTGATTTCAAATGATGTAGCTAATCATACTCGATCGCGAGACCTGTAATACGTACATTGCTGTTCCGGGCCATCGCAGAACAATGATGCAAGGATCCTAGAAGAGATTTGGAGAAGTCATGCACGCTAAGAGTACTCTCGTTGGCCCACTCCGAATTGTAGCCAAAGCTATATATTCGGACATCTTGAAAACCCGGATCTTGCGGTAAGCCATTCTTTAGGCCAATATAACGCGAAATTGCCGGACTTTGTCTAGGTACTCTTAGATCCACCTTCGAGGCCATGCACGAACACCAAATCTGCAATAGCCGAAGATTTGGGGTCAAACAAAACGTTCAACCCAAGTGGGCCCTTGACGTCTGCGTGGTTCGCTGCCTCGATCCTGTCGTGTAAAAGTACGATTGAAGAACGAACGTGTCGAAGAGGAGCCCGAAGAGGTCGCTGTCGACATCGAGCGCTCCATATCGACAGCAAGAGTAGCCGTAGTAATGAAAGCCTTACCTCAATGAGATGACCTCAAAGGTAGTCGCAAATGTGGGGATGAGGCGAGACGTTGCTGCAATGCTAATAATCATCGCGGGTCGACGAGATGTATGGTAAAGGCTAATGCATGATAGAATGACAATGTGGCAGAGAAGCCCTGACTTCGGTTTAAAAAGACCTCGCATCTGGGAGCTGTGGCAAGAGATCTCTTGAAAGAGCACTGAGATTAGTGAAAACTCTCGGCACCAATCTTAGATAGGCATGGATCAGACCTGGCGCTTGGCAACAGCTCAGCCCTGGCGACTGGGTTGGAACAGAGCCATCGTTTCGACAGGCAGGCGTGCGTGTTGCGCAAGTGGGCCTCCCTACGGATGTGAGCTCCCAGAACGATAAGGGACCGGTTGTTTTGTGTACGGACGGCTCGGACTTGATCCTTAGACAAGGATTCGGAGACCCAATAGCTGATGAATTTAGCACCACCAACGCGAGACGAATCGGTGAAACGCTGACAGCAGGCTCAGGGCTCGAGAGATTATCGTCGAGGTATATCGAAAGAGAGCTCCAACGTAGTCATGCTTGATCTCAAGCTGTAACCACAGTCGATTGACTTGAAAAGAACGATGATAACATCGGCTGTTCGTAGGATGAATATTGCGACACGGCGAAACTTGACGACCCAGTCACAGACTGGTGTGGAGGATTGATCCAGTATCTCCCGGGTCGATGTTAAGGGATCGCTTGTGTGTACACACGCTTGTCGAACCAAGGTCCGACCACGCACATCCGCCCCCAAACAACGGGTAATTTGGAGCATCTCATGGGTCTCGCTTCCAGCCCCATGTTTTTAGGTCGTCCTACGTGGTACTTCTAGGGTACAGCTCAATCGACTGGTTGCAGCATGCTGCAAGTACCCGTGAAGAAACTATACATCACCCCTCATATTGGTAGCTGATGATGTGGCCGACCAAATCCTTCAGTTGTTCGACGTGGCACGGTGGCCGAGACGGGTGCAGTGCAGCCACCAAATATCCACCATGGCAGCTGCTACAGACACTCTTCGACACTGGGAATCCTGATCTGAATACGAGTTCGACCAGCCTTCACCTTGCGATCATTTCTTGTGTATCCCATTCTTGCAGCGTTGAGTGATAATCACGTTCTAACGTATTGACGTTGGGCAGACTGTGGTTCTCAGTCTCAGGCTTCACCCATTGTGAAAGCGTACGAACGTGAAAACGTCATTGGCTTCCGATACCAGCGAACTTGGTTCGATTCGAGATCGTGTGGGACGAGCCAAACGAAGTAGACGAGAAGTGGGTTCAATTCATCGACGACAATGTCCTCGCAAGTAGCCTGACCAAAGATCCACGTGTGCAAATACACGAGCACTGACCTTCTATATAGAGCTTCCCGCAGGTACCAAACCCCTGGGGATTAACCGTTGCGAATCAAGCTATTGGACGAAGGGGCCGAGATTTCTACTGAGCAGAGCGATGGGTCGAGGTTGTCTTTCTTCCTCAAGGCAAGTACCCTTCGCTCGTCGACATCTAGTCCTAGCCGTTTACTCGAAGCATGCCTGTGCAGGTTACTTTAATCGAAGCCATGGTCTCTGGCGAGTTCTTTTCGCAGTCGACGCTTTACGCTGCGGCTCCAGATTTCACACCCAAGCCTTATGCATGGGGAACTTACGCCTTCGACCCAAAAATCCATTTCTTCCTCTGCGAGTTTGTTGACATGGACGAGGCGACATTACCTGATCCTCAAAAATTTGCACAAGCGCTCGCGAAATTGCACAGGATCACTGTATCCCCAATTGGCAAATACGGTTTCCTAGTGGCCACCTTTCAAGGCCTGGTCCCTCAATTTGCTGATTGGACAGACACTTGGGAGGAGTTCTTCTCCCGCTCATTCCGGAGACTGGTGGAGAACGAGGAGAAGGCTTAGGGACCTGACCCGGAAATGCAGGACCTAGAGAAAGCCATCTTTGAAAAGGTCATCCCTCGACTGCTGCGCCCCTTGGAGACTGGAGGCAGGACTATCCGGCCCTGTCTTGTGCATGGCGATACTTGGGATGGGAATGTCGCCACGAACCTTGACACGAACAATCTCGTCATATTCGACTCAACATGCATATAGGCTCATAGTGAATGAAGCTGCTTTCAATATCATCTCCAGAATGCTCTGACTTTATTAAACGATTAGTTGAACTCGCGCCACTGAGACCCGCCCAACATCGTATGAGGAAAGAATACATAGAAGCTTACTTCAAAGAAACGCCTCCTTCGGATCCAAGAGAAGATCAAGATGATCGAATTGCTCTTTACTGCTTGTGAGTTGAGGAGAAGGGGACACTTCTTTTGGTCGCTGACGGCAATTACAGGCGCTTCGACATGAATTCTTCGTCGATATACCCATATAGTCGGACACAAGATTTTTTTTTTCCAGTTCCAGTTACGGTCGCCAACCTGAGCTGCTGCTGCTTTAGCAATCAATGTTTAGGGTTTATATAGGTTTTCAAACTAACCCTAAATACAACCCTAGATTTGAAAAACATGGACACGACTTTGACGAAAATATTGACATTATCTCCTAGTCAGTTGAACAAACATTTTATGTTTGATTGATAACTTGAATTCTAGCTTATTCTAGCGGTTGGAAATGGCTCCTTCAAAACGAGGAAATGTCAATTTGAATTAATGCACTTTTTGGCCTATAATGTGCCATACTATCTACCTTGGCTGCACTTATCGCCGGGGTTTGACTTCGTTTAGTGTACGACAAAAGGTATACTTTGACGAAGAAAACAACTTCACACTACTCATCGTTATACACCATAACAAGATACATTAAACAGAGCAAAAAAGCCTGTTCCTAACAAAGATACTCTTCTTTCGTTGTTGATCTAGTGCTATATTCCTGTTCTTTTAGCAAACAAACGATATGATGTTTCCTCAATCACCAACGCAGACAAAAGTGAATCTGATGGCACGAATACTAGATCGACAGCCTCTTCTTAGATTCCTTGATTATCCTTCGATGCGGGTTGCGAGTAGGGAGCTAGGTTGGACGATGTTAACCAAAACCTGATGCTGATTGGAACAAGGTTCCTCGAAAGGCATCGCCAATTTCCGACCAACATCGCTCAATAAACGGACAGCCACACCCGAATCCTAATGGTATTAGCTTCATCGAGACTCAAGGGGCTGATCGCGACCTAATTTGAAGAAGAGATTCTGGCCGATTGGATGCGGGCTCTTGCGAGATGCCTTGATGAAGAGTAGAGGAAGGATCGTACAGCATGTTGCAGCGAGACCGTAAGGATAGGAGTTGGGCTCACCATCACTGGTCAGGCGAATCTATGCGACCTCGACTCGCGGGGATGAAGGCTGTACAACTGGTCAAACACGATAAGGATTCATGCAAGTGCTGTCGCAGGTTGGCGGAGCGGAGTGGGATGATTGCACCCTGACTAGATTGATTCTATGCGAACAAGTTTTCCAAGAGGACGAAGGGCCAGATCTAATGATGTTGGCCTGTGGGCAGCGAGCTCGTCGGAGATTTCTACCAAATGTGACTTGAAAGGCAGCGCATACCACCTGCTAAAAGGAAGGATCAAGTCACATGCAGTGACTTGGTCCACCATGGCGCAATCGTTGTCGGTTGGACTTTCTCGATGCGATCTAGTTCAAAGGTGTCGAAGAATTCTTCTTTCAAGAGCTGCAACAACCTGCTTTCTCGACACTGAAGCCTAATATTTATCCCATGCAGTGTCCTGGGACCCAGTGTCTGTTCTGTCTAGGGGATGTCGGCCTGGCGACGAATATAGGACCCGGTGCTTCGCGAACCCTTTCACACTCACCCGACACGTGCACAAGCAACATCTTCAGTACCTTCCTGCCGGGCAACCCATTCACCTGTCCCCACCCTTCGTGCTCTGTGAATGGATTTCTTCTGCAGAATGCCAACCTTTACAAGAATCATGCTTTATTGGTTCACAGCGTCGCACACTCTGCATGGTCCCGAACAAATAAGATCCTAGTGGGCTCAGACGGAAATTCTACCGGAAACAGCTTCGCAGGGAGTCCCCGAGACACTATTATCTAATGAAGGCTGTTAAGCATGAGCCGTACGTATCCCACTCGATGAACAGCCACTGTACTATTTCTTTTGTTATCGTATCCAATAGCATTTTCCCCCTTTATATAGTCGAATTTTATGACGTAAGTACTTGGCCCGAAGAATGCGCACTTAGCGTGTCGCAATACTGGTCACGTGGTGCGTGACGTCGTTGAAATTTAGGCGGGGTGCCTGGGCTGACTGCTAAGCTAGCCACTCGCCTGTGGAAAATAAGCATATAGCGGCGCCTTGTGATCACATTAAAGACACACTTGCTATCTCCAGGTCTTCCTTCCCTATAAGTATGCCCTAGAACGTTATGCGAGACTCTGCAGAGCTAGCGACCGATCCTATTCCCTTCAGTCACCAGAGCGTACTGGATACGCCGAGCCAATGAAGTCCTGATGTAGTCTTCTCCTTGCCCATTCGCCGCTTTCGGCCACTGTCCTTGTTAACCATACTGGTATCAGCGAACTTGGGAAGATGTCTGTACTGGACTTAATTCGAACAATTTATATGGAAACCCTACGCTCCACGATATTTACATCCGAATCGCCAAATGACACAGCTCACAAGAGCGACTAGGTAAATTGCTAGAATCAACAAATTGTGGTTCAATTCTAATCGATTCGTTTGGTCCCTATCGTCTTTCCGAATAGCGAGGCGGGACTTTTCAAGCCGAAAGCCTTTTCATCGTGGGCCGACGTCCATGTTGATGACGATTGTTTTCGCCTCCATATAGCTCATCAGTCCAGCAAAGCCTGCCTCGCGTCCTTCGTTACCACTCTCCTTCAAGCCACCGAATGGAACAGCATACCCAGGTAGATAGTTCGAATTGATGGCCACGATATCGACTTCGATCAAAGCGCTGACCCCCAATGCACACGCGATATCGCTGGTATAAACACATGTCGAAAGATCGTAACTCGTGTCATTTGCGAGCTCAATCGCTTCGTCCTCGATTCTGAAGGTGCGAATGGACAATGTCGGCCCGAACATTTCTCGTGTCCACGTCGAGGACTTGAGAGAGCCGTTCATCATGATGATAGATTGGATGAAATTTCGTCCCTTTTGATGTCGATCGCCTCCCATAAGGAATTCAACTCCATCTTTCTTTCCTTGTTCGAAGAAAGCAAGGACATTGTCAGTCTGAGCTTTGTCCGCCAGCGGGCCGAGGAAAGTCTCCTCAGACGCAGGGTCGCCTGTAGTACTTGCAAGCATTTCGAAGTAAGCTTGAAGCCCTTTAATGTGGCCGCGATTGCTTCATGGACCAGGACTCTCGAGGCGGCGACACATAGTTGGCCTAAGTTCATCAAGAAACTTTGAGACGAATGCATGAGAGCATTTTCGAGATCAGCGTCAACTATTGGATTGATTAGTTGACACCACTGGAGCTCGTTCGTGCAGGTACTTACCAAAGATGATTGAAGGGAATTTGCCGCCGAGCTCCAACGTCACCCTCTTTAAGTTGCTGGACGTGGCAGCCAGCTGAACCTTTCTGCCAGCTTCAAGGGAACCAGTAAAGCTGATCTTCCTAATACCCATGTGAGCCGCTAGTAATGCACCTGTACGCCCAGCGCCCGAGACGAGATTTATCGTCCCAGGCGGAAAACCAGCCTAGGTAATGAGGTCTCCCAGCGCCAGAGTCCCAAGAGGAGACTTTACCGATGGTTTAAATATGAAGGTATTGCCGGCAGCAACAGCAGGGGCTAGCTTGTGACAAAAGAACACCAAAGTAGCGTTCCAGGGAGCGATCCCAGCGCAGACACCCATTAATTCGTAGCGGACAAGCTTGTACTGTCCATCCCCGTCCTCGGGAAACATCTCACCGTATATCTTGTCGCAGAACCCAGCATAGTAACGGAAGACAGGCGATAAAATTCTGCCTAACGCCAGACCCAGCGTGATGGGCTGACCCATAGCGAGAGACTCTAGCTTCATCAAGTCATGCAGATGGTCTTCGAGCAGGTCGACGAATTTCAGCATTATTTTAGCCCTTTCGCCACCAGACAACTTGCCCCACGTGGCCTTGTATGCGCGCTGAGCAGCATCCACGGCATCGTCGACGTCTTCTCCTCCGACACATGGGAGGTTTTCCGTGATGACGCTGTCATCGATTGGATTTCGGACCGTCCAACAATGACCTAATTTGACAGGTACGTACTAGTGAAGTGGAGCTTAGTACTTGCACACCCAGTATATGTGTCATTTGTGAGGAAGCACATGATCAGAGACTCAAAGATGTGTACATAGTGACGTGCCAGAAGTTGAAAGTCTGAAAAGAGGCGCCACAGGACTTGGTAGATACGGGCAAGACGAGGGATTCAAGTAGCACAACCTCGAGTGCCCACCACGAAGTTCAGAGCTTAATATTCAGATAAGGGAAAGCAGCAGGGAGCTCCTACCTGATTCTTGATGAATAGCTTGTTCTGTATAGTTGGCGTTGACAACTCGCGACTGTCCAAGTTTCCGAGTTGACATCTGTTTCCTCAAGAATGGCTTTTGAAAGGATCAAGTACTTCGAGAAGATGAAACGCTTAGCTCGACGCCTTCAAAGAGGAATGTTTCTAAGCACGACCCACAGAAGTGGCAAAGGAGGGATCAAGGACAAATATCAAAGAGAAACACAGCTATGACAGAGTAGTTGAGGAGACGATACCTTGATAGACTGACCTAGAGTCAAGCTATTAGCACTACTGGTGACCCGCATCGGCTCCGACGCAAGATCTCGAACACTCTCAGACCCTGAATAGAGACGTGCTTTGCTTTGCATGGGAGGCAAACCCCTGCCTTCTTTCTCGAAGGGACAACTGAAAACATTAGTAGTCAAACATTTTTTGGCCATACTGGCTTATAAGCGGATACATAAAACAGCTTCAACACGTATCTTTGGCCTGTCGATTGCACAAAGCATTTGAACTCTTAAAAGAAGAGTCCACAGGAACCACCTACGTATGGACTATTGAATATGATCCTTCCGAGGCAGCCACGTAGTTGAGCTTTCCAATTGTCCTGCTTTTCAATTTCCATATTGGTTTAAGACAGTACATACGCTGCAAGGCTGCACGAAGGGGCTATCAACAGCGGGAACAATGGCATGTACGTGGAAATCTGGGCGTAGCGAGCACTCCAGATGGCACCAGCGACCGAAAGCGTGAATAACATGGCCTTCTCTTCTGTTGTCCTCGGACCGGCACTGCGACTCCACTGCCAGTTTAGAAGCGCTGGCATTGGGCGGTCAGCATGATCCGGTTCCTATGACGAGGACGAGCGTCAAAGCCCCACATACCAGCGACCAGCAGACTGCCATTGATGTATCCCCAACCACCCGAGGCACCGGTTCTACCCACGAGGTGTTGAGGCAAGTCTGGTATAGAGGCGAGAGCAGGATAAACTTTGTCAAACCCATTTACCTTACGGGATCGCGTCAGATCTTTAGCTGACGCGGGTAGGAGAGTCTCACGGTGTGGCCCACAATCGAGATCTGTATTCATCGGTCAGATGGAGCTTCACGACAACAGACGAAGAAGCGAGGCAACAGACCGTGTACAAAAAAGCAGAGACGCGATATAAATTTTGCGCCGTCCTCGGACCAACGGCCTTCGCCTGAATGTTGGTTGCATATACAGAGTCCATGAGTAGCTCATGAAACAAAGGGAATGGAGAAGATAAAGCTCTGGAGCGAGGAACCTTTGGGGACGGTCTTCTTTCATATGAGCTGCATTCTTTTGTTGAGATGACGTGTACTAATGAAGTATCATGATGACGTATCATGATGACGTATCATGATGACGTGTACTGACTCGAGAGCGCTGAATTTGAGTGGGTGTTCTGAAGTTTGGTCATCTTCGGCGCTGCGGTTCTGCTGTTGATAGGCATGGCATTGCCGGAGACGGCGAGGAGCGTTGTGGGGAATGGGGTGTGGAGGTAGCTGGTTGGAGACGAACATGGTGGAGTATGTTAAAGGGAAAACGGAAAGGATGCAAATCCAGGAAGGATGGTGCAAATAACATGGGAGAAGATGGAGAAGAGAAGGGTGTACATCCTGGAGGCATATCAGACACCGGGAAGAAGTTTAGGATGGCGAACCCCTCGGCTTGCCTGCGGATCCTCTTCTGGAGAGACACGGCGCTCGTGCTATGGATGTCCTCTTCACCCTACGCAGTCTGGTACTGCATCCAGACATCAATCCCCCTGATCTACAAAGACACGTACGGTTTCAACGAGCTGCAGATCGGCCTCACTTATCTTCCTGGCGCCACCGGCGTGATTCTTGGCTCGTATCTGAACGGTAAGATGATGGATCGAAACTACAGAGTGACTGCTCGAAGCATCGGACGAACCATCGACAAGGTGTCTGGCGATGACCTCGACGATTTTCCTATCGAAAAGGCCAGAGCAAGAGGTTCGTACTATCTCCTCATTGTCTATACCTGCGCGCTGGCAGGATACGGCTGGGTCGTCAGGAGGCGTGTGCATGAGGGTGTGCCGCTTCCGTTGCAATTAATGCTTGGAATGCTATGGACGAGTTTCCAGCAAACTTGCAGTTGCCCTGCTCGTTGATATCTTCCGCGCAAGCCCAAGTACGGCCGCAGCGGCAGGAAATGCCGTGAAGTGCCTCCTCTCGGCTGCGGCGGTCGCGGTGTTACAGCCGCTGGAGGAGGCGTTGGGCAGAGGATGGGTGTTTACAATGCTGACTGCCTTGAGAGGGGGCGGCGGTTTCGTGGCCGCCTGGATGATGAGGCGGAAGGGAATGGAATGGAGTAGAGAACAGCGAGGACTCAGAGTACGATGAGCATAGCCGAGGCGAAAGAGAATGGTGAGAAGAACGCTCGACCGGCTAATGAGCAAGATACTGTCGTCGAGGCCTGAGTTAAGTATCCACTCTCGCAAACTCTCCTCGTCTTCTTTGTGCCATTCGCTATCACACCCCAGCGTCTGCTTCGTTTCGAATACTTAAGCTATATGACAAAAACATGACATCCCTTGTTGTGAACCACATAAGATCATCTTGTTTTCTACCGGGCTACTCATAAGACTTCATATCCATTAGCAGCCCCTGCTCAACCACTTCGTCGTTATATCGTCAACTCCTTGATCCATCCCCTAATTATCTTAAAAGAGTCAGAGACCAGTATACAATTCTCCGACAGCTACTCAAAATACAAACCACAATCAAATTTGCGAAGTGAATCTCGACTCTCAGGTTTCCCTAACAAACGCCACGTGCTGATGAACCTTGTAGAAAGCTCTCGAGGCTGTCCAGGGATGAAGATCCAACGATACGCTTTCAAAAGCGCCAGTTCGAGGTCGGGCTGGACTGGAAATCAATGGCTTTGCGATCTGGGAAAAGGGACGATTTTGGCTGTGAGGAACATGACCGCTGGTAGGACGATGTCGAAGCGGCAAAGTCTTGAACATGCATAGAGATCTCGTCGAAAAAACCTGCAACGAAAGGGCAGATACCGTTGGGGCTACGCTCAGCACACAATGGTGCCAGCGCGTGGGATTGCGCATGGGAATGCGCTCCCCAGCACACTCTACAAGCCTGAGAGACACGTAGCTTTATGTACTTCTTAAGACCTATAAACAACTAGACTCCCATCTCCACGCACCCCTCCCCATCACCTCCTCCCCATCCACCACAACCCCCTCACAAATTGCCAAGTATTTCCCGAAATCAATTTGA
>JAABUJ010005305.1_pt1 | contig 12944 bp, 18 predicted proteins | sample 5559131 | NCBI WGS metagenome assembly JAABUJ01 (sample SAMN10711875, study PRJNA513366) | rock metagenome | isolation source: Antarctica rocks | place: Antarctica: Victoria Land, Mt New Zealand nord | collected 2016-01-07
GAACATCGGGCTGCACGAACCAACGCCTTCCGCATATGGCAAGAGGTGACCGGAGTTGCGGCCGGCGCATGACGCTCGACGGCCTACGCCGCTTCCGCTGCGTCCCACTCATCAACCTGACAACACCCCGCCAAACTCGCCGCCGCCGCAGCCTGAAAAGCTCGTCCGTGGCCCTGGCCGGATGCATACCATCGAGGCGACGGTGGACCTGCTGCTCGACCTGCTTGCAGACACCGGCCGGCCAAAGGTCCAATTGAAATTGCCGCACATTTTATCGTAACGACTTGCGTCATGGGCTGAGCTGGGCACCTGGATGGGCGTTGGTGCACTTCCAAACAGAGGGCGAGATGGCCCCATACCCCAATCTGCTATCCGATGACTAACTGGCGACGAACGGAATCTGGGCGTCCGACCACCAACATTCGGTTCAGAACCACTACGCCGGTGGCAGCCTCGGTCTGCTGAGCCGCAAAGCTGCGGGCGCGCAGACGTGGCCCGACCAGCGACTTGTAACGACCCATTGTCGTCTCAACTAAGGACCGTTGTCCGTAACCGGTGGCGACCTGCCAGGCCAGGCGGCCTTGTTCCGCGATCATCGCCAGATGGCGATTACGCTGTGTCGGCGAGCTCGGCTGACCGCTGGGGACAACCGCTGAACGCGGTGGGATCACCACCGTGATGTCATCACCATACGCCACGATCGTCTGGTAGACAGGATCGCCATCATACGCGCCATCCGCCGTCACCTGGCCAATCGGATCATCGATCTGGTCGAGCAGCGGCCCGACCTGAGATGGATCGTCGACGTCTTGATCCGTCGATGTCTGCGCCACGATCATGCCGCTGGTGGCATCCACGGCCAGATGCAGCTTGCGCCATGTCCGGCGCGACTTCGCGCCATGCTTGGCCTCCAGCCATTGACCGGCTCCGTAGACTTGCAGGCCGGTGCTGTCGATCAATATATGCAACGGACCAAGCGGCACTTGGGCTGGCTGGATCACCGGCAACGTCACCGCCCGGCGGCTGACCGTGCTGTGGTCCGGCGCTGAAAGCGTCAGGCCGATCAACGTCAGCACCGATGTCATGAGACCCTCGGTCTGGCGCAGCGCCAGCTTGAACGCCGTGCGCAGCATCAGGCTGGTCTGGATGGCCGCGTCCCTATACCGGGCCTGCCCGCTCGGCCCTATGGTCTGCCAGCATTTCAATGCTGTGTCTTCAATCCACAACGTCAAGCTGCCGCGCCGGCGCAGGCCTGCCTCATAGGCCGGCCAGTTCTGCACCTTGAACGACATCCTCGGGATGTGGTGACGACGATCGGCATTGTGTTTATGTGGCATCGGGGCGCTTAGAACCGGAAAGGGGGAACATCCTACCATCCCTGAACCAGGCAAGTGCACCAACGCCCCAGCATCCCGCTCGGCCCCGCCGTGTAGATGGGATCGGCGAGGGAGCGGAAGTGCACGCCTTGGGTCCGCAACGCCTCCACAACCTCGAGCAGGTGCGACAGCGAGCGAGCCGGTCGATGCGCGCCACCACCAGCGTGTCGCCCCGGCGCACGCGGGCCAGCGCCGCGACGAGTTGCGGCCGCACCCGGCTTGCCCCCGAGGCGTGCTCCTCGAGCATCTCTGCGCAGCCCACGGCGCGCAAGGCGTCCAGCTGCGGGGCGAGGTCCTGCTCGCCTGTGCTCACCCGGGTGTAGCCGATCAAGGCCATGGACCAGCCCGCCTCCAGAGGCGGCCCACAACGGCGACAGGCGCAGGAGGCGGGTCCGCCGTCACGATCCGGTCCGCATCGCCCAAGGATCCAGTATCCCCGTCTCGAGGTCATCGAAATGCCGGACGTTGCGGGTCGCCACTGCCATGCGGCGTGCGAGGGCGATGCCGCCGATCAAGGTATCCCGAACGTCCACGGTTCGGCCGGCCGCTTCGCGCCGTGCCGCGAGCAGGCCGGCCGCTTCGGCCGCGGCGCGGTCGAGCGAGGCCACGCGCCCGGCCAGATCGTCGCGCAGCAGGGCCTCGAATGCCACCTCCAGTTCCCGGCGCCTCCGGCCCTCGGCCATGCGGGCAAGCCCGAAGCGCACCTCGAAGGCGCTCACCGCCGTGGTCCACACCTGCTCCGGCACCTGAGCGTCCAGCCAGCCCACCACCGCGGCGTCGGGTGGGTCGCGCATCAAGGCCGAGAGCACGTTGGTGTCGAGCAGGATCACCAGCCGAGGTTTGCCGCGCGCGCCGCCTGACCACGTAGCTCCGGCAGTTCGCCGGCCAGGCCCAGCCCGGCGAAGCGCCGGGCGATGCGCGTGCCGAGCGGCTCGGGCGCGTTGTCCTGTGCAGCGGCGGCGCACAGGATGTCGCGCACTTCCTCCTCCATGCTGTGGCCATGCCGCGCTGCGCGCTCTCGCAAGCGCTGCTTCACCTCGTCGTTCAGGTTGCGCACTACGAGCTGAGCCATTGCCGCCTCCGTACCCATCATGTTGATAGCATGATATCAGACTCTGGACGGCAAGCCAGCGCCGTTTTTCACCTGTAGCAAGTTGCCATGAAACGCTCGTTTGAAAACGCGCGTAGGCCTGAAAGGGGCGGGGTGCCAGGCCAGCAAGACAAGGGAACGAGCCCCAAAACACGGTTCGGGCTTGCCTTCACACCCAGCCCGACGGTCACAGGGTGGTTAAATCGTAACTCTGCGGGCCGAACGGGAAGGGACGGGGCAGAGTCGCCAGCGCAAGCGAGAAAGCCGGTTTAAAAACGTCAAAGTAGCGAGCCGATCTAACCAGTCTCGGTTCAAATTGGTCACCCATCCCTGCTACGACAAAGGATACCCAGTGCCAGGCTACCGCGAAAACAGAGAAGGTGCGGCGGAGGAGGACGATGACTGGTTCCGCCCGGTATGGGAGGAGGACGCCGGCTCGCCCCGCCCTGGGCGCCCCTGGCCGCCGCGGACAGGCGCCCCCCATCCACGGCGGGCGGGGGCCTGGCGGTTGGACCCGCACGCCCTGGCCACCCTGCTTGGTCCCGCGCTGGCCGCATCGGACGCGCTCGCGCGCCTGGACGCCCGGGCGGGCGCGGCCAGGGAGCCGGTGCACGAGGGCTTGGTGCGCCGCCTCGCTCTGCATGAAGCCGCCAGCTGGCTCGCGGCCCGGGCCACCTGGGTGCACCCGCTCGACCTCGCGTTGCGCGCCGGGAGCCTCGCCGGCCCGTTCGGCCTCGCCGCCGTCGCGGGTCAGGGTGGCGCGGAGATGCCCAACACGGTGGCGGCCGGCGCGGACAAGGCTTGGCAAGCGTTGGAAAGGCCGGGTGGGATAGGCGTGGACAAGCCGTTCGCCGCCGCGTCTGCCGACGGCGCCGTGGGCCGGGCGCTGCGCCTCGCGCGCGCTTTGGAGCGCTTGGCTCTGCTGTGCACCCGCAACCCGCTGCGGAGCGACCCGGCGCTGGTTGAGGCGCTCGCGGTTTTGGATGCGGGCGAGCCCGACCCGACGCGCACCGCCGCTTGGCGGGAGAACGTTCTTGCCAGTGTCGGTGCCCACCGGTCGAGACGGAACGGCCCGCCAGCCCCTCTGCCCCCTTTGCTGGCGGCAGCCCTGGCCGCGCAGGCCTGGGCGGAGCCGGGCGGCGACGTGGCGCAGGCGCTGTTCGGCGCGGCGGCGCTGCTGTCGCGTGTCGGCGCATTGCGGGCCGTGCCGCTGCCGTTCTGGGCCGCCTACCCCGCCCTTGGCCAAGGCGGTAGTCCCGGAGAGGGACTGCCGGGAGCGCGAGCGGACGTCCCGGCGCAGGACGCAGGTGCGTCGGCGGCATGGCCAGCCGCGTTCTGCCGCCTGGCCCGCGAAGCTGCCCTCGCGGGACTGCGCGAGTTGGACCGGTTGGAGAGAGCAGCCGAACGGGGGAGGGTGGCGGCCAAGAACCTCGACCGGCGCTCGCGTCCGCCGGAGGCCCTCAACATCGCCCTGCGCACGCCGGCACTGACCAGCACGACGCTCGCCTCAAGGCTGGACGTAGACCTGAACCCGGGCAGCGTAATGGAAATCCCTGGCCATACACAAGCCATTGGTGATCGCCACAATGATCTCGGACAGACACTGACGCTTGGTACCCGTATCAGTCCCTGAAAGGCCAAGTTCAGCAGGGTTTTGCTGAGTACCTTCTGTTAGGTTTTGACCACAAGGGGCGCTCCGAAATTGGTGCTGAGACCCTGCATCAGCTCGCCACAAACTACGAATCGGTCGCTTACAAGTGGCGCATAGAGCTCGCTGTCACATGAGCGACAAAGCCAGAGGCACGAAAGGCTGTCCTTATCGGTCCACATAGCCGTCCTGGATTTAAGTGCCTGCTCATCCCGATAGTAATCAGCAGCCAACTCTCTGAGGCCTTGAGAGACTTGCTCATGGGTTCCAGGTTCCAACGGAAGAGCTCCATCGTCGCTCATTTGCGCCAAGTGATGCGCTACAACTGACAACGGTTGGTGAAGCTGCTGAGCAAATTGGTTAACCCTGATGCGCAATTCGTCAAGCGCGCTATGGCCGCTGTTGTCTACGATCACTACTCTCCTCTTCTACGGGCGCACTAGCGTAGTTTTTTCAAGCAACGCATAAAATTCTTTATATCGACCGCCTCATTTACGGCCATTAGCCAGCGTTCCTGTGTAATCGGGCGATATCCAGTTTAAAAGACAATTAGTTTCAGTTGCTTTAATCAAACAGTTGATTTTGTTCCGACGTGCGACCCTCAGCCAAACAAAACATCCTTCACGAATAAATCGTGCCGAGCGGCTGATCATGCTCTCCTTTCTTACGCCGATCCGAGATCAATGTGGTGCCTATCAAAAATTCCAACCAACTCGACGACTTCAATCACGCCAGTGGGGTCCAGGTCTCCCAAGGAATCAGGTTCCGCCAAGCGCGAGCCTAGGCCGTTACGGCAGTCGGCAATCCACGGAGTGATCTCGGACACCCAGCCTACTCTCCAGATTGCAAATCCTTAAACCAGTTCTTCAAAGTCGCATAGCGTGGAGCCACGTGATAGCTTCAAAATCGGGAAAAGATCGTCATTTATCAGTTAGTCAACGCAGTGCCAGTAGCATCCGCAAACAATACAGATTACGACGTTCTTCACCCGGCGTCCTGCAAGATGCCGCTCGTGGAGAGTCAGTGTGGCAATTGTCGGATACTTTGACACTATCAATGGCTCAAGCCTTTATGGCTGGGCAATTGATACATCTAATCCAACCGCACCTGCTCTGGTCGAGGCAGTGACGGAAGATGGCCGCATTATTGGTTCGGCCAAAGCTGACGGCTTTCGTGGCGACCTATTAACCGCAGGGGTGGGCAACGACGGACGTTGCGCGTTCAAAATTGAAATAAACGGCAACGTTGCGAACCTGATTGGCGTCAGTGTTAAGACTCGGATTGCTGGAACCAACGAGGTACTAGCGGGATCGCCACGGCGAATTACCCTCAACCAAAATCATCAATACCTGTTGTCGCGATCCAAGCGGGCTAAGAGAATTCTCAAGCCCCTTCGCGCAAGGCTTGATAGAGAAGCAAAGGCCATGGGGGTGTCCATTGTAATGCCCGTTTTTAACACCCCGCAAGCCTGGTTGATCGAAGCCCTCGAGAGCGTTCGAGCACAGTGGTGCAGTAATTGGGAGCTGGTATTAGTCAACGATGGCAGTTCAGCCTGCCACATCATTCCGATTCTTGCAGGCTATCAAAATTCAGATCCACGCTTCCGAGTAATAACATATCCAAAAAACCTAGGCATTGCTAAGGCTACCAATTTAGGACTGCGCGCCGCCAAATACGACTATGTCGCATTTATGGATCATGATGACTATCTGGAACCTCACGCCATCTGGAGCCTAATTAGAGCAGCTCAAAAGTCTGACGCAGACCTAATCTATTCGGACGAAGTAGTAACGTCAGAGTCTATAAATCACATCCTAGACGTCCGGGCTCGCCCGGCGTTCTCCTACGATTATTATCTCTCGCACCCATATTTTGTGCATCTTCTCTGCGTCAAACGAGACCTTGCGCACGGCATCCAGGGATGGGACGAGAGTCTCGCAATATCCGCAGACGTTGATTTTGTGCTACGAATACTAGAGAAATCTAAAACCATTGCGCATATTGCATCATCGTTGTACCGGTGGCGGACTCACGGAGAAAGTGCCGGACATGCGAAGCAAAATCATGTAACGGTCGCTACGATAAATTCAATTCAAAAGCACTTGGACCGCATGGGCCTAAATGCCATCGCGTCCCCAGGTGTCTCGTTTAATCAGTATCACGTTAAATGGCCAACGCCGTCCGGTCGTACTCTGATTGTCATACCCACGAAGAACGGTGTAGACTTACTGCGGCTATGCATACAGGGCATTCAGAAAACGGTCGACCCAAGCCGTTACCAGCTGGTTGTCGTAGACCATCAATCGACCGACCGTAGAACAAAACGATATTTTCGCGAGACAGTGCAAAAGCGGCATACCGTAATGCCGTATGACGGCGTATTTAATTTCTCGCGGATGAATAACCTCGCCGTTGAACGTTACGGTGCAGATTTTGAATTTGTGCTATTTATGAACAATGACGTGGAAGCCAAAGAGCCCGGTTGGTTTGAACGTTTGACTAGTCTTGCCGCTCGCGAGGATGTCGGAGCAGTAGGGCCAGCCCTGTTATTTGCCGATCGCCGTATTCAACACGCGGGAGTCATTATTGGCTATTGTGGCGCTGCAGAACATGTCGGGAAGTTCGTCGCGTTTGAAGGACCAGGCGGTGCCAGGACGTTAGGTGCCAATTGTACTCTGACGTCAGTTCGAGACTTCTCTGCCGTCACTGCAGCTTGTCTCATAATGCGACGGTCGATCTTTTCCGAGGTAAGAGGATTTCAAGAAACGCTCCCGGTTGCATTTAATGATACAGATTTATGCTTGCGTATACGTGATCGCGGTTATCGCATACTTTATGACGGCCACACGTGGCTGTACCACCACGAATCGGCCACAAGGGCAAACACGAACGACCTTGTTCATCCACAAGACACAAAGCTTTTTCAATCAACGTGGAAGCACCTTATGCGCGGTGCGGACCCGTTTTATCACCCAGCTCTAAGCCTGACGATGCAGGACCACGTACTGGCGTCACACCTCGTCGCAACACCGGTGGCACCCCGTGTAGTCACAATTGGGCATTAGGATGAGAATTGGAGCAGTCCTTTGCGTTCGTAACGAACAGCATCTTATCGAGGAGTGGGTAGCTCATCATCTTACACTAGGAGTAGAGCGTATTCACGTATTTGACCACATGAGTACTGATAATACCCGCAAGAAGCTGGAGTGCATCCATGCCGCCTACCCCGGTGTCACAACTGAGACATGGAACCCCCCGGCGGACGTGCAGCGTCTCGCATATAATCGTGGCCTCGAGATTATGAGTGAAGAAGAAGTCGACTGGTGCATGTTTATAGACGCTGATGAATTTATCGGGCATGGTGCCCTGGTATTTGAGACCCTTTCGGAAATGCTGGCACGTCACGCTACTCACTGTGCAGTTGCATTGAACTGGGCAGTATTCGGCAGCAGCGGTCGTATCGGACCACCATCTGGGCTATTACAAGAGGCCTTTTTATACCGTGCAGACGAGACCTTTCCGCCTAATCGTCATGTCAAATCGATTGTCAGGCCAAAATACACTATGGGCGCGTTTCACGCACATGGCTTTTCCCTAGATCACCCCTATTTTACGCCATCAGGCGAAGAGGTACTCTGGGAAATACCTCACGCTTATACCAAGAGCCTACCTGATCTGGAAGGCTGGAGAATTAACCATTATTTCTGCCAGTGGCGGGAGCGATGGGATGCGAAAATTCAGCGCTCGAGAGTGCGTGGTAGTGATGCGATAGCTCGCACTGAGATCGATTGGGAGGAGCACGATCGCAACGAGGTTTTTGACCCAGGTGCTCTTCGTTGGACTGCACGAGACAAGATGCTGATGGGGACATTCATTGCATGAAGTTGGCTTGTCTCATAGTTTGTATGCTGGCATTGTTTAAACAAGCGAATGCATGCAGTTCAAGCTCAATGATCGCAGTCGGAGGCATCAGCGGCTTTTCCGACTTGGCGGATCCAGCAAACACTTACACGCTGGAAGCCTGCCATGTGCGGCTGTACTTACACCGCGTCGCGTGGGAAAGAACCCCGCCTGTCGCGAGAAAGGCAATTCTCGATGTCTTCAACAATGCAGGGACGCAAGTTGTCGAGATCGAGGTGCATTCAAACCCAGGTCGGTACTTCCAAGGGTATTTTGCCCAGCAGTTTTTAGCCTCGGGAGTGGTGACTCGTGAGGCGCATGTAAACTTTTTCCGTGTCGAACGTCCTATTTCCGAGTGGACCAGCTTTGTCGATGCAGGGCGAGCTGCTGGGCTGTCTATCGTGGCGCCCATATTCAGCCCGAATAATGGGCAGTTTCAGCAAGGTTCTTTCTTTAGCCCAATATGGGAGAAAGTTAGAATGGCAGCGGTTTACGGCGGTGGCTTAACTCTCGACCCGCCTAGTGACTTTTTCCTCGCACAAAGCTCCGACTATCGACGCTTCACTATCGACGAGATTTTATGGGCTAATAATCATCATCTGCGCACTACAGTTATTGTGTCCCCCGGGAAGTCTGGAAAGGACTTTCTTCGAGATACAAAGAACTTAGTTAGCATACTAGAAGGTGCTGGCGCAAAACCGGCTCAATATGTCGTGGAAAATTATGAACCCGGTGGGGATGCCACCTACCTAAATCGAATAGGCAGTGAACATGGACGCAATACCGTAGCCGCTGTGGCTCTATGGATTGCGCAGCACCAATGATACAGATGCTTTCCGAGATGCGCCCAGCAATGCTAGATGCGGAACTTGCATTGTTTGAAAGCTTCGTTGCATGCTCCATTGCATACGCAGAATTCGGCTGCGGCGGGAGCACCGCGTACGCAGCGTATTTCGCGAAAGAGTCAGTGATATCCGTTGAGTCCTCGCTTGAATGGCTTGAGAAGACGAAAAACTACTGTTTGCAGAAGAAACTCCGCGTCGCGCCGAATTTTATGCACGCCGACATTGGACTCACGCGGACACTCGGCTATCCGGCAGATGACTTGTGCAAAGGCAAGTGGCCCAACTATCACACAGCGGTTTGGAAGTCGGCGGATAGCATGGCGAATGCCGATACCTACCTCGTTGACGGCCGGTTCCGTGTCGCTTGTTTCGTGCAAGTCATGCTGCATAGTAAATCTGGGAGTGTCACCCTCATACATGATTACGCAAACCGGCCCGAATACCATGTCGTTGGCCGTTTCGCTAGGGAGGTTGCTCGAGCGGACAACCTATCCGCATTTTTGCGTGCAGCTGACTTTGATGAACTGCAAGCAACGTCGTGCCTAGCCGATTATGCCCACGATCCTCGCTAACCCGCCCAATCGTTATATTCATCACTCGCTCGATCCTGCTTCAAAGCTAAGTTATCCATTAAAAAATACCTTGTAGCCAGCCAACTAAGATCGGACTTGCCATGAAATGGTACTTTGCCGTTACCCAAGAGACCCTCGCCCACCATGATCATGGCTTTCCGGGTCTTTTAAAGACGGCGGTCGCATCAGCACGTGCGAATACCACGCTCGAGCCGAACCTCATTTATCATGGCAAGGAAAACTCCCTCACGAGGGATCTGCGAAACATGGGCGTTAATATAATACACCATCAATTAACACTTGCCCCTTATATTCGGCAGCATGCAAATGCGGGTTATCCGGTGCCCGTTGCCTGCGGCGCTTTCCTCAGAACCGATATTCCTGAGATAGAACAAGAAGACGATTTCATCTTATACACTGACTGTGATGTGTTGTTTCTGCAAAATCCTAGCATATTGAGTGCCCGGCCAAAGTACTTTGCTTGTGCTCCTGAGTCCACGCTGGACGACTATGTCAATATAAATACCGGAGTTATGGTTATGAACTTGCCATCACTGCGGCAAGACCTGGCCGACTTTCGGCATTTTATTTTGCACAACTTCGAACGGCTCGTTGCCTATGACCAAGGCGCTTACCAAGTGTATTATCGTGGCCGCTGTGACCCATTACCCGTAACAGGTAATTGGAAGCCGTACTGGGGAGTGAACCCTGCCGCCGAGATCGTGCACTTTCATGGACCTAAGCCAGACGCTCTGAAGAAGAAACTTGACGACCCACTTTATAAAGTTCCTGACGACTGGGCTCGGCTCATCGAACGTGATCCGGCAGCTTATCGGCAATACCTTGCTTTGTGGGAAAGCTACGATGTCTATGGAAGTCGGCTTGTAGCAGAAGCGTTGGCGAAAACGCAGGACGCAGTCTAAGCCCATGAGCGGGTCCATCGGCGCTCCCGTGAGATATCTTATTGCTTGCGGTATTAACAATGGTCCTCTACTTCGGGCGAGACATTTGTTGAGATAGCTTTGTGCAATCTGGAACGTGAGCGATAACACTTGGCTTGGGTGAGCTTTTAGCTAACTAGGTTGAGAGAATTAAATTGGAACGTAGCATGGATGTCACTGTGGCCAGAGACTTGGTTGCCTTGGCGAGAACTCATGGCACTGACAAGGAGGAGAACTGTCGTGTTTACGATGGGTATCTTGGGAAACTTCGTGCCGAACCGATCACGCTTTTAGAGATCGGAGTTGGTGGAGACCCAAAGCCGGGCACGGGAGGCGCATCTTTAAGGATGTGGAGGGACTTTTTTCAACAGGGACACATTCACGCGATTGATATCAACGACAAATCTTCGCATGCTGAAAGTCGTGTTCATATATACCAAGGCAGCCAGAACGATGAGGCGTTTCTTAAAACAGTCGCGCAAAAAATAGGCGACATCGACGTGATTATAGACGATGGAAGCCACTTCAGTTCTCATATAATCAAATCCTTCGAAACTCTGTTTCCATTTTTGGCTAAGGGAGGCCTTTACATCGTCGAAGACATTGGAACCTTCTATTGGCGGAGTTCGAAGGAAGTAGAGATCTTGATGCTGCGTCAACTACAATGAACTATTTCAAGCGGGCAGCTGACGGTATCCAATGGCCTCACTCGCGAGGCGCTGTTACCCGCAGTTCTCCGTCCTCCGATCTGGAATTTGTGCACTTCTGGCTTAACTTCATCGTGCTTAAGAAACGCTGACCTGAAAGCTGTGCCAAGCAGAGTTCGTCGGACAATAAGTGCTTAGCGGACGCCGTCCGCCCAGATTAGGTAGCCGTATAAAAGCGTCAGCCCTGGTATGGACCTTGGCAATAAAGTTTCGTCATTTTTCGCGGACCGAGACGTCTCAGTGGTCAGTCGATAATTCCACCTCATTTATCCAGTTTATGCGTTGCATTAAATAATCAGACAAGAGCGGCGCAACGCCGTCGGCCGTGTTCGACATTTTTGACTCTGCGGGTATGGGAAATGCTCTCGTTATCCCTGCCTGAACTACGCGCCGCCCCCGCCGCACAGGCCGAAATTGCGACGTCGCATCGTGAGAAGGCCAGCTGAAAGATTTATATGCGGGAAGGCTAACCGGTCACGGACTGCGGCCACGACGACCGTGGATAATTCGGGCGATTTGATAAACATCCTCATGGACGGAGCTTGCGTTCCTCCTGCGAGGGGCTTTGGAACCGTAGACCGGCTGTATTTGGGCGAGAGTTAAATTTTTGCACACACTCTGATCACTTATTAAAAATATCTGCGCTACGTGCAAAGAACACTTGGCAACTAAATACAACTTGTATAGAAGGCGCTGCGAAATGCATCAAACCCGCGACATAAGCATACGAAGCTAATGGAGCGAATCTAACGCTTGGTGCCCTCGACGGGCGGCGGCGATGATCTCGTTGGGGTCCTTGGTCCAGCGGAGGGGCTTCGGGTTCTGGTTTGCTTCTTTGACGAAGCGATTGATGGCGGCTTGCAGGGCTACGATTGAGTGGAACACGCCACGTTTGTGTCAATCAGCGCTGAAAATTTTCCAGGGAACAGCGTCCAAAAGTTTCCAATTGGCGGGCTTGGTTTGGGTTGCTGTTTGCGGTGTTCGGATCGGTGTGGTCAGTCGCGTCCGTATCCGCGAGGCGGTTTGATGGTGGCTAGTTCGTCGAGGTCGATATCAGCGATGGCCTGGAGAGCGTCGGCGGTAGGGGTGCCTTGGAGGGTATCGGGCAACGCCTCGGCCCAGGCGGTGTATTCGGCCTGGAGCGCAATCAACTCGGCAACGGCGTCATGCCATCGCTGTGGCCGGGCGCGCCGGTCAGCCGGTCGCCGATAGCGAACCACAGGCGTGGTGGTCTGAGCTTCGATGCGGGCTCGGTAACGCGCCTGCCGTTCGGCACCGCTGAACGGGGTCTCGCCTTGTGGTAGTCGGCTTCTTGGCATGGCTTCTTCTCCGTCACGTGACGTGATCCAGGGGGTCGTGCGGTTGTCGGGTCGCGTCCAGGGAACGGCGTCCGCCAGTTTCCTGTTGGTCAGCGTGGTTTCTGCTGCTGTTTGCGGTGTTTGAATCGGAACGAGTCGTTGCCGGTTTCCAGGATGTCGCAGTGATGGGTGATGCGGTCGAGCAGGGCCGTGGTCATCTTGGCGTCGCCGAACACCGTGACCCACTCGGCGAATGACAAGTTGGTGGTGATGATTAGCGAGGTTTTCTCGTAGAGTTGGCTGATCAGATGGAACAACAGGGCACCGCCGGAGGCAGGGAACGGCAAGTAGCCCAGTTCATCGAGGATGACGGCGTCGGCCTGGACCAGTTGTCTGGCCATGTTGCCTGCCTTGCCCTGCTGCTTCTCCTGTTCCAGTTGATTGACTAGGCCGTGTGGACAGATTTAACCAGCATCAGCCCGCACGCAAAACTGATGATGGCTGAGTAGCTGATGTCGGTCTTCTCGCACCGCATGGCGACGCGTTTGAACCGCTTGAGCTTGCCGA
>JAABUJ010005307.1_pt1 | contig 12941 bp, 12 predicted proteins | sample 5559131 | NCBI WGS metagenome assembly JAABUJ01 (sample SAMN10711875, study PRJNA513366) | rock metagenome | isolation source: Antarctica rocks | place: Antarctica: Victoria Land, Mt New Zealand nord | collected 2016-01-07
CCGATGGCTTGGCGGAACACGGCCAGGCATGCTGACACGCGTAGAGGGCGACCAGGGACTCCTTCGGCTCGAGCGCCTGCTTGACCAGGCGCATGTAGTCCTCTTCGCGCAGCACATCGAGGGAGAGTACCGCGCCCAGGATGGCGGCCGTCTTGACGCAGACAAGCACGGCGCCCCAGACGCGGCGGGTGATCGGGGTGCCATCACGCGCGACCACGACGATGTCCAGATGATGGTCGTCCACTTGGCAGAGCAGGGCCGGGGCCGCGATCGAGCGCACAAACGAGGTCGGCGATGTGCGCGGCTGTGGCGGATGCGCGAGGCCGGAGCGGGCCGTCGCCACGGCGGGTTCGTCGTCGATGGAGCGGATGTACCGGTAGACCTGGGCGTAGCTCGGCAAGCGCACGAGGCGCCCGTCGCGCGTGGTCAACTCGTCCGCCAGGCGTTTGAGGGCCACGTCCTCGTGGACGGCGGTGACAGAGGGGCGCAGCGGACGCGCGTAGAGCTTCCTGATGAGGTCGCGGAATTCGGGCCGCAGCGCGCGATCGCGGTGATACGAGCGGTACGGGACGAGGGCGGGCTGGCCGTGCTCCCGGGCGCGCCGGACGAGCCGGCATAGGTGGCCGGGGTCGATGCCGTGGTCGGCCGCGGCGGCGCGGAGCGGCCGGCCCTGCGCGATGTCGGTCACGGCGGCCAGGTTGCGCAGGAACGCTGCCCGCGCGTCCTCGGGGGTGATCGCGCTCGCGTCAACCGTGGGGCCGGGCACGTCTTGTGTCACGAGCGGGCTGTCGTCGTGCGCCTGCATACCCGGCCAGGTGTCCGACGTATGGATCGGGGCCTCCGCGTCCACCGAGGAACGGTCGAGGGTGTCGGGGAGCGGCTCGGGGAGGATGGGTGACTCGTCGGGGTGCAGCAGGGCGATGGGCGTCGAGAGATCGAGGGACTCCGCGACCAAATCCACGACCAGATGTCCGGCCGCAGCCGCATCGCCGGCGACTTTCCAGGCGGCCGCCTCCACCTCCGCCTCGGACCAACGGTGACTGAACCGGGCGACGAGTTCAGCAACCGGGATGCCCGCGCCCGTTCGCCAGAGGGCCAGGATCTCCGGGGCGATCTCGGCGAAGGTCGGGAACGCGCGCCGCCGCGCGTGCAGGAACACGAGGTTCTGGTGCCGACGCGGCGCGAGGGTTTCCTCTGTACCGAGCCAATACGCGCCCCCCTTGAGGCGCGTCCATCGGCGTGCGGCGTCGGCCTTGGCCAGCGCCAGCCCCCGCGCTTTCTCATCCGCACGACCCGCCTCGGCGACGAGCAGCCCCCCGTCGACGAGTGTGCCCACGTAGTCGGGCAGGTAATCGTGCGGCGCGTCATCGACGACGTAGGCGATGGGGTACGGCGTCCCGAGCGGCGCGTCCAGCTTGTGCGCCCGCGCGAAGGCCACGCTCATGTCGCCGCGCTGGTAGCCCCGCACCCAGGGATGATACTCCAGGTGGAGCCCCAGCATGAACTCCATCTGCGTCGTGAAGGGCTGCCTGGCCGAGGCCGCAGCGTCCTTGTAGCTGGGGTACCAGCCGGAGATGGACACGCCCGCGATCGCGAAGACATCCAGGCCACGCACTCCCGCGAGGGACGGCGTTTGCAAGTCTCCCATCAGCCTACCTCTTGCTCCACATCCTCTACGTCGACGGCCTCCCTGGCGCACCGCGTCGGTGACCATGCATAATGTGTAGAGTGTTAGACACAGAGCGGTAGTCTGTCAAGGACGTTATCAAGAGGAGAGAAGGCCCGTGATCGTACATTGGGGATGCGCCGCATGAGTACGCCGCCAGACGACGCGCAACCCACGGAACAAGGGGGTGTCGAGCCGGCGATCATGAATATCCGCGGAGAGCAGGTGGGCTTGGGGCCGCTCCGGCGCGACTTGATCCCGCTCTACCTACGCTGGGCCAACGACTTCGGATATACACGGACGACTGCTACCCCAGGGCTAACCCTAACGCTGGAGCAGCAGACGAGCGCGTACGAGAGTGTCGTCACGGACGGGCGCAACGTGTCCTTCGTCATCTATGACCGGGCCACCAGCCAGCCGATCGGCACCACGGCGCTGGACCATATCGATCATCGCCATCGCACGGCCGAGTTCAGCATCGGTATAGGGGACAAGGCCTTCCGGGGTAAAGGGTACGGGACCGAGGCGACGCGCTTGGTGCTCGACTATGCCTTCACCGTCCTCGGGCTAACCAACGTCATGCTCGTCGTCTACGAATACAATCAGACGGGGCGACGCGCGTATGAGAAGGCGGGCTTCCGGGAGTGCGGGCGGCGCCATCACGCCCATCGGATGGGCAACCGGCCCTGGGATGTCATCTATATGGAGTGCGTGACCGACGACTTCACGAGCCCTATACTCGGGCGCGTCTTCGTGCCGGATCAGCCGCGCGCATAGCGGCCCGGACACGTCGGTCAACACCCTCGCGCAGAGCCTCAACACTCCCGCCTGTTGACGCCTTCGCGCAAACGTTGACACCTTCGCGTGAGAATCGTTGACCACTTGGCGCAAAGTACCAACTGCAGTGTGCGTGATGAGCCACATGTCCTTGCGTCTCTCCACGCTATTTCACACATAGGGCTTTGGGACAACCTGTGGACATGCTGTGGATGATTGTGGATAAGCTGTACGCCCACTCTGTGCCTGCCTCCAGCCGACCGATCTCCACCGGAGGATGGCTCACGTTTATCGCGCCAATCTATGCCCGTCGCTGAGTGTCCAATGCCAATCCCCTTACCCGCGACCACTCTGCTCTCCCATGAACGAGGCACACCCCTTTGGTCATGAGCACGACGGTGTTGGCCTTGGAAGACGTGAATTCTAGACGAACCAACACCGTGGCGCACATGTTTTGCGCCACGGTGTTGGCTCAACCACCATGTCTACGCCTGAGAAGGCGGATGAGGCCACAAAGGTCTTTGGACGTTCTGACCGGCGAGGAGACCAATGCTGTCACTCGAGGTCGAGTCGCACCCGTCCGTGCTCCGCATGGTGTGGCGGCGGATCCGAAAGCGGAATGCCGGGCTCGTCGTCGTCCACGGTGCCGGGCATCTGTTCGTACACGTCCTGGCTCAGGCGATGCGTGGCCCAGAACGCGCGCTCCTCCGCCTCCGTGGCGAAGTCGGGGATCTCATCGAGGGATGCGATCGTGCGGCCATCGCGTCCATTCTCGTCTGCCATGCGTGTCTCCTCCTGTCACGTTTCGCGTCGTCATGGTCGCGGGGCACAACCAGGATAGCATGGCCCTGACCACATCCGACGCGTCGCGGCACCCGATCACGACGTCGTGATCGGATGCCGCATCGTATTTCTATGGAGCCATGCGGCGAGGAGAGAGTGAAGGAACGGTACAACCCGAACCGGGCGCGCCGCGCGGTCTGCCGCGCTTCGCCCGGTGTGCCGCCAGGGCGCGCCTTGCGCCGTCCGCACGCGGCCGCTCTCGGCTCACCCTGCGGCGAACGTCGCGGTCCCGGTGCCCTGCCGATCACCCAGCGTACATGTCACCGTCGCGTGCGCGTGCCCGGTGATCCGCGACCCGTACCGCCACGTCCATGCGACCATCCCGCGCGCGTCGGCTACCTGCGTCACCTGAAGCGCGCGGCTTGTCGATGCTGTGCCCGAGGCGTAGACAACGCGGACGCCGCAGTGCGCGCCCGGTACCGTTGAGGCGCGCACCGTGGTGTCGGTCCGATAGACGGTCGGGTCAGGGGTGACCTGCACGCGTACGATGAGGGTGCCCGCTGGCCCCGACCCGCTGGCTGGAGCGGGCGTCCTCGTCGTCGGAATCGGGATCTCCGTCACCGGGGCGGGCGTGCTCACATCCGCCGGCGGCGCCGTGCCCCCAGTTCCCCAGCGGATGCTCAGGATGGGGTGGAGTTCGATGGCGTTGGGGGCCACCCCACTTTGCCCATGCTTAAAATCGAAGAAGCCGACACCGGTGACGTGAACCGTGACGTTGACACGCTGGAAAGAGATCGTCGGGTGGAACGCCGCCGTGAACGCGGTCCGCACCACGCGCATGGCCGGCAGGAAGGGACTCGACGGGCCGGCGCACGCGGGCGAGGGGATCTCAGCGATCATCGTGCGGCCGCCCGTGTCGGCGAGGACCAGATGATAGTCGCTGTCGTCCTCCTGCTTGTAGCGCAGCAAGATCGCGTCGAGCGACCACACCGTCGTTTCGACGGGCCGGACGCGGCTGTTCAGAGGCGGCGACGCCGGTGCCGGCAACGCGCGCAACTGGACGATGTTCGTGGGGACGGCCGTCCGCCGGTTGACGAGGCGCGCGTCTGGGTCCATGCCGACTTTGACGGACCATCGCTCGACCCCACAGCCAGTCTCGTGCGGCGGCTGGCCAGTCACACGAGGACTGACGTGAGAGGACAGGGCGACGACACGCGACGCGGGGAAGGCGACGCAGAGTAGGACGGCGGCCGTGGCGACATCGATGATCGTTCGTCGGTGCATGCGTACTCCTCCTAACCAATCTTCCCTCATCATACCCGGCATCGTCCACGCGCCCAACCCCGTCGTGCTATACTCCCACTAACCCCTCGGCCACATCCCTCGCGCCTACCCTACCCTGGCGATAACGAGCGCACCTCGGCCTCACCGCGCCACCTCCGTTGGCCGCATCTGTTCCATGTGGCGGCACCCCGGCTACCTGTCCCACCATAGGCATCGACCGACCATTCCGGCGCCCCTCGCGCCCCTGTGACGACGTCAGCATAGCGACAGAGGACACTACCATGACCATCCTACCCACGCTCTTCCGCGCTCTCCCTGAGCCGCTTGTCAACGCGCCCGACGACGACACCGCCTGGCTCCCGGTCACCGATGTCCATGTCGCGATCCGCCTGTGCCTGGTCCGACGCGATCAACGGTTGACATCTGCCCAGGCCGGGGAGGCGGAAGTCCTGCACCTGGCGCTGGTCACCCTGTATCGCGCCGTCGGCGGCCTCATAGGTGAGCGCGACGAGCGCATGTATTATCATGCCCCGACCCTGCATCAGGCCACTCAACGGCTCATGTGAGGTGACGGTGTCGCGGTGCGTTCGCCGACGGAACCGTCCGCGGCGCACCACGCGCACCCGACGCCTCCTCCCCGGCACCCATCGGTGACCGGGTCACGATCGACGGCCAGCGTCCGCTGGGCGGGTATCCCGATGCGTTCCCTCATGGGTACGGGAGCGCTGGCCTATGTCGTCTCTTTTTCGGCCATCCTCTGCCCCCGCGTACGCACCAGTAGAGTGCCCGTGACGCCCGCCCGCTGCCGCCCGGTCTGGACCATGTGATTGCCCATGAGTGCGGGCACCTCGTGCGCCTGTGGACCGTTGGCCCCGCGGCCCGTCGCCTCACCGTGAGTGACCGTGTCTTGCAGGTCGGGGCCATCGAGCAGCTCGATCAGGAATTGGCGGACATGGTCAATGCGGGGATGCCGCCAGCGGCGCTCTCGCGGATGTTCGGCCTGATGTGCCCCGGCGCGGTGCGGCAGGTCACCAACGTAGCCATCGATATCCGCATCGAGCGCTGGCTGTACGGCCAGCACCCGGCGTTGCGCGAGGCACAGCGAGCGTCGCTCACGGCGCAAACGCGCGAGAACGCGCAGGTGCTTGACCCGCAAATCGCGCGGATCACGCCGCCGACCATCTACCGCGCCTCAACGGCGATGGGCTCCGCTTTCGCCCGCGCGGTCGCGGACCTCTACGGCGAGCCGGCGCTGGCGGCCTCCTACCGCGCGACTGACGTCTGGGATCTCGGGGGAGAGCTGCTGGACACGGTCGCCCACGCACACGACGACGCGGATGGGGATGTGGCGCTGGTAGACCGCTGGGCGGAGCGACTCGGCCTGCAGAGTTGGTACCGCTGGGAGCAACTCGATACCTTGCCGCCGACGGAGGCCACCGTCTCGTCCGGAGGCGAGGGGACAATCATACACGCACCGGCCGTGTCGTGCATTCAAGCGAGGATAGGTTGGCGCCACCACCTAAAAAGCGCGCGTTGCGCCGCAGCCCGACATACACCGACCATCCGAAGCAAGAGACGATATCGGCCCATGCGGAGTGATCAGACCCGAGCCTGCGCGCGACCACTGGGTGCTGCTAACGCGAGGAGTAATGTCGGCGCGCCAGCGTGAATGTGTGTCGCTCGTCGCCACGCCTCCGGCGATATCAGGTACACTCTCGTAGAGCATGAAGGGGAGCAGAGCGCGACCATGTCCGATGTGACCGATCCGGCGGCACCGCGCACCGTGATTGATCCCGCCACGATGCCGCGTGCCGCGATCTACCACCTCCTGAACAGCATCGTGGCCCCGCGCCCCATCGCCTGGGTCAGTACGCGCAGCGCGGCCGGCGTCGCCAATGTCGCGCCCCATTCCTACTGCATGATCGTCTCCTCCGATCCACCGATCATCGCCTTCTCATCATCGGGGGCGAAAGATACCCTGGCCAACATCCGGGTGACCGGCGAGTTCGTCTATAACCACGTTTCGGACGCGCTCGCCGCAGCGATGAATCTCTCGTCCGCCGACTTCCCGCCGGGGACCAGCGAGTTTGACTGGACTGGCCTGACGCCGGTGCCAAGCGCCGTGGTTGGGGCACCGCGCGTGGGCGAGTCGCCCGCCGCGCTGGAGTGCCGCCTCCACGACATCCAGGAGTTCGGCCACGGCCCCAGCTATCTCATCATCGGCGACGTCGTGCACATCGCGGTCGACCCGGATTTGCTTGCCAACGGCATTCTGGACGACACGCGTACGCAGCCGGTCGACCGATTAGCGCGCACGCAGTACACCCACAGCCGCGCCTTTTTCGACCTGGAGCGCCCGACCTATCGTGGGTTGCTGGAGGCGGGCGTCCGGCCCAAGCGTCACGGGCGATGAGCGCCCCATCCGCACCGCGCCGATGGCACGAGGCGACGCGGCTGTGCCTCCCACCGCCCCTACACCGAACGATCCGCCCCATTACCTTTCATTAGCTGTACTACAAAAATTGCCGCGCCTGTCGTTAACGCCTATCGCCCCTGCGATCTTTGAGACGCCTTCGGGACGCTGCGGCAAGTGGATTAAGATGCAGCCGAACGCATAAAGATGCGCACTCCTCGCGGAGCAGCACGCCAGCGTCAATCAGGCAGCAAGTACACTCACCCCTTTCGTTAGCTATGCTGGGCGAGTGAGGAGCGCCGATACCTCGCATGATGCTTGTACTAATCGTGCGTTAGCGCACGTGCAGATGCGGACGTTGATTGCATCGATCAGATCATGCGCGGACGGACTAATTGGCCAGCACAACGCTGTGAGGCCCGCCCGATGGCGTGCCCGCAGATCCGGAGGGACGATGAGGTCGGCCAGCGCGTGGTCCAGGGCGTCGGCGCGGCTGTACCCAAAGATCCGTTCCGCCGCAGGGTTGAACTCCACGATACGGCCCTGGTGGTCCATCGTCACGATGGCGTCGAGCGCGGTGTCCAAAATGGCCTCCAGGGCCGCCGCGCTCCGTGCGTGTGTGGTGATGGCGGTACAGACTCCCACCCATTCCCGGATGCCCCCCTCCGCATCCAGGATAGGGACGCCCCGCACGAGAAATCGCCGATAGACGCCATCGGAGCGGCGGAGGCGCGCCTCGACCTCGTACAGGACCCCGGCGGCGCGAGCCTCTGACCAGGCATGAGTGATGCGTTCCTGATCGTGAGGGTGGATCGCCTCTAGCCAGCCCCAGCCCACGGCCTCCGCGGCGCTTTGGCCGGTGTACGCGCGCCACCCGCGAAGGTCGTCCAGGCGCCCATCGGGGTGTGCCGTCCAGACGATCTGGGCGGTGGCGGTCACGAGCGCCTGATAGCGGTCCGCTGTGTCGCGGCGCATCCGCGCGTCACCGCCCCACGCCTCCGCATCTGGCGTGGGGCGGCGCGTACCCTCGGTGGCCGTCATCTCGTTATCCGGGCGCTCGCCGCACATCCGTCGTCCTCCCACGACTAAACGGGTATCCTATTTCTATCCATTCCTTCAGTGTACCGTGCCGCCCGCGCGGCCGGACCGTGAGGGACACCGGCGCATGGCGCCGTCCGGCCACGCGGGCGGCGGTGTCGGACGAGGGAACGAGATCCACGACACCGCATGCCAGGATCGCGCCGGTGGCGCGATGAGGAGGGAGGAGGGTGGGATGTGACGACGATACTCATGACGACAGGAGACGACGCCGACGGGCGGGCACGGGCGCTCCAACTGGCGCGTGGAGTGGTCGGCCGTACCAGCCCGAATCCCGCCGTTGGCGCGGCGCTCGTGCGCGACGGCATCGTGGTCGGCGAGGGCGCGACGCACCCGCCTGGCGGTCCCCACGCGGAGATCGTGGCCCTGCGCGCGGCGGGAGATCGGGCGCGCGGCGCGACCCTCTATGTGACGCTGGAGCCCTGCAGCCACCACGGCCGCACACCCCCCTGCGCCGACGCTCTCATCGCCGCGGGTGTCGCCATAGTCCACTATGCGACTGACGACCCGCATCCGGTCGCGGGCGGTGGGGCGCGCGTCTTGCGCGCGGCCGGCGTCACCGTCGTCCCTGGCGAGGGCGCCTGGGCGGAGGAGGCGCGCCGAATCAACGAGGCCTTCCTACACTGGGTGATCGTCCGGCGGCCCTTCGTCACGGTGAAGTGGGCCATGAGCCTGGACGGGAAGATCGCGACGCGCGCGGGTGAGAGCCGCTGGATCACCGGCGGCGCGGCGCGGCGACGCGTCCACGAGGTGCGCGACACGACCGACGCCATCCTGGTCGGCAGCGGCACGGCCCTGGCTGACGACCCCGCGCTCACGACGCGTCTGGAGGGCAGGCATGACCCCCACCATCCACTGCGGGTCGTGCTTGACGGGCGTGGCCGGCTGCCCGCGACGGCGCGCCTCGTCGCGGGCCGGTTACCGGGCCGTACCCTCGTGGCCACCACCGCCGCGTCCCCGCCCGCCTGGCGCGCCGCCCTAACCACGGCGGGGGTCGAGGTAGCCATGGTCCCGCCGGACGCCGGCGGAGGAGTCGATCTCGCGGCCCTACTCGACGACCTGGGCGCGCGTGACATCACCTCGCTCCTCGTCGAGGGGGGGGGCGACGGTTGTGGCTTCTTTCGTCGCGGCGGGCCTGGTCGACAAGTACCTCGTCTTCGCCGCGCCCCTCGTCATCGGTGGCGGCGCGGCGCCGGGACCGGTTGGCGGAACGGGACCGGCCCTGCTCGCCAACGCCCCCCGTTTGCGCCTCGACGCCGTCGAGCGCGTCGGCGACGATGTGGCGCTCACCTGCTATCCAATAAAAGCGGTGGGACCGCGCGACAGAGCGGACCGTGGTATCCTGGAAGTGGAGCCGTCAGGGCAGGGTGAGAGTCCTGACCGGCGGTAAGTCCCTCGACGAGGGGTGAGCCCGCGAGCGGTGTCCCGCGCATGAGCGTGGGGCATGTCAGCAGATCTGGTGTGATGCCAGAGCCGACGGTACAGTCCGGATGGAAGAAGGTGGCAACGGTATCCGTGGTGGACCCGGCCGCGCTCTGCGCGTCAGCAGGTCACATGCGGGTCTCTGTGTCGTACCGCTTCTCCCACACATCGCGCACCCTGGACTCGTCTGGGGTGCTTTTTTGTTGCGCCTGGCGCGCCACGGGCTCCGGCGGCGTTGGGCAGGGAGGTCTGGTTCGCATGTTTACGGGAATTGTCGAGGAGATGGGCGCGGTCCGCGCCATCGGGCCATCGCCGACGCGCGATGGGATTGACGTGTCGGTCGCATCGGTGATCGCGCGGGACGGCGCCGGGATCGGCGACAGCATCGCCGTCGGCGGTGTCTGCTTGACCGTTATCGCACTCGATGATGAGGGGTTTATCATGGGGCTGTCGCCCGAAACGTTGCGCCGCACGGCGCTGGGCGACCTCCAGGCAGGCGACGGGGTGAACCTGGAGCGCTCGCTGCCGGTCGATGGTCGTTTTGGCGGCCACATCGTGCAGGGGCATGTCGACGGAGTCGCGACGGTCGCCGGGGTACGGGAGGAGCAGGACGCCCTCTGGATGACGGTCGCGGCCCCGCCGGAGCTCGCGCGGTACATCGTCCACAAGGGGTATGTGGCCCTCAACGGCGTCAGCCTTACCGTCGCGGCCGTCGCGGGCGACACGTTTTCGATCCAAATCATCGACCACACGCGCCGGCATGTCGACCTGGGCGCCGCGCGCGTCGGGACGCGGGTCAACGTGGAGGTGGACGTGCTGGGCAAGTATGTCGAGAAGCTCCTCGGCGGCGTCGCTGCGGACGCCTCCCTGGCCGCGGGGAGGGCCTCGTGAGCGTCAGCGACCATTGCGCGGATACCACCGATCGCTTCGCGCGGGTCGAGGCGGCGGTGCGCGCGCTACGGGACGGCCGCATGGCGGTGGTGCGCGACGACGCCGGGCGCGAGAACGAGGGCGACCTCGTGCTTGCCGCGGCGGTGGCCACGCCCGGCGCGCTGGCCGTCATGGCGCGCCTGGGCGGTGGCCTGATTTGCGCCCCCATCACCGCGGACCGCGCGCAGGCGCTCGACCTCGTCCCGGCCTCACCGACTAACACGACGCCGACCGGCACGGCCTTCTTGACCCCCGTCGACGTCGTCGGCAGTACGACCGGCATCTCGGCGGCCGAGCGCGCTGCCACCGCACGCGCGCTGGCCGATCCGACGCTGGGCGGCGCCGCGTTGCAGCGGCCAGGGCATCTCCTGCCGCTCCGGGCGCACGAGGGTGGTGTGCGTGCCCGTCGGGGGCACACCGAAGCGGCGGTCGACCTCGCCCGGCTGGCGGGTCTGGCTCCGGCTGGGGTCATCTGCGAAGTGCTGGGGGAGGACGGCGTGCCGCTACGGGGGGAGGCGCTGGAGGCCTTCGCCGCCCGGCACGCCCATCCGTTGCTGGATATCGCCGACCTCGTCGCCTATCTGGAGGAGGGCAACGGGCCGGTCCGCCGCGTGGCCGCGACGACCCTGCCGACGGAGCACGGCGTCTTCCGGGCCGTCGTCTATCGCGACCTCGCGACCGGCGCGGACCATCTCGCCCTCGTCGCCGGGGCTCCGGGAGAGAGGGAACGGACGCCACTGGCGCGCTTGCACTCGGAGTGCCTCACGGGAGACGCGCTTGGTTCGACGCGCTGCGACTGCGGGCCGCAGCTCGACGCCGCGCTGGACGCGATCGCGGGCGAGGACGGCGTGGTGGTGTACCTGCGCCAGGAGGGGCGGGGCATCGGATTGGCCAACAAGATCCGCGCCTACGCGCTGCAGGACGAGGGGCTGGACACGCTGGACGCGAACCTCGCCCTGGGACTGCCCGTCGACGCGCGCGACTATGGCGTCGGCGCGGCCATCCTACGCGATCTGGGGATCGACGCCGTCCGCCTGCTGACGAATAACCCGGCGAAGGTCGCGGGTCTGGAGGCGCATGGCGTCCGCGTGGTCACGCGGGAACCGCTTCTAGTCGGAGCCTCGTCGGAGAACGTGCGCTACCTGGCGACAAAGGCGCGCCGCATGGGTCATGTGCTATCGCCCGATGGCTTGGTCGGGTAGGGAAGGGGAGAGCATGGGACAGACGTTCGAGGGCAGCCTCATCGGAACGGGGTTGCGGATCGGCATCGTGATCGCGCGCTTCAACGACCTGATCACGCGCAGCCTATTGGAGGGGGCGCGCGACGGGTTGCGCCGGCACGGCGTGGCCGCGGACGATGTGGACGAGGCCTGGGTTCCGGGCTCGTTCGAGATCCCGCTCGTGGCGCGCGCGTTGGCGGAGAGCCGGCGCTACGATGCGGTGCGGTGCCTGGGCGCGGTCATCCGCGGCGCCACGACACACTATGACCATGTGGCCGGCCAGACCGTGGCCGGCATCGCCGCCGCCAGCATAAGCACGGGCGTCCCGGTCATCTTCGGCGTCCTGACGACGGAGAGCATTGAGCAGGCGCTGGAGCGCGCCGGGACCAAAGCGGGCAACAAGGGTTATGAATACGCGGTCAGCGCCATCGAGATGGCTACTTTATGGCGGGCGATCACGGATGCCCCCTCGGGCAACCCTGACGAAGCGAACGAGGGACGTTCGTCCCTCGCATGAATGACGTGACGACAAGGAGAGACGAACGATGCCTATCGCGCACGCGCACGCGCAGGCCGACGTCGAGGACGCGCGCTCGGCGATCACGATTGCCGGCTTGCCCGGCAGCATTCGTCCCGGTGGAAGCACGCACCTGGTCGTCCGCGCCGCACTGGAGGGGGCCGCCGAGTCCGGCGTACGGACCGTCATGCTTGACCTGGCGTCGTACGACCTGCCGCTCTGCGACGGCGTCCACCCCGACATGGACGCGCCCGCGGGGGTGCTGCGGCTGCGTCACGACCTGCGCGCGGTCCAGGGGATCATCCTGGGCACGCCCGAGTACCACGGCAGCTACTCCGGCGCCCTCAAAACGGCCCTGGACTGGCTCGGCTTCGAGGAGTTCGCGGGCAAAATGGTCGGCCTCGTCGGTGTCTCGGGGGGCCAGATGGGCGCGCTGCACGCCATCGACGCGCTGCGCACGGTCGGGCGCGCCCTCCACGCCTGGGTCGTGCCGGAGCAGGCGGCCGTCGCCGAGATCCGGCGCCATGTCGACGCCGAGGGGCGCTTGACCGACGAGCGTCTGCGGCAGCGCCTGATGGCGGTGGGGCGACAGGTCGCTCAGTTCGCGTCCCTGCACAACTCGGCGGGCGCGCGGGAATTCCTGGACCTATGGGAAGCCGCGCCCGATAATCCCGGAGCACGAGGGACGTAACGACGCGGCGCGCACAGCGGACGGCCGACTAGAACAGCGGACGGCCGAGTAGCAGGATACCGTAGTGGTCGACGGTGCGCGACGTTAGTCCCGCGAGTACCCGTGATCGTTACGCTTTTGGAGAGAGAGGTAGTGAGTGA
>JAABUJ010005309.1_pt1 | contig 12939 bp, 7 predicted proteins | sample 5559131 | NCBI WGS metagenome assembly JAABUJ01 (sample SAMN10711875, study PRJNA513366) | rock metagenome | isolation source: Antarctica rocks | place: Antarctica: Victoria Land, Mt New Zealand nord | collected 2016-01-07
TATTCATTGAGAAAGTTCAGTTTATAGTTTATATGCTTGACTCAGCATATTATATAAAGAGTTTCATCAAGTTCTTACATTCTCAATCATATTCTGTGAATTTGTCTTCTGCAAATCTTTAAACAACTCTAGATGCTATGATGATGTCATAATGACAATAGTCAGTAATTGAATCTATATGAGACTTTTGTTAAAATATTAATTCAACAAATATGAGCATTATAATAAAGCATTATAAAAGATATACTGATCTTTTTCAGTATGATGTCAAAGAAGTAGTCTTTGTCAATTGTGAAATTTTGTAGCTCATCATCATTAAATATAGTGATGAGCTAATCATTCTTTGTGTTTACTTTCAAATATGTAAGTAGCTAACTGACTGCAAGCTGAATTATATGTGTTATGCAGTTCATAATTTCAGTTTCATCACTTTAAATGATATTCTTCTGACTTAAAAGTCAACTCAGATAACATTATAATGTATAATTGTTGAATACATTGTCTACTGTAACTATCAGCAATCAATGTACCAGATTTCATTTCTTCAACATCTTAAGAACATACTTAACAAGATTTTCATCACTATATTGATTCTTTAGTTCTCTGAAGACTAAAAGTATCTCTGTGTATTTTCACTCAGCATCAATAAAGTATGCAGTAATGTCTAGAAATGCAAGATGATTTGAATTGCTTCATTCATTAAATACAATAAAGACTTTAATCTGTGTCTTAAGCTCTGCAAGCATATCTTTTTAGACATTCACAGCACAACACTTAAGAAGTTATGCAACCTTGCTTTGATCTAAAATCTTAATATTGATATAATACATTCAGATAAGCTTTTGAAACTCTACATGCTCAACAGCACAAAAGAATATATTGAGTGCTATAATGAATTGAAGAATCTGCTGATCAAAGACTTTAAGAATAAAGTTAAATGATTTAACAATGATCTTTTGAGCTGTCTGTCAAACAGTGAGTGTTATATTAAAGCATTATAATTGAAAATTATAACATATTTTTAAGTTTATCACTTCAAAGATTGAAATCTGTCTTTCTGATGCTGATTTCATTTTCTGACAACTGCTGCTTTTCAGATGACATTTTATGATGATTATTTCATCATTTTCTGATGCTGAATAATTCATGATATTGTAACAGTTAACACACATTACATCTAATCTTTCATCACATTTATTAGCTACTTCAGCAAAGAACTGCCAGACCTCTGCTGAGCAAGCTAAACTGTTTCATGTTATTTAAATATGATTCTTAATTTTAGTGTCTGTGTTCTAACTTTATACAGTTATTTCTCATCAGTCTTGAAACTCTCACTTTGTTGCAGATCTTTAAAGAACATACTCTGAATTTGAAGCATCTGCAAAAATTAAAGAACAAGATTGACTTAATTAAAATGACTTAGTTCTATCACTGAAAGCACTTAAAAATGATCTTTCTAAATTTCTTAAGATTTGACTGAATGATGAGCTGTATAAAGACATGATGTTGAGTTATTGTAGTAAGTTAAGCAAATAAATGATATTTTGTTGTACTTTGAGTGATTTGTTAATGATAATGTGTTGTGAGAGTTTCAAAATTAGTATATACAAGATTGTAGTCATGTGACAGAATATGTATCTGAATGTAAAATGAATTTTTTACAATATCAATCATGATAGACACTATTCAAAAATTACTATGTATAGCAAATATTAAGTATCAATGAAGAGATTTCTCATTGAAAAATCTTTAATTAATAATTAAAGACCTATCTAATTATTCTTTATCTTACATCTTTAATCTCTGAAGATCAGCTTTCTATTTAATTAATAGTGACTACTTACTATTCTCATCACTATTCTCTTCATCACTAATAGATTCAATGTTCTTCTCATTATCTTCACTGTCATCAATCAAGTTATCAAGAACAAATTCATCAATGAAATCATTATCTGAAAATTTCTCATCTTTAGACATCACTACATAAGCTTCATTAACATCTTCAATCACACTCTTTTCATCTTCTTTCTTCTGATCAAGTGCAGGCTCTTAAATGTAACTAGTTAATGTCAGAGTTGAGAAGTGTTATAATTGAGTGATATAATATTTACATATAATTGAAGTCATTGATGTGTTTAGAATCAAGAACTTCACTATGAAAGTGATGTATGATCTTGATGAGATCAGAGTCTTCAGCATTATGTAGCTCTTGCTTTTTCATATTGTTAAGAACTCTTTCACAGTGCTTAATCATCACTGTTAGATGCTTCTTAATTTAATAATTAATGTTGATGTGCTTCTGCTGAATAACTTCATCTTTATTGATATTCTAGAGAATGTCAGAGAATCTATAGAAGATATAGATATAATATATCTTTTACTTCATTTCTGTGAACTCTCACTCTTCTTTTAATGCAAGAGCTTCAGCAAATAACATTTTCTTCTCAGTCTTCTCTTTAAGTTAAGCTCAATTCTCATTCTTCATTAACTTATTTCTCAACTCATCTTCATAATAGACATCTACAGATAGTTAAAAGCAATATAATTGAGCATAATAATTTTAAAGAAGTCTTACAAGAAATTTCATAATTGTATTGCTTCTTCAAGATCTTATCTTTAATCTTCTCTTTCATAATCTTCTTTAATGCTGAGTTCACAGTCTAATATGCATCAGTCTTCTTCAATGCATCTCTTTCTCATTTTACAGCTTTGCAGTCTGTCATCTTTGCATTTTTAATTTATTTAAAGTTCTCATTCTTTATATGTTTTTGTTGTTTCTTTCTTGCACATACAGTCTTTAAGTTGTTCAAATATTCACTAAATGTCTTCTTTAAATCATATATAGACTTCTGTAAACAGTTATGATGATCAGATCTCTCTTCAGAGACTGAGAATAAATTGAAAGTTAAGTGTTTTATAGTCTGCAGTGAAAGCTTAGTGTCTAAATCTGTTATGATGAGAGTTTAGAATATGTAGTTAGCTGCTGAGTTCTATATTGAGTGATATAATCAAGCATTATATGTGTGCATTACAGCTACACATCAGAGTGAAGTACAAGAACAATGTATAAGATTAAATCTTAAGAAATGAGCAGTAGAACAAGTGATAGCACTGAGCAACATATTTAGTGAGTGTAGAGACTGAGTGTAGAGACTGAGTAAAGATGAAGTGAATGTAGTAGATTGAGTGACAAAGATGAAGATAAGAAAGTGTTAGATTGAGTGTTAAAAGTGAGTGTGTTGATATATTTACTTATAACATTGACACACATATCATGAATAAATGTGTTGTTTATCAGCAATTTAACACCTGAGTATTGCTAACATCTAAAAGCTCTCAACACATCTTCTAATTACACACTTTCAAACTACAACACACTTTCAAACTATAATGCACCTTCAAACTACAAAATCACTCTAGAACTCATTGTCATTCATAAATGCATTTAAATTGCTTTTTCATAATGCTTCTGTTAACTTAATTTTAGAGCATCATTGTACTGTCATATTATGTTATGATATATATTAAGAAAACTTCAAGATGTAATGCTATGAAGACTGTATCAGACAGAGAGAAGACAGCAGCAGCAGAAAGAACATTTAGAAAGACATTTAAGAAAGAAAAAACTGATGTTGATGAGAAGAAAAAAGAAAATAATGCTGTAGATACAGAAGAAGATACTGAAGCATTTAAGTCAGTTCATTGCTGAAAGTCAGGCAGTAAGCTCAATTCTGACATACAATATAATACTTAATAATAATATTTTATTCTACAGCTGTCATCCTTTATGAAATACATCACTATCAGAAATCAACAGATTTTCTGATAGCAAAACTATTCTTTCAAAGACTTTGCTGCAAGATAACTTAAGATTATTTAAAGAGAGTTTTTTCTCAACATAAGATGTTCTACTTTCAAAGCTCAGTCATCAACAGTCTGTAGAAGATAGTAAAAGCATATACTGTTGTTTTCTTTAAAAGTATGTCTAATGAACTGTACAGTAATTATTATTTATCAGTTAACAGAATGCAGATGTCAATCTGACTGCAATTTATGTAAAATGAGTTATTATTCAGCACAAGAATATGTCTCTTATTAAGAGATACATGCATAACTGAAACATCATGTTTAAAGATGCAGATTAAAGCAATCATTACTAGACTATTTTGAGAATATCTGACTCTCAATGTAATAGATAAATAGATTAAATTGAAAGCTGTTTAACTGTGTATATATAATGCTCACTTATAATGCTCATGTATCAATAATCTCTAAGCTCATAATCTTTATCCTTAAGTTAAGTCTCAAGAGCCTACTTACTAATCAGTCTCAGAATTCTTAAAATTCAGACAGAGCTTCTAAATTAAGTTAAGCTTCAATGTTTAAGTCTGACTTAGATTCTTAAGCTGACAATTAAAGCCTGACCTAACTCAACCTGAAAGCTCTATCTAAGTCAGGCTGAGTTAACCTGACCTGACAGCCACTCTAACTAAGCTCACTGTTGTGTGAAAGATCTTTATTATAATGACTTTTATTCATCACTATATAACTATCAATTTCTAAAGAATTCATTTCTGTTATATAATTATTCTGTGCTCACTGTCTAAGCTGTATTAGACTAAGCAGCAGTACAGAATTTGTAACAGCATCATTGTCATATAGAATTTTTATAAATTCTTAAGCTTAAAATTTTATATAAAGTCTGTCAGCATCACTAAGCTCTTAAGACTTGTTGTGACTCAGATCTGAATGTATTATATATGTATATTTCATTTTAAATATAAATTCAAGATAACTCTCAACACTCTGCATATCAGTAATGTCTATACTGTATATATGTCTAAAATCAGTTGTGTCATGTCTTGTGAAGCAATTTGTAAAGTGAATAAACTCATACTTAATTAAAATAAAGACAAAGACATATCTTTAAGCTTACTGCTCTGTACAGCTATGCACTATATGCAAAGCAGCACAGTTCTTCTTTGCTGACTTTTTTATTATTATAATGCTCACATCATCAATTTAACTCACTGCTGTAACTCAAAGCTGTGAGTTATTGACTAGATTCAGCATGTCAGCATTGTAGAATAGATATAAAATGAATAATAATAATAAGCTTTAAAATATATCTATATGAATGACAAAGCTCTTTAACTTATATTCTAACAGCTTTATTATTAATATTCTTTTTCTTAGAAAGTCTTTTATTCAGTTCACTATCTTTAGTGATAGACAGCATTTTCAGAGATTGTAAAGTAATCTTTTATAAAAGACATTATTAAAGACTTCTGATATATTCAGCATTAATAATAATGTAATTAATGTGCTTAACTTTTATGCTCTGTAAATCTACTTCAGCAATATATAAATTATCTACTCTGTAAACATAATCTTTTGACTTCTTAACAGTGTTTTAAGTAGCAATTAATAGATCTTTATTATGTAACTTATTCTGTGTGTCATTATAAACTTTAAAGTTTTGCTTATAATGTTCAGAAATATTACTGATTAATATGTTTTAAACTGCTAATAATCTTTTTTGTTAAGCTTTTACAGCATCACTGTAATGAAGTATTTAAAGACTCTTAAATGTCTTTTACTGTTTAGACATAAATTGTACAGTGAGAACAGCAGTAAAAGTAGTTGCAGTAATATTTAGTGTAAAATTCAATTCAATATATTATTTAATTTTAATGTCTTATTGTCTAATGCTTACATTATAATCTTTATTAATTCAGTCTCTATAATTAAAGACATAAATATCAGTTTAAAATACTTATATTCTGCAATATTACTGAGATTTATCTCTGAAGAAGTTAAAAAGAAAATTGTTCAAAGTAGCTTTGTCTTATTTTGCAGTTCTGTAAGTTTCAGCTTTTTCATCTATTTTAAAATAAAAATAAAAGTCTGACTTGCAGCTCTGCAATTTTTAATTTACTTCATTAATTTTTATAATTTTTAAAAGTTTTTTAAAATCATCTTTATTCATTCTCTATAACTTATTCTCATTAATTTTGTCAGCTTCTTCTCTTTTTCATTATAAACTCAATAATACATCTCTTAAATGTGCATGCTCTGCTTTCTTTATCAATAACAATAAACTTTATTTACTTCTCTTATTATCTCTTTTGCTTTCAGGCCAAACTCTGACTTTAATTATTTACTAAAAGTTAACATTGATATTATTGTCTTTACTGCAGTCTAAATTGTCTCTGTAATGACAGTTATATATTGCTTTATGTTAAGTTCATTATAGTTATGAAGTGACATTGACAGCTATTCTATCAGAATTTATTGTAGAAGTTTTATGTCTACTTTATTTTATTGTCAATAAAATCATAATGTGATCTCTGCTGCAGACAGCAGAAGATAAGTGACAATAAAGTAGTAATTAAAGTTATAATATTGTTGTTGTATCTTGCAGTTAATTAATCATTGAGTAATATCTGAGCTACTTAACATTAAATTTATGATGCTGCACATTTACTGAGATCTTTATGTGACTGAGCTCTATAATAAGAGCAGAGAGAGCTGTTATTTATTTATTATTTATATTAACTACTCTATCTGTAAGTTCTTCTTTACTCTCAGATCTCTTCATATTAAATAATGCAGATTGAAGTCTCTCATTATAATGTGTTGTTAGTGATTATTCTTCAATAAATTATTTAATTACTTTAAAATTACTGTAATGTTTTCTTTAACTGCTTCTCTGTATACATTATAAATGCATAAACACTTACAGAGTTATAAGATCTCTATTGTATGTCTAAACTGTTCAGTCTGCATAGTTCAATTATGAGTTAATGTAAAAGCAGACTCAGATTGATTCTTTTTCTGTGAGTTTTAGATAAATTAGATGAAATTAGTTTTTGCAGAAATAATAAATATTATTGTTATATTATTGTGTCATGACTTCTGAATAATCAACACATCATAATTTCATATGATGAAATTCTGAAGTAGAAATGTCATTATCTTGTTTCTTAACTTCATTGTGTTATACTGTAAGATAGCAAAGTTTAAGTATATCAACATTACTCTGTCATCATTGTGATTTCTAAAGTTAATGCTGTCTTTATATTTATAATATTTATCATAAAATCATCTTAACTAATAAGCAGCAAGCTCACTAAGTTCTGCTTAAAGACATTCTTAATTTTTGTTGTTTAACTACTCTTCAGATTTATCTGACATTCAGAGAATCTAATGCTTCAGTGATTTATTGCTGTCTTTATTGCAGCATTTATTTTTTACATTTTTAAAGATCTAATTGTGATTCTTTTAGATCTGTTTTCATTCACTAATCTCAGAGAGATTCAATTTACATTTATAATTATTGTTTTTATAAATAATACTGATCACTTTTCATTTCTGTTGATGAACATCTTCAGAGCTGATGTCAGAATTGATGAGATTCTTATAAGAATCTTAAATATTGTTAAGTGAAATTTGCTAATGATTTTATGACTGCTACTCATTGTTGTATGTGATGTAAATGTTATACTCTCACTAATATTGTCACTGCTGTTATTATTGTTACTGTTGCTGCTGTTAATGTTTTTACTATAACTATTAATGTCAACTTCATTAACTTCATCATTAGCTGTCTTTAAAAGTGTGACTTCTTTAAGTTTAATAATTAATGTTTAAGTTAATACTCATTATTAGATCTACTTAATGTTGCATGTCATCTATACACACATTATCTCTTTCTAAAATTCAAAACATTTATTATTTCATATCTTGTGTAAGTCTTCACAGCTTACACACTTTCTGATGTTAAATTCTAGATTCTTAAAGAAATAATTCTTAAATCTATAACTTTCTGCATATATGCTGCATTTCTGAGTATTCTCACATTAAGCACTTATGTAATCATATTTATGACATTTAAAGCACTTTTAAATGCAACAAACTCAATCATATAACTCTGTCTTCTTGTACTCAGAGTTTCAAATCAATTCAGTTTAAAACATTAAATTGACATGCTCTACATTTATAAATTTCATCATCATAGATTTTGTCACTCATTTTGAGCTGCACAGTCATCTTACATAATTAATTGAAATATCTTTCTTAACTTCAATCTTATGATTTTCTGCCTGTATACATGTCACTATAACTCACTGATCTTTCATTTTGATGCTTTATATCAATATGTTATGCATAATGACATCATAAATGATGATAATTATCTTGCTGTCTACTTTTAAAGATATAATTCATTTAACATTATTCTGCAGTGACTCTTTTTCAGTCACTGTGAATGCATACACTTTCAAATTATCTGACTTTAATTACTTAACAATTACAATCTTAATAGCAATGATGTTTTGATCTACAGTGACACAGATGTGACTGTTAATGCAGTTGCATAGTGTAACTGATGAGAAAATGCATTAATAATTAATGAGAACAGTATTAATGAATTTAATAACAATTCTATAGTTATCAGATATAAAAAGATCTGTGATGATGCTTTTTTCTTTAAATGATGATGAAAAGAATACTGCTATTAAAGATAACAACACATTTACTGTTATCTGAGCTTAAATGTGCATATATCTATATTTTGTAATGACAAAGAATTGTAATATAGAGTTTCTGCTGATGAAGATTTTTAAAATGTTCTTTGTAACTGTAATATTGTGTTGTACTGTATTCATAATTTATCATAGAATTTTCAGATCAGCTACAATTTAAGCTGTTTTAAATTGATTCAGAACTCTTTCTGCAAAGTTTTGAACAGATTTAATAAAGAATTCAATGTAAATTCATTAAAGAATCTTCTTAAACTTATCTTTCTTAATCTTTGAATTCATAAAGACCTGAAGTTGAGTTGCTTTATGTTTTAATAAAGAACTTTTGCAAAGTGTAAATTTTTATTTGCACTTCTGACATAGATTTAGCTCAGATTTGAAGTGTTAGTCATTTATATAAAGTGAAAATGACTAACACTTCAATTCTTGTTTTGTCTGCAGTTTATACTTTTTACACTTCATTTACAGTTAATGAACTCTGAACTGATTACTTTTGAAAGATAATTACACACTAGTATTGTAAATTCTGAAGTGCAAAAAATTATTTACACTTTGCAAAAGTTCTTTAATTAAGTGACATGCTCTGATAAAGAGAAGAGTTGCACACTCACTGCTGATCATAAAAGTCTTAACATTGTGATCTATATCAAGTTATAGAGTGCAATAAGAAAAGTTATTGACTAGATTTTAAGCTTATTTGATGCAGTTCTGGTAAAGTTATTCTGAAAATTCATTTTAAGCTAGAGAAGGTGTTTTTGCTAAGTGTATGATAGGTTGAAAATGCTTAAGAAGAAGGTGAGATGCTAGTACTTATATGGTTACTTCACTGTTAGCACTTATAAGATACCTTAAGGTACCATAAGGTAATTTACACATAATTACCTGTAAGTATTACTTGTAACCTATGCTTGATGCAGAATAGCACATCTTTTATAATTTATCTTAAGATAAAGATTGTTTACTTTCACTCTGTAAATCAGTCTGTAGAAAGTTGTCTCTATTCATTTATGCTATGTAGAGTATATATAGAAAATGATGATTAAGACATAAATAGAAACACTTAATAAAAGATAAGTAAGCAATGATATCACATTCTCTTTTACTGCATAGTCACAACAGTTCACTAATGTGAGTGCAGAGATTTGCTTAACATTCTGTAAAATTTCTGTCTATAATTTACATTCACATTGTGTTACTCTGCTTCACATCACTATTATCATTCAAAAGTGACTAGAAGTGCAGATTATTATTGTTATAATAATAAGATAAATTATTCACTGTTTACACTGTCTATCTATATCATTGATTACAACTTCTAAAAAGAAATTCTCTTCTTCTTTTTTTAGTTTTTGATTACACTTCAACTTTTAATCACTACTTCATCAACTTATCAACTTTTTATTCACTCTATTACTATATAAACTTTCATAATATGTTTACAATGTGTCATTAATGTTTCATAGATCATTTCTTAAGATCTATGTTTCATGTTGTGTTGCTGTTGCTTCATTATCAGATGCAGATAATAACAACTCAAATTAGAAGAAGTTTACTTCTAATTATATTTATAAGATTATTAATCATTTCTATTTTAAAAAAAGCTTACAAAACTCTTCTTTCAGTATATTGTTGTCTTAATTTCAGTTTAAAGATTAACAATATATAAAGCTAATTAAGTATTCTGCTTTTAATATTGCTTTCTTTTCTCTCTTTAATGAGTTAACTATCAATCAGCTTAACTTCTTGTTGCTTAATGTTTTGATTAATCTGTTGTTGAAGAGTTGACTTGAGATTAAGCTCAAGATGTTGTCAATAATTTGACAGTTAATTCTATGCATTAACATGAATTCAGATTGTTTTTGCACTTACTGAACATATTGTGAAGCTGTTGTCACTCACATTCATAAAAAACATGAGCTGACTGTCTGCAATAACTGTGTATATAAAGACAGATCATTTACAGTGTGTATTTAGATTAAATTTAATGATCATCATCTTCTTTGTAGTTTGTGTACAAACTGTCATTAAGATGCACAGAGTATTCAGTGCAGCTTTTATAAGTATAAATTTATATTAATATGATGACTACTTATTGTTCTAGATTATGCAGAGTTCAAATTCTCTTTATTTACTAATTTAATAACTTTTTATCATCATTATGTTGCTGCTCTGTCTGCTATTCTCATCATCATCATCAGTGACATTATGCTCTCTGTCAGCTACAATTACTCATCAGCAGAGAATGTTTTGAGCACTGTGAATGAATTAAAGATAATTGCTGAGATTCTTCATCATTAAGTTAAAAGACTTAATATCAATGTATTTGTTGCTCTGCTTACATCATTGCTTCATTTACATCAGTTATATTTTTACTCATCATTGCATCATTATAGTGAACAGTAGTTTTGCTTTAAATACAGTTTATGCTCAGCTCATAACTTTTTTTTTTTTAATAAATAGATAGTTAATAAAATTGCTTTGCTTCTGATACTATCATTTTCTAATTTATAAGAATCTTTTTCTTAAGTCTTTTATGTAGATTATATAAGCTTATATTTCTTTTACAGATCATCATCAAATCACTGTTAATCATTATTGAAGTTAAGACTTTTTGATCTTTCTTTTTAGATTTACTTCTTGTTTACTTTAACTTCAACTCATTATGTCATTGTTGCAAGTCTTTATTGAGTTGTTTTTAATCATTTAATTTTTTCTTAATACTGTGTAATGTCAAGACTTTCACTTTCTTTCAGTTATGTCTCTCTTCTGTTATGAGTATTGAAGTCAAGTCATCAGCATTTTTTCAGCTTTTAATAGTTTTCTGTAATATATTCATTACATCACTCACTTCAGTCAAGATCAGTTTGAAAGAAGTAATGCTTCAGTGCACTTTTAAAACATTCTGTAACAGAGATATAGATAAGTTTATTTATTTATAACATTTTTATATCTTATAAATTGTCTTCTTAAAAAAATCTTCTTTCTTCTTTACTAAAAGCTTATATAGCTCTTCTTTTTGTCTGTGATCTCATTCAGCTCAAGATATAGTTAAAAGTTCTTCATAAAAAGACAATGATAACTTTTTCTATTTAAGAATCTCATCAACTTCAAAGCTTAATTGCTGCACAGATAATTTAGCTCATTTTAGACTGCTTTGCAGCTCTGAACTAGCTCAAAATTCATCAGCATTAAAGATATATGCTTTTATAAACTAATTATTATGAATTAAATTTTGTAGAACATGCTCTGTGAACATTTCTAATGTATAAGTTTTTAATAAATAAATTTTCAATATCTTATAAGACTTAAATCATTTAGCTTTAAACTTCTAAAATTCTTCATTTTATATAAGCACTCAGTCTTCTTTCTTTGTAGTGCTTAATCACACTGTTTCATTACAAATCATTTTTAATTCAATAATCTTTTATAAAAGAATTTCATTAACAGTTACTCAAACTGTCTATATCTGCCTGATTCATTTTAACTGATCTTCAAAGTCAGTTTCTCTCAGCAGTTAAGAGTTGTTTAAGTTGTCTAATGATTGTAAATTTATCTTATACAGTAGATAGAATGAGCTCTGTTTAGTTATACTATGAGCTCAGATTTAAGTTGCAAAAAGTGTTTGTGATAAGTATTTATCTTATAATTGAGTTGATTTACTCATAAGATATTTTGTAAGCATGAAGCTCAACATTTCATTTAGATTTTCTATCTTTTCATTTATGTAAGAATAATAAAAAATCATTGTTCTATGCTGAGTCCTGAGCTTTTTCAAATAGTAGATCACAACATAACTGAGAAAGTTTGTATCATTATTAAATAGTAACTCTCTTGATGAACTATAATTTATAAAGATTTCATTATACAGAAAATCTGCAACTGTTGTTTTTGTTGCATTTAAAACAGCTTTAGTCACAAATCAATTTGTAGCATAGTTAATTGCTGTTATAATTCAGCAGTTTTCTCAAGACATTCAAGATAATATGTTTATTATGTTGATTTCTTATCTTTTAAATGATAATAAATTCTTATAAACTAAATATAAATATTTTTTGATCTCTTGTTGTTTTTGAGGTCATTGAGCAACTTAACAGTTAAGACAATGCTTTATAAATGATTTGATATTCTGCAATAATTTATGTCATTAAACTCAAAATTAAATGACTTTTAGCAGTCTTAACACTTCTAGATGCTCATATTTGATGTATATATGTTTTAAAAAGTCTGCACAGTACTGAAACTATAGAAATGATACTTTATTGTTGTTTCACTTTCAAATCAAATATGAGTTGTTCAATTCTGAATTATAATGCAGTCAAAATTGATTCATTACATCATTTTTACACACATGCTTGCAAAGCAGTAACTTTTCAGATTCTGTATCATCTTTTAAATA
>JAABUJ010005311.1_pt1 | contig 12929 bp, 13 predicted proteins | sample 5559131 | NCBI WGS metagenome assembly JAABUJ01 (sample SAMN10711875, study PRJNA513366) | rock metagenome | isolation source: Antarctica rocks | place: Antarctica: Victoria Land, Mt New Zealand nord | collected 2016-01-07
GATGTGGGCATCTGAATTATGATGTAGTCAGCCTAGAGTTGATCATCACCTTTTGTCAGAGCCAGTATTATAGAAGATTATGATTCCTATTGGTTTCAATTATAAACCCTCTCTACCATGAATGAGCTGTGGAGGAGTGCGGAGATGTGGTAGCTCAGTAAGGTTTGGCAGACTCTGGTGTGCCCCTTGTAAGAGCCATTTGGGTGCCTCTGTGCCCTTACCTTGGGGCTCTGTAAGCCCCAAGGGGATAGTTTCCCTGCGGGATTTCAAGCCTTGGGGCACAGGCCATGGCTTTTACAGATTTCAGGCCCCAGGGTTATAGTTTCGGTGCGCATACCGCAGGGAAACTATAACCCTGGGGCCATTTGTTGTGCCAAGCCTTAGGGTTAGGGTTTATCACCTGCGCGATTGTATCCCAGATTAGCTTACCCTCTTGCTGCTGCTGATAGTCCCATATTGGTGGCTGTCAGCCTGGATGTGATCCCCATTCCCAACTCGATCGGACAATCTGCGAATTATCGACATAGGGCAAGTCGTAGCCAGGGACATCCAATTCAAGGTTGTCACCCTCCTACAGCCTATCTCTGCCGAGTAATGTACCAGTGTAAACCTGCATCTACGCATAGTACTAGTGTCTGCTCCATTGTCTATAAGCACATTAACCACTGCTTCATTACCCCTTTCAACCGTGTCTGTAACGCTGTTCTCCCTTTGACGCCTAAACTGGAGAAAACAGCTCCCTTATCTGCAAGTAGAGCTGCTGTTTCCGTGCCCCTGCTTCCAGCCTGAGGGTGCATGCCCTCCACAAAGGCCAACATAACATGGAACCATCGCTCAAGAGGTACGGAACATCGCGTCGCTAGGATCATCGCGCCTGGAGGAACAATGATCAGAGAGCAGGACTTTGGCGATTCAGCGCTTGCGTTTCGATGACACCTTCGTCGCCCTCCAGTTTTGCAGCAATTCTGGAGCCTTGAGGGAGGCACCGTACACCCAGGACTTCCTCCATTCTACCAGGTATTGCTTCAGGGGCCTCCCGCGCCCTTGCTTCACTTCTCTTTCTTGCACAATCACTCCTTCTGCCTATTACAGAGGAAAAGATGAGAGTTGGCGGACCGAGGACAACGTGATGTAGGGTAAATCAAGATATGAGTTTTAGGAGTTGTATATTACCTGATGGGTGCTCAAGTGGCGTGATAGGACAGATTCTCCTAAGTTAAGCTGAAGAGGCCTTGTATTCTTGTATTATACTCACCGTTCATTGAAGATTTATTTGACCCGCCTCTCGGACTCTGCCATGTTATCTCCCCTGCATTCCATTGGTGTTGCGTCTTCATTTGTTTAATTCCTCTGGCGTCCCGGGTTTCTTCTCTGCTCTACAGCGGGGCTGTTCCTTCGAGTGGATTTATCCCTGGGTGTCATTTGGGCTCCTTTCCTGCTATCCGCCAAGGGTGACTCTCGACTACCTAACCAGCACTGACACTACCAGTGAAAAGTATTCCAATCGCGGAACACTCAGTCATGAAAAGGCCATGCCGCCGCCCATGCAGCCCCCTTCTGTTCGTTGCACGCGAACTGAGTCATGGTTTGTACTCGGCTTGCCTCAAGGCTCTCTTTGTGTCGTGTACTTATCTTGTCTAACAATGCCTTCCTCCGGCCACAGGTCACCCAGGGTGTCCTTTGTGCTGTATGCATTCTATATCTTGTCTGGCGTCATGGGCGTCATCGGTGACTGCGGCTTCTCGTCGCGCGAGAAATACAATGGGAAGGGTGGATTATCAAGGGCATGAACACCCGGAAGATCAGCTTAGTCTTGTTCTGGCTCAGCCACACGAGCCTTGGTACAATGCTCCGTCTATCAGTAGATCCGGGCGAGCACAGTAAATCAAAACTCAAAGTCTCCTGGGATTCATCGTGTGCCACAGTCGTTCGTTTTGTCCGTGCGTCAGCGTCCTGTACAACGCCGAGGTTGAGTTAAAGCTAATCACTATCAGTGATTATTCCGACATTCAATTTAGACCCAGAACAAAGGAAGAAGTGAAAGAAGACCTCAGTCCCTTTCTTCCACAGAGATGGCTTTCGACGTCCCCACCAATGTGCATCTTCTCCCTTTTCGGGTGGAATGAATCAACCACAGTTCTGCACAGCAAGCATACGTGAAGAACCAGCTACGCTTTCTTGTCTGGAAGCTTGAGCATGCTCCCGACCCAGGCCCCAGCAAATCAGCCTGTCCTACACCAAGCAGACCACCATTCACGTTCGCCGAAAACATCGCGCTCCTAGCTTGGGCCGTCGGCCTTGACGATCTCCCTCCAGACTTGAGGAAATCCAACTCAACGCCCACCGGTCATCGAAATCTATGGAAGGCGTCGATCGACGTTGCCAAAGTGGCCGAAATTCTGACTGCGTCGCCATTGTGCCATGAGATAGACAGGGCTCCGGTTGGAGAGGTTGCAGGAGCTTAGATGTCATTGAAAGAGTGTTGCAACCTACAGCCGCGGAGCATTTGGTGACAACTCCAGGCGGCACTGACTCCAGGCCTAAGCATGACTGACTGGAGGACAGCAAACCCCAGTGACCGCGCGCAAGCGACGTTCCCACGGAAGCCTCCCACAAGTGGCGAGTAGACAGAGACTCAAGGGCAATTCAGAAGGTCCGTCAACCCAACCGCCACCGGAGCGCGAGGAGGAGGACCGGGCAGTAGCAGGACGGACCGACGTGCTGTGGAGGACGGATGGAGGACAACGCGACGCTTGCAATGAAAGGGGAGACCCAGGAGACCATTGACCTGTTCCCAGATGATGCAGTACATCACACCAGACTATGGCCTTCCCATCGGTGATGCTGAGATTGTTGAGGCTGAACATGTGACTTGAGACTCCTCCATGTGTAGTCACTTCGGTTGCCGTATGCTTGCTGACCAGGGCCGTTTTGTTTCTTTCTGGTCCGCTCTGATAGCACCTTGACTCTCAAGCTCTTGTATAGGTTTCAAGAAACTGGGTACCCAGTTGCGCTCAACCTCATCAGCTAGGAGACATTCTGACGGCCTTGCTACAGTGGGTGTCCTGTGCTGATCCTAAATTAGCTCGGTTATAATTGGAAAATTTTCTCCACCCTCTTCCACCTTCTGGAACTGTTACGGTGCTTGGCATGGTAGTGGTTGCTGAGTAATCAGCAGAGCCGAGATATTCTTGACACCTCCATAGCACTCCGTCCTGTTTCAAGTCTCCAACCGACACCCACACATTTTCAACCTCCACAAGTCTGCAACACAAGTCTAACCTCCAGCATTCAATGGGTTGGATGTTATTGGATAAAGGAACAACCCCCATGTCTTTAGCGTGACTCAACTACTGCCGCCAAGACCTCGAAGCATGGTCCAGCTTTACCTACCACCTCAATACATTGGGGGGTATGGCGAGCAGAGATAAGCGCCGCCCCCCACTTGCCCTTGATCCATCTCCCTCAGGATCTGGCAATCCTGTGATCAATGATTGCCATATGCCCAAAGCACAGCTCTCCAATTCACGAAAGCGCCAACGATCAGAGCAGTGTCCACTTCAACTGAATGGAACATCGCAACCTCTGTCAAAAAAGCGGAGGCTCAGCCATCCCAGCGGATCTCAACCCCCGGCAGCATTTTGGGACAACTTATCGAAAATCTGGTTGACCAAACGCGCGTTGAGAGAGTTAGATCGAAGGAACACTCAATCTGCTCCAAGCCCACCACGTCCATCATACCAACGACGACCTCACCGGCCTGTCACTCGACGCGCTCTTGCTGAGCTGAAGAACAATCGCCGACCTACCCAATCCGCCGCTGACTTCCTTTGCCATTGTGCACCGAGGTGGTTGAAGGACATAAAGCTATTCGCCAGACACGGTGGTCCAGATCTGTCGGACCTGAGGGGCGTATGTAATTGTGAAATATCTGCTGGTGCCGGAGCTGACCATTTTCTCCCTAGTACTTGAAACCTGTCAATCCTTTTAATCACACAATGAGCTCGAGCCAGTCCAGTTCTCAGGGTCGAAAGCGGGGTTCAACATCTACTTTGAATACCAAACCCACCACAAAGACTACAACCACTAAGAGCACTGGGCCCTATGACCGTGCCTTCCAACAGCACCTCATTGATGGTGGCGTCTACCCTGATGAATATGAGTATCCTGATGGTCGAGTCCCGCCACAGCCGGATAATTGGGAAGAGATTAACTGAAGACTGGCGCAACCTCGACCGTCCCTATCACCGTCCCATTTTTCTGATGGGGAGTTTAGAAAATTTAAACGAGCGGATGCACATGTCTTCAAAGAGAAACAAGTAACAGAATCAGTGATTCCAGTTATTGAAGGCAAGATCAGGGACGCTAAATGCATTTCAGGAGGAATCCCCTTCACAAATCTCAATCATCTGACGGACGGCACACTTGTTCCTGGCAACCCAGACCGCTACTATGGTGCACGTCCCGAACAGCTTGATTGACGGGTCCGTACGGAGCTTAGTGGGCACATTATTCCTTCCACACAGCACGACCTCCCAATAGCGCCAACCTTTTTCCTAGCGGCGAAGGGGCCGGATGGATCTTTAGCGGTGGCTGGGCGACAGGCCAGCTATGACGGTGCATTGGGGGCTAGAGGGATACAGAGTCTTCAGTCATACAGGCAAGACGAACCAATCTACAACAACCACACCTACACCATTACATCAATCTATTACGGTGGCACCCTCAAGATGTACACCAGCCACACCTCTCAGCCAACTGATCCTGGAGGTCAGCCTGAATACTATATGACTCAAATCAATGGATGGTCTATGACTGGCAACTGAGAAACCTTTTGACAGGGAGCCACTGCATACCGAAATGGCATAGACTGGGCCAAGAAGCAGAGAGACCAGGCCATTAAGCGCGCGAACGAGAGAGCAAATGATAGTCAAGCTGGGACACCAGCTATCGATTCAAGCTTCGACCCGGTCTCTAGCTTCGCAAGTGAAGCTTCACTGGAGGAGCCCCACACAATCGAACCTCTAAGTCAGGAGTCTCAAACCTTGCTGAGTGAAGACTCCAATACAACTGCCAACCCCCAGGAGTCTGAGACTTCAACGGATGAACTTGTGTTAGACTACAGACTTCCGGCCAAACGTTCCAGTAGACATTCAAAGCGATCACACCAGTCTCAACGAAAGCGACGCAACGCCGGTGAATCTAGCGCCGCCGGGGATAGCTATTGATCCGCCGTCATATCCAACACGCAAAGCTCTCCGGCCGGAAGTACAGCCGAAGGGGAACCTGAGCAAGGGAAGTTTGCAAAACCTTCTGTATCTCAAACATCTGTCAAGTACGCGAATCCGCTTGAACCGTACGTAAAGCCTTCAAGTGTACCGTTATGCCCGTAAGTACGGTTCGTTTCAGAGCTCTCCATTAGCAGTGCTAGATTATTGGCGGCAGCTACGGCGATGGGCGCTGCAGGCGCAGCGTCTCTATTGCGGTCGCTACTTCCGAAAGCTCATTCTGGTTAAGCTGCAGGAGTGATGTGCTTAGTCAGCAAATCCTGCAATCATCATCCTTCAGGTTAGCCTGATGACTCACCACGAGTGGAAAGGGATGGAAAATCCACAGAAGCGCACAACAACAAAACTTTAGTACCTCGATCTCTCCTCCGTCCCACTGCGAAGACCGCATAAAACTACCGGACAAGTTGATAACATTGGCCATATTCGCTTTGGATTCTTCTTTTGAGTCATGGGCAGCTCTGCATATTCATTCGTATCTAGAACAATCTCCTCCACGGGACACCGCCAGCGCGTGGGATAGCGTCAGGGATTCTGCTAATCCACCAAACCTGCATACTTATTGGGTTGAACGTATGGGCGGATACCGCCAACTACTTGGTAATATTCCTACGCGTGGCTCTCTCCTTAATGAATAGTAGTTATATTTGAGTTAAGCGTCCATTAGGATTCACACACTCGGGGTCTTTCGATCCACCGTGTCGTCATCGTTGTCTGCACTTGATTGTCTCGCTCTACTTCTGCAAGCCAACAAACCCAGCATCCGCGTCACTTCGTGAACACAATGGAAAGCAGGATCGTGCCTCTATACCTTCCAAACGGGGTCGATAAAGTCATCGGTTTCGGGTCCACTAGCTTTATAGGTCGTCTCAATAACAGAGCCGTTTTGAAATACCCACGCGTCGTGGGAGAGCAGTGGGAAAGGTTCGTTATCGAGGAGCGCATGTACAAAGCCTTGGGATCTCATCCCCGTATCATCACTTGCTTTGGCCTAGACGGACGAGGTTTAAAGTTGGAGTACGCGCCGAACGGAACATTGAGAGATTTTTTGCGCGGCTCCAACTCTTCTGGTTTTGACTCACCGAAGGATAGATTGAGATGGTCTCGACAGGCTGCTGAAGCTATAGCCTATATTCATACGAAGAATATCATACACTGCGATATTAGTATTCGGAATTTTCTCCTCGACAGAGACATGAATATGAAACTCTCCGACTTTCAAGGTCTTTACGTCGATCCGCATGGTGTCACCTTCAATGGTTTTGCTCTAGAAAACGTCAAATCGTACCTCCCTCGTCCATCCACTCACTCAGACCAGAAGTCAGACCTTTTTGCATTGGGCACTGCTATCTACGAAATCATGACGGGCCATGAACCTTTCCCAGATCTGGACGAACTTGAGGATGAGGAAGAGATTGAGAAACGATACATCGAGGGAAGATTCCCTGTCCTTGATGATGTTTTGGGTGGGCATATTATTTACAAATGCTGGTCGCTTGCGTACGAGAAGGTTGATGCATGCGTAGAGGGACTCAAAGCCCTGGAGGAGTGTCCGACCGAGCAGTCATAGTTCTTTGCATGCCCTTCCAAGCCGGCTACAATTGGGGGGACAGTTCTGTTGGGTCGGTTCGCTTACTCCCTTATATGACTCATTCAGGACCCCAAAGTACGACCTCAGTGCGGCTAGAGGGGTTGTCAGGCTCGAGGCAATTGTGGAAGTACTTATATCTCAAATATCCCTATATGCTTAGACTCTATATCACAAGCAGAGAAGATTCCCACCTTGCACAACAAACTTCGTCTACTTGAACGTTTCATCAGCCCCTACCAGCTTTGATACTCCTTCATCTTTGAAAGATGTGTGAGAGACACGTACAGACCGTGGTCTATAGAAACTGCACAAACAGTCCGAAGCATCGCATTATCGAATATACTCCGCAACCTTGTTCGACAAATTGTGGCAACTATGTAGATAAGCACATGGGACAATCGACTAGACATGGAGGGGTTTGCCCGAAATGCTAGGTCTTGCGAGCGCATAGGTGAGCTTCAAAGCCATACACCATTGGGCCTTTATTTGGCCTGCTCAACTTCGAGGCTGTACCTTTCTAAACACCCTAGACATTCAGCCATATTGGTTTAGAGTACGTTTAGTCCTTCACCACCACCGACCTGCGGCTTGTCGCCCACTCGACTATGTCCTTGTCCTGAGCGTTCTAAGCCGGACCCCACACGGAAAGTCGTCATAGAACCACTCATTGCCCCCAAGCCTGTGTACACCAACGTCTACGACTTCGTCACCGTCTTCGCCACCTGCAGGTACAATCTCGAAGTTGTCGTTCAGGCTCATATATGCTACGTACTGGTCGAACTAGTTGGATAGTTGCAGATGTACGCGATGGACCATGAGGTGTTCTCTGTTTTCGCCGGCCGATGTATTCCAATTGTCAAGAATAAATCGTAGCTCCAATGTCACAAAGACTACCTCACTCCTGCTCGGCTGCCTAGCAGTGGTGCAAGACTACAACCGTCCACGCCTTCCTCACCGCCAATTGAAATCTAAATAGTTGAATATGCTCCAACGCGGAGTGAATTAACTGCCGGAGGGTTGACTAGCGAGCTCCCTGGCTGTCTTGAAGAGAGCCAGGAGGCAAAGCACCGTCAGGTCTCGAAGCTCGCCGTCAGATTTCTTTGGGAGGTTATGTAACACCAACTGAAGTGTATCCAAGACCAGGTCACTATCAAACTTGAGTTGCCCTTGTACGTTTATATTGTGCAAGTCACAGACTGCATAAATGAGTTTGAAGATAGCCGTAACAACGCAGTCAGGGCAATAAGAACCGGAAGGCGCACTTAGTCTGTTGCGGAATCATTCTTACCAACACATGTCCAAATACTGAACGGACTGAACAATTGCATTGTTGCTGATCAAACAGCACAGACAAAGCAGAGTTCATAATCCATAGTATTCACTTCTGAAGAGAAAGATACTGTACCACTATCTGTTTCGTAAACATTTTGGTTGACTTGCAGTTAAAGAAGTGAGCTGCAAAAGATTCAATATTTTCTCGGCCTTCATACTAATCAGAATAGCTCTAAACATTTAGTTCGTCCCGCTGCGGGACCTAAGCATTAGAAACGTTTTCTAGGGCCTAACCCACGCGCCGATCAAGAAGACAATTTCACATCCCCTACTCGAGTGCCAGGGTATGACAGCCAGGAATCCAATGGTGTAGATAAGATACTTCGTAATAATGTGCCTGTAGCGCGCTCGAACGCCACATTTTCTACCCCCGCTTGATCGTTGAGGGAAGTTGAGGGCTACATGACAACCCTTTCTTTCACTTCGCTGCCTACCTTCCCCAGACAGCGAAGAATTTAAATGGATGCCTTATGTCTAAGCGGAAACGCATTGTAGGCGTTCTGGACTGACACTTCATCGCTGACGTACGAATATTTGACTTGAGTGACCAGGGATTCGTTCTATAAAGACTCCATAGAAGCCCGCTGATTCTAGTGGAGAGCTATGCATAAGACATTACTCTACCTTGGTCGAAACCGTCGCACCATTCTGCTCCCAAAGTCCCATCGAGCCATAACAGCGCTATACATCTGAAGTTGGGACCTTGCTACCCTCACATAGTCATCAGTGGGGAAGAAGGCGACCTTGGGACAGTCACCACCTAAGCACATAGGTGTTTCGATGGCGCTCGGGGATCGTGGCGCACAGTTAGGTAAATTCTCGCGCTCAAGTAGTTGATAAATCAGCTTGTGGCCGTTCCATGGCCACAGTGAAGAGACAGTGAAGAGACAGTGACGTTGCTCTAGACCAACTACCACCATTGCTTTCTTGCTTCTTGCCTCATCACACTCCCAGCCTTCGCCTCTTCGCCGGCCTATCGCTGGCGACGACCTTCCTCTGCCTGGCCTTGTATCGCTTGTTCCAACACCACTGTGGAGCACACTCGCAGCTCTTGCAGTTTTCCTCCACTTCAGCGAATCCCATCAAACACCCTACCTGAACTGTATCTTTGTGGTCGGATAGTAGTATCTCGTAAGGGCCGAACTCGATGTCCCGCGGTACGTTCGGGTGGGCGGGATGGTACGCCCACAGGACTCGTAAACGACCGTCGGGACAGACCTTCTCGACCCTCGCTATCTCCAGCGAGTTTGCACCACCTTCTTCTTCTTCATCGTCGCCACCATCGCCGCATCTCACAAAAACATAGTCTCCCGCACAGACCTCCTTGCCGTCAACTGAGTTTGTTAGGCAGAGTGAGAGGGACAGGAGGGGAGCGAAGGGGGTGGCTGGGGTAATGCTTACGAATAGGACGAAGAGTGACCCTGTTACTTTGCCAGTTCGACTTTGAACTAGTTGCTTGCAACGCCGATGTGAAATCCCGACCGGCACTACCGCCAGCGCGTGCACTCGATGGCTTAGGCCTTCTCGGGCGCGTTTGAGGTCGTTGAGTTCGCTGAGGTGGGGTGCCAACGTCGGGCAGCAGAGCATTGCCGCTCAAGGGAGCCTTCACCCTCCGCCGCTCTTTCAGTGAAGGGCTAGCAAGGTCCTCACCGTTGTTGTGGTCCATCCTTGCCGTATGGTTGTGGGTGTAATCTATAGGCAGGAACATATATGAGGATGCGTTCGGAGACGATTCAAGGCGAACTGTTGGGCTCACCTTGATCATCCATTTGAGAAGGTACCTGACTTATTTTGGTGCTCCCGGTCCCTGCGGAGCCACTCACAAAGGGGGGAGGACGGCGCAAGGTTGCGGCTGCCTGAGAAGGAGAGGACGGCTTCTGTCCCATACCGAGCTTGTTGTTCAGCTCTTCGCGGTTGTCGTAGTTGATGTAGAGCCCCTGACCGGCAGTCTCGGTGGGCCTTCCGGCAGGGGGATCAAGGAGGTCGGTGTTGCGAACCGCTTCTGCGGCAACCACTGGAAGGGAGCTGCTCATCGGTGGTTTTACCCTTGCGAGCTGCCGGGAAGCCTCACTGCAGTTGTAGGTAGGCGGTGCGTTAGGCGGCTGGATCACAGGTGCGAGATGAAGGATCTCTCTCAAGTCTTTGTTGGGTGGGACCAAGGCTTTCGGTGGTTCGGCGCCGCTGTCCTCATCGTTGTCCCTGTTGAAGTTCCAGTGGCCGTAGTGTCTGCTGTGGTTCGGAGTGGCATCGTCCTCAGTGATGCTTGGTCCACTAGCGGTGCTGTAGGGTGTCTCGGCAGCACCGATGGAGGCCACAGGATGTTCCAAGGCTGAGTCACTGAGATCTGAAGATGACAGCCGGTGCTGCCACCTCTGATGCTTATGTCTTGGCCAGTCCCTGCCAAGGGGTCTCTCGAATTCTGCAAAAACGTCGTAAACATTGCCAGCGGAAGCTGGTGGCACCCGACCTGAGCTGTTGCACTCGGATGCTCCCATCGCAATTTGGCCGTCTGGCGCAGACCAGTTGGACCTCTGGTGCGCTGCAGGCTGTCGCCGCTGACCATCGTCAACACTCCCTTCGTTGACGCTCCTATGGTTGAGGTTGTCGGCCTTTCGATCGTCGCTGACGTCTTCAGTGGGTGCTGAATCGATACGCCGATAGCTCACTGCGATCTCGCTTGAGAGGTCGCCAACGGAAGGACAGACGCCCGGCTGGCCGCCCACAGAAGTAGAATTAAGACTTCTATGGTCCGAACTGGACGTCGTGTCGTCCAGGCCGTCGTGATCCAGCTCAATCGGGTTTCCTGCAGTGATCCGATAAGGATTGTTAGTCGACAATTAAGAAGGACTGCGGAAAGGGATTCCAAAAAGGTGAAATACCCACCTTCACTGTCGCCGGGTTCTAGAGCGGCAGCTCCTGTACCAGCATCAGCCTTGGCAGGATCGCCTCTTAGGCCGCTTGCAGCCACCGGCTGTTGGGTGAGTATACGCCGCTTCAGGCTCAGAGCGCCATTTTCTACAGCTCCCTTAGGCTGCATCCCGGAGAGGATGTCCCGGAGGGGTGGAAAATCGTCGTCGTCACTGCCATCGCCGTTGTGGCCGTCGCCATCGGCGCCATTCTTGACGCGGTCGCCTTTCAGGGCTTTTGGTGTGTAACCTCCTACATCATGTCAGGTATCAATCCTCTTGGGGCTCCAACGCTTCGAGCACAGACCTTGGTCCCTATCAGAGCCATTGCTGCCGGGCTGCCGTTTCACGATATGCCCTCTCTGCTGGTCGGATGCGGTAAGATCCACGATCTCCACGACCTCAAGACACTCCAATGCAGCGTCCCAGGTGGCGTGTTGCCGGCCGCCCCCGCTAGGCATGGCGGCCGCGCGACCGCGGATAAACGGGGAACGAGTCGCCTTGTTGCTGGAGGCGGCCATCGTTTGGGAGGGTTGATAGAAGCAAATAGAATCCATTGTAGAGTGAGGTTGGGGTGGAAAGGCGCAAGCGGCTTGAAATTTGCTTTGGAAGAAGGTGAAGGCAGGGAGCACCGAGGGTAGAGGTTCAGAGATGTGCGGGTGCAGCTTTATCTATCCAGGACGCGACCCTCGCATCCTCTCCAGCATAACCCGAATCCTCGGCTGCACAGCCCCGCGTCCCAGCCCGCCAGAATCTCAGGCTCACCGCACTTGCTGTCAGGGGCGACGGTTGTGACGGCTGCCTAGAGCAGGTCGATCCCTCACCGAAACGTTAGCGAGAAGGCCGGCCCACCACCAACGCATGCAGCTGATAAAATGCCTCATCACCACCAAGGCTGTTTCTGCCTGGCTGCGCCGTGCCAGATATCCATGTTGGGAAGCACTCCGACTGCGGTCCATGCGGGATCCATCGCCGTGCCTTAGACGGGGCTAAATCAGCCGTCCCTTCATCTCCGGACAGGAATATCTATTCACGGGAAAGATAGCGGTATCCAGCACAGCCTTTTCATCCTAACGCATGCGCAACGGGCCACGTCTCACTGCAGCGTTAGCGCCGTCCAGTCACATCGCGACGATCCCCAAGGTCCCGCTAAACGGCGAGGTGCGGCGTCGTAACATCCATCCGCAGTCGGATCCCCCCGGCCCGGTAACACAGCCATCGAGCGGTCGAGCGGTCGAGCGATCAAGTCGTCGGGTCGTGACGCGTGCTGAGCTGGAAGGAGGAGAGCAAGATTGGCAGGAGACTTCAGAGAAGGGGCTGCAACCAAATAAGAGAAGTGCAACTGAGATAAGAGCCGATGCTCAGATCCAGGGCTGCCTTGGAGGAGGCGTGAAAGACCAAAAAACAAGCGCAGAATGTTGTGGAGCAGGTGGAGCAGGCGGGGCAGGGACGGAAGAGATGTTGGTGTATCCGGTCGGCCGGGGATCGCAATTGGGGCGCTTGCACACCGCAACATCTGCCACACTTCGGGGTCCCCGATGGCGAGGGGGATATTGAGTGCAAGCTGCAGTTAAAGGCGCAAGGTGATCGGGGATCGGGGATCGGCGATCGGCGATCGGAGGAGCGCAGAGGGCGAAGCAGCGAAGGAGCGAGGCAGCCTCGGAAAGAGGGGGGCGCGGCACAGAGGTCGGCTGACGCGCGCAGTACGGTACATGGGAGTAGGGAAGGAAGGAAAGATGGACAGGTCGAGGAGGGGGGATGTGGGGGGTTCTTATAGAAAGAGGTCAAAAGCGGCGGGTTAGGTAAGCACGG
>JAABUJ010005313.1_pt1 | contig 12928 bp, 12 predicted proteins | sample 5559131 | NCBI WGS metagenome assembly JAABUJ01 (sample SAMN10711875, study PRJNA513366) | rock metagenome | isolation source: Antarctica rocks | place: Antarctica: Victoria Land, Mt New Zealand nord | collected 2016-01-07
CGCGCCCGTGTCGGAGGAGCCGCCCCCGCCACCACCACCGCCTCCTTCCGGCGCGGGCGCGGCGGCGAGCACCTCGACGTCCTGCAGGGCGAGCTCCGTTCGGCCGCGGCCGCCGCTGCTCCCCTCCCGGGTGACGAGGACGTCGACACGCACGCCCGGGGTGATGAGCTCCGGCGCCCCGCGCGCCACCACGTCGGCCACGCGCTCGCCCGGCCGGATGGGCGCACCCGGGCGCGACTCGGTTTCCGGGTCGCGCAGCTCGGCCGCGGAGAGGAATGCGCCCGCCGGCAGCGACCGGGCGGTGCGCAGGCCGGTCAGCGGTGCCGCGGCGCGAAAGGTGCCGGGAGGCACGTAGCGCGCGGGCACGAGACGCACGGCAAGCCCGTCGGGCCGGAGCGGCGCGCCGGAGTGCAGCGCGCCGCGAGCGACGATGACCGGCACCGGAGGCCCGAGCTGAGCGGCCACCGCCGCCTCGCGCCGCGCGACGTCGGAGGCGGCCAGTCCGCCCAGGGCGAGGGCGAGCCCGAGCAGCAGGATCGCGCGCCGGCGCCGGCTCATGCCGCGGCGCCGATCGCCGGGAGCTCGAGGGAGAGCCGCGCGCCGCAGGGAGCGGGCGGGGCCGCCAGCTGGCCGCCGTGGCGCGCGGCGATCTCCGCCGCGATGGCCAGCCCACGTCCACGCCGCCCTCGGCCCGCGCGCGGACGCGCGGCGAGCGACGCGATCGACGAGGGCAGCCCGGGCCCGAGATCGCAGACCTCGACCCGTACGCGATCCACTCCCGGGCGCCAGCGCAGCTCGACCACTCCGCCCCCGTGCTCGATCGCGTTGGCCAGGAGGTTCCCGCAGGCCTGGGCGAGCCGCAGCCGGTCGCCCCGCACGACCGCATCCCCTTCGGGAGCGCAGACGCGCAGCGCGCCGCCGCGCGCCTCGGCCACGGGTCGCCACGCCTCGGCGGCTTCGCGCAGCAGCTCGCCGAGGTCGAACGTCTCTTGGCGATCCGGGGCGCGACCGCCGTGGCGGGCGGCGGCGAGGTCGTCGAGCGCGAGGCCCGCCCGTCGGAGCTCGAGCTCGACGGCCGCCAGTCGTGGGGGGACGGCCGCGTCCGGTCTCGCCGCGAGATGGATCCCCAGGTGCGCGGCGGTGAGCGGTCCGCGAAGCTCGTGACAGGCGCGTGCCACGAGCTCCATCCGGCGCGCGAGCCGCTGGCGCCACGCGACCGCCAGAGCCAGCGCGGCCAGCGCGATGGCCCAACCGGCCAGCGGCGCGACGCTCGCGCTCACGATCCCACCGGGCCGTCGATCAGGCGGTAGCCGACGCCCCACACGTTGACCACGAAGCGATCGCCGTGGCTGCCGAGCTTGTGGCGCAGGCGGCAGGCGTGGGAGTCGAGCGTACGCGTCGAGCCCAGGGAGCGGAAGCCCCACACACCGCGCAGCAGCTCCTCCTTGGTGAAGACCCGCGTCGGCTCGGTCACGAGGGTGCGCAGCAGCGCGTACTCCTTCTGGGAGAGCTCCACGCGCACGCCGTGCATCCGCACCTCGCGCGCGGGGGGATCGAGCTCGAGCGGTCCGACCCGCAGCCGGCCGAGCCCCTGACGCCGCTGGGCGCGCCGCAGGAGCGCCGCGACGCGCGCGCGGAGCTCGCGGTACTCGAAGGGCTTGGTCACGTAGTCGTCACACCCGCGCTCCCAGCCGCGCATGCGGTCGAGCGCGCCCGCGCGCCCGCTCAGGATCACGAGCGGCAGACCGGGATCGACCCGGCCGGCCACCCCGTCGGCCGTGCGGACGTGGCGCACCAGCTCCAGCCCGTCACGGTCGGGGAGCCCGAGGTCCACGAGCGCGAGGTCCGGGTATCTGGTCTCGAGCAGGCGGATCGCGTCGCGCGCGCAGTCCGCGGTCAGGAGCTCGTAGCCGTCGGCGGTCAGGTTGTCGGCGAGGAAGGTGCGCGTCGCGGCGTCGTCCTCGACGAGCAGGATGGTGGCTCGTTCGTCGTCCATGCCGGCCTAAGGTCACCGAGCACCTGAACTCGCCCCCCTGCTCCTGCAAGTTCTCCTGCAGAGCTCGGATCGAGGCAGGAAGCGAGCCTAAGATGCCGACGCTCCGGGCAGGCCCGGCCGGGGCCACCTTCCCATGACTCCGCGCGGCAACTACTCCTCCGGCGATGACTTCGTGCTCGAGTACGGGGAGCTCCGCTTCACCTTCAACGAGCGCGACTTCACCGAGCGCTGCGAGCAGGCGGCGATCAAGCTCGGATTCGTGGGAGGCCGGCTCGAGAGCCCCGAGGCCGAGGACCTGGTGAACCTGGTGGTCAACGGCGAGGTGTGCGATCCGGCTTCCGAGCTCGGCGAGCACGTCAACGAGTGCTGGCCCGAGCTCGTCGGGCCAGCGGAGCGCTCGCTCGTGCACTGGCTGCGCCGGCTGATCTTCAGGGGGGCGTGGCTCGACCAGCGCGTGAAGGAGCACGAGCTCGACATCGCCTGGCTGCCCGAGTCGGGCACGTTCGCCTACGTACAGCCGGATCGCGACGGCGAGGCGATCGAGCTCGCCTCCGAGCCCTCCTGGAACCGGGTGGCCTATACCCCGCGCTAGGGGACCCGACCGCTAGGAGCTCGACTCCCGCGGCACCTCGCCGCGCCACGCGCCGGTCTCCGACCCGCGGCCCTCGATCATCTCCTTGAAGCGCTCGAGGTCGCCCTTCACCCGCCGCTCGGCCACGCCGAACGCGTCGCCCGCCTTCTCGACGAGTCCCTCGGGCTCGTAGTCCATCTGGAGCATGACCCGGGTCGTGTCCTCGTCGATCTGGTGGAAGGTCACCACGCCGGCGTTCGGGCTCCCATCCGTGCTCGCCCAGGCCACACGTGCGTCGGGGAGCTGCTCGGTGATCTTCGCCTGGAAGGACTTCTCGCGACCGCCGACCCGGGTGCTCCACTCCGTCGTGGTGTCGTCGAGGTGGCGGACGCCCTCGACGCCCTCCATGAACCGGGGGAACTCCTCGAACTGCGTCCACTGGTTGTAGGCGGTGCGCACGGGGACGTGGACCTCGATGGACTGCTCGATCGTCGCCATTGGGGGGCTCCTGTCGGTCGGGGGCGTCGCGGGCGGAGTGCCTGCTACGGAGCAGCCTAAACACTGAACAGAGGCAAAGCTCCACATAGCGTGCGCCGCCCTGAGCGCCAGCTCCGTCAGTCGGAGACTTCCGCGCGCGCGTTCGCGATCGCCTGGGCGCCTGCGTCGCCGACGAGGAGCTCGGGGCGAACCGAGCCGCTCGCCGTCAGGTCGAGGGCCGGAAAGCGCCGCGTGCCCGCGAGGTCGGCGTCGAGGGCGATCACGGTGGTCTCTCCGCCCAGCGGCACGAGCGCAGTGGCCACGACGGTCAGCGAGCCGCCACCGACGATGTTCCGGGCCGCGGCGAGCGCCTTGCGCGCGGCGCCGGCCGGCAGGTGGTCGAGCGTGTCGATCAACAGGACGGCGTCGCCCCCGCGGGCAGCGATCCGCCGCGCCGGCTCGAGGGCGCGCTCCAGGCCCTGGGCCTGCACGTCGGGAGAGGCCACGAAGGACACCCCGGCGGCGGGCTCCACCCCCTCGGGCGCCCAGTCGCCGAGCTCTTCGGGCCGCACGCCGACGAGCGCGACGGAGAGCTCAACCGCCTCGTTTCCGGCCAACGCCCGGCATATCCCGCGGAGGGCCTCGGTCTTGCCCGCACGGGAGGGACCGACGATGAGCACGCGCGATCCCTTGCCGAAGGGCGTCAGCCACTCGATCGCCTTGACCGTCGGGTCCTCGGAGCCGAGCGCGATGCGCTCGGCCGGGAAGGCGGCGGGGAGCTCGTCGAAGCGGGGTGCCTCGGCCACCTCGTCGGCCGGCGCACCGTTGATCGTGTCCACGCGGACCAGTGAGGCGTAGCGCTCGGAGCGCCGGGGGGCGCGGACCGGTCCGGTGACCTCGTCGCCCGAGACGAGCTCGCAGCGGCGTATCTGGGCCGCCGATACGTAGACATCGTCGTCGGAGGGATCCGGCGGAGCCACCCGGACGAAGCCGGACCCGTTGCCGAGCAGCTCGACCACGCCGCGGGCCTGGCGCTCCTCCGCCCCATCCTCCGGCGCCGATGTGGCCTCGGCCTCGCTGGCGCCCCTACCGCGTCCCCGGCCGCCTCGCCCCGCCCGGCTGCGCCCACGGGCGGGCGCCGCGTCGGGCTCCGGCTCGGCCTGCTGCTCCTCGAGCACCGTGGCCTCGGCGCTCGCCTCGAGATCCTCGGGGCCCGAGCGGCGGCGCCGGCCGCCGCGCCGCCGCGGGCGGCGCGGCTCCGCCTCACCCTCGCCGGGACCGGCAGGATCCTCGCCGCCCGGCTCCTCCCCGCCCTGGCGAGCGAGGATGGCGTCGATGAGCTCCTCCTTGCGCAGGCAGCGAAAGCCGTCCATTCCGAGCTCGGAGGCGATGAGGTGAAGGTCGGCGAGCGGGCTGGCGGCCAGCTCGGCGCGATCGAGTACGGGCATGGAGACTCTCCGGTGTGTGGTGGTCGGTCGGCGCCCGGCCGCGTGGGGATCAGCGACCGGCAACCATGGCCTCGAGGAGCTCGAGGCGGCGGTGCCGACTCTATCGCGCGTCGCGGGAGACTCCGAGCGCCGCGGTGGCGAGCACCGCGAGCTCCGGTTTGGCCTCCGGGGGCGGGGCACCAGGCGCGGGGCGCTCTCGGGGATCGCTTGCCCAGTTGAACAGGGCGAGGTCGAGCGCGTCGAGGGGAACCTCGCACGCCTCGGCCAGTGCCGCCGCCCGCCGCTCGAGCAGAAGCTTGTCGGCGATGCCGAAGACGCGCTTCGCGGCCACCGAGACGGCGTCGTCGCCACCCAGGAAGAGCTCGGGAGCGCGGAGCTCGTAGCGCCCGAGCCGGCCCAGGATGACGAGCAGGTCGAAGCGGGCCGCGCGGTGCAGCCCGGGGAGCGCCAGTCGCTCGAAGACCCGCGAGAAGCGTCGCTCCGCAGTCCACGTCGACTCGCCGACGAACGCCGCCGCCTGCCCCCCCGCCCGCTCGGCCCACGCACGGTAGGCGGCGAGCGTAGTCGTGCCCCGCGCGTGCTCGTGGGCGGTGCGCGGGCCGAGCGGCACCTCGTCGAGGTCGGGCAGCGCGCCGCTCGACCACGAGGCGCGTGCCGCGCGCACGCCGGCGAACGGATCCTCGCCGGTCAGCGGCGAGAGGTAGGCGATGAGAAACGCCAGCCACGTCGCCTCCTCGATGTCGGGCTCGCTCGCGACCTCGGCGTAGAGGTCGGGCGGAGCGGCCGCGAGGCTGGCCAGGCGACCGGCCGCAAGGGCGATCTCCTCCGCGAGCCGGCTCGCCGCCGCGCTCGACTTGAGGCCGGGGACGAGCGCGTGGCGATAGCCGTCCTCGGCCGCGCGCGGCGCCTGGCGCACCCGGAGCTCTCCCTTGCGTCCTCGCGCGAGCCCTGCGGAGCGCACGCGCGCCGCCGCGGGCGTGCCCGGCCGCGCCGCGCGCGGTGACGGCGACGGCGACGGCGACGGGGCGAGCTCACGCGAGCAGATCGGACAGCTCTGGAGGAAGCGGTTGTGGCGGCAGAAGGTCGGCATCGGCGGAGCGCCCATCGAGTCTAGAAGTGCAGGTGACGCTCTCGGCCTCCAGACGCGCGACCCGTGCCGGAATCGGGCATTTTGCAGGTGCTGCTCCCGGCGCTACCGTCCGGTCCGGAGAGAGCCGCGGCGGCGCATGCCCACCCGAGGCCTTCGAGCCCCCAAGCGATGACGTCTGAGCCACCCCGCCCGAGCGAGATGTCGGGCGCGTCCGCCGAGGAGCTCACCGCCCTGCCCGAGGAACTACGGCTCGCGAGCCGGACGCTCGCGCCGCTCCTCGAGCACACCTCGGTCTGCGTGTACGTCAAGGACCTCGACGGGCGCTTCCTGCTCATCAACCCGCCGATGGCTCGCCTGCTCGGACGCCCGCCGAGCGAGGTCGTCGGGCGTACCTCAGGCGAGATCTTCGCCCACGACGACGCCGACGCCCTGCGTCAACACGACCACCAGGCACTCGCCCACGGCGCTCCGATCGAGCACGACGACACCGTGGTCATCGACGGGGAGCGCCGCTTTCTGCACACGGTCAAGTTCGCCCTGCGCGACGAGACGGGCGCTCCCTTCGCGGTGTGCGGCATCTCCGTCGACGTGAGCGAGCAGCGCCGCGCCCGCGAGGCCCTCTCCCGCGCCGAGGAGCGCTTTCGCGGGCTGGTCGAGCTCTCCCCCGACGCCCTGGTCGGCGGGACGCCCAGCGGCCGGATCACTTTCGCGAACGCTGCCGTGCACGACCTCTTCGGCTATCGCGCCGACGAGCTGATCGGGCAGCCGGTCGAGCTCCTGTGGCCCGAGCGCTTCCGCTCCCGCTACCGAGAGCTCCTCGGCGGAATCCTGGATGACCGTCCCACGTCGGGACCCAGCCTCACCGGCGAGTACGCCCTGCGCCGTCGCGACGGCACGGAGTTCCTCGCCCAGGTCTCCTCCCGCTGGGTCGACACCGACGACGGGCCGATCTCGGTCTCCTCGCTGCGAGACGTCAGCGAGCGCGACCGCGTCGAGAACCTGCTCCGCACGCTCGCCGAGCGCGACGCGCTCACCGGCCTGCTCGGCCGTCGTCGCTTCGAGGAGGAGCTCTCCACCGAGCTCGCCCGCGCCGAGCGCTACGGCCACTCGGGCGCGCTGCTGGCCATCGACCTCGACCGGTTCAAGTCGATCAACGACTCCCTCGGCCACCGCGCCGGCGATGAGCTCCTGCGCACCGTCGCCGACCGGCTGCGGAGCCGGCTGCGGGAGAGCGACGTGCTCGCCCGCCTCGGCGGCGACGAGTTCGGCGCCCTGCTGCCGGAGGCCTCCCTGGCCGAGGCGCGCTCGGTCGCCTCCGGCCTGCTGCAGGTGCTGCGCGCCGCGCCATTCGCGCTCGAGGGCCAGGCGCTGCCGGTGACCGCCAGCGTCGGGGTCACCGCCTTCGGACAGCGCAGCGCCTCGGCCGAGGCGCTGCTCATGGAGGCCGACGTGGCGATGTACGAGGCCAAGGAGACCGGCCGCGACCGCTCTGCCGTGTACACGGGCGGCGGCCGGGCACGGATGGAGGCCCGCGTCGGGTGGGCCGAGCGGATCCGGCGCGCGCTGGAGGAGGACGGGTTCACCGTCCACGCCCAGCCAATCCTCGACCTGAGCGCGAGTGAGGTGATGAGGTACGAGCTGCTCCTGCGCCTGGCCGACGCGACCGGCGCCCTGCGCCTGCCCGCCCTGTTCCTCCCGATCGCCGAGCGCTTCGACCTCATGCGCGCGATCGACCGCTGGACCACACGACGCGCGATCGCCCTCCTCGCGCGGCCGGGCGCGCAGGGAGAGAAGCTCCAGGTCAACCTGTCGGGCGTGACGGTCGGGGACGAGGAGTTCGTGGAGATCGTGGAGCGCGAGTGCACGGCGGCGGGCGCGGCTCCGGGCGCGCTCGTCTTCGAGATCACCGAGACCGCCGCGATCGTCAACCTCGACGACGCGCGCCGCTTCGCCGGGGCGCTCCGGCGACTGGGCTGCGCCGTCGCCCTCGACGACTTCGGGCGCGGCTTCAGCTCGTTCTACTACCTGCGCCACCTACCCGTCGACATCGTGAAGATCGACGGGGAGTTCATCCGCGACCTGGCGCGCGAGCCCTCCGACCAGCTCCTGGTGCGCTCGATGGTCGAGATGGCCCACGGCCTCGGCTTGCGCGTCGTCGGAGAGTTCGTGGGCGACGAGGAGACCCTCGAGCTCCTGCGCTCCTACGGCGCCGACTTCGCCCAGGGACACCACCTCGGCGCCCCGGCACCGGTCGAGGAAGTGCTCGGCGGGTAAGAGCCGGCCTCAGTGGGCGCCGAGGCGGGCGATGCCGCCGAGGAACAGCTCCGTGGCGAACGCCGCCGCGCCCTTCGCGTCGACCGGCTCGCGCTCGACCATCCGCATGCCGATCTCGAAGCCCGCACCGGCCATCGCCGCCGCCATGTACTCCGCGTCGAAGCCCGGGAGCTCGCCCCGGGAGATGGCCGCCCTGAGGTCCTCGAGCAGCTCGTCGACGCCGGCGCCCAGGATCGGATCGTCGAACAGGGCGTGGATCGTGCCCGCATTGCGGCGCATGAGGGCGAACATCGTGCGGTCGACCGCCACGAAGCGAAAGAAGGCGAGGTATGCGTCGCCGACGAAGCCCTCGACGGTGCCGGCTCCCTGGCGCGCCGCGCGCAGCCGCCCCCGCAGCTCGCGGGTGCTCTCGTCGAGCAGCGCCTTGAACACCGCCTCCTTGTCGGGAAAGTAGTTGTAGAAGGTTCCGGCGGCGAGCTCGGTGCGACGGACGATGTCGCGCACTGCCGCCGCGTCGTACCCGAGCTCGGCGAAGACCTCGCGCCCCGCCTCGAGGATCGCCGTGCGGTTCTGGGCCTTGGTGCGCTCCCGGCGACCGACCGCGAGCACTCCGGTCGCCGGTGTGCTCACGCGGCGACCGCGGACTCGCCCTGCTCGGCTCGCGGCGGCACGGAGAGCCGGAACCCGCGCTGCTGGGCGCGCTTGGCGCCGCGCTCCATCTCCTTGCCGATCGCGTAGAGGTAGTTGTCGAAGTCCACCTGCATAGTGTGGCGCTTGGAGGCCACGTAGCGCTTGAACATTGCCTGGCGGTCCTTGTTCATGTTGGCGCGCAGCTCCTTCGCCGGAGGCAGCGCGTACTCGCCCCGGAGATAGGCGGCCACCCACTTCCCCTGTGCCTCGGCGAGCGGCATGATCGCGCCGAGCGGCTGCAGCAGGCCGACGAAGAAGACGTTGTCGATCGCGGGGTGGAAGACCCGGCGGAACAGCGGTAGGTCGTTGTCGGGGGCGGAGATGAGGCTCTCGTCGAAGAAGGGAAAGCTCACCTGGTAGCCCGTGCAGTAGACGACCACGTCGGCCTGTTCCACCGAGCCGTCGGCGAAGCGCACGGAGTCGCCCTCGAGCGCCGTGATGTTCGGCTTCCACTGCATCTCGCCGTGGGCGATCCGGTTGAGGAAGTCGGCCGAGATCGTCGGGTGCGCCTCCCCGAGCTTGTGGTCGGGAGCGGGCAGCCCGTAGTCCTCCACCTTCCCCACGCCGACCTTGTACATCGTCTCCAGGATCGTGCGGCGGAAGGCCCAGGGAAGGAGCGGCGTCAGGGCGTTGACCCCGATCTGGTCGAGCGGGCGCCCGAACATGTACTTGGGCAGGATGTAGGCCCCGCGCCGGGAGGAGAGGAAGGTCCGCTCGGCCACGAAGCTCGACTCCGTGGCGATGTCCATCGCCGAGTTGCCGATGCCGAGCACGACGACCCGCTTGCCGCGGAACGGCTCGTTGTCCACGTAGAAGTGGGCGTGCATCTGCTCACCCGCGAACGTGTCAGCGCCCGGGAACGCGGGCTCCGGCCAGCGCGGGTTCCAGTGGTGCCCGTTGGCGACGAGGAGAGCGTCGTAGCGGCGAGTCTCGCCGCCCTCGAGCCTGAGGGCCCAGGTGCCGTCGGCCTCCCGGGAGGCGTGCTCGACCCCGGTCTCGAAGAGGATCTTCTCGCGGAAGCCGAAGTGGTCAACGTAGTCGTTGAAGTACTCCGCGATGTGGGTGTGGTGGGGAAAGTCCGGATAGGACTTCGGCATGGGGAAGTCCGAGTACTCCATGCGTTCGCGGGAGGTGTTGATGTGCAGCGAGCGATACGCGGAGGACATCTCGTTCTTGTTTCCGAAGACCCAGTTGCCCCCGACCGTCTCGCCCTTCTCGATGCAGTCGAACGGGACGCCTCGCTCGTGCAGCGCCTTGGCGGCGGCGATGCCGGAGGATCCGGCGCCGATGATGCAGGCCTTGGGAAGCTGGGCCATGGCTGAATCGATCTCCTCGGTCGGTGTCCTCGTGCGAGGACCGTAGAAACACCTGACGCCGATGTCAACTTTGTCGGAGGGCTTCAACCATCGAGCCGCTTGAGGTCTCGGTGCAGGTAGGCCAGGGCCGGTCCCCTTCCGCCCTGCGCGCGCCGCACCTCGCCCAGCACGACCGTGTGGTCACCGGCCGGGCGCACCTCGGCGGTGCGGCACTCGAGCACGGCGAGCGCGTTGCGCACCATGGTCAGGCCGGACTGGGCCCGCTCGAAGCCGCCGAGGATGAACTTGTCGGGGCGGCCGGTGGCGAAGCGCTCCGCGAGGTCCTCGTGCTCGGGGCGCAGGACCGAGACCGCGAAGCGCTCGGACTCCGCAAAGGCGAGCGTCGAGCCGGCGGCGGCGGCCAGGCAGACAAGGACCAACGGGGGCTCCTCCGAGACGCCGCAGAACGCCGTCGCGGTGACTCCCCAATCGCTCCCCGTCGCGTCGCGGCTCGTGAGGACGGTCACCCCGCTGGCGAAGCACCCGATCGCTCGGCGTACTTCGCGCCGGCTGAGCGGGGAGGGATTCAGCGCCGGACGCGTCGCCGGACGCGTCGCCGGACGCCGGGAGTGCCCGGCCGCGTCAGCGAGCCGCCCCGTGAGCGACGGATGACGTAGAGGATCGCGCTCGAGCAGAGCACGGAGAGCACAATGCCCGCGCCACGGCTCAGGAAGAGGATGGCGATGAGCCCGGCGATGAACGTGCCCGCCACCCCGAGCGCGATCGTCTGGCCGATCGACATTGGATCCGGCCCGGGCAGCGAGAGGCGCGCCAGCGCTCCGACGAGGAGGCCCGAGACCACGAGGATGATGAGGTAGAGGACGAGGCTCATGCGCTGCCCTCCTCCCTACCCGCCGGCCCCGAGAAGAAAGCATCTCCCTGGCGGACGGTGCCCGCGGCGAGCGCCTCCGCACGCAGGGAGTGCGCGTCGCTGGCACCGAGGGGACCGGCGGGGATGAGCTCCCGATCGGCGTCCATCGGGCTGCCGCCCAGGTGGCGGTTGACGATCCTCGCGCACTTGCGCGCCTCGGCGATGGCGGTGACGACGAGCGACTGCCCGATCCGCGCGTCGCCGCAGGCGAAGACCCCTCTCTCCGAGGTCTCGTAGACCGGGGCCCTGACGTTCCCGCGCCCGTCGAGCTCCACGCCGAGCTCCTCGAGCGCGCCCGAGTGCTCGGGATGGGAGAAGCCGATGGCGATGAGCACGAGATCCGCCTCGACGGCGAACTCGCTGCCCGGGACGGGCTTGAGGTCGCGCGAGGAGGTGCCCTGCACCTGACGGCCGTGGACGCGGGCGACACGACCGTCGGCGCCCTCGAAGCCGGTGACCTCGGCTCCCCATCGGCGCTCGCCGCCCTCCTCGAGCGCGTAGGTGCTGAGCGTGCGCTTGGGCGGCAGGGGCCACGGGGTGCGCGCGTCGCGCCCCGAGGGCGGGAGCGCCTGGTAGACGTCGAGCATCGTCACCTCCGCCGCACCCTCGCGGTGGGCGTTCGAGATGCAGTCCATGCCGGTGTCGCCGCCGCCGATGACCACGACGCGCTTGCCCTCCGCGCCGATCGCGCCGCCGGGCGGCGGCTCGCGCGCCGGACGCCCCTCCTCCCGGGCGACCCAGCGATTGCGCCCGTAGAGGTAGTCCATCGCGAAGTGGACACCGTCGAGCTCGCGGCCGGGGGCGGCGAGGTCGCGGTGCACGCGCGAGCCGATCGCGATGACGACCGCGTCGAAGTCCTCGCGCAGGCGCTCGGCGCTGACGTCGCGGCCGACGTCGACCCCGTAGCGCATCTCCACCCCCTCGCCCTCGAGCAGCTCCACCCGCCGGTCGATCACGCGCTTGGGCAGCTTGGCGTCGGGCACGCCGAAGCGCATCAGCCCACCGGGGCCCTCGTCGCGCTCGAACACCGTGACGGAGTGACCGGCGGAGTTCAGCTCGTCGGCCACCGCCAGGCCCGCCGGTCCCGAGCCGACGACCGCGACGGTCTTCTCCGAGCGCAGCTCGGGCGGCTCGGGCGTGAGCCAGCCCTCGGCCCACGCCCGCTCGGCGATAGCGAGCTCGATCTGCTCGATCGTCACCGCCTCGGAGACCGACTCGATCGCCAGCACGCACGCCGACTCACACGGCGCCGGGCAGATCGAGCCGGTGAACTCCGGGAAGTTGTTCGTGGCATGGAGCTGGTCGATCGCCTCCCGCCAGCGCCCGCGGTAGACGAGGTCGTTCCAATCGGGGATGAGATTCCCGAGCGGGCACCCCTCGTGGCAGAACGGGACGCCGCAGTCCATGCAGCGCGCGCCCTGGCGCTGGAGCTCCTCCTCGGGCTGCAGCGCGAAGTAGCGCTCGTAGTCGCGCACGCGCTGCTCCGGGTCGCGCTTCTCGAAGCCGACCCGGTGAATCTTGAGGAAGCCGCCGAGCTCCCCCATCGCTAGCCGACCGCGGGAACGGGGTCCTGGCGAGCGTTCGCCGAGGACCTCGCGGTCGCCTGCTCCTCGGCCGCAGCCCGCTCCTGGAGCGCACGCTTGTAGTCGCGCGGCATGACCTTGACGAACCGGCGCACCGCGGCGTCCCATCCGGCGAGGAGCTGGCGGGCCACGGGTGAGCTCGTGCGTCGGGCGTGCTCCTGGACGAGCGCGAGGAGCTCGGCCTCGTCGTGCTCGTCGAGCGCCTCGAGGTCGACGAGCTCGAGGTTGCAGCGCGTGGAGAACGTCCCGTCGAGGTCGCGCACGTAGGCGATCCCGCCGCTCATCCCCGCCGCGAAGTTGCGCCCCGTCGGGCCCAGCACTGCGACGCGCCCGCCCGTCATGTACTCGCAGCCGTGGTCGCCCACGCCCTCGACGACGGCGCTCGCCCCCGAGTTGCGCACGGCGAAGCGCTCGCCGGCCAGGCCGCGGAAGAACGCGCGCCCCGCCGTGGCGCCGTAGAGGACCGTATTGCCCACGATGACGTTCTCCTCCGCGCGGTAGCCGGCTGACTCGGCGGGACGCACGGAGAGGATCCCGCCGGAGAGGCCCTTGCCGGCGTAGTCGTTGGTCTCG
>JAABUJ010005314.1_pt1 | contig 12926 bp, 12 predicted proteins | sample 5559131 | NCBI WGS metagenome assembly JAABUJ01 (sample SAMN10711875, study PRJNA513366) | rock metagenome | isolation source: Antarctica rocks | place: Antarctica: Victoria Land, Mt New Zealand nord | collected 2016-01-07
GAGCCCGACCGCTCCGGCATCGCCCAAACCCTAAATCCCCATACCGACCACCACCGGTCCGCGGGTTCGTCCTTCGGAGACTTTCGTACGCCAAGCGGCGTCCGAAACTCATCACGAAAGCGGACTGGCGGCTTTGGAGCGCCTGGAGAGGGTGAGCGGCCTTCAGCAGCCGACCCCGTCAATTTTACGGAGTCGACCCCCAGCCGAGAACACTGCCTTGTTGGAGGGCCGTAAGCGGGTCTCCCGACCGCCGGCCTTCCCCGGCAAAGGTCAGGTCGACAGCGGCTCAGTGAAAATGTCTTCGAGCAGCTTCTCGCCTGGAGCGTGGCGATATCGTTCGAAGTCGGTTACGCCCTCTTGCCGCAGTACCTCTTCGTCGAGCAGAAACTGCCCTGTGCACGTCTGCGCGTCTCGGCACAGCACGGCATGCGCGGCGTCGGCCATGATCTCCGCCGTCCGCGACCGGCGTAACTGCGCCTCGCCGCCGAGCGCGAACTCAATAGCAGCCGTGGCGATGGTGGTGCGCGGCCACAGTGCGTTGAACGCGATCCGGTCCGCGCGGAACTCCTCCGCCATCCCGAAGGTGACCATCGACATGCCATACTTGCTGATGGTGTAGGGCAGGTGCGCGGCGAACCAGTCCGCCCGTAGCGTCAACGGCGGCGACAGCGTCAGCACGTGCGGGTTGGGCGCGCGGCGCAGGAACGGCACGCAGGCGCGCGACACCAGGAAGGTGCCGCGCATGTTTACCTGCTGGATCAGGTCGAATCGTTTGCCGGCATTGCCTCGGACGGCGAGAGGTCTATGGCGGAGGCGTTGTTCACGCAGGCGTCGATCCCGCCGAAATGCCCGGCCGCACGCTCCACTGCCGCCGACACGGCGTCGGCGTCCCGCACGTTTATGGCGATCGGCAACGCCCGCCCGCCGGCTCGCTCGATCTGCTCCGCCGCCGTGTGGATGGTGCCGGCCAGCTTCGGGTGCGGCGCCACCGTCTTGGCCGCGATCGCCACGTTGGCGCCATCCCGCGCGGCCCGCAGCGCGATCGCAAGGCCGATCCCCCGGCTGCCGCCGGTGATGAACAGCGTGCGTCCGCGCAGGCCGGACGCGCCGGCGCGGTCACATTCCATATGGCTTGTAGGCGCCGAAGAAGTGTTGCTCGACATGCGCCATCCCGCGCGCCCCGCCAGGCCCCTCGATCACGCACGGGAACTCCGTCGGTCCCAGCCGCTTCTCCGGCAGCAGCGACAACAGCCCGGTCTTCCCCGCTGCGGCGGCCGACGGGTAGCGGTCGAACTCGACTACCGGCCCCGCGCCGCGATACAGCCCCGCACTCCCGCCGTCCTTCCACCCGCCATAATAGCCAAGGCCCTGCACGTCTGCCGGCGTGCCCGCGGCCTCGACGCTGAACTCCCGCCATTGCCCGCTCTCGTCCTGCAGTGAGTAAGGTGCCGCCGACCACGTTCCGCGTGCCGGGCGCGTGGCGCAGCCGGTGGCGCAGCGCGACGAGCCGGACGGAGCTGCCGTCCGCCATGTCCAGGCGCCCCTCGAAATCCAGCGGCGTGCCGTCCTCCGCCTCGTGCGTGTTGAAGAAGCCGCTGCACCCCTCGATCTCGAACGGCACCCAGAGACGGAAGCGGCGGCGGTCCTGCTCGGATTCGTCGTGCTCCGTTCCGCCTGTCCGCACCCGTGGCCCCATGCCGGCGCGCACGCCCCAGGAGTGGTCGCGGATCGCGTGCCAGCGGTCCGGGGCGACCGCCTCCCCATCGCAGGCGATCCGGCCGGTGGTGCGGCAAACCTGCGTGTAGCGCACCATGTCGTGGATCAGCCGTCCGTGCCGCCGGTTCTGGTATGGCGTTTCCATGAAGGGCGGGCCGACAGCGTCGAACGTCAGCTCGAAATCGAACCCGGCTTCATTCGGCCCCAGCGTGACGACAACCTCCTGCAATGGCCGCCGGATGTCGATCCGCAGCGGCCCCACCTCCAGTTCCTGCGACTGCGGCCGCAGCGCCCGCGAGGCTCGCAGCACCCGCTGCTCGCCGCTACGCGCGATGCTGGCGAAGCCGTCCACCACGTTCATGTTCGGGTGCAGCCGCATGCCCACGACCACGTACCAGTCTGCCGCAAACGTCGCGCAGAAATAGCCGTCGTTGAAATGGACATCCGAGGTCGCGGGGATATCGAACGGCGTGGGCGCCTGGTGGAACGGATACTCGTCGAAAGTGCGGATCTTCATCTGGCTGCCGTTTCCCTCGAGGCCTGGGCGCCTCGTAAAAAACACTGTTATATGGCGCGCCTCGCACCGTCAATTGGACCTGCTGCCAGCCGGTCTATCGACTGTTCCACGTGCAGCGCCATCAGCGTGCCCGTCTTCACGCCCAGCATGCGGGAGCGTCGGGTGTGGTGAATCGTCAGCAGCCCGAACAGGAAGGTGACCTGCAACCCCACCTCTTGGGCCGCCGTCTGCCCGTCCAGCCCGGAGATCGCCTGGATCACGCCCCGCAGCAGCAGGAGGATATCCTGCGCCTTGGCGTTGAGCTGCCGATTCAGTTGCGGGGTCAGGCCCTGCGGCTTGAGCCCGCGGAACAAATAGAGGGCCAGCGAAAGCTCCGCCGGGCGCGCTTCGTAGTAGCTGAAGAACATGCTGATGGCGGTGCGGAAGCGCTTCTTCCGCCCCCGGACGGCACCGATTGCAGCTGACAGCTCGGCATGCAGCCGCTCGAGCGACTCGCGCAGCAGCTCGGCGTAGATCTCCTCCTTGCCGCTGAAATACGGGTAGATCGCGCCCGTGGTCATGCCAGCGGCCTGCGCGATCAGGCGGATCGACGCCTCCTCCAGGCCCTTCGCCTCGAACACCGACCAGGCCGCGCGCAGGACGGCCGCCCGCCGCTCCCGCACTGGGTCCTCGCCGCCCGGCGTTCCGGCGGGTTGGTCGGTCTTCCCGACTCGCGGTAGATCGGCCTTGTCCACGCCGCTAACCTAGCGCTTTGGCAGACCGTGGCAACGCAGCCGGAGCTATTCGGGATACATCTCCCGTAGGCGCTTCTTCCAGAACTTGCCCGTCGACGTGCGCGGCAGCTCGGCCAAGAACTCGTAACGCTCCGGCAGCTGCCACTTGGCGAAGCGCCCGAGCAGGAAAGCGGACAGCGCGTCCGCCGTCACCTCCCGCCCCTCCTTCAGCACCAGGCAGGCCAACGGCCGCTCGGTCCAAACCGGGTGTGGCACGGCGATCACCGCCGCTTCTGCCACCGCCGGGTGCGACATCAGCGCGTTCTCCAGGTCGACGGAGCTGATCCATTCGCCGCCGCTCTTGATCAGGTCCTTGGTGCGGTCGACCAGGCGCAGGTAGCCGTCCGGCTCCATGACCGCGACGTCGCCAGTACGCAGCCAACCATCCACCGTGTGCGCGGTTAGGTCGAAGCCGCGGTTGTAGTATTCGCGCGTGACGAACGGGCCGCGCACCTGCACCTCGCCGACGCTGGCACCGTCGGCCGGGCATGCCGCACCGTCCACCCCGGCCAGCCGCAGCTCGACCAGCGGGGCCACCACGCCGGCCAAACCGTTCACCCTCACCCGCTCCTCCTCCGGTGCGTGCTCCCGCTCTGCCTTGACGTAGCTGATCGTGCAGATCGGCGACGTCTCGGTCATGCCTCAGGCCTGCTTGATCGAGCAGCCGCGGCTGAGGAACGCGCGGATCAGCGCGGGCGGCGGCGCCGACCCGCCGACGAAGGTCCGCAGCCCGGGCGGCAGCCGGAAGCGGTCCGGCGCACGCTCCAGCTCCTGCATGATCGCCAGCCAGACGGATGGCACCCCCAGCGTAAAGGTCGGCGGCTCCTCCTCCATCAACGACAGCAGGTCGTCCGCATGCAGGAACGGCCCCGGGAAGACGAACTTCGCTCCCACCATGATCCCGGCATAGGGCACGCCCCAGCACGCCGCGTGGAACATCGGCGTTGCCGGCAGGATCACGTCCGTGTTCCGCAAACCGAGGTTGTCGTCCAGGCTCGCGACAAGCGAGTGCAGCATCGCCGAGCGGTGGGAGTAGCTGACACCTTTCGGCCGGCCGGTCGTGCCCGAAGTGTAGCAAAGCAGGATCGCGTCCTGCTCGTCATGCGGCGCCGGCGGGAAAGGCTGGCCGGCGAACGGCGCGATCATCGCCTCGTAGTCCAGCGCGCCGGCCGGCCCGGCCCCGCCGAAATCATGCCAGACCACGTGGCGGAAGCGGCCGCGGTTCGGAAGTTCGGCGAACAGCGGCGCGAGAATGCCGTCTACGATCAGCACCGCGTCGTCCGCGTCGTCCGCGATCCAGCCGATCTCCTCCGGCGACAGCCGCAGGTTCAGCGTATGCAGCACCGCCCCGCACAGCGGCACGCCGAGGTAGCATTCGAGGTGGACGTGATGGTTCCAGCACAGCGTCGCAACCCGCTCGCTAGGCTGCACGCCCAGCGCGCGCAGGGCATGGGCCAGCGCCTCAGCCCGCGCCAGCAGCTCGCGATACGCCATGCGGTGCAGCGTGCGGTCCGGCAGGCGCGACACCACCTCGCGGTCCGCGAACAGCAGCCTGGCGCGCGGCAGCAGCCCGTTCACCGAGAGCGGAACCGACATCATCGTCGACCGCATCACCCGCCTCCTCTCCGATCCGCCCGGCCGGTCTCAGGCCGGCTTCTGCCCCTTCAGCGACCCGGCGTAGACCGTGTTGCGCCGGTCCGGCTTGTCGGCTTGGGTGCCCTGGCTGTAGTCGCCGAACGGACCGTCCCGCTCCGCCACGGCCGCCGCCACGCCCTCCGCCTGCGCCTTGCGGATGAAACCGCGCGCCTCCGGCGTGTTGCGCATCATGCTGTCCATCACCGAACCCAGCAGCTGCGTGGAGGACAGGCCCATGTTGTCATACGCTTGGTTTACTACCAGCTTCATCGCCGCCAGCTGGGAGGAGGGGATTGCCGCCATCTGTTCGGCCATCTGCCGCACCTCCGCCTGCCGTTGGCTGAACGGCACGGCGCGGTTAATCAGCCCGATCTCCGCGGCCTCCCGCCCCGACACGGGACGGCCCAGCAGCGCCAGCTCCTTCGCCTTCGCCAGCCCCAGGCGGTACACCCACATCCCGGCATGGTGGCACCCCCACATCCGCGAGTACGGCGTGCCAATGCGCGCGTCCTCCGAGGCGATCACGATGTCCGCGCACAGAGCCATTTCGCTGCCGCCGCCCACGCACCAGCCATGCACCTGCGCGATCACCGGCTTTGGGCTGCGCCACAGCGACATGAAGCGCGGCACCCATCCAAGCTCCTGCGACGTCACCATCATCAGGTCGCGCCCGGCATCCCACTCGCCGTCCGTGGCCAGGTTCTCGTCCCATTGGGTGAAGCCGTCGGAGAAGTTGAAGCCGGCGCAGAACGCGCGGCCGGCCCCTTGCAGGATGATCACCTTCACCGCGCGGTCGCGGATCGCCCGGCCCACCGCCGCCTCCAGCTCCTCCAGCATCGGCGGCACGATGGTGTTGAGGTTGTCCGGCCGGTCCAGCGTGATGGTCGCGATGCTTTCGTCCACGGCGTAGTCGATCAGGGTGTACATGGTGTCCTCCCCTCCTTTACGGCCCAATCCGGCCCGGTCATGCCCGTACCCCGGCCAGCCCGCAGGCGCGGTCCACCAGCTCGACCGCGCCGTTGGAGAAGCTGAGCAGATACTGGTTCTCAATCTCGCCGGAGGCTGCCCGGCGGTAGTTGCCTTCCATCATGGCGGCCAGCCGCCACAGCGCGAGGACCTCGAAATAGCGTACGTCGCCTACCGCCCGGCCGGTCCTCTCGGCATAGCGCTCCGTCATCTCCCGCCGCGTCCCAAAGCCGCCCAGCCGCTGCACCGTGGCCAGGTCGAACATGCGCAGCTCCGGATCACCGGGTTGCACCCAGAAGGCTGAGAGGTAGCCCACATCCACCATCGGGTCCCCCAGCGCCGCCATCTCCCAGTCCAGGATCGCGGCCACACGCGGCGGGGCCGACGGCGCGAACATCAGGTTTCCCAGGCGGAAATCCCCGTGCACGATCGCGGCCGACCGTGACGTCGGCCGGTGCGATCCCAGCCAACGCGCCAGCGCGTCGAAGGCGGGCAGGTCGCGGGTGCGTACCGCCTCCCACATCCTCACGTTGCGGGCGATCTGGCGGTCTACGAACCCGTCTGGGCGGCCGAAGCCGCCCAGGCCCGCCGTTTGGACGTCCACCGCGTGCAGCGCCGCAAGCGCGTCTACCACCTGTTCGCCCACGCGGCGCCGCTCCGCCGGCGGCTCGAAGATCGCGGGCAGGCGGTCTGTCAGCACCATCCCGTCCACGTGCTGCATGACGTAGAACGGCGCCCCTATCTCCGCCGGGTCCGCCGAGTGGGCGAGCACCCGAGGCGCCGGCACGCCGTCCAGTCGCGACAGCACCCGCACCTCTCGCAGCACGTCATGGGTGCCGGGGATGAGCGGCGGCGGCGGCGGGCGGCGCAGCACGTAGGGTCCGCCTTCGCGCTGCACCAGGAACGTCAGGTTGGAGTGGCCGTCGCCAATACGCCGCAGTGCGACCGGCCCCTGCCCCAGTCCGTGCCGGTCCAAGAACCGCGCCAGGCGGTCGAGCGGGACGGTGCCGTCATCCGCACGGTCCCGCGCGACCTCGCCCTGCGCGCCAGCCGTCATGCCGCGCCCTCCGCGCGCACTTGGTCGCGCAGCAGGTATTTCTGCACCTTGCCGGTCGCGGTGCGTGGCATCGAGGCCACGAAGCGCACCACGGAGGGCTTCTTGTAGCTGGCGATCTGCCCGGCGCAGTACGCGACCACCTGGTCCCCCGTCAGCATCTGGTCCTCGTGTAGCTGTACGACGGCGCAGACCTGCTCGCCCCACCGCTCGTGCGGCACGCCGATGACCGCCACGTCCGCCACCGCCGCGTGCAACCGCAGCACATCCTCAATCTCGCTCGGGAAGATATTCATCCCGCCGCTGATGATCATGTCCTTCTTGCGGCCGGTGACGAACAGGTAACCGTCCGCGTCGAGGTGGCCGACATCGCCCGTGCGCAGCCAGTCATCAGCCAGCGCCTCCGACGTCAGCTCCGGCTCGTCCCAATAGCCCGCGATCATGGATGGTGCGCGCACCCAGATCTCCCCGTCCGCGCCCACCGGGCAGTCCTGCCCGTCATCGGCCACGATGCGGATCGCGGCATGCAGCGACGGCCGCCCCGCCGAGCCCGGCTTGTCCAGCAGCGCCCGGTCCGGCACGAAGGTCACGCTGCCGCCGCCCTCCGTCAGGCCATACACCTGCACGAACCGCGTATGCGGGAAGCGCTGCTGCACCGCCCGGGTCATCGCGGCCGAGAGAGGCTGCCCCCCGCACATGATGAACTGCAGGCAGCGCGTGTCGAACCGCTCGGGGCATGGGACCCGCAGCAGGTCGTAGATCATGGTCGGCACCCACAGCACGTGGGTGATCCGGTGCTCGCAGACGTAACGCAGCACCTGCTCCGCGTCGAAATTGCCCGACGGCTTGATGTGCACCGTCCCGCCAGCATGCAGCACGGCCCAGGTCAGGTCGTGTCGCCCGCCCAGGTAGTAGAGGTCGATGACGGTGTAGGTGGAGCTGTCCGGCCCGATGCGGAAGTCGACGATCTGCTGCAGCGAGTTGAACAGCACCGCGCCGTTGGTCCACACCGCCCCTTTCGGCCGGCCGGTTGTTCCGGAGGTGAAGATGATCTCGTGCAGGTCGTCGAACCGGGCTGTGCGCGGCGCCGGCCCGTCTGGAGCGTCCGCCAGCAGCGCCGCCAGGCTAGAGGGCCCGCCGTCATCCAGCGCAAGGACGTGACGCAGCATCGGCAGCTCCCCGCTTACCCGCAGCTGCGCCACCGTCGCCAGGCGCCCCGCATCGACCAGGGCCGCTACCGCGCCGGAGTGCCGCAGGATCGCGGCAAGCTCCCCCGGCTCCAACCGCCAGTTGAGGGCAACCATGATGCCGCGCGCCGCCGCGATCCCGGCCTCTACCTCCAAGTAGTCGAGCCGATTGGCGGCTAGCAGCGCCACACGCTCGCCCGGCGCCACGCCAAGCGTGGCCAGACCGTGCGCCAGCCGGCGCATGCGGTCCCGCGCCTCGCCGTAGCGGCGCACTGCGCCGTCGCACACCACTAGCGGGTGCGTTGGATCGATGCCACCGCGCTCGAACAGCGACGGCACTGCCAGCGTTTGCCAGCGGTCGGCCCGCGGGCACTCCGGCAGCCAGACCGCACTATCGTCCGCAGAGCCGTCCAACCGCGCCGACCTTCCTGGGATGTGCCATGCCGGGCCGCCGTCAGCCCTGCTGCCCGGCCTGCACGGGACGCGGCGGCGCCGGCCGGCTGCCGGCGGCGAAGCGGGCCATGCCCGCCATTGCCTCGCCGCTGAGCGCGGGCGGGTGGCAGAGCTTTACCTCCAGGTCCAGCCCGTCCTGGATTGGAAGGCCGAGCGTGGCGATCGCCGCCGCCCGGTCGGCGCAGATACCGCCCTGCGAGTAGCCGGCGATGTGTTCGGCCAACTGCAAGGACCGCTGCACCGCGGTCCCCGCCGGCACCACCTCTTGCGCCAACCCCATGGTCAGCGCCCGCTGGGCGTCGATCTCGATGCCCGTCTCAATCATGTAGAGCGCGTTGCCCATTCCCACGACGCGCGGTAGTCGCTGCGTCCCGCCATCGGCCAGCGAGAGACCCCAGCGCTTGTTCAGCAGGCCGAATTTCGCCCGCTCGTCCACGATGCGGAAGTCGCACCATACCGCCAGTTCTATGCCGCCGGCGTAGCAATTGCCGTTGATGGCGGCGATCACCGGCTTGTTCGGGTCGAGCCGCGCGAAGCCCATCGGCCCAGCGTCATGCGTGCGGCGGTGCTCGAACAGCTCGCGCATGCCCTTGAGGTTGGCGCCCGCGCAGAAGGTGCGGTCGCCCGCCCCGGTGATCACCAGCACCTTCGCCGCGTCGTCCTGGCCAAACGCGTCGATCGCGTCCGCCAGCTCCATCGCCAGCTCGTCATCGACGTTATTGTGGACGGGCTCGCGGTCGAGCGTGAGCAGCGTGACGCCGGGGCGTCGCTCCGTCAGGAGTTTGGACATGTCTTCCTCCACGTAACGCTGTTATTTTATAGGGCAGCTGCCGCCGGATGCAAACCCGTCCGGCCGCTCAGCTCCGCACCAATGGACAGCCGCCTTCCGTTTCCGGCCGGTAAACCTCGCTGCCGGGGACCGTCTGCGTAAGCGCGAGCAGGTCGGTTTTCCCCTTCGACTCCGCCGGGGTCTTTGCGTGCCACAGCATCATGTCCTGTAGCACCCGGCCGTCCGTGCGGATGCGGATGTCGTGGTTGTAGAAGTCGTTCACCGGCGTCGCGCGCATCTGCTTGCCGACTGCGATCGCCTCGGACGTGCCGATGGCCTTTACCGCCTTCAAGTAGTGGTTCACGGCGGCGTAGGCTCCGGCCTGCACCATGTTCGGAATGTGGCCCGGAAAGTTCGCGTCGTATCGCTTCGTCCAGGCACGGGTTGCGTCCGTCTGGTCGTGGTAGAACGACGTGGCGCCCACCGTGCCGCGCGACGCCTCCAGCCCGAGCGCCTGGATGTCGTTGACGTACAGCAGCAGGCCGGCGAGGCGCTGCCCGTTCCTGGTCAGCCCGAATTCCTGCGCCTGCTTGATCGAGTTCACCAGGTCGCTCCCGGCATTGGCCAGCCCGACCACATCGGCGCCGGATTCCCGCGCCGCCAGCAGGTAGGAGGAGAAATCCGACGTGCCGACCGGGTGGCGCACCGAGCCCACCACCGTCCCGCCGCCCGCCTTGATGACCCGCGTGGCGTCGCGCTCCAGCGCCAGGCCGAACGAATAGTCCGCGGTGATGAAGAACCATTTCCGGCCGCCATCCTGCACCACGGCCTTGCCCACCGTTGAGGACAGCCCGTACGTGTCGAACGCCCAGTGCGTCGAGACCGTGGCGCAGAGCGGCCCGGTGATGTCCGAGGATCCCGGGCCGGACATCAGCACCGTGGTGTTTTTCTCCTTCGCGACCGCCAGCACGGCCATGGCCGGGCCGCTGCCGCCGCCCACGACGATGGCCTCGACCCCGTCCTCGTCGATCCAGCGACAAGCCAGGCCCGAGCTGACATCCGCCTTATTCTGGTCGTCGCCAACCAGCACCTGCACCGGCCGGCCGAACACGGCGCCGCCCGCATCCTCGACCGCGAGGCGCGCTGCCTCCACCGTGCCGCGGCCGGTCACGTCGGAGTAGATGCCGTTCTGGTCGGCCATCACCCCGATCTTGAACGGCTTGCCCGTGCCCTGGGCGCGGGCGATGCCCGACGCAGCCAAGCCGACGGAGGTTAGGAGCAGCCTTCTGGTGATCATGCGTGTTCCTCCTCTTATTTATTGATTCTGTTTGCCCGGATCGCGCCGAAGCCGGCGCGATGACGTCGGGATGCTCGGACAAGATGCCTCGGTTTCGTTCGCTCCTGCGCCGCAAATTCAGCCTTGGCGTGAACACATAACAGCATTATTTGAATCGGCAAGCGGGTCAATCATGACCGAGCAGCCCGGTAGGCGGTGCGGCCGGCGGTGCGCCGCAGCGATGGGAGGCCGACATGGATGTTCGCGGCAAGTGCGTCGTCGTCACGGGCGGGGGCGGCGGCATCGGCCGGGCGCTCGCCCTCGAATGCGCCGCCGCGGGCGCCAGGGCCGTCGCAGTGCTGGACCGCGACGGCGCGGCCGCAGCAAACGTAGCGGCCGAAATCGGCAGCTCCGCCCATGCCTGCGACGTCTCCGACGAGCAACTCCTGCGCGCCACGCTGGACACGGTGGCCGCCGCGTCCGGGCCGATCGAACTGTTCTGCTCGAATGCCGGTGTTGCCCTGGGCTTCCCCGCCTCGGGCGATGTGGCCGAGGCAGGCGACGAAGCCTGGCAGCGCAGCTGGTCGGTGAACGTGATGGCGCACGTTTACGCCGCACGCATCCTCTTCCCGCACATGCGCGCCTGCGGCGGTGGCGCCTTCCTGATCACCGCCTCGGCCGCAGGCCTGCTTTCCCAGATCGGCAGCGCCGTCTATTCCACGACCAAGCACGCCGCCATCGGACTGGCGGAGAGCCTCGCGATCAGCCATCGCGCAGATGGCATTCAGGTCGCGGTGCTGTGCCCGCAAGGCGTCGACACCGCCATGCTCCGATCGCTGCCGGCGGGCCCGCAGGCCGGCGACGGCGTGCTCGACCCGGCGGCCGTCGCCCGGTCCGCGCTGGCCGGCCTGGCTGCCCAGCAGTTCTTGATCCTGCCGCACCCTGAGGTCGCCAGCTACATGCAGCGCACAGCAGCGGACTACGACCGCTGGATCGGCGGCATGGAGCGCCTCCGCCGCGCATACGCCGCCGCGGACCAGCCGGCGAAACCGCGGAACGGCCCGTAGACCGGCCCGGCTGCTCGCCGCCGGGGCCGCTGGGCGGTGCCGGCCTTGCATGCGGGCCATCGGCGAACGTGTCGAGCCAGGCGGCGGCGTGACTGTCGGAGCCGACCATTACCTCGCCGGGCTTGCCGAAGCGCGCCATGTGGACAGGATGCTGTTGCCCGGCTTGCAGTACCATCCGCCGGAGCGGCGGCAGGCAGAGGGCAGGAACATGTGCTCGTCGGCGTCCAAGTGCTTTCCACCAGCCCTTTCAATTTCGGGACGAGAAGCTACGTCCGCTTTCGGGAGGTTCAAAGTAGCACCTAAACGCAATACGGTTCAGTTAGCGCCGTTAGGTGCCCGGCAATGGTAGGCACACTCCTTGATAAGGGCCGTCCGACACTATGGAAAGTCGCCTAACTGAACCGTATTGCACCTACACGACCAGGATGGGCGCGAAGCCGAAGTCGGAGTGCTGCGCTGCCTATGTCCGCTCGCCACCAGGTCCGGTCATTGGAAGGGGCCGGTGGTCTTCGACATGGGCAAACCAGCTCTGGCCTATCCTCGATCCCTCGCCCGTTCTTCCCGGTCCGCTTCTCGCCGTGATGTGGCAGACTACCTGCAAGCTGCATCGAAACGCTCGCCGTCATGGGCTGACGTTGTAGCGAGGCCTTCGTCCGGGTGCTTCTGCGAGCTGTTGCCTCGGCCGGCGGTGGTGGCTGGATACGGGGACCCAGAGCGGCTGGCGTGGCTGGACGTGCTGGGTGGCGGAGTGGTGGGACATGGCAACAGAGACGACGACGTGAGCAAGCGAACGCAGAACGCCAGTGAAGGGAGCAACCCACCCGAGGTGGCACAGGACGCTTTCGTGCGGGCCGGCAAACTCGGGCCCGCCGAGGCCGTGCGGCTGCGGCAAATCGCTGTTGAGCGGCGGCAGCAGGCCGCTCGGCTTGCCGCTGACGGTGATCGCATCGGCGCCAAGGTCGAAAGCGCCATGGCCGATCAGTTCGCCCAAGATGCGGCGCTGGCGCTTGACCCGGTGCTGCACACGGCCGGCCGGGTGACAGTGGGAAACGGCGGCGAGCTTGCGATCGGCACGAAGGCCATGCAGCCGTTTGTGGACACGGTGCGCGCAGAACCCGACATGGTGGTGGCCGACGCCAGCCGGCAAAGGATGGAGCTGGCGAACGAGGCGGGCGCACTCCTCCTCGGCCTGGACGCCTCCATGACGATCAAGGCCGGGAACAGCCTGGAGAAGATGCTGATGCACCAGGCTGCCGCGGCGCACGTCGCCGCGATGGAACTGCAGGCCGAGGCGCGTGAGATACGACGGGCCTACAAGCGAAGTGGATACCACCACCATGCTCTGAGCATTGAAGCGATCCGGATGGTGAACGCATCCGCCCGCCCGAGCTATGCCGGAATTTGGGTGACGCCGTGATCAGGCGGCGTTCTGTGCTGGCGTGTTGGTGACTTCGACGCCGTTGCGGAATGTGACACCCTGGACGACCTTGGGCAACTGGTTCTCGCCTTTCAG
>JAABUJ010005316.1_pt1 | contig 12924 bp, 12 predicted proteins | sample 5559131 | NCBI WGS metagenome assembly JAABUJ01 (sample SAMN10711875, study PRJNA513366) | rock metagenome | isolation source: Antarctica rocks | place: Antarctica: Victoria Land, Mt New Zealand nord | collected 2016-01-07
CCGCCCTAACTGCGTCACCGGGGGCACGAACTTTCTACGACACCCGCCGGGCCGCCGGCGACACGCACCACGCCGCCCTCCGGGCCCTCGGCAACCGCCTCGTCGGCATCCTGCACGGCTGCCTCGCGCATCATGTCGGCTACGACGAGACCATCGCCTGGGGACACCGGGCCAACCAGAAAGTTCAGGAAGCAGCTTGACAAGATGCAGCCGTGGGATGTCTAGCGGCACCCTTTGAGCGCCCAGGCAGGCAAGACGTAGTCGGCTCAGCCCGACAGGAGTTCGGTGTAGAGGCCGGTGTACAGCTCGGCCAGACGTCTCATGGCAAACTCAGCCGTCCGGCTCTCGCCCGCGTCGACCAGTCGCCGGCTCAGGCGGTCGTCAGTGAGGACGCGCCTCAGGGCGCTGGCCAGCGCCGGACTGTCGCCCGGCGTCACCAGCAAGGCGTCTTGCCCACTTCGGGCCACCCGCCGGTAGGCCGGAAGGTCGCTGGCCACGATGGGAGTGCGGGCTGCCATGGCCTCCAGCAGCACCACTCCGAAGGACTCACCGTGCAACGAAGGGGCGCAGAAGGCATCTGCCCCGGCCAGGCGGGAAGCCGCTTCGGCGTCGCCGATACGGCCCAGCCACTCGACTCCGGCCAGGCCGGCGTGGCGCCGGCGCAATTCGTCGGTCTCCGGACCGGTGCCCACTACCCAGAGCTGGGCACCAGCGGGGAGGGTCCCGAAGGCTTCGAGAAGGACGCTGAGACCTTTTCGCGGCTCGTGGCGACCGATGAACATCACTGTGGGACCAGTCGTCGGCCACGGTTGGGCCTTGGCGAAACGGTCGATCTCGATGCCGTTGAACATCAGCTGATAGGACCCACCCAGGACGGCAGTGGCGGTGGCCATGGCGTCCGCCGAGACCGCGCATCTGATGGCCAGGCGGTGAGCCAGCCGGCGAGCCCCCGGGCGCACCCAGGAGTAGGCGCGGCTGGCGCCGTACCGATGAAAGGTGGCCAGGAGCGGCTTATGACAAAAGGCCAGCAGGGCCAGAGCGGGGCCCGGTGCGAATGGCTCGTGGAGATGGACCACATCGAAGTCCTCGTCGGCCACGGCTCGCATGGTGCGCAGGAAGCAGGGCAGGTCGGGTGCGATGGGGGCCACCGAGCCGTTGGAGGCGAAGGGGATCGACCTCCCGAGCGGGGTGATGCCCACGTCGGGCGGGGGCCCATCGCAGGGGGCCAGCACCCGGATCTCGTGGCCCTGCGCCCGCAGGGCCCGGGCCAGGCCCAGCACCTGGCCCTGGACTCCTCCGGGCACGGTCAGGCTGTAGGGACAAACCTGAGCCACGCGCACCGCCCCACGGTAGACGGCCCTCCGCCGCCACGGCAGTTGGGACGACCCGTTCTCTCAACTGGTGACGACGAGGATCTCCGAAGGTGTGGCCCCGATTTGGATGCTCGCCATCCGGCCCGGTGCCCCGGGTCCGAGCAGCGCTACCGGCTCAGAGCGGTACGGGCCACTCCGTCCCGGGCGTGGCTACCGCACGGGCCCATTGGTAGTCCGGTTTGCCGGCCAGCTTGCGCTGGATGCGGGGGACCAGCACGACCCGCTTGGGGACCTTGTAGGCCGCCAGGCGGCCCCTGATCCCGGCCCGCAGGCCATCCTCGTCAGCCTCGGCCCCTTGGACCAGGGCGACCACGGCCGTGACCACCTCCCCCCAGTGGGGATCCTCCACCCCTACGACCACGCAGTCCGCCACCGCCGGCTCAGCCATTAGGGCCTCTTCCACTTCGTCCGGGTAGACCTTCTCACCGCCGGTGTTGATGCAAGCGGATCCCCGGCCCAGCAGCATCACCGTTCCTCCCTCCTCCAGCCGGGCCAGGTCTCCAGGTACGGCATGGCGCCGGCCGCCGTAGGTCGGAAAGGTGGCGGCAGTAGCGGCTGGGTCCTTGTGGTACCCGATGGGCAGTGGCTCGACGATGGCCAGGCGTCCAACCTGGCCGACACCGACCGGGCTCCCGTCGGGAGTCAGCACTGCCCCCCGCTCGGTCAGCCGGAACCGCCCAGTGGTACTGGGCTCACCTGGCCCCACCTGGTCCATGGCGAAGGGGCCCCCCTCGCTGGATCCCAGCATGTCGATCATGGTGGCCCGGCAGTGTCGCCCCATGTCGGCCTTGGCCCTGGCCGACCAGACCAGGCCGGAGCTGAACACCCGGGCCAGCGAGGTCAGGTCGTAGGGCCGACCAGCCGAAGCCTCCCGGTCCAAGACGTCGACCGCCGGACGGGCCATGGCGTCACCCACCAGCACCAGCTGAGTCGCCGCCTCTGCTTCCACTGCCGACCACATCTCCTGGGGCCGAAAGGACCGCTCACTCAGAAGGACCACCGTGCCGCCGAGCACCAGGGCGGCAATGGAGAAGAAGAAGGCGGTCCCGTGTACCAGGGGACAGGCAGCCAGCGTGACTGGGGCCATGCCTGCCGCCCTGGCATCGGCGGCCAGGTGCGCCGCGCTGGGAGCATCCGGCGGCAGCGACAGGCCGGCCACTTCGTAGGTGAGCAAGGCCAGCCAGGCCGCCAAATCCCGGTGTCGCCAGAGCACCGCCTTGGGCCGGCCGGTGGTCCCACCGGTGCACACCATGAACACGTCGTCGCCCGACCCGCGACACCGGGGCCTGGGCGAAGACTGGGCCACCAAATCCTCGAAGCTTTCGGACCCGTGGACAGGAGGGCTGCCATCATCCACCTGGATCAGACTGGGTGGGTTGGCCAGGCGGTTGGTTGCCTGCACCACCACCGGTCCCAGGCTGCCGTGGAACACCAGTGCTCGGACGTCGGCGTACTCGAGGACAAACGCCAACTCCTCGGCCCCGTAGCGAAAGTTGAGGTTGACCGGCGTACTGGCCAGCTTGAAGGCGGCATGGGTGGCCTCCAGGTAAGCCGGGCAATTCCAGGTGAGCAGTCCCACGTTGGCACCTGGGCCAACACCGGCGCCTTCCAGGGCAGTGGCCAGGCGCGCTGCTCGCCGATCGAAGTCCCCCCAACCCAGGCGCCGGTCACCGTGAACCACCGCCGTCTGGTCACCCAGCCGGTCGGCGATGAGTTCCCAGGCGGAGGCGTAATTGTCATTCATCAGGTCATTGCCCGGCTGCCGTCCTGACCGCAGCCACCAGGTCGGCCACCGGCGGACGGTCGTCCGGGCTGGAGGGGATGAAGACCCTCACCACTTTCCCGTCGGCCACCACTGCATCCCCGCCCAACTGGAGCGGATCCTCGACCGGCAGGTGGATGGCCTCGCCCTTCTCCCGGGCCTGGCGATAGATCGCCTTGGTGCCAGGTGTCCAGACCTCACGGAGAGGGAGCCGGCCCAGGCCCAGCTTGTGGTACATGATGCGCTCGACGTCGGACAGGAAGAGCCACGGCCACTCCAGGTATTCGGCCAGCCCGGCCAGGGCCTCGGCCGGGCTGAAGCCCACCGCCATGATCTCAGTGCCACATTCCGACAGCTCCTGGCCATGCTCGCGCACCCTCACGAGGTGCTCCTGGCACGGCAGTCAGTAGCGATGCCGGATGAGGCTCAGCAGGGCCAGGCGGGGGCCAGCGCCAAGGTCCACCAGCTCGCCACTTCGGGCGTCAGGCAGGACCACCCCAGCCAGTGAGATACCCGGTCCAGATGGGTCTGCCGGCCACCCACTCGGGCCCGTCATGGCCGACGGCTACGGCGCCAGGCGTCGATCTCAGCCTTGAGATAGACCCGGCGGCCAGCCACCCGGTGCGACGGCAGGTCGGCCCGGGTGAGCCGAGCCAGGGTGGCGTGGCTGGTGCCGAGGTGACTGGCCGTCTCCGCCTGGGTCAACCAGGAGCTGTTCAACAGCTCCTGGCTGGGCCGATTGGGACCGAACGCGTGGGCCAACAGCGATGACGTACGAAGAACGAAGCGGGGGCCATCCCGACGGGCCTCGACCGCGCCTGACTCGACCCAGGACAGCACCGTCCGCCGGCTCACCCGAGTGAGAGTCGCCGCCTGGGGCACCGTCAGCTCGTTTGCGTCGAGCAGCTCAGCCAACCCGGCCGCCCCCTGAGAGTCAGGCTCCGGCTTGGCCTTGGTCGCCCTACGCCGGCGAGTGGTGGCTGGCTTGGCTTGGGTCGCCTCAGCCTGGGTCGGCTGAGCCTGGGCTGGCTGAGCCTGGGCTGGCTGTGCGGGCGGCGGCTCAACCACGACCAGCTCGGCTCGGAGGGCCATCCGGTCACATGCCTCGGACACCAGGGCGCTAACCAGCCCGGGGGTCTCCCAGGCCAGATTGTGGCCATGGCCTTCAGCCAGGCGGACCGACAGCCAGGGTCGATCGGCGGCCGCGTCCTCCAGGTTCTCGACCGGGACGCACAGGTCCTGGTCCCCGTGCAGGGCCAGGACGGGGCGTGGAAATTCTAGGTACCGCCCGGGTAGCTGGGCGTCGATCCAGCACGACTGGAGCGTTCCCGACAGCGATTCCCAATGGTGGAGGAAGGCGTCCTCACGAACCTCGGGAGGCAGGCCCGGTGCAAACCACCGGGCCAGCCGCGGCACCACCGGCCGACCCCCGCAAATTGTGCGGCAGAGGCGGCGAGCCCGGCCTTCATGTTCCACCAGCCAGCGGGACAACCACCAAGGCCCTCGCAACCCACGACGCCCCTCCTGGGCCGATCGATACCACGGCGTTCCCAAAGCCACCACCGCCCGTACCGCGGCGGGTTGGCGGGATGTGTGAGCCAGGGCCACCGTTAGGCCGGCCTGGTGGCCCATGACCACTGCCGGCTGGTCCAGGACCCCAATCGTCTCCAGGGTCCGGGCTAGTACGTCTGCATGACCTTCGGTGGTGTAGCCCAGGTGTGGCCAGGGCGAGCGGCCGAAGCCGAGCAGATCGAACACAAGTACCCGATGATCAACGGCGAGCTCATTCAGCACCCGCCCCCAGTAGCGGCTGCTCTCGGCCACGCCGTGGAGGGCGACGACGAGCGGGCCGGATGTCCCCACTTCCCAGACAGCAAGGGGCCCGGCATCCAGGCGCCTCGCCGCTGGCGAAGGTGCACCGTCGCTTGCGGTGGAGATTTCAGCGCTCGTGGCGCGCAAGCTACCAGAGTCGGCCTGGCCATCGGTAACATCTGGCGTCCGGCACCTGTACCACCGGGTAGGGAGGTTGTTGATGGCTGGGGACGATGTCCTGGTATCCACCGCTTGGGCGGCCGCCCACCTGGACGACCGGCGTGTGCGCTTCTTGCAGGTGGACGACGACGAGCTTCTCTACGACACGGGCCACCTACCCGGCGCCCAGCCACTGCGATGGGACCGCGATCTCCAGGCCAGTTGGAGCCGTGACGTAGCCGAGACCACTGCCCTGTGTGCCACCCTGGGACGCCTGGGACTGGGCCCCGACACCACGGTCGTCGTCTACGGGGACCGGAGCAATCTGTGGGCCGCCTACGCCTGGTGGGCTCTCCGCCTGCGTGGCCACCGAGACGTGCGGCTGATGGACGGCGGATGGGGTCGGTGGGCCGCCGAAGAAAGGCCCTTCGTCACCGGACCGCCGGGCGAACCGCGCTCGGCGCCCTATCCCATCCAAGCGACGTCTGACTTACCCATCCGGTCCACCAGGGCTGACGTCGAGGCCACCCTGGCCACCAATCAGGCACTCCTGGTCGACGCCCGATCCCCCGATCATTACGCCGGTGAGCCCTACTTCGCGGTGCTACCGCCCCTTACCGGGGCCCACCGCTCGGGACGGATCCCGGGCTCGGTCAACATCCCGTGGGCCTCCATGTTGGACAACGACACCGGCCTGCTCCTGTCCCCCCGCCAGCTGGAGACCACCTTTACCGACGCCGGCGTCAGCTGGGACCGGCCAGTGATCACCTACTGCATCCTGGGCGCCGGCTCGGCGTTCGTCCACCTGGCCCTGGCCGGGATCCTGGGTCATCCAGCGGTGACCAACTACGACGGCTCCTGGCTGGAGTGGGGCTCATCGGTGGGGTTACCCATCGAACGCTGAGGTGCGCCCCAGCCGTGACGGTCGGCCGGCTCTGATGGTCGGCCGGCGCGGTCCCAGTCGCCAACTCAGCTGGCCTCGGGCAGGCCCGAGAAGGTGAGCCCGTCCAGCCAGAGCAGTCCGTCCACCGCCATGCCCACCGGATGCGGAGGCCACCGGGGCATGGGGACGCGCCTACCCGCCGCTCCTTCTGTCGAGATGAGTAAGTGAACAGCAGTGGCAGTGCCTCAGCGTTGCCCCGGTTACTTCTCTCACTATGGCCGGAGTTCATAGTAGTGGCGAACGCGCTGGGAGCTATTGATGGTCGCCCAGCTCACCGCTACCCGGGCGCCTCAGACGTAGGGCTCGCCACCAGAGCACAGCTCGCCTCCCACGGCCGAGCACTACTCTCTGCCTATAGCCCCGCAGCGATACGCTTGAGCGCGGCGTCGTCGACCGCCTCCCGGGCTGCCCCGTGGTGGCGGTGTGGGCCACGTCCCCGAACAACGATGGTTGGGATGCCAGAACCCGGCCCACGTCGGTGATCGTTTTGGCATCCGCCAGCGCCACAGCCAGGTCGATGAGGAGCTCACCGCGATCATGGCCCCTCTGTCGGCCTTGGTCGGCGCCCCGGCGACCGACAGTCCTTCGGCCCTTGGGGTGCACCGGGCCTGAGTTCCTTGCGGCGTTGTGAAACGTCCGACCCGGGCCTGGGACTCGTGGAGTCGGAGCCCCTCTACGTCATCGAGATGACCTCTACTCCTGCGGCGTAGCTCCGTCTTCTACCATGACGGGCGTGGGCTATTCGCGTTTCTTCCTCTCCGATCTCCAGATCCACACCCCGGCCGACGCTCGCCAGGGATACGGCGATGTAGGCGGTCGCGACCCGAACATGGAGTTCGCGAAGAAGCTCGTAGAAGCTCACGCTGAGCGCGGCGTCCAGGTCATGGCCGTGTCGGATCACAACCGGGTGGACTGGTATCCCGTCCTGCGCGAGGCCGGCGATGCAGTCGGGGTCTTTGTCTTCCCTGCGCTGGAGTTCAGCGTCAATAGATGTCATCTCCTGGCTATCTGGGACCGGACAGACCTCGGGTACCAGCTCGCCCAGCAGTTCCTCCCAACCCTCTGGAAGCCCGGTGAGAACCGATTCACCGCCAGCGGTAGTCCCCGGCCGGTGGGCCACGGGCAGGTACTGGAGTTGGCCACCCGAGCAACGCTGGACTTCAAGGCTGTCGTCGTTGCACCGCACGCCACGATGAAGGACATCGGGCTGTTCGCCAGCGGCGTGTGCAGCAACAGATCCGATGTCGTCAAGAGCGGGATGATCGCCGCGTACGACATGTGGGGCTACGCCAAGGCGGACGTCCTGTGCAACCCTGCGTCGGAGTTCGGCGATATGGTCCCGACCTGGTTCATCTCCGGCGATCTACGAACTTTCGCAGACGTTGGCAATCGAGCCACCTACCTGAAGCTCGGGCAGGAGCCCACGCTGGAAGGACTCCGGCAAGCGTTCCTCATGCCCGAGACCCGAGTCCGGTTTCCGGCTTCGCTGCATGAGCAGTGGGGTCACGTCAAGTACGTCCGCTGTATGGACGGTCCGACGCCGGGATGGCCACGGCTGCGATCGATCAGGATCCAGGGTGGCTTCCACGACAAGCTCACGGTGGAGTTCGGTCCTGGCCTGAACGCCGTGATCGGCGGCAAGGGCACCGGTAAGTCCACGCTCATCGAGATCCTGCGCTACGTGCTCCATGCCGGAACGCCGACCACCATCGAGGCCAATGGCAACCGGGAGCGCAACTTCAAGGCCAACGCCGAGGCGGTCATCACTTTCGTCGACGACAGCGGCGACGAGTACCAGGTGCGACGAAGCGGAGGGAGAGACGCCGGCCGACTCTCCCGCCAAGGACAGGACATCGGAGTCGATGTCTCCCGTCGCGTCGCCGTTCGGGTCTTCGGACAACGAGAGCTGCAGGCACTTGTTGATCAACCTGAGGTACTGCGCGAGTTCGTCGCGGCTGAGGCCGGTCCGGAATGGACCGAGGCACTCGGCCGGGAGAAGGAGCTGCTCAGCAGGCTCGGCGACCTAGGCACCGAGCTGCACGGGCTGGAAGCTCAGCTCGCACGCTTGGAAGACGATGCCCAGGAGCTGGCCGACCTGGCGGACCGGATCAACAACGCCAATGCCCGTGGCGTCAGTAGCCTCATGGACCGCCTGGGTGCATTCGGCGAGGCGGATTCGAAAATGAAGACAGCGCTGGCATGGCCCCAACACGTTCACACCGCCGTGGACCAGCTCGCCGCAGTTCTGCCGGCACCAGAAGTACCTGAACTGCCGAACGAGCACACTGCGGTCTCAGCATCGCTGGCGCCTTTGGAATCGGCAGTTCGGATGGCCGTCGACTCTTTGCGCACCGAGGCAGAGGTTGCCGGCAGCAGCGTGCAGCAGCCGGGAGCGGCGTGGTCGCAGCAGCACACCGATGAGCGGGCCACGATCGAACGAGAGCTGGCCGAAGCTGGCTTGTCTGATCCCAGGGAGCTGGGGCGTATCCAGAGCCGCGCTCTGGAGCTGCAGGGCGCCGTGGCGGGTCTCCCGCAGAAGCACCTGCGGGCCAATGAGGTTGCCGGTGAGCGAGCAACCGTCTTGCAGCAGCTGGGTGATGTGCGACGGCAGAAATCCCGCCTAGTCGAGAACGCTGGTCGGAACCTCAATGAGCGCGTGGGTCGCAGGATCCGTATCCGCGTCGATCCGTTGGCTGACAAGTCAGCCTTTCTGGGTGCCCTAGACAGGGCCCTCAAGGGACAGAGCGTCAAGGGTGACCAGCTCCGGCGACTGGCAGAGACGCAGACGCCGACCGGGATCGCTGCAGCGATCCGCGAGGGTCAGGCCAAGGTCGAGGCGCTGGGGTGCACAGCGGCAACAGCCTCCAAGCTCTGCGCCCTGGGGCCGGCCTTCGTTCGAAGCGTCGAGGAGTGCGACACGGCGGACAAGATCCTGGTCCAGCTGAACCTCGCTGCTCGGGGCGCTGACGACGTATGGCATGACGTTACCGAGGTGTCGCCTGGGCAACGGGCCACCGCGCTGCTGGCGCTGGCCCTTGCGGGAGGGCGTGAGCCCCTGATCATCGACCAGCCGGAGGATGACCTCGACAACCAATACATCTACGAGGAGGTGGTTAAGGTGCTGGTACGCGTGTGCGAGGCCCGGCAGGTCTTCGTTGCAACGCACAACGCCAACATCCCGATCCTTGGCGATGCCGAGATGGTTCTGGCACTGGATGCGCAGTCTGACGAGGGAACCGTCCTCGCCTGCGGAGGGCTCGAAGATGCCGATGTCGCGCAGTGGGCGAGGAAAATCCTCGAAGGCGGCGAGGCGGCATTCCAGGCCCGCCACCGTCGGTACCAGGCGTCGAGGCCATAGGAAGCTCGCAAGCATGGACCCTTCATCACAAGACTGGCGCAATAACCTCGCCATGAACGATTCCATCCACACGGTAGTTGGCACTACTTGGGGAAGGTCCTAACCTGGGTGACGACTGCGGCCTTCGCGGACCTATTACGCTTTTAGACGGGGCCCAACTTCGCTAAAGCAGTAGACGAGTGCTTCTAGGTGAACGGGGGCACGTCGTTTCCACTCACCCCTCTCTGGCCGCTAACTCGACGACCACGCCCGGGGGATGGATCGTTGCCGTCACCCAACAGTCGTGGCACCTACGGGGCACCCAGGACCCACGCCGTCCTGCGAGCCGAGGTGCCCCATGTGGGACGCAAGCGGGTAGCCCGGCTCATGGTGGCCCGTGGCCTGGCCGGAGGCTGCAACAGACGCTGGAAGAAGACACCATCGCCGACCCCGAGGCCCAGACCAAGGCAGTCGACCTGGTGAAGAGGGTCTTCGGACCAGGCACAGTGGAACGCGATCGCATCCATGCGGTCACCACGACCTGCGTACGCACCTCGGGAGGGCTGGGCCTACTGGCCAGCGTCAGCAACCTGGCCAGCCGCAAGGTGGTGCGCTGGGCACTGGCCGACCACACGCATTCTTCCCTAACCGCGATGCATTGCGCATGGCGATCGGGGCACGCGGTCCCTGGCCCGGCAAATCTTTCACTCCGACCGGACTGCCCAACTCGGGCTCAAGGGGTCGTCGCAATACTGCCTTGTTGGGCCGAGCGTAGTAGGTCGAGGGCTTCGGCTGGGGTTCTCCAGCCGAGGGTCTTGCGGGGACGGCTGTTGAGGGCGGCGGCGGCAGCCAGGTCATCGACGCTGCGGGGCAGACGGTATGACTCGAGTGGCCTTTGAGTTACTTCTTAGCCGCATCTTGGACGATTGAGGTCGGAGGGCCGCCAAATGGCACCCTGTTGTCAGAACTATTCCGCGTCTCTCTTCTGGACTGCATCTAGCTTAGCTCGAGGAAGCCGTTGGTACATCTCCATTACCCTCTTTGGGGTAGTGATACGATCGACAGCGATGAGGTTGACGAACTCAAATAGTGCCAATGCAAGCGGCCGGTCGTCATCGAGATTGATCTCACCAGGATGTACCGCTTCGTTGCCTGTGATCCTCACTGTGTCCATTGCCTGCTGGATCAGCGGAGACAAGCCTTCTTTCACCAGCGCTGCAATGTCATCGTCGAGTTTCTTGCCCGGCTTGCCCAAGTGTATGCAAAGTCTCTGGACCGCAAGACGCAGCAGCGCAGCAGCGCCCCGGGCTGAACGGTTGAGAATGTCAGCGCCTTCCTCATAGGCCGATTTGACGTCGTCGGGTAAATCTTCGTTCGGTGGCGGGGCCGGCGATTTGTCGGGAAATACTAGGATCCACTCCCCGGAAGCAGCTACGTTGTCCCACACTGTAAACTTTTTACAGTTACAGCACAGAGCCGCCTTCATCCCCTGGGTTGGGGGGACGTACACGAAGCCCCATGCTTGGGTGGCAAGCGTGTCGCAGTGCGGACAGGTGAACGACGGCTCACCAGCGACTGGAACGACGAACGTAGCCATTGCTTGAGTATTGTCGAAAGCCGTGACGCTCTACTGACCGTCCATTCTCCGTGTGGGCGTCGTCGTCGGAGACGGGCACCAATGACGACGCCAAGCGGCACCTCCAAGCGCTGTTCCCCGGCGACGCCAATGTGTTCGCCACGCCGTAGCCCGAGGAGTTGCTGGGGCGCATCATCCACATCGCTACCGACGCAGGCGAACTCGTTATCGACCTGTTCGCGGGCTCGGGCACGACGGCCACAGCAGCCCACAAGATGGGCCGAAGGTGGATCGCTATCGAGCGGTCGCCGCAGGCCGTGGCCAACGTCCTCCCACCGCGGCTTGGGATGGTCGCGGCCGGAACCGATCCAGATGGGATCACAGAAGTGCAGGGCTGGCGCGGCGGGGGGTCGTTCCGGGCGGTACAAGTGAAGCCCCGGTCCGGCCGAGTCACGACGGTTCAGCGTTACCTCGGTTACTTCACTCACTATTGCCCGCGCGAAGAGGCTGGCCACGGTACTGGCGAATGAACGCGCTGCGGCCATTGATTATCGCCCAGCCCACCGCTACCCGGGTACCTCAGACGTAGGACCCGCCACCAAAGCGCGGCTCGAGGCCCTGCATCGGCGAAGTACTCACACGCTGGCGGCTCAGCTCGACCGGTCTCACCCACTCACAGAGCGGACCGGTAGGTCCCCATTAGCGTCGGCGGCTCCCGGCCAGTTCGACCTCGAGACCGGTCCGGTCGCCGTCGCCTACATGGCCAGATGAACTCCCGCCACAGCCGGGACTGGCACTAGGCGTGTCCAGCCCGAGCAGCTGTAGGACCGGCGTCCGGTCAAGGTCGGCGCAGTGGTGCTCGGCGTCGTGGAACCGGCCAAATGAACCGCCCTGGGTTCGATGGAGACTCCTAACCTTGGAAGCGAGGATGGAGTCATGGCAACAGTTAGGGAATCGAAGAGTCCGTCACAACGGCGCTACAGCCCGGCGGAGAAGGCCCAGGCCGTGCGCCTGGTCCGCCAGCTCCGCAAGGAGCTTGGCACTGAGCACGGGACAATCCAGCGGGTGGCGAACCAGCTCGGCTATGGCATCGAGTCAGTTCGCGCCTGGGTCCGCCAGGCCGATATCGATGAGGGGGTGAAGCCGGGCACGACCACCGCCGACACCGAGCGGATCCGCACCCTGGAGCAGGAGAATCGGGAGCTGAAGCGGGCAAATGCCATCTTGCGCTCGGCCTCGGCTTTTTTCGCGGCGGAGCACGACCGCCCACATCGATGACCGTCAAGTTCGTCGACGCCCATCGCCAGGAGTTCGGAGTCGAGCCCATCTGCCGCCAGCTGCAGGTGGCCCCGAGCACCTACTACGCGGCCAAGTCCCGCCCGGCGTCCGCCCGGGCGAGGCGCGATGCGGTGATGATCCCCATCTTGGTGGCGCTGTGGAGCGCCAACCGCAAGGTCTACGGCGCTCACAAGCTGTGGAAGGCGCCCCGGCGGGCCGGCCATGACATCGGCCGTGACCAGGTTGCCCGGCTCATGCGAGCAGCAGGTATCTGCGGGGTTCGTCGGGGCCGGCGGGTGATCACCACCCGGCGCGACGATGCCGCCGAGCGGGCCGCAGACCTGGTGAAGCGCACCTTCAGCGCCACCCGGCCCAACGCCTTGTGGGTGACCGACCTAACCTAATGGGAGGGTCAGGCTTGGCCAGGGTGCGGGTCGAGCAGCTGGCAGGAGTCCACTGAGACATCACTGACCCGGAGGTGAAATGAGCAAGACTGTTTGGGCCGAGCCGCTGGCAGGTGCCCACTTTCGATCTCACCGACCTTCGAGGTCTCTATGTAGACGGTGGCCCTGAGGGGATCCCGATTGTTGAGCCAGTCGCTATGCGAGCGTTAGCTGGTTCTGGTTGATCCAGGCTTCGGCGAACTCGACTGGTGTTCTCCAGCCGTGCGCGCTGTGGGCCCTG
>JAABUJ010005317.1_pt1 | contig 12923 bp, 11 predicted proteins | sample 5559131 | NCBI WGS metagenome assembly JAABUJ01 (sample SAMN10711875, study PRJNA513366) | rock metagenome | isolation source: Antarctica rocks | place: Antarctica: Victoria Land, Mt New Zealand nord | collected 2016-01-07
CCCGATGCCCCCGACCTCAAAGTGATCATGTACACGCCGCTCCCGGAGGCGGATACCGCCGTCAAGCTCGCGGGCCTTGTGACCCCGCTCGCCGCGTCCTCAGCCTCCAGTTAATCACGATCACGTACCTTCTTTCCTGTCATTGATCGCTTTTCGCGATCAGCGACATGTGTGCTTTGCGCCTACGGCACGCGATCTCCGCCCCAAAGGGTCGCGCCCGCGCAATGCCAGCCCCGAAAGCTCACGCCGATCTTGTGATAATTCAAAGCAGCGTCAGGGTTTCGGAGCACAGGTTTCCTCTATCTTACCGAACCCGAAAGCTGGCGAAATACCCGAGATTGCGGCCGAGCCGGCGCTCGAAGCGCAATCCGGCTGCCTCGGCACGCGACCGTAGGATGGCGAAGGGGACCATGTGCGGGTCGGGCACCCCTTCCCCGACCACGAGACGTCCACCCGGTTTGAGCACCCGGCGCACCTCGCGCAGGGCTGCGTCCGTGTTGGGGACCTCGCCGAGCGTCGCGACCAGGTAGGCAGCGTCGAAGGAGCCATCGGCATACGGGAGAGCTTGGGCGTCCCCTTGGGTAGGGACAATATTGGAGATGGTCTGCTCAGTCGCCCGCCGCATCGTGACACGGAGCATGTCCGGCTGGAGGTCGAGGAGGTCGAGCGTGCCGCCCGGGAGCAGCCAGCGCGCGACGTCGAGGGCATAGTACCCCCGACCTGGGCCGACCTCCAGCACCCGCTCACCGGGGCTGGGCTGCTGAGGATCTCGCGCAGGCGCGCGCGTGAAGAACGGGCGCGGCACCGCCAGGACGACGCTCTGCCCATAGGGACACGCCGACGGATTCCTGCGCGAGCGCACAACGAACGCCCCCACGAGCGCAGCCCCCGCCAGCGCAGCTCCATTAAGCATGAGCGCTGTTCGTTGTCTAATCATGAGCGTAAACTTCTGCTTCTGCGGACAGGACGTTTTATTCTACACGGGTCGTGCGAGACGGAAGCTATCACACGACCCCTACACGCGTGACGATCGCCTGACGTGACCAGGCAGTAGTAGCAAGCTCCTCGTTACGCACGCTTTGCGCTCGCTCGTCGCGCACCCGGCCCCGAAAGCTCTCACCACCGGCCCAACGTCTCGCGGAGCCGTTTGTTGCTCCATTTCGCATAAATGCGCGTCGTTTCCAGTTTAACGTGCCCGAGGTTGGACTTGCTCAACGAACTGTTGACGCTGCTGGGAAGCCGAGTTCCGCAGCGGCACGGCACCGTCCAGTGCCATGCGGCAGGGATTCTTAGGCGGAGGTGGTGGGCCCGTCGCCGCCGCGATGGGTGAGAGGGCGACCGGGGAGGGAGGCGCGGACGCTGCCCGCGTCGCCTCAGCCGACCCACGTCCCGATGAGGACCGCGAGCAGCCCGACGACGGGCAGCGGGAGCTGACGCGCGCCGGTGTCGGCCGGCCGTGGGCGCCGCTCGTAGGGACGTGCCGTCACTTTGCGCCACTGCGCATCGTCGAGTTCCCACAACTCGAGCTGCGGCGACGTATACGGGGTGTGGTAGAGGTGCGGCGCCTCCACGGCGCGCAAGCGCCGCGTGCGCCGGTCATAGCGATACGTGTAGTGCGCGAGCAACGTGTCCCGGTGCGCCACCTCCAGGCGTCCGTCGTAGAGCCAGACCGAGACGCGCGTGCGCGCGAGTCCGCGCTCGGCGTAGATATAGAAGCGCTGCACGCTGACGTAGCCCCGTGTGTTGACGATGCGCTCGACCTGCAGGTGGCGCAGCGCCCGGTGCAACACCGCGGCATCGACCTCCGCGCCGCGCGCCCACTTCAGGACCTCGACCGGCGCGCGCAGCCCGTCCTCCCGCTCCCGATGCGCCCAGTGCGGCGTCGTGTTGAAGGTCTCAACGAACGCGGCGTGCCGTTCCTGAATCTCGGCGAAGCCTTCCGCTTGCTGGAACGCCACCTCGGAGAGCCGGAGTTGGACCTTGGACTGCGCCTCGGCGAGATCCTGCCACGGCTTGCCCTTCTCGATATGGCACACCGCGACGCCGAGCTCGCCGAGTAGCCCCTCGTAGGCGTCGGAGGTGAAAACCAACCCGTTGTCCGACACGAGGCCCTCGGGCCGGCCGTACTCGCCCAGCGCGGCGGACAGGAGTTGGAGCACGGCGACGGTGTCCTGATGTTCCGTGTCCATGCCTGCCAGGATCTTGCGCGAGTACCCCTCGAAGATGCACAGCGAGTACGCCCAATGGTCGTCGTCGCCCAGGCGCACGAGATAGCGGAAGTTCAGGAACCAGTAGCGATGGCGATGCGTGCGCTCGTAGGGCATCTCCTTGATGACGCCGTCCGGGTCTGACGGATCGGGTCGATCGGTCACCCACGCGGCGGGGGCGCCGTGATGGCGACGATTGATGGCCATGGCGCGGCCGACGGTCGCCTCGCTCGGCGGTTCCCGCCCCGTCCGCCGTTTCAGGAGGCCGCGCACGCGGAAGCGTCCGGCACGCGGGTGTTCCCGCTGGACCTCCAGCACGTCCTGCATGAAGGGCAGCGTAAGTTGCTGGGGCGGGTGGGCCGCTGGGCGGGCGCGTCGGTCCTCCAGCCCGGCGAAGCCGTCGCGCTCGAATGCCTGCAGGATGTTCCAGACGTGCTGACGAGACAGGCCCAGGAGGCCCGCGATACTCGACCGACGCCAGCCCTCGTAGAAGAGACGCACCACCGTCCAGCGCGCCCGATAGGCGTCGTCGAACTGGTGGAAGCCGGTCACCGGCAGGGGAAGTTGCACCAGGATCGGGTTCCGCTCCAGGAAGGCCATGACCGTATGATGGTTCGTCTTGTAGCCGTACTTGCGGCCGACGATGCGCGCGATCTCGCGGGCACGGATGGGCGGGTAAAGTTGCCGGAGATATAGGATGTAGCTCGCGACGACGTCGGGGTAGCGGTGCTGGCCCTTCGTCGTGGTCGTCCGCTGGTCGATCAGGCCGCGCATCCCGCCCTCGACGAAGCGGCGCGCCTTCTCGCCGACGGTGGCCCGATCTATCCCCGTCACGCGGCTGCGCTCGGCGATGGTCTCGTCGGCGAGCATGATGCCGCGGATGACCTCGTAGTCGTGCTGCACCGGGTCGATGAAGCGCAGGGCCAACTGGTGGAAAGCATCGGGCTCTGACATCGGCGCACGCGCGTTCGGCGTCCGGCGCGTTACCGGCGCGCCGTAGCCGATGCCTCGGGCGCGCCGTTCGGAGGGGCGGACCGGCGCACGCCGTGAGCCAACCGGGTCCGCTGGCTCACGGTGGCGCTCCCGATCACGAGCAGGGCCGCCAGCACCGTTAGTGGCGTGATGCGCTCGCCGAGCAGCGCGGCGGACCAGCCCAGCGTGAGCACGGGCTGGAGGAGTTGGATCTGCCCGATGCGCGCCACGCCGCCCAGGGCCAGGCCCCGGTACCACGCGAAGAACCCGAGGAACATGCTCACGCAGGAGACATAGGCGAACCCGAGCCAGGCGCCCGGTGGGATCGCCGCGCCGTGACGCGGGAGGGACAAGGCGACGGGCAGCACGAGGAATGGTGCCGCCAGCAGGAGCGCCCAGCAGATGACGCGCCAGCCGCCTAACTCGCGCGCCAGGCGGCCGCCCTCCGCGTAGCCGAGGGCGCCGAGGGCGACGGCGGCCAGGAGCAGCACGTCGGCCGCCTGGGGACGGCCCGCGCCTTGCGCGACGGCGAAGATGAGCACGGCGACGACACCCGCGACGACACCTCCCCAGAACGCGCGCGGCGGCCGCTCGTCGGCGCGCAGCACGGCCATGACGGCGGTGGCGGCGGGCAGGAGCCCGGTCACGACCGCGCCGTGCGCGGCTGGCAGGTGTTGCAGCGCGAGGGCGGAGCAGAGCGGGAACCCGACCACGACCCCAACGGCCACGAGGGCGAGCCCCGGCCAGTGGCGTTGCGCCGGGGGGCGTTCGCCCCGGACCCCCAGCAGCAGACCCGCGAGGGCGGCCGCGACGAGGGCGCGGCCGAGGCCGACGACGATGCCCCCGAAGGCTGGGTCGGCCGCGCGCGTCGCCGGGAGGGTGAGGCTGAAACAAAGGACGCCCAGGCCACCCAGAAGGACGCCATCCGTCGCCCGCCGCCCATCCATCGCCACCATGCCTGCCCCCTTCCCGTCACGTCGTCGAACGGCTACGATAGAGGAACCGTATACACCATAATAGACGACGCAGCAGCGGTTAGTCAACTATAGCGGATCTTCAACCACTATAGTAGCTGGCCCGCGCTGGGTGGGGAACGAGGGGCAGCATGGACATAGGGCAGGCTATCCGCGTGCGGCGCCATGCGCGCGGGCTGACGCTGGAGGCGCTGGCGGTGGGGAGCGGGGTAAGCCGCGCGATGGTCTCCGACATCGAGCGCGGGGTGAAGAACCCCACCATCAAGGTCATCAGCCAGATCGCCGCCGCGCTGGACCTATCGGTGTCGGACCTGCTGGAGGAGCGTCCACCCGAGGCGCCGCAGGGGCTCTCGCTTGTGCGCGCGGGCGAGCGGCGCGTACTGGTGGACCCGCAGTCGGGGGTGGAGCGGCACGTCCTCGCCCCCGCGTTCCAACGCCACGGCATCGAGGTGCTGTGGTACACCATCCCGCCGGGCCGGAGCACGGGCACCTTCCCGCCCCATCAGGCGGGCGTCGAGGAGCACATCACGGTCGTCCACGGGCGCCTACACGCCTTCCTTGAGGGGCGGGAGGTGACGCTAGAAGCGGGCGACTCGCTCGCGTTCCGCGCCGACCTGACGCACGAGTTTCGCAATCCCGACGCCGATCCGTGCCACTATTTCCTCATTATCGACGCGAGCCGGGCAGGGACACCGCGTTAATCGAAGGCTTGTCCACCGGCCCGATACGCTGGCTGCCATGCCCCACCGTACGATATGCATCTACCCAGCGTGGGGAATATCAGCTTCCCAGCAGCGTCAACAGTTCATTGATCAAGTCCACCCGAGGTGGCGGGCCGTCTCCTCCAGGTCGTGGGTCTCCGCGCACAGGCGCGTGCCCGCCGCGTGGCGCAGACTGTGCATGCCCTTGGGGGCCACGCCCGCCGTGTTGCAGACGGTGGTGATGTGTCGCCAGGCGCGCGGGGGCGCGCGGTAGGGCAGCACCCACCCATCGGGGTTCTGGGGCAGCGTCTGCAACGCCTGCTTGAGGGACGTGCTCATCGCCACGGTGCGCGCCTGGCCGCCCTTGCCCTGCCGGACGGTGTGGAGGCGGCGCAGACCCCGTTGCGGGGCGAGGCGCACCTGACGCTGACCGGCCGGGCGACCGAGGCGGCCCCGATGCTCAGGGCGCGGCGGATGTTGCCGCTGCACGTCGCTAGCGGGACCCCCGTCATCACCCGTCACATCCTCCCTCTGTCGTTGCATGTCTCTGATTGGCTGAGCGTGTCTCCTCCACGGGCCACGTCACGCCCCACGCCGGCAACTGCGCGACGCCCGCAGGCGTGAGGCGCAGGCTGCGGCCGCTCTCCCGCCGCGCCACCCACCCCTGCATTTCCCACGCGGCGAACACGGCCGCGCCGAGCGCCCCCGCGAGGTGGTCACGGCGCTCACTCCAGTCCAGGCAACGGCGCGCGAACGCCCGCCGCCCCGTCGCCATGGGCACGTCCACGCCGCGTGCGCGCAGGAACGTCGCGCCCTCAAGCGTCAGCGCGTAATCCGAGCCCTCCACCCGCAGCACGTCCCGGCTCACCAGCGCGTCCGTCAGCGCCACACCCATCTGGCCGGCTAGGTGATCATAGCAGGACCGCGCCAGGCGCAAGGCGTCGGTCTGCTGCCGTCCCCGCAACGACTGGACGGGGATCGGCGGCGCGATCCAGGCAATCTGTTCCAGCACCGTCGCTACCTCCGCTGAGGCGAGACGGTAGTAGCGATGCCGGCCGCGCCGCTCCACCGTGACCCACCCCGCTTCGAGCAGCTTGGCGAGGTGGATGCTCGTGGTCGACGGCGTGACGCCAGCGGCCCGTGCCAACTCGCCCGCGGGGACCGCCACCCCACCCAATAGCGCGGCCAGGATCGCCGCGCGCGCCGGGTCGGCCAGCAGCGCGCCGACCATGCTCAGATCGACCCCGGGCGTCATCGCTGTATGTCTCATGCTCTTATCGTACTCACCACATGCTTTGATCGCGCTCAAACTATCCACGAGGGACACTGGGGCTGGCCCGCTTCGACAGGGCTCATGCGACGTCGGCGGCGCGCGCCCGCGACGAGGGAGCGGATGGAGCCAGGGGAAAGGACGACACACGATGACCACGATGACCACGATGACTCAGCAGGCCAGGGCTGCGGCGTTGCGTGCACTGCACCAGGAGCCGTCCCCGCTGATCCTGCCGAACGCCTGGGATGTCGTCAGCGCACGCCTCTTTGAGGAGGCGGGCTTCCAGGCCATCGGCACCACCAGCGCGGGGATCGCGGCCACACTCGGCTATCCCGATGGCGAGCGCGTGCCCCGCGCTGAGATGCTGGCCGTGGTGGAGCGCATTGCGCGCGCCGTGGCCGTCCCGGTGACGGCGGACATCGAGGCCGGCTACGGCGACACGCCTGCGGAGGCGGCCCGCACGGCGCGGGCGGTCATCGCCGCCGGCGCGGTGGGGCTCAACCTGGAGGATGGGACCGGTGACCCGGGGCGCCCGCTGGCGGACAGCACGGCCCAGGTGGCAAAGATCCGCGCCATCCGGGAGGTCGCCGTAGCGGCCGCTGTGCCGCTGGTCCTCAACGCGCGCACGGATGTCTACTGGCTGGGTGTCGGTGACGCGGCTGGCCGCTTCACGGCGGCCGTCGAGCGGCTGCGCGCCTACCGGACGGCCGGGGCCGACTGCCTCTTTGTCCCTAGTGTGGGCGACGAGGAGACCATCGGCCGGCTCGTGCGCGCGGTCGATGGGCCGCTCAACGTGCTCGTCGGCGCGGGGACGCCGACAATCGCAGACCTGGGGCGGCTGGGGGTAAAGCGGGTGAGCGTCGGGTCCGCTCCGCTGCGCGCGACGCTGGGGCTGGTCCGCCGGATCGCGGACGAACTGCTGCGGCAGGGCACGTACACCGCCCTGATGACGGACGCCATCCCCTACGCCGAAGTCAATCAGCTTCTCGCTGAGCGCGCGTAGCCAACGGGTGCGGCACGCCCGGCGCACCGTTCCATCTGTTCTACCACCTGTCTGACGAAAGGACGACTGCTGATGCCTCCACACGATCCGATCGCGGCCGTGACCCACCCCGATCCCTATCCATATTATGGGGATCTGGTGGCGCGCACGCCCCTCTATCATGACGAGACGCTGGGACTGTGGGTCGCCACGAGCGCCGCTGCAGTGACGGCCGTGCTCACCAGCGCGTGCTGTCGCGTGCGTCCACCGACGGAGCCGGTGCCCACGGCGCTGCTCGGCTCGCCGGCCGGCGACATCTTCGGGCGCCTCGTGCGGATGAACGATGGCCCCGGCCACTGTCCGCTCAAGCGCGCGATCGCGGCCACGCTCGGTGGCATCGACCCGACGCGGGTCGCTGACCAGAGCCGTACCTGGGCACAGGTCCTCGCGCGCGAGATCACCCCGGACGATCCGCGCCGTGTATCGGACTTTGCCGTCGAGTTGCCGGTCTATGTCGTCGCGAGCCTGCTCGGGATTCCCCGCGACCACCTGCGTCACACGGCGCGGTGGATGGACGACTTCGTGCGTTGCCTCGCGCCCGGTAGTAGTCCGGAGCAGATCAAGCGGGGCGCGGTGGCGGCGAGCGGTCTCCTCGACCTGTTCTGCTCCCTCGTGACGACGCGGCGGCTTGGACAAGCCGATGGGCTCTTGGCCATTCTCGTGCAGGAGGCGCGGCGCGGTGGACGCGACGACACCGACGTTATTGTCGCGAATGGCATCGGCTTCCTCTTTCAGGCGTACGAGGCGACCGCCGGCCTGATCGGCAACACGCTCGTCACATTGGCCGCCCGTCCCGCCGTGCGCGCACAGGTCGCGGCTGATCCCAACCTCTTGCGCGACGTCATTCGGGAGGTCCTGCGCTACGATCCACCCGTCCAGAACACGCGCCGCTTTCTTGCGCGGGACGGGATGGTCGCGGGGCAGGAGATGACAACGGGCGAGGGTGTGCTCGTCGTAGTCGCCGCCGCCAACCGCGATCCGGTGGCCAATCCGTCCCCTCAGCGGTTCGACATCTTTAGGAGCGACCGGCGCACCTTCACGTTTGGACAGGGCGTCCATGCCTGCCCGGGCGACACACTCGCCCTCACGATCGCGCAGGCGGGGATCGCACGGGTGCTCGCCTCCGGCGCCGACCTCGCGCGGCTGGCCGACGGGGTAACCTACCGCGCATCCGCCAACACGCGCATCCCGCTCTTCGCGCGGGCGGCGATCATGTGAGGGGCCTGTCTCCGGCGACATGTGTAAGTGGGGGGTTTCTGTATATCCCCCCAAAAGGTGCAGTAAGATGCTTGGCCAGGTATTGGGCGTCTCAAAACCTCTAAGATGCCCTGAGATGGGCGTTTTGAGACGACTTTTGCGACACGGCATGCCGGGGGTGTCGCAAAGTGTACTTTGTGAGACGCCGTTCTAGGCGGCAGAGTCATGGAATCGCCCTACTGTCTGCCCGTCCCGGCGACGGAAAGAGCCTACTGCACCTTTTGGGGGGGATATGCAGAAACCCCCAGGTACCAAATAATACCTGTTATATGGCACCTGTGCCGAGTGTATGAACGGCCTGCTAAGGATAAACGGCGCATAGATAGAACTACAATATGTCCTAGTTATCTGGGACGATGTAGCAAACCGTCAGGATCTTAGCGACAGGCCGTTGTCGGGGCCAGTCTCTCAGTTCTCAGGGAGCCGCTGGCCCGCTGACGCCAGGGTCTATCGCTACTCTCCTGATCGGGGCGTTAGCTGATCGAGCGTGGCGCTTAGGTCTGTACCGGGCATCGGCAGGAGCACACGCAGGGTGAGGCGCGGGTCCGCCATGAACACGGCAGAGACCGGTTGCAGCACGAGCCGCCCGACGTCGGGCGGCTGGAAAGCGATGGGCTGCTCCTTTTCCTGCCGCACGTCGTGCTGGGGCCACCACTGCCGAAACTCCGCACTGACCTGCAGCAGGCGCTCGATCAGGCTATGGAGCCAGGGGTCGTCGCGATAGCGTGTGCTCTCCATCCGGAAGAGCGCGAGCAAGGTGGACGCTTCGTTTTCCCAGTCCACCATCAACTGGCGGAGCCGGGGATGGGCAAAGTGATACCAGACGACGTTGCGCTCAGCCGGCGGGAGCGCCGCCCAGTCGGCGACGAGGGCTTCGGCGCGGTTCCACGCCAGCACGTCCCAGCGATGATCGCGAATATGAGCGGGATGCGGTTCCAGCGCCCGCAGGAGATCGTGAGACGCCGGGCTGACGGCTTCGGGCCATGGCGGGGACGCGGCTGGTGCCGGCCGCCGCGCCAGCCGAAAAAGGTGGATGCGCTCGTCCGGACTAAACTGGAGCACACGCGCCAGGTTCTCGATCACCTCAACCGAGACCATGATATCCCGCCCTTGCTCCAACCAGGTGTACCATGTGGCGCTAACCCCGATCAACTCGGCGACCTCCTCGCGCCGCAAACCGGGGGTCCGTCGGCGTGACCGTGGCGGCAGACCCGCCTGTGCGGGCGAGAGCCGGGCCCGCCGCGTGCGCAGAAAGGTCGCCAAGTCGGTGTGCCGCTCCCGCGCGAGCCGCGCGTGTTCCACCATTGGTCCATCCTCCAAGCTGGTACTGTCTTATACCAGGATACAATGCATTCTGGTTCCAGTGTAGCGGGAGTGGCATGCTGTGCGCAGAGGCCCGTTACCGCGGTCTGGAACTGCTGAGGGAGATACCATCATGCTGACACGTACGGACCGCCCGCTCGCTGCGCGGCCGATGCCCTCCTCTGCCGGCGCGGGGTCGCCATCCACAGGGGTCGTGCTGGTCACGGTCACACTGGGCGTCTTTATGGCCAACCTTGATGCCTCCATCGTCAATATCAGCCTGCCGATGATCGCGCGGTCGTTTGGCGTCTCGGTGACGGGGTCCATCGCATGGGTCGTGATCGCCTACCTCGTCATCATCGCGGCCGTCTTGCTGACGGTCGGGCGCGTCGCGGACCTGATCGGCCGCACGCCGGTCTGGCTCGGTGGTCTGCTGCTCTTCACGACCAGCTCGGCTCTGTGTGGCGCGGCTCCCTCGCTCGGCGCCTTGATTGTCGCACGCGGATTCCAGGGACTAGGCGCCGCCCTGTTGATGGCGGTCGGCCCGGCCATCCTCATTGCCGGCTTTCCGCCCACTCAGCGCGGGCGTGCCTTGGGGCTCCTCGCCGTGGTGGCGGCGCTGGCCGCCAGCGCCGGACCCACCGTGGGCGGCCTCGTGACCACGCGCTTGTCCTGGCACTGGATTTTCTATGTGAACGTCCCGCTTGGTGTCATCGGGATGCTCCTGACCTGGCGTGTGCTGGGGGTAACGCGGCAGAAGGGGAGCGGGTCCTTTGACCCCCTCGGATCGCTCTTGTTGGCCCTGGGACTGGTCCTGCTGACCCTCGGCCTGTCGTTCGGCCAGGACTGGGGCTGGGCTTCCCCGCGGCTGCTCGGCGCCGTGCTGGGAACGGTGGGCGTGTTCGTGGCCTTCGTGCTGGTGGAACGGCGGGTGGCGTCCCCCGTGATCGACGCCGCCTTGCTGCGGGAGCGCGTCTTCCTGTGGGCCAACCTGAGCCAACTGCTGGGCTTCTGCGCGTTCTTTGCGGTCCCCTTTCTGCTGCCGTTCTATCTGGAAGAACTGCGTGGCTGGTCTGCGGCGCAGGCCGGCCTGCTCCTGACGCCGCTGCCGCTCACAATGGTCGTGGTGGCGCCGTTGAGCGGCGTGCTGGCCGATCGCCTGGGCGCCCGTGGACTAGCCGCGGGCGGGTTGGCCGTTACCGGCGCAGGGCTCGTCCTGCTGAGTCGGCTCAGCACGCATAGTGCGGCCGGGGCGATCATGGGCGCGTTGGTGGTGATCGGGCTGGGCCAAGCCCTATTCCAGGCACCGACCATGAGTGCCATTCTGGGTGCCGCTCCAGAGGCGCGGCGCGGCAGCGCGTCCAGCGTCCTGGCGACGGGCCGCGTGCTGGGGCAGAGCGTGAGTGTGGCGCTGGCCGGCGCCATCTTTACCAGCCTGGGCGCGGCGGCGGCCGGTCGGCGCCTGATCCTGCTGACGGGAGCACATGGCAGTGGACCGCTCCAGCGTGGCGCCTTGGAGCACACCTTCATGCAGGGGATCCACGCCGCATTTCTGGCCTGCGCCGCCGTCGCTGCGCTGGGCCTCGTGACGACGCTGCTGTGGGGAAAGGAGGCGTAGAGCGGCGCACGAAGGCAGCGCACGGCTGATCCCGGTGCAACGCCCCAGGGTGCTACCGCGCGGCCTTGGCCTGCGGTACCGTGTCGGGGTCAGGGCGGCCCTGCGTGGCACAGGGCCGCTACGACAGCGGGTGACCATGAGCGGCGCACGCGCACGGCACACCGACATCGCCCAGCCAGCCGCGGCCGTGCGGCTGCGCGACAACACGGCGCGACTCTGCTGGAGGTCGCGTGACCGGAGAGGGACCCGAGAGGGAGAGGTGAACGTGAAGGAGTCAGCGCTCGTGCTGCAGCCCATCGGCGTGGTACGCAACAGTGTGGCCGTGCTGGATCGCCCCATCAACTGGGAGGACGTGATCTCCACGGTGGTCGTCCACGACACCATGGCGACTGCCCTGGATGGCCTGGAGGAGTTTTCACATCTCTGGGTGCTGTTCGCGTTCCAGCGTGAACGCGTGAGTGACGGGGCGGACGCACGGCCACGGCTGCGCGAACACCCGATGGGACGCGCCGACCTGCCCGAGGTTGGCGTCCTCGCCACACGGTCGCCGCGGCGCCCGACGCCGCTCGGGATGACGGCGGTGCGCTTGCTGGCGCGGGAGGGGCCGACCCTCCGCGTGCAGGGTTTGGATGCGGCCGACGGGACGCCGGTGCTTGACCTGAAGCCGTACCTGCCCCTGGGCGACTGTATCCCCGCGGCCGTGATCGCCGCGTGGGAGCCGGGGCCGCAGCCTGCCCCCGTCGACAAGGCCGTCTGTGATCAGACAAAGGCGCCGTGCGTGGCCGTAGGCGGCGACCGCTTTGGGGGCAGTAGCTTCACCTGCTCACGCCGCTACAGCGAACATCTGGAGGACAAACGCGCGGCACCGCCGCCGAGGCGCGATCTCACACTGGCGGTGCATCTGTGGGGTGTCGTCGCGCTTATGGGGAGCCCGATGGGGGAAGGGAGCGGCGTGGGAAGCTCACCGGTCCGCTGCGAGAACGTCGCGGCCACACTCCCCGAGCAGTTGCGCATCCCACGCTCGGACTGGATCGACCAGTTACTCCCCGCCCTCGGGTATCGGAAGACGGTCCTGATCGAGCTGCCGCTCGCCGGACAGCCGCCTGTCCCCCAGGAGCTGCACGACGCGATGCGGTACCTCGGTGAGGCGCGCATGCTGCGCAACCATGAGCGCTATCAGAAAGCCGTCCAGGAGTGTCGGCGGGTCAAGGACGCCCTATGGGGGGCGGGACAGGAGAAGAAGACATGGTGCCAGACGCGCCTGGCCCCCCCTCATTAGACGGACGAGCCCTTCTGGGAAGTGAATCCCGCGTCTGCTTGTCCGCTCACGCGTGCGGAAGCCGGCTCAACGCCCTGGTAGCGCGCCCCATTCACTTCACGAAAGGGTGGCAGTGGCCCCAGTCGCCGACGCGGAGACGACAACAGCTATAGGGTCACAGAGTTCCCAGAGAACGAGACTCCGTAATTGACGTTTGTGCTGGGTCCGGCAGACGCGGTAAACTAGAGGTAGAGCACAAGCCTGCTCTCCATCTCACCTATCGCGCCTCATCCAATCGCGCCTAGAAGCAGCCCATGAC